>JACCDM010109807.1_pt1 | contig 31570 bp, 29 predicted proteins | sample 7445851 | NCBI WGS metagenome assembly JACCDM01 (sample SAMN15323438, study PRJNA562643) | freshwater metagenome | isolation source: river surface water | place: USA:Blue River Watershed | collected 2017-08-16
TGCACGAACGCAAGCGTCGCCGAACTCACTCGAGTTGAGACGATAGTACCAGCAGGCTTCACTCCGCTATTGAAGCAAAGTTCCGCCTCCCATCGTGCCTGAGAAGTGATCTCCCCACGCACCTCCTGCTGTTGTGCAAGGCGCGGGTGAGGAACACACTTCACAACAATCACTATCATCGCGAAGAGTGCAATGATCGTGACTGCACCCCGCACCTCTATTCCATTCATCCTCAACCTCCCTGTGACTGCATGTCGACACCGCACCTTGCAGCGCAACGCTAGATACTACATTTCCTGGCACACATTGTCAAGAATAACAAAGCACCGGCCGAAGCCGGTGCTTTGTGTCTTGAGACAGAATGTTATGCTGCTGCGCCTGCCTTCTTTGCAATTGCTGCTGCGCGGCGCTTGGTGATGGTGATGGAGCGAACCTTCTTACCAGTCATGTACCCCTTATCGATGAACATGTTGCGCAAGGTGTCGGTTGGCTGTGCACCTACCCCGAGCCAGTACTTCACGCGATCTTCCTTGAGTGTGATTGCGTTCTCCTTCATGAGCGGGCTGAAGTGGCCGATGATTTCATTGGTCGTGCCCCATGGGTCGCGGCCCTGTTCTACAACAATAATCCGGTATTCCGGCTGCTTTTTCTTTCCAATGCGTGCGAGCTTGATTTTGACCATAGAAAATGAGGCTTCTTCAGTTCGGGGGTATTCTATACCAGGTCTCCAGCGCCGTCAAGGGTGCCATTGGATCGTCGTACTAGAAATGATCCAATATGCCAATACTCCGATCCAGAAAAACACCGTAATCCAAGTCCCACCCTGGCTCGTGGACTTGGTGCGTCTCAAACCATAGTAGAACGCATGCAGTATGGCCAAAATCCAGCCTACGGAGCGTCCATTAATTCGAAAACTGATTCCTAAAAGGAGAATCGTGACAAGGCTTTGAACAATGAGAGTAACGATAACACGGTTCGCTTGGTCCAAGATGTTGGACATACTACTTCGCCGCCCGAGCTACCGCATCCTCCAGTCGCACCGACAGAACGCGTGACACACCGTCGTCCCCCATAGTCACGCCATAGAGAAGCTGCGCCTGTTCCATGGTAGCGCGGTTATGCGTGATGGCCACGAATTGCGTCTGGGTGGCAAGCTCGGCAATGATGGCGCCGAACCTCACCGAGTTGCTTTCATCGAGTGCGGCGTCTACCTCGTCGAGCACAACAAACGGCGACGGGTTGGTGGAAAGAATCGCGCAGATGAGTGCGACGCTCGTGAGTGCCTTCTCGCCGCCGGAGAGGACGGCGATGTCTGTGACGCGCTTGCCTGGAGGTGAAGCAACAATGTCGATGCCGACGAGTGTCTCGGCTGTTGGATCAGCTTCCGCTACTTCACCGGTTTCGTCTGTTGCAATCTGTTCCTTCGGTGACTGGCGCACCTCCACGATCTCTGCGCGACCACCATTGAAAAGCGTAGCAAAGAATCTCCCGAACTCGCGGTTGATTTGTGCAAATGCGGTGGCGCGGCGCTTCGTGGTAATGGCATCAAGCTCCACAATCCCCTTCTCGAGTTGCGCGATCGCCGTGTCGAGATCGCGGACTTGTTCGTCGAGGAATGCATGACGCTCGCGCGTGACTTCGTACTCCTTCATTACTTCGGGATCAATGGAGCCGATAAGTTCGAGCTGGCGGCGGAGACGATACACGTCTTGCTGGAGTGCAGCGACATCCACGGTGCGTGCAATCTCTGGTGCAAGCGTCTCAATCTCTGTGCGATACTGCGATACTTCACGATCAATCTCTTCGAGAAGCGTGTCACGTCGTGTCTCGATGCGCGCCAGGTCAACAGCTATGCCACTCGCGCGTTGCTCTGTGGTGTGCAGCTGCTTTTGCTTGTCTTGGAGTTCGCGCTGCAACGCGAAGAAAGCACTCTTCTTCTCTTGTTCCTCGCGACTGACCGAAGCGATACGCTCCTGGAGATGGATTGCTTTTTCTTCGATGAGTACAAGCGTCTTCTCCAGTTCGGCAATTTCTGCCTGCGCTTTGGTGTCCACAAACGCTGCAGGCTGCTGTGGCGCCGGTTGCTGGAGACGTTCAATAAGTGAAGCTACTTTGCCAAGGACACCTTTCACAAACCGTTCGAGAACAGAGAGATCACGTTCGTTCTGTGCATGCGCAACTTCATCGCGAATTGCTTCGAGCTCCGTAATGATCTTCGTAAGTGGCAGCGGTGCCCACTTCTGTTGTGACGAGGCACGCACCGTAGCAACCTCGATCGCATTCTTGAGACGGATGATTTCCTCGCGCAACTTCGTGCGCTCGCGATGGACCTCGTCGTATTCCTTCTGAAGTTGCGAGTACACATCGCTCTTGGTCTCTTGCACTTCCATAGAACGCAATTGTGCAAATGCTGCATCGTACGCAGCCTGCACTGCCTTTTGTTCGACTCCAATTTGATCGCGTTCAACAAGCACACGACTCAGCTGTTCTTGGATGCGCACCCACTGGCCACCGTAGTAGCGAATATACGCGGTGTGAAGTTCTGCCTCAACTTCTTCACGCTTTTCGAGACGCTTCACCTGACGTGTAAGGCTCTGAAGACGCGGCTCGATTTCGGAGAGCAGCATGCGGGACTCGTGGAGATTCTCGCGCGTTGCGTTGAGCTTGAGCACGGTCTGATGACGCTTGATCTGGAACTCTTTGATACCTGCTGCTTCATCGAAGAACGTCTTGCGCTCGGCAGAGGTCGCCATGAGCATGTGGTCAATCATGCCTTGACCCACAACAGTGTAGGACTTCTCTGCAAAGTGCGCGCGAGCGAGGAGGAGTTGAATATCGACGAGGCGCACGCGCGAGCCGTTGAGCAGATACTCACCTTCGCCATCGCGATACACGCGACGCGTGATCGAGATCTCCGAATAATCCATCGGGTGGTCGTCGGTCGATTCTGCAGGCTTGATCGTGCCGTCTTCGTTGTTGAGGGTGAGCGTGACTTCCGCATACCCCATGCGCGACTTCTTCTCCGAGCCACCGAAGATGACGTCCTCGGTCTTCTTGCCACGGATGATCTTCAAAGATTGTTCGCCAAGCACCCAGCGAATCGCGTCTGCGATGTTGCTCTTGCCAGAACCATTGGGGCCCACAATGGCAGTCACACCCTGCCGGCCGCCAGTGGGCGGGATGAACTGAATGCGCGTTTTCTGGGCAAATGACTTGAATCCTTGTACTTCGATGCTCTGGAGATACATATAGATGCCATTGTACTATGGTTGACAGAAACGAGACAATCTGCTACAAGAAAGCCGACTTCGACGCTCAAGGAGAGAGCTCATGAGATACTTGACTCCGTTCTTTTACTTTCTGATCTCGTTCTTCCTCACCGCATGGGGCTTGCGTGCACTGACGGAGTACTTGCACGAAGGACGTGAGTGGCATGTGGTGTGGGCGTACAGCGTTTCCATCGCCCTCTTCCTCGCCTTCTGCGCCGCGCTCTTCCAAGACGTGGTCGCCAGCGCACGTGACCCTGAGCTGACGGACGAACAACGAAGGGCAGTGGCGCCAATCGTCCTCTCCCTCACCGGCGGCACGATCCTCGGATGGATCTTTCTCCAAGATGCCGTCGAGCTCATCGTGATGCTGTGGAGCTCCACCGTCTCGTGACCAGTCGTGAGACAACACATTCCTACTTGACCATCGCGCTCAGACAACCTCTGGGCGCGTTCGGTTTTTTGGTGGTATAGTTAGGTCATATGACTATCACACATCGATTCACAGGCAAGGGACTCTTCTACATCGCAGGTTTTATTTGCATTATTTCGTTCGTACTCGCACCCGTAGGCATACTCTTCATTTGGATGGCGCGCCGAGCAAAAGTGGAATTCACAGACTCTGCATTTGTATACCGAATGCTCACAACCAAGACCATTCCGTATGCAGAGGTGAAATCAATTACCCAAGCCCGACCAAAAACCGCCTACGCGCACATGGATGCAGCCAACACTACCAAGGCTGTTGTGACCGTCATCCCGTTGATCATCGAATACACAAAAAACGGATCAACAAAGAAAACAAAATTGTCCCTCAACTTCTTCGAGCGCGCGCACGATATTCTCAATGAGCTTGAAGCGCGCACCGGACGCAGAATCATTGTAGAACAATAGACCCTTGCCAGGGAGAGTGACTTCCTATATAGTCATTTCTCCCTATGGAGACAATCAGCACCACCATCCACCAGCATCTCCAGGAAAAAGCGCACCATGTGTTGCTGATTTCGCATCCTCGACCAGACGGTGATACGCTGTCGGCAGCATGCGCATTCATGCAGTATTTGCGTCTGCTCGGCAAGAAGTACACGGCGTTTTGCACGACCGCAATTCCAAGTGATCTATTGTTCTTGCCAGGGAGCCGGGAGTTCACGTCTGATCCAGGGATTTTTTCGCGTACGGCGTTTGATACGATTTGTTTCTTTGACACCGGCGACTTGCGACACGCTGGAATGGAGTCGATCATGGCAACACTTCCCTACCGTCCAACCATCATCAACGTTGATCACCACCACACGAACACACTGTTCGGCACACACAATCTCGTACTCACTGACGCCGCGTCGACCACCGAAACGCTCTACCATTATTTCCGCGAGAACAGGATTGCGATCACCGGCGAGATGGCGACTGCAATTCTCACAGGTCTTGTAACTGACACTGGCAACTTCTCCAACCAAGCAACCACACCAACATCCGTGCGCATCGCTGCAGAGCTCATGGCTGCAGGCGCAGACTTCGGTGCCATCCTCTCTCACACCACGCGCAACAAGTCCATGCGTGCATTGCAGTTGTGGGGACTGATGCTCTCGCGCCTGACGTATGTGCAAGAGCATGCGGTAACCTACACGTACATCCGCCGCGAGGAGCGCGACGCCATGGGTGCGACAGACGACGACATTGACGGTCTCGCGAACTTCCTCAATTCATTGGGTGAAGGTCGAGCGGTGATCGTGTTACGCGAAGTCGATGGTGGTGGCGTGAAGGGCAGCATGCGCACGACCAAACATGACATGGACGTTTCTGCGATCGCGCAATATTTCGGTGGTGGCGGGCACAAGAAGGCAGCTGGCTTCACCATCAAGAATGTGCAGATTACAGACACGGAATCTGCCTGGCAGTTGTTGGAGCCTGCGTTCCTTGCTACGATGCAAAAACAGTAACTATTCCGTATGACCAATCAATATCTCGTACCTACCGTAATTGAGAAGACACAGTTCGGCGAACGCGCATATGATATTTACTCGCGTCTCTTGAAGGACCGCATTATTTTCCTTGGTTCTGCCATTGATGATGGTGTTGCCAACGCAATCATCGCGCAACTTCTCTTCCTCGACTCGCAGGACAAGACCCAGGACATCAAGTTGTACATCAACTCGCCCGGTGGATCTGTAACCGCTGGCATGGCGATTTATGACACCATGAAGCTCATCAAAGCTGATGTTTCTACCATCTGTATTGGTATGGCTGCGAGCATGGCAGCAACACTTCTCGCCTCTGGTCAGAAGGGTAAGCGATATATTCTCCCGAATGCAGAAGTTATGATTCACCAGGTGATGGGTGGTGCTGAAGGTCAAGCAACCGATATCCAAATCCACGCCGAGCGTATCATCCGCATGAAGCACAATCTCAACAAGATGCTCTCAGACCTCACAGGCAAACCCCTCGAGCAAGTCAGCAATGACACCGAGCGAGACCACTTCATGTCCGCAAAAGAAGCGATGGAATACGGCATTGTCGATGCCATTATTGAGTAAATGTCCACCGTCACTTGACAGCTGGAACCACCCGTGGTAGTGTCCTCTCCTGAACCCCACCACGGGTTCGTTCTTTCGCAAATTCCTTTCAATTTCTGCGTCCACGACAAGCATGGAGGTGTATTTTTGGGTTATGCTGGCTCCGGCTGGTGTGCATCAATAATGTACCTTCTTGGGCGCAGAGACTGGAAGGGATTTTTTTGTTTTTAGACCACACTACTGTACCGGAATAGCAGCGGGAGTTGATGTAGGTGGAAATGCCACCGAATATGGTTGCGAAACCGTACCTGTTACCTGTGCCTCCTTGAGCTCTTCAGGTGTTACTCCAACAAAACAAATACGTGGAAGCGGTCGGTAGCTCGATGGGAATGCTCGCTTGTTGATCGTTCCGTCTGCACGTTCTACAACATAATCAAACGTAGTTTGTGCACCACGATATGCAACTTGACAATGCGTCTTGCCTGGTGGCAAATCCGTCGTTTTCACACTGCGTGTTTCGCCTGGACTAATCCACTTGAGTACTGTTGGCGGTGTGTAGTACCCCTTACGCCCATCACTGGTACCCCAGAAATAATATTTAAGTGTGATGTTGGGCACATCAACTTCAGTCGTGAGCAAGATGTAATGCCCCGTATCGTTCACGAATTTCATGTCACGTGACGGATCAAAGATCGTAGCATCCGTCCCTGGATTACCATTGGTCAAGTCATTGTAATAACTTACCACGAGCGAATGATTGTAGCGCTCTGTGATATTGAGCCCGGCGTTCATTGCGGCTCGGAATGCAGTCGATCCAATCTGGCAGAGTCCACCACCCACGTCTTTCTCGATTTTGTCGCCCTTGATCACATACTCTGGGACGTATCCATTCTCCAAGGTAATAGGACGCAATGCTGCGACAAGAGAAAACTCCTCACCAGGCGCAATCAACAATCCTTCGAGTTTACTACTTGCATTGCGAATATTCTTGATGCGATCCCCTGAACTGTGCTCAAACTTCGACACACCAACTCCAAGAAGGTCTTGAATACCCAACTGATTCGTGTCCTGAGTTCGTACGGTCGGCTGTTGCTCCATCACCGTGAGCATCACCGTCGAAGTCGTTGGTGTATCTCCAGCAGCAATGGCACGCATGCGCTCATTAAGCACAAGATACATGGAATCACGATCGATCGTTCTACCTGTTACTGCTGGCTGGAATTGGACCACACGTTTTGTAACCTCATCGATCGAAAAACGCGCATCCTTAGGTGCAACATCTACTCCTGACGCAATTTGACCAATCCGCTCATCAAAGACTGATCGAGCAATACCCAGCGTAATTTCGCCATCAGGCCGCTCCTGCACTTCGATCCACGCACGATTGTCAGCTTCCGTAATCGGCCATGTTTGCACCTTGGCTGTCGTCGATGCTGTTCCAGTTGTTAGTGCCAGTGTTGCAACAGCTTCACGCACGACAGGAAGAACACGAGGTAGTACCTGTGTGGCCTCTGCTGCAGTGATCGTTGGCTTCTTACTTATGCGAGGAATCTCGATAGTGCGAAACGACAACGCCCGAACCTGATTCTCAACCGCAGTAACTGCTGCAGCATAAGCAAACTCTTCACCTGGATTTTCTGGAAGCACCGAAACCCCACCCACAGTGTCGAATGCGAGTCGCGCATTTTGCATTGGTGTTTCGTATGCTTGCGCGTTCGTGTGCAACACGTCGATCAACACCTCGGGGTGCATGGTTGCTGCAACAGGAACCTGCGTTCCTTCGGTGCTCGTCTTCCAGATGCTGCCAAGACGCTCCCAGAAGGAGCCGGTGCGTCCCACAGCGTAGGCACGAGCAACAGTTGCCTCTGCGTCAATATCTGCAAAAGAAATACTTGTCTCAGCGCTTTCGCCGTACACTAACGGCAATGACGTGAACGAGCGCACGCTTCCCGACCCATCTTGTACCACAAATGTGAATCCATTATTGGCAAGCGCCGCATCCTGTGCACGCACTTGCGCCTCAACCTCAGCACGGGTCATGCCACCTACGGCATACACCCCCACTGATACACCGGGGTACATGCGACCTTCATAATACGCTTCGTAGAGCACAGGCGCTGCAGCGACCAGTGCTACCAATACAACAAAAAGCCCGCCGAGAAAAAAATACAGGAGTCGTCGGGGTGATTTCATTGTAGATGCTCCTTCTGTGCTCTCTTCAATTTCTGGTTCGTGGGTGGTATTCACAGCGATTGATTATGCTTCGTCAATAATTTCGATTGGGATTTCTGCAGACACACGAACTACCGGAATACGAATCGTGAGGATGCCATTCTTGATCGTGGCCTTGGACTTGTCCTTGGACACTTCCACAGGAAGAATGATACTGCGAGAAAACGCGCCCCAAAAACATTCCTGATAAAAAAATTCCTGTGTCTTGGTCTCTTTTTGTTGTTCACGAGAGCCGCGTATCGTCACCATATCGTGGTCTATAGAAACCGACAAGGTCTCAGGATCTGCGCCAGCGATAGGTGCCACAATCACCAGTTCATTACCCACCTTCGCCACATCTACAGCAAGCTCGCCTTCTGGTGCTACATGATGCCAAGCGAACTCGCGCTTGGGTGGTGCGGTAGTGCCACCAAGTATTTTAGCGTTTGCGCGAAGAAATCGTGGCATACGTGAGAGTCAAAAGGTACAGAAGTACGGCCAAATGCAAATGCGTCGAGGCTTCTAACCCCAAAAAACTGCCATCAAGGGCAATAACGTACCCAAAGGTGAACAGCACCGCAAGCCAAAACGGTATGTAGATAGGCTGCATATAGCCACAGTATACTCCACAAGACGTGCACTTGCAAAGATCGAATGAATGTGATGAGATCGCTGACTATGAGTCGGAAACCACCACTTTATTCCGTCAAAATTTATGCAACCACCACGAGTATTGCCTGCGGGACACCGCGTGGCAGTTTTTGATTTCGAACATACTCTCTTCGCAATGCGGAAGTTCTTGCGAGAGTGTCTCTTCCGAGCTCTTGAACCACTGGGGATGAATGCGAAGAGATTTGCGACACTGTACCGTGCATGCGCCACCTCATACCATGAGCGTCTCCTCCCTCACGGGCTACTCAAACGCCTTGCTTCAGAATGTGACGTAAGTGAATTTCGTATTGAGCTGGCTGTGGCAGTGCAACTTTTCGCTCCAGCAGCACAACACTATCTATCACGCCACATAGGACAACTCGTCGCACGTGCACGTCTCTCACACGATCGACTCGTACTCTTGTGCGAAGGATCAGAGCCCTACAAGACGACCTGGCTGCGCCGCATGGGCATCTATTCGCTCTTCCATCCTGACGAAGTCATCCTTGGTACAAGCAAGCGCGTTGCACTGCACCAACACCTCGGGCCTGTATCACAGGTCACCATGATCACAAGCTATCAACGGGATGTCCGCGACCTCGCTGCTTTTCTCAACAAGCGTGGCGTTGCTGTTGTGCCTATTATCGTTAGACACGACAAACTCGATCGAGCGATAGAGCTTTTGTAGTACAAAAAATATGCACAGTTCCTGTTTGACACCCAAAATACACCAGGCGTACAATGCTCACGTTCAACCCTCATCCATGCCAAGGAGGCGCCTGTGGGTTTTAGCTGCAATGGTTTCCAACCCGTCGTCGCAATCACCGATGTCCGGCACTTCCACGCGCAGTCACGGCTCAACGAGATCGTCGACGCAGTCACGAACACCCCCAACACACCGGTGTTCAAGCTGACAGCTCTCGAGTCGCGCATCGCGTCTCTGGACGTCGACACATACACGCATCTCGCGCTGCAACTGGAGCACGCGATGCTGCTGGGCGGAGTAACGGAAGCCATCATCGTGGTGTACGAAGACTTCGCGACCTCTGAGGACGCAGTCTTCGCGCGTTTACGAGCGGCACAACCAGGCCTCGCACAGATGAAGTTCCACCTCCGTCGACACAATGAACGACGGAAGGGACTTCAGACTGGACGCACCATCGTGGTCCGGTGCATGGACACTCGAGGTTCTGTTCGCGGGCAACCGACGGTTGCCGAACGCGTTCAAGAACACCTCCGCCTGCCGGAGATTCCGTACGTCTTCGCGCAAGCGGGCGGATCGGGTATCTCCGACGCCTACGAACTCGAGATCTCACTTCGGCATCTGGTCCAGATGGCCAAGAAGATCGAGCCGCAGCTGATCGTGCTCACAACACACGAGCGCTGCGCTCGCATGTTCGGGGCGCAGAAGGACGCCATTCCGATGTGTGAGCAGCATCGACAACTCGACGCTGCAAGCCTCGCGTACCGCAGGGAGCTCGAAGCTCGCCTGCATCACGCAGGATTGCGCTGTCCGATCCGCGAGTTCCTCCACGAGACCGATTCGCAGCTGATGCACGGGCTCGACGAGATCCTCCGGTTCGACGAAGCTATGGCCCACGCCATTGCAGCGTGAACCAACCAGCAGCCGCAGCCCGGACGAACGAGAAATATCTCGTTGCACCGACTGCGGTCTTCTGTTTTTGACAATGCACAATCCTTGCTCTTACACTAAGCGCATACTCATTCTTCTTTGGCGTATGCCTAACAAGATCGCCCAGTTTATTCTCGAACGAAACCGAGAACAGAGTGCAGCATTTAGCAGCCCTGACGCCTCGCTTGCGCGGCGTAAGTACCGCAGCCAGCACCCAACCGAGATCGCAGCACTCAAGTGCATGGATGGTCGACTCAACCTGTCCGTTATCACGCAGACACCCGTAGGCATCATTCAGCCGTTTCGCAATATCGGAGGCAAGTTCGATATGGGTTGGCCTTACTTCGGTCGCCTCATGCTCGAATGGGTTGACTATGCGGTCAGCAAAGGTCGCAGCGCGCTCCTTCTCATCACCTATCACTACTCCAAAGGAATCACGCATCGTGGTTGCAAAGGATTCGGGTATGACACAGACGCTGCGCGCGTATATACAGCAAATCTGAAAAAACAAGCAGAAGCCGTCTTCGGCATCGGGCATGCCGTGGTCTACCCTATCCAAGTAGGCATCGAAACTGACGAAGATAGCCTCGTCATCCACAGCCCAGACGGGCGCACCATCGATATGGCAGAGATTGGAGATATCTCTGGAGACGAATTACAAGCACGTGTCATCCGCATGTTCCCAGACATGAACATGCAAGTAGTAGACGACCTCCTCGCACTCCTACTGGGCAACAAGAATCACATCAAGACAGTTCGCACGTTGCAACGCCCTGTTGCGGATGTAGAGCACAAGGAACAGATCCTCGCCATCGGTCGTGGATTTGACTGGCTCCACTTGCTCAACAAGGCATTTATTATCGGCCCGTATGACACCGATCTTGTGAAGCCGATCGCAACTGCTTCGAAGTTACTGCTAGACAATCTCAATGCAGGACGCATACCTAAGGAAGAGGGATTGCTCATTCTCATTGGTACTGCGTACCGCTACGAAGCAGGTCCAGAAAAACCTTGGGCCATTGAAAAAGCAAAGACACTTGCGCAGTTCACCATGAATGTGGTGAAGGAACATGCACCGGAATTACTCGACCACGCACAAGTACTTGTAGGTGCTGTGAACCAGAACACGCGTGTGTTCAATCAGATTACCATTGGCTAATATTGACAACCTCATTACGATCCCCTATATTGGGGTCGTAAACGTCGCTATCGTCTAATGGTTAGGACGCTAGGTTTTCATCCTGGAAATCGGGGTTCAATTCCCCGTAGCGATACTACAAAAAAGCACCGCCCATTGAGGGCGGTGCTTTTGTAGCATCACACATTGCCAATTCTTCTATCTGTGTTAGGATTCTTGCGTATGCATATTCTTGGGATTGAGACATCATGCGACGACACCGCAGCCGCGCTTCTCACACAACGAGACGGCAGATTCGTTGTAGAACGAAGTTGTGTTTCGTCACAAATTGATATTCACAAAATTTATGGTGGTGTGGTGCCCGAGATCGCAGGACGCAAGCATGCAGATTCGATTATCCCGGTGATTCGCGAAGCACTTGGTAATGCACGGCCGGATGCAATTGCTGTGACAGCTGGTCCGGGACTAGTAACGTCACTCGTGGTCGGCGTTGAAGCTGCGCGTGCACTCTCCTATGCGTGGGGTGAAGTGCCGATTGTTCGCACCAACCACATTGAAGGACATATTTACTCTGTATTACTTGGCGACAACCCACCAACGGAGATCCCTTTTCCTTGTATTGCACTGATTGTTTCGGGTGGACACACAGAACTCATTCTCATGCGAGGACACGGCGACTACACGCTCATCGGTCGCACACGCGATGACGCTGTCGGCGAGTGCTTCGACAAAGCCGCAAAAGTGATGGGTCTGGAATATCCAGGAGGTCCGAAAATCAGCAAGCTCGCCACTGAAGGCGCACGTGACGCTATCGCATTCCCGCGTCCGATGTGCACGAGCGATGACTTTGATTTTTCCTTTGCTGGACTGAAGACTGCGGTGTTGTACTACCTACGCGACAACCCAACAGCAAACCACGCAGACGTGTGCGCGAGCTTCGAACAGGCAGTTACCGACGTACTTGTAGCAAAGACGCTGCGTGCTGCGCGAGAATATACTGCAGCGTCCGTAATCCTCTCCGGCGGTGTAAGCGCAAATCGCTACCTACGTGAAGGACTCCACAATGCACTGACCAACGAGCTTCCCGCTTGTACCGTTTTGATCCCTGAACTCAAATACACAACAGACAATGCAGCGATGATCGCTGCTGCAGGCTGGTTCCATGCACAAAATCGTGAGTTCACTCCATGGAGTGAACTCACTGCAGACCCGTCCTGGGAACTCGTGCGCTAGGATTGACAAATTCTGTATTTCATGTATGCTCCTCCTCAGGAGGAGCTCATTCATGTCCGACCATGCTTCAGATTCGCAGTCTTCCGGTACGAAGATCACCTTCACCGTCACGATCGAGTTCCCAACAACACTCGACGTTACATCCGACGTGATCATGCAGCAGGCGGTGGAGGCGCTTCTCTTGCGCACCTTCGGCAGCACCCACGTGCCCGCGTACCCAGCTCACGTCAACATCACCCCCGCAACATCACCCGGGAAAGGAGCAAGCGCATGAGCAACGCGCGTTCATTCACGATCAAGCTGACAACGGAGCAAGCGAAGCGCACCACGCTCCACAACCCTAGGCTGACTCGCGAGATACTCGAAGCGCTCGAGTACAACCTCGCATGCGCAGTGGAGCTGGGATCTCCTACAGAGACCGATGTTTCGGGTAACCGAGTGGCATTGTTCATCCCCTGTACACTCCGTTGGCACAGCACATCTACGACCGAAACGCCGGAACAGATTCGGCTCAAGATCTTCCAGTACATGAAGGTAACCACCGACACGATTGGGGGAATCGTGGTCTCGGTATCGATCTCGCCAACCGCCTGACAACACACTTCCAACACGCAACCCCGTCGATCACTCGGCGGGTTTGTGCTATTTATGATGCAGAAGTACCAATCAATGATTGCACCGCAACCTGTGTTGCCTCATCCCACACAATGCGATACGCCGTGAGAATTTTTTGTCCGCCAACTTCGAGCACGACCTGATGATCACCAACATGATTTGCAAAGAATGTTTTGAGTGCCGCCTTAATCTCAGGTGTTGCATCTGCAGGAATGGTGATGAGCGCTTGGGGTGGCGGTTCAGGTGCGCGATAGGGCTCTGGCGCAGCGGGAGCAGGAATCGGCACATCACTCGCAGACTTCTTCGGAGTGCGTGAATACGATGGCTGGACTTCAACACCACCACTCAGTTGTGACATCACTGAATCCATAGTCTCTTCAGTGAGTTCGTATGCCTTCTCGACCATGAGCTTGTTGTCCCCTGCTTCCTTTCCTTTGCGTCCCATGACCGCAACAATCTTGCCCACAACCCACAGACCTTCAGTTCCTTCATACGCCTTGGGGAACACTAACATCTCAACACTACCGTGCGAATCCTCGAGCGTCACGAATGCCATGACCTTACCCTTCTGTGTGATCTTCTTCTTCATCAGCCGTACAATCCCGGCAATCGTAACCCACGCGCCAGGATCCTTTGCCTCGATCTCAGGAATTGGTACGAGCGTTCGCCCAATGCGCTTCTCGTACACCGTTAATGGATGACCAGTAATATACAATCCGAGCAACTCCTTCTCCCAACCAAGTCGCTCATGGTCTGTTGCTGGCGGTGCTTCACGCAAGGAGACTTTTGAGGCCACGTCCAATCCACTGCCTGCAAAAAGCGAATCCTGATTCGTGGTCGCACGCAACGCAGATTCCTTGGAAAAAATCAGAATGTTCTCCATGTTGTGCAACAAGACCCCACGCTCAAGACCAAAGCAGTCAAGCGCACCGACCTTGATCAGCGACTCAAGGGACTTGCGATTCATATCCTTATCACGCACACGTTCCAGAAGATTCTCAAGTGAGGTAAACGCTCCACCCGCCTTACGTTCACGAATAATCACCTGACAAATATGCTCACCCACATTCTTCACAGCAGAGAGACCGAATCTAATCTGCATCGGTGTTCCATCAACACCAGTCGACACAACGGTGAATTTCTCAAATGATTCATTCACGTGCGGCGCAGAAACCTCAATTCCCATGCGACGGCACTCGGCAACGATTGCTGCAATTTTGTCATTATCGCCGGTTTCTGCCGTAAGCACCGCTGCCATGTAGCACACAGGGTAGTGCGCCTTGAGATACGCGGTCTGATACGCAACAACGGCGTAGCTCGCAGCATGTGCCTTATTGAACCCATACGCAGCAAACGGCTCAATGAGTTTCCAAATTTCTTCTGCCTTCTCCTTCTTCAGCCCACCATATTCGACGCAACCCTTCAAAAACTTTTCCTTCTGCTGATCCATCTCTTCCTTGATCTTTTTACCCATTGCCTTACGCAACTTGTCAGCATCAAGCCAGGAATAGTGTGCCAGGGTGATAGCTGTAAGCATGACATCATCTTGGTACACCATGATACCAAACGACTTATCCATGACTGTTTCCAGACGCGGATCCATGTACACCACAGGCTTACGGCCGTGCTTACGCTCAATGTATTCTGGAATGGATTCCATTGGACCCGGACGAAACAATGCAACCATTGCCATGATGTCGAAGATGGTGGTCGGACGCAGATCCTTGAGATAGCGCGTCATACCTGACCCAGAAAGTTGGAACACACCCATCGTCTCACCGCGAGCAAGCATCTCGTACGTCTTCTTGTCATCAAATGGCAACTTCGTAATATCAATCTTCTCCCCATGAATCTGCTCAATGAGTTGCACAGCGTTTCCAAGAATGGACAAGTTGCGAATACCCAGGAAGTCCATCTTCAAGAGTCCTGCAGCCTCCACTGACTTCATTTCAAACTGCGTCGTAATCTTCTCACCACCAACTTCACGTTGGATTGGCGTGAAGTCTGTAAGTGTTGTTGCGGCGATCACCACACCTGCCGCATGGATCGATGTATGACGCACATTACCTTCGATCTTTTGCGCAATCGTAAGAAGGCGTTGTACTTCTTCGTTTGCATCAAATAATTTCTTGAGATCTGGTGCCTCCTTGAGCGCACGCTCAATCGTCATAGGAAACCCTTGCGCACCAACCGGAATCAACTTCGCCACCTGATCACAAAAGTTGTATGACATGCCAAGTGCACGCCCAGCATCTCGTGCCGCAGCACGCGCTGCCATCGTACCGAAGGTTACAATCTGTGCCACCTTGTCTGCACCGTACTTACGCGTCACATACGCGTGCACTTCATCACGCCGATCGTCAGCAAAGTCAGTATCAATATCCGGCGCACTTGGACGCTCTGGATTCAAGAAGCGCTCAAACGGCAATTTGAAATACAACGGGTTTACCGTCGTGATGTTGAGTGCATAGGACACGAGTGATCCAGCAGCCGATCCACGAGTCGTTTCGACAATGCCATTATCACGTGCCCACTGCACATAGTCTGCAACAGCGAGGAAATACGCAGCGTACCCCTTGGTCTTGATAATGTCGAGCTCATAGCGCACGCGCTCACGAACATCATCTGTGATTTCCATGAGCGTCGGCAAACGAGCCCACGTCTGATCCTCAAGCTCCTGATCTGCGGTCTTCCCTTCTGGAATCGGAATGGGCGGGAAGAACCACTTGCCCAGTGGAATTTCCACATTGCACGCATCCACGATCTTCTGTGTATTCTCAATCGCCTCAGGGACATGCCCAAACCTACTGCGAATGTCAGCCTCGTCATTGAGCGATCGATCCACATGCACCATCTTCGGACGCGAAGGATCACTCACCTGCCGACCCATGCGAATACACGTCACAATATCTTGTGCTTCACAGTCACTCGGATCGAGATAATGAACATCACGTGTTGCAACCACTGGAACATTGAGTCTTGCCCCCAACTCGGCCAACGTGTTGTTCATCTGCACCTGGCCATCAATCTCAGGATGATCCTGCAACTCAAGATAAAAATTTCCTTCACCAAAAATCGCCACATACTCACGCACTTCCCTCTCCCACACTGCCTGATCATCTGTCGACCGAATGATCTGCGGGATCACACCATCCATGCACCCAGATAGCGCAATAAGATCGCGTGCATGTTCACGCAGGATTGCCTTGTCGATGCGCGGCTTGCCATTGAGCAGACCATCAATCTGCCCAACGGAAATCAATTTCATGAGCGACTTGTAGCCATCGTAATTTTTTGCAAGCAGTACGATGTGATGGACCTTCACATCAGTACCTGCAGTCTCATGCGCTGCAATCCCATGCGGCGCCACATAGAGCTCTGCACCAATGATCGGCTTGATCCCCTCAGCCAACGCCTTCTCATAGAAGCTAATCGCCCCATAGAGCGCGTTGTAGTCTGTAAGCGCAATTGCCGAAAATCCACGTTTTTTCGCAGCTTTAATAAGCTGACCAATCTTGGGCAACCCATCTAACAACGAATAATGCGAGTGGACGTGCAGGTGCGTGAATGCCATAGCACCACCACCTTACCATTCGTTGATGCCGCGACACAATACCAAAAAAGCTCCAGAACCATGGCAGTTTCTGGAGCTCTTCTCTTACTTTTTCTTTCGCCGTTTCTGTGTAGAATCAACTCGCGATTCTTCTTCATCCTCATCACCATCATCTTTCGCTCCGAGCCCCAGATACTGATTGAGATATTTGGACATGAAGTGCATGCCCCCACTCACAAAGTCCATTTTTTCACGGATATACTCTAACGCCTTCACTATCGCGTGAACCTTGTCTCGTATTTCAATGATGACTTCATTTGCATGCTTCATCGTCATCGCGAAGTAGTACAGCGCCCAGCACAAAAAGACAGTCAGCCACACCGAGCAAAACGCGAGTACAATGTAGAGAATGTCTTTGCTGGTATCAAACATACAAATTATTGCAGCGCACTCGTGTCGTCCATACCAGGAAGACGTGGATGTGTTGCGCTATACAGTGCAGCTACGCGATCATGCTCCCCTTCCTGTTGATCAATCTCAAACTCCTCAGAAGCCCACGCCGCATGTCGGCGCCCTTCCTCTTCTTGTGCTCGTCTCCGCTCTTCGGTCAACTCGTTCACCCACTGATCTGCTTTCTTACCCTTCGTTCCGCGATTACGCTGGTAATTGCGTGCACGGAGTCGCGCTCGCTCCACCTCTTCTACCTCTCTTCTTTCGTGTCGTGCATCAGTATCACGTCGTTGTAATTCACGAATACGCCCCTCCACTTCTGGACCACCACCACGCACTTGTTCCTCTGTATCTGGTGCATCTGCGCGCATGACCATATCCTGTCCTCGCGGACCGCGCAACATTGCTTCTGGATTCTTTGGAGCCGCTCGTCGTGGCATACAGATCAAAATGAAAAAGCTATGGCAGAAGTATACCACAGCTTTCGCACACAAGAAATTTTTATGCTCGAATCGCTGCGCTACATTCGCGCTTCAGTGCCTGCACAATTCGCTCCAATGCCGCATCCACCTCTGCAGACGTTAATGTGCGCGTGGTATCCATGAACTCAAGATGAAACGCTACGCTCTTCGTGTGCGCTGCAACATGTTCACCACGATACACATCAAACCCTTCCACATGCGCAAGCAACGTATCTGCCTGACGCATTACACGAACCACGTGTTCGTACTGTACATGTTCTGGAACCACAACTGCCAAATCACGTTTCACGCTCGGATACAACGGGAGTGGTTTGTACTGGGAGCGAACAGTACAATGTGGGACCAATGCTGTGATATCTATTTCAAAGAAACCTACGCGATCGCGTAATCCAAACCGCTCCATATATCGTGGGTGCAACTCACTCACTTCACCTACCACGTCTCCCCCTACGCGAATACTTACCGTGCGCCCAGGATGCATCCAATTGCTCAGCTGTTCTGCACCATGTACAAGCGCATCTACGCCAAGCGTTCGAAGTACATGCACCGCAGCATCACGCGCTGCCAAAAACGGAGTCTCTTCTCCACGCACCGCAACCACACCCGCAACAAAGACATGCTGCTCTGGCAAATATTCACCTGAATGTGGTCGGGTCTGGTCACCTGGTGACTCCATACGGAAGTTCTTACCAATCTCAAATCGGTGTACTTGACCCTGCGCACGCATTTCCTGACTTACCTGTACCAATAAATTAGGCAACAAGCTACGGCGCAAATGGGTTTGTTCACGAGACAACGGATTAGCCACTGCCACATGGACCGATGGATCTAGATCCATCTTCTGCAATGTCTCAATGCTGGTGAATGAATAGGTTTGTGTCTCTGTGAACGCTCGATCACGCGCAAGTGCATCCTGTACGCGCATAAGCGCTTCACGCTCATCGTTACGCGGTGCAGGAGCAATCGACATGTGTGGGTACTGTTCAGGAATCTGATCATACCCATACATGCGTGCAACCTCTTCTACCAAATCTTCTTCAATAGAAATATCCTTGGTCGCACGCCACGATGGAACCACCACCACAAACCCTGCCTTTTTGGTTTTCTTCAGTACGAACCCGAGCGACTGCAAAATCGATCCCACACGCGCCATCGGAATCTCTACACCCATACGCTCACGAAGGAACGACATGTGCAGCTCGATCGGCTTGCTCAGCATAGACTTCTTCCACGAGCTTCCTTCATCGACAACAGGGCTCACAACCGTTGCACCTGGTACCAGTTCACGAATCAACTGCACTACGCGCGCAATCGCACGACTTGGCATTGTCGGATCAAGTGACTTCTCGAATCGAGCACTTGCATCAGTGCGCAAATCAAGTGCAGTAGCCGCCTTACGCGTAGCCACGGGATCAAACCAAGCAGCTTCAATCACAATGTCAGTAGTATCCTCAACGACCATTGAATCCTTACACCCCATAATTCCCGCAAGGGCAAGCACGTGCTTCTTATCAGCAATGACCGCAACACCTGCAGGCAGAGTGCGTGTTACACCATCGAGCGTCACACACGTTTCGTCCACACGACTCTTGCGCACAATAATGCGACCATCCTGAATCGCACGCGCATCAAATGCATGCAATGGCTGACCCAGCTCCATCATCACGTAGTTGGTACAATCTACAATCACGTTAATAGGACGAACTCCTACTGCCTCCAAGCGTCGGGCCATCCACTCCGGCGAAGGACCAACAGTGATGTTCTTCAGCGATACACCCACCCAACGTCGGCACATATCCGTTGCCTCGATCTTGCATTGCAACGAGTACTCCTTTGCATCAACTTCGACCTTAGGAGGTTCTGGAATATGCAGCTTACGCCCAAGAATCGCAGAGAGCTCACGAGCAACCCCGATGTGACCCCAGCAATCCGGACGATTGGTGATCGCCTTGTTATCAACTTCAATAATCAAATCATCGAGATGAAGTGCGGTTGCAAGTGGCGTCCCTGCTGCAACATTGAGATGCGACAGATCGAGAATCTCACGTTCACCTTCTGTGCCGGTAGCAAGCCCAATTTCACTCGCACCACAAATCATCCCCTCAGATTTCACCCCACGAATCTCCGTATCAGCAAGTGTCACCAACTCCCCTTCGCCATGCCACTTCACACGAGCACCAGCAAGCGCAAGAGCCACACGCTGTCCAACTTCCAAGTTGGATCCTCCACATACAATTTGTACCGTAGACGCACCAGCGTCGACGGCACACACACGAAGTTTGTCCGCATTTGCATGCGGTGCTACTTCACGAATAATACCAACGACAATGTTGTCCCAAGCTTCACCTTGCGACACCATGCGTTCAATTTCAAAGCTATGCAACGTGAGATCCCGCTTCAGCTGCTCTGGCAATACATCCTTCGGAATGTCGACGAATTCACGGAGCCACGAAAGAGAAATATGCATACTAGAATTGCTTCAAGAAATTCTCGTCGCCACGCATCAGGAGTCGAATATCTTCGATGCCATAGCGCATCATAACCAGACGGGTAAGCCCCATACCGAAGGCAATACCACTCCATACGCGCGGATCCAACCCTGCTTCTTTCAACACATGCGGATGCACCAAACCGCACCCCAAGAGCTCAACCCACCCACTCTTCTTGCATACCGCGCAGCCGCGGCCCATGCACAAAAGACACGACATATCCATTTCAAACCCAGGTTCAACGAACGGGAAATATCCTGGACGCAAACGCACTTCAATATCCTTACGGAATAATCCACGAAGGAGTGATTTGATCACGCCGACAAGATGTCCAATCGTGAGTCCTTTGTCTACGACCAATGCTTCAAACTGATAGAAGGTGTGTTCGTGACTGGCATCAGTCGCCTCATTACGAAACACACGACCAGGATACGCAGCGCGCAACGGCGCCCCAAACTGCTGCATGAGACGCACCTGCATGTTAGAAACATGCGAACGCATACACCAATCTGGATGTCCTTCGATATAGAAGGTATCTTGCGAATCACGTGCTGGATGCGTCTTCGGAATGTTCAGTGATTCGAACGTATAATAGTCTGTGTCGAGTTCAGGGCCATCAATCACCATGAACCCCATATGCTTCGCAACCTCTTCAAGATCACGTTGCACAAGTGTATTCGGATGCAAATGTCCTGCAGCATGCGTCGGGAAGTATGGCTGTGTCGTATCGATGCGCTCTGTCTCACGCACTGATTCCCACTTTGCATCCTGCAACTCACGCTCTCGATGCTCGATGGCACGTTCAATCGCAGACTTCACTTCATTGAAGGCACTACCTGCCGTCTTGCGCTCTTCTGGTGAGAGTGAACCAAGATCTTGCTGTGTCATTGCCAACAGACCCTTGCGTCCAAGATACGCCAAACGGACAGCAGCAACTGCCTCTAGATCAGCAGATGCAGCAATATCGCGATGGGCCTTTTGTTGAATTTCTTGAAGGTTTTGCATGGAATTGGCGCCTAGAAGAGTCGAATAATATCACGATACGTGACGAGAGCAATGATGGCAAGGAGCAACAGAAATCCAATCCCATGTGCCAAGTTCTCAATCGTTGCGCGCACCTTACGCCCCCGACGCAGACGTTCGATCACGATGAAGAGAATACGACCCCCATCAAGCGCCGGAATTGGCAGAATATTGATGAACGCAAGGCTCACAGAAAGGAACCCCATAAGGTACAGCAGTGGCACAAACCCTGTCCGTGCAATTTCGCCAGTGAACACTGCAATTCCAACCGGGCCAGAAACTCCATCTGCAGCACCAGGCACTCGGGCGATAAGCCCAGAAATAAGTGAACCAAATCCAAGCGCCGTATCTCGCAACGACGTCCATGTATCGCGCACACCCACCCATGGCGTGGTGTACCACGAATATGACACCGTTCCAACATCAACAATAGTTACACCTATGCCGAACCGCGCAGGTGAGACAGCTCCCAGCAGTTCTGGCTGCACAGCCACGGCCTGCATCACCCCAGCTCGTTCAATCTGAAGCGTACGCAATTCCTTGTCCTGAAACGCCTCTTGAATTGCAGCAACCGAAAGCGATGTCGTAGCTACACCGCTCATACCACGAATGCTGTCACCACGTTGTACCCCAGCTGCTGCTGCAGGTGATGCCTCTGCAACACCCAACACTTCGATGCGCTGATCTGCTACACGTGCATACGCTGGAAGATCCTTTGATACTTCACGCTCAAATCCTACCCCAGCGACGACCGAGAAAAGCACTATTGCCACCAACAAATTCATAACCACACCCGCCGCAACAATCCCCAATCTCCACCCTGCTGACTTGCTCTGGAAACTTTGTGGATCTGTATGTGAATCCTCTCCACCTTCACCATGAATACGTACAAACCCTCCCAGCGGTAGCAAATTGATTGTGTACAGTGTTTCGCCACGCTTCCACCCCCACAATCGCGGTGGGAATCCAAACCCAAATTCATCCACCTTGCATCCTGCACGACGTGCCATCATGAAGTGTCCCCACTCATGTGCAAGAACAAGCACCGCAAGCACCGCAATAAAAATCAATACAGTAAGCATATCGGTTGACAGTAATCATTACCCATGATACGCTACGGCGTCGTCATTTGGGAAGCTCCCACTGACGCGCACCTCACACATCTACGAAATGGAGTGTTCTCAATGCACCTCACAACCATCACGCTGATTGTGACTGGTCTGCTCGTTATTCTCTACTACCTTTCGCGCAGTCGACTGGCATTTGAGATGCAAGCACCCCTCTCCACAGAATCCGCTGTCGAGCGTCCCGTTGATATCGCACTGGATTCATCGATGGACAACGGGACACTGAGCGCCGACCTGCAACAGCATCTCGCTCGTGCGTACATCGAACGCCGACAGGCATCTGGTATGTGCCTCAACGCCCCCGGAATGCGAGTTCTCGTGGAACTGAAAGGTTGTGCACCCCACGATCTCGGCGTCGAGTACACCCTGCACGCCTCAGTCATCCGTACGATTTACTCGGACACTCTTGAACTCAAGACCGAACCCAAGAATCTTCCCCCCTACACGATCATTCTCCTCAAACGCTAACCGCAGAAGCGCCCCGTCACCGGAGCGCTTCGCTGTTTTTATTTCATTTTTTTCACAAGGTCTACAAACCAATCCCCCCGCTTGAATTCGTTAATAGTCGGAAGCCAGGTGAGACCAGGAGAGAAGAGCACCACATCACCCTCGCGCGCAATCGAAGCTGCATGCGCGACAGCTGCCGGAAGATCAGCTACGTCAACGCCTTTGGGCAATCCGTCGTTGGCATTCCCAGGAACACGAATAATGGAATGTGCTTGCGCGCGCATACGCGTTGCAAGCGCGCGCAAATCAGAACCCTTCGAATTACCGCCGGTAATGAGGTGCACACGTGTGTCCGGAAACGCGGCAAGCGCTGCCATAGTTGCCTCGGGTGACGTCGCTGTCGAGTCATTGTACCAACGAACACCGCGACGCGTACGAATGAGTTCGAGACGATACGGCACACCACGAAACGCACGAATGGCAGCGCGAATATTCTTGTCACTCACTCCAGCAGCACGAGCTGCGATCGTTGCAGCCATTATGTTACCAATATTGTGCGCACCAATGAGACGCGATGCAGCGATTTCACGTTCGAACTTTGCTTGATCTTTCTTGGCAGAGTAACGATATGTGTGTGACTTACCCAATGATTCCTGCCCACGCACAATTGCATCATCAGCGTTCACAATCTTTACATCACCCTCGAGCTGGTACCGAAAAATATTGCGTTTGTCATCAATATAGTGCTCGAGTGATTCGTACTTATTGAGATGATCTGGGTAGAGCGTCGTCCAGACACTGATATGCGGTGACATCTTGGATTCTGCAAAGTCGTGCAGCATGAAGCTCGAGAGCTCGAGTACCACCGGGGCATCTGCTCGCATCTTCGTAATGAAGGTAAGTGGCGACACTCCCACATTGCCACCCATCATCGCCCCCGGAAATTCTCGTGCGAGCATGGCGTGAATGAGGTGCGTTGTTGTAGTTTTGCCCCGGGTCCCTGTGACACCAATCACGCGCTCAGTGCCGAAAAGACGCAGAAAAAGCGTAACGTCATTGTCTACAGGAATCTTGTGCTTGTGCGCGAGCGCAAGAAACGGACTTGCTGCGGGCACGTCAGGATTACGCACCACCCAATCCGTCTTGGTAAAATCCTCTTCGCGATGCCCACCCAAATGCAACACAACATTCTTGTACTTTGCGAGTCGCTTCAGTGGTGCTGCGAGCGCTGCCGCATCCTTCATGTCTGTGATTATCAACTTCTTCACGCGTGGCGCAAGAAAAAGCGCTGCTGAGATTCCACTCCCCTGCGCAAAACCACCAAGCCCCATCAAGGTCACTGTCTTACCTGCAAAAATTGGTGCTATGCGCATAGAAATGGATTGAGAACGTCACGCACTTCAGCCACCGTTGCAGCTACCGCCTCCGCTGTCTTCCCTTCTACATTAAGTCGCAACAGTGGTTCAGTGTTGCTGCCGCGCACGTTGAACCACGTCTCTCCGATATCAAAGGAAACACCATCAAGCCGACCAACCTCAGAACGCTTGGAAAAGTGAGCAACTACCGCCTCAATCGCTTCTGGTACTCCTGTCACGCGGAAATTAATTTCACCCGAGTGTGCATACACAAGATACGGGGCAAACAATGCAGATGCTGTCTTGCCTGTGCGCGCCATTTCTGCAAGCACCATGAGCACGATGACTACAGGTGACTCATATACCCCCTCAGGGAATCGCACGAAGAAGTGCCCAGATGACTCACCAGCAAAAATCGCGTCATGCTCAAGCATGGTCTGCTTGATATACGAATGGCCTACACGAACAATAAGCGGCGTTCCACCCATGCGGCGCACTACGTCTTCTGTGACACGTCCTGGACGAACATCGTACACAACGGTCGCACCCGTATGAGTACGTAATACTATTTCGGCAATAAGTGAGCGCAGTGCAACAGGCGATACCGTCTTCCCTGTTTCATCCACCAAGAACACGCGGTCTGCATCACCATCAGTTGCAATACCAAGTGCAGCACCCATTTCCTTCACACGCGCATGCAGGTCGTGGAGGTTCTCTTCCTGATACGGATCTGGCTCGTGTGATGGGAATGAACCGTCAAGCGTCCAGTGCATGCGATCTAACTCGCATTTATCCAATGTTGCAAAAAGCGCATCAAGGTCAGGAGCACCCATACAGTTCGCCGTGTCTGCTACAACCTTCACTGCAGCAAAGTTCACTTCACCCACAAGATCGTGTGCAGCAAGCACTGATTCAAGCGTCGCGTCACCGGCATATGCTGTTACTGTGCCTGGTGTTGCAGCTGGTGCTGGGAACTGACCGCTTTCTACCAACTCGCGCAAGGTTTTGATACCTGTGTCTGCACTCACAGGACCAGCATGATCGCGCACAAACTTCAACCCACTATAATCACGCGGATTGTGCGATGCTGAAACCTGCACTCCGCCATCATATCCCCGTCGAGCAACCGCGCTATAAAATGTCGGCGTCGAAACAAGTCCCAACTCCACAACATGCACGCCCTGCTCTGCAAGCCCACGAACCACCGCTGCAGCAATCATGGGAGATGAAAGACGCATGTCTTGTCCCACCGCAAGCGTAATGTCAGTACGACCAACTTCACGCTGACGCATATCGGCGTACCAACGCGCTGTTGCGTATGCTATGGATTCATTTAATTCTGCCGGATAAATCCCTCGAATATCGTACGCCTTGAATATGTGGGATGGGAACGTCATACATTGACAAATCAGACTATTACATCAATACTAAAAGTAATCATACACGCACCTATTCACTCATTCAACTCTATGGGAACCATCGCTTGGATTATTATCGCACTCCTCGTAGTAATTGTGTTCTGGGTCATCTCTGCATACAACGCGCTTGTAACTATTAAGAATCGTGTCGAAGAAGCATGGTCTGATATTGATGTACAGCTCAAGCGCCGCTACGACCTCATCCCGAATCTTGTAGAGACTGTGAAGGGATACGCATCACACGAATCTGGCACTCTTGAAAAAGTCGTTGCTGCACGTAACGCGGCAATGCAGACGCACAATGCAAAAGGCGCTTCCATGCAAGAACAGGTTGCTGCAGAAAACATGCTTTCCTCTACCTTGAAGAGCATCTTCGCACTTGCTGAAGCCTACCCAGACCTCAAGGCCAACACGAACTTCGCGAAGTTACAGGATGAACTCTCTGACACCGAGAATAAGATCCAGGCATCTCGCCGCTTCTACAATGGCAACGTTCGCGATCTCAACACCCGCATCGAAACATTCCCAAGCAATCTCATTGCTGGCATGTTCAACTTTGCAAAGCGTGAATTCTTCGAAGTAGCTGATGCAGCACAGCGTGAGAACGTTGCAGTGAAATTCTAGCAGCGCCCTACGGCGCTCGCGCAAACCGAACGCCTATGTACGCACAAATCGAAAGTAATAAGCGCCGCTCCTGGATACTTGTGACACTCGTCATGGGATTATTAGTGGCACTTGGATATGCCGTTGCGCTCGTCACAGGGTATCAGCCACAGTTCACCATGACAATCGCATTCATGATTTCGATCGTGCTTGCCATGATTAGTTATTACGCAGGAGATGCAGTCGCTCTCTCCAGTGCAGGTGCAAAACAGATCGAACGCAAGGACAATCCCTACTACTATCAGATGGTAGAGAACCTAACGATCACCGCAGGGATGAAAACCATGCCCAAGCTCTACGTCATTGACGATCCCGCGATCAACGCATTTGCAACAGGTCGCGATCCAGAGCACGCATCTATCGCTGTGACAACTGGTGCACTTTCCCAGCTGGAGAATGAAGAACTCGAGGGAGTGCTCGCGCACGAATTGTCGCACATCAACAACTACGATATTCGACTGATGACGATTGTCATTGTACTCGTAGGATCCATTGCGCTCATCGCGGACATGTTCCGCTATGCATCATGGCATCGCGGAGGTGGTGATAGTGATAGCCGTAGTAACCAAGTCGCGATGATTATTGGGTTAGTCCTCATTATCCTCTCCCCAATCTTTGCTCAGCTTATTCAGCTCGCGATTTCACGTCGCCGTGAATATCTTGCTGATGCATCAGGCTCCATGCTCACTCGATACCCAGAAGGACTTGCACGCGCACTCGAAAAAATCCGCGACTACAATCAGCCAATGCAACATCGCAATCATGCCACGGCGCATCTGTACCTGGAGTCACCGTTTCGCAGTTCTGGCACACGTTCTCTGGCATCTTGGTTCTCGACACATCCACCGATTGAGGATCGCATTCGTATCTTGCGCACCATGGGCAAATAAGGTACACTGCTCCTTCACCTATTACCTGGTATTGGTATGCAGTTAGCCGACCGAATGACAACCCATTTGCGCAGCACCTTGCGCAGCGCCATGGCCATTGCCACCCGGCAAGGGTACGCATTGGTATACCCAGAACATTTGCTTCTGGGATTACTTACTGCGCGCGGTTCCATCGGCTGCGAATTGTTGCGCAAACACCACGCCGACCGCAAAGCGGTGCTTACTGCTGCATTGCGCCACCGCAAGCACAAAGTCACCAAGGAAGTTCCTGCGTTTTCCAAGGATGCACGACATTGCATCGAACGCAGCTTTTTCCTCGGGTCCCAACACCAACACACCGTCATTGGCACAGAGCATTTGCTCCTTGCCATGTTAGAAAATCCCAACGCAGCCGTTGCTGATGCAGTGAAAAAACTGCACCTCGATACGAAAGAGCTTGCTTCGTATCTCCACATGGTGTTGCGCAGCACAAGCAAGTTCCAAGAAATTACTGCGGCACTGCTCTCGAACACCGCAGTGGCTACCGTATCCGAACATTCACATGCAAGTGACGCTGGATTTATTGTGGCTGCAGACACGGCAACTCCCAAGAAAAAGAAGTCACTCCAAACCCTTGAGCAGTACGGTCGAGAACTCACCAGCAGCAAGGCACAAGCTACACTCGATCCTGTCATTGGACGAGACGCAGAAGTAGAACGCGTCATTCAGATCCTGTGCCGCAAAACCAAGAACAACCCACTCCTTATTGGTGATCCTGGTGTCGGAAAAACTGCTATCGTTGAAGGACTGGCACAGCGCATTGTAGGCAACCGTGTTCCGCCTATTCTTGAGCGTAAGCGTATTTTCTCACTCGATCTCTCGCTCATGATCGCCGGAACGGTATACCGCGGCGAATTTGAGTCACGGATTAAGCAACTCATCGAAGAGGTGAAGTCTAACCCGGACATCATTCTCTTCATCGATGAAATGCACACCATTGTTGGCGCAGGCGCAACATCCGGATCACTTGATGCTGCGAATATTATCAAGCCAGCACTCGCACGTGGCGAACTGCGTTGCATTGGAGCTACCAAGTACCAAGAATACAAAAAGCATATTGAACCAGACCCAGCGTTTGATCGTCGTTTTGGCAAAGTCATTGTCGACGAGCCTTCGGTTACTGCCACGCTCCAGATTTTGCAGGGCCTCAAGCCAGCGTATGAGGAATTTCACAACGTGCGAATCACTGACGAAGCACTCGCAATGGCAGTGGAAGGTGCCGCACGCCACATTCCTGAGTCATTCTTTCCCGACAAGGCAATCGACCTTATTGACGAAGCATCGGCAGCTGCTGCCACCAAGCACCCGAAGAATCCAGCACTTGCAAAACTCGCAGAGATCAACCAAGCACTCGACACTATCGATGCACAAAAGAAGGAAGCAGTCATGCAAGAAGACTATGAGCGTGCGTTGCTCCTCAAAACTCACGAGCAAGAACTTCTTGCACACCGAGACACACTTACCGCCCGCTCCCGCCTTCGCGGTACAGCACGCACCATTGACAGCAGCGATATCCTGCGTGTCCTGACCGTGCGCACAGGCTCGCCTGTTGCCATGGATTCTGTGCACCTCCCCACACGAGTGAACGCTATTCGTACCGCTCTCACAGAGACCATCATCGGGCAAGATGCAGCGCGTACGCGCATCGTACACGCACTCGAAAAAGGCATTCTCGGACTCCAAACTCGCAAGCGTCCGCTCGCAGTATTGTTATTCATCGGACCTTCTGGCACAGGCAAAACGCACACCGCAAAGGCAATCGCACGTGCTGTTTACGGGGAAGAAAAACACCTCATCACGATCGACATGTCTGAATATCGTGAGTCCTATTCGATTTCAAAACTCTTGGGCTCACCTGCTGGCTACGTTGGGTATCGAGAACAGACGTCGCTCACCGATCGAATTCGACGTGCCCCGCATAGCGTATTGCTCTTCGATGAAATCGATAAGGCACACCCCGACGTTCACAACCTGTTCCTCCAAATGGTGGATGAAGGAGCTATTACTGACGCAACAGGTCGCCGCGTAGACCTCTCACGATCCATTATTGTCATGACCGCTGCAGCAGGCCCAGAAATGGCAGCTGCACCGCTGGGATTTGGCACATCGACCACAACCGCAACACACACAGCCCCAGATACCCAGTATCAGAACCGACTCAAGGATGTATTCCGAAGCGAGTTTTTGTATCGTCTTGATGCGATCGTTCCCTTTGCACCGCTGACTCGCGACGATTTGCGTGCTATTGCAAGTCGCGAACTCACAAAGTACATGGAACAAGTGTCTCACTTGGGGTTTGCGCTCACGCTTGACGACAGCGTGCTTGATTGGATTGCAGATCGTGCCGTCAACTCGCCACAGATGGGTCGAACAGTGTATACTATTATCGAATCGGAAATCATTCCGATGCTTACATCGCGCATGCTGGAGGGTACTGCGTCGAATGATCTGCACGTCACACGTGTTGAGAACGCCCTGTCCCTTCGCTAGCCAATGCGCGAACGTTTTTTACGTTCGGTATGGACAAACGAAAATTGCTAGCCCTCGCCGGGCTCATTGTGGTTACGATAGGCCTCGCCATCGCAATCTATTTTGTATTTTTCCGCGGTACACCTACTCCTGAAACTATCACCCCACCAGATCAGATAGTCGGCGGCAGCGGACTTACCGGCGCAGAGGGCGACAGAACCCCGAACGCAACATCAACTCCAGAAGGTGATACGGTGGGTACCGGAATCGGGACAACACCTGGCGGTGTATCCCCCGTTGCCAACGGTGGTGTTACCCGTGTACGTCAGCTTGTTCCATCTGGTACGGCGAACATCGCTGTGGAAAACAATTCCGGAACCGTGCAGTACTACGACACCGACACCGGACTCTTCCACAAGATCCTTCCGGACGGTACAAATGTGACACTTAACGACGACGCACCATTTCCCAATGCTAAAGATGTGAACTGGAGCAACAACACAGATAGGGCGATTATCGAATTTCCAGATGGTGCAAATGTGCTCTATAATTTTGAAACCAAACAACAGACAACACTCCCTTCACACTGGTCTGAATTTGAGTTCTCACCCAACGATGCACAAATCGCAGCAAAAAAACTCAGCATCGATCCAGCAAGTCGCTACCTCGTTGTTGCTTCTCCAGACGGAACCAATGCAAAAAATGTCGTAGCGCTTGGACAAAACGCGAGCAAGGTGCAGGTTTCATGGTCACCTAATGACCAAATGATTGCCTTCGCGCACACAGGACGCGCTATTGGTCTTGGACGTGAACAAGTGCTTGTTGTTGGAAAAAACAACGAAAATTTCCTCCCACTTACCGTCGAAGGGCTTGGATTCAAGCCGAAGTGGTCACCAGAAGGAGACATCCTCCTCTACAGCAGCTTCCGACAAGCGAACAACCTGCAACCAGAGCTTTGGATTGTCCGAGGTTCTTCTGATCGCCTTGGCGAAGATCGACAACCACTTGGACTCACTACTTGGGTAGATAAGTGCACCTTCGCATCCAACACTACGATTTATTGCGCAGTACCCGAAACAGATCGATTGCCTTATGGAATCGGCTTCCAACCAGCACTTGCATCCAACACCAATGATTCAATTTACAAAGTTGATCTCGAAACAGGACGAACAACACTCGTAGGGAAGCCCGAAGGAGAATTCACCGTTGACGCACTACGCGTTGCACCTGACGAATCCTCACTGTATTTCACTGATCGTGTTACAGGTTCGCTACAACAAATGCTCCTTGAATAACCTATGTCAGACCACGGCAAAGCACTGACCATTACTGCAGTACTCCTTGCCGCGCTCACCGTGGTTGGTTGGGGCGCGTATGCATTATCTCGGCCAAAACCAGAACCAGAGCGCCCAAGAAGCTCGTATCTACTCACTCCTCCACCCGTACTCCCCACAGACCCAACTCTTGGGCCAGAGAACGCACGAGTCACCGTCATTGCATTCATGGACCTCGGATGCGGACCTTGTGCTCGCGCAATGACCATTCTTGAGGATGTACATCGTCGAATGCCCGACGTTCGTATTGTCTGGAAGGATCTACCAGAACACGCCGAAAGTATTCCGGGTTTTATGACTGCACACACAGCCGCTCGCTGCGCTGATCGATCAGGAAAGTTCTGGGAATACGCTGCTGAATTTTTCTCTCGCCAAGACGAAGTGCAAACGTTCGACCACCTCGCACTTGCACAACAACTCAATCTTTCTTCAGAGTCCTTCCAAAAATGTCTTACTTCCGAAGGAGCCGCAGGAGCCATTGCAGCCAACATTCTACAAGCGCGCGAACGTGGTATTTTTTCTACCCCGTATTTCTTTATCAATACCCGGCGTGTAGATGGCGTCGTGCCAA
>JACCDM010521718.1_pt1 | contig 31496 bp, 3 predicted proteins | sample 7445851 | NCBI WGS metagenome assembly JACCDM01 (sample SAMN15323438, study PRJNA562643) | freshwater metagenome | isolation source: river surface water | place: USA:Blue River Watershed | collected 2017-08-16
GCAACAACGTCGCCGTGCTGAAGGCGCGCCTCTTCGGCGTGCGTCCCACCGGCGGCAAGGTCGAGTGTCTGCTCCTTCGTCCCACTTTGGATCCGCTCGAATGGTGGTGCATGCTCCGTCCCGGCAAGCGGGCCGGCGACGCCGCCGGTTTCCTCGTCGACGGACGTCGCGCCGTCGCCGTCGAGAACGCGCACGGCGAATACCGCGTGCGTTTCGACCTGCCGCCCGGCGAGACCGTGCAGGATTTCGCGGAGCGGCTCGGCGAGATCCCGCTGCCCCCTTACATCGTCGAAGCGCGCAAGGAGCGCGGGCTCGCGCCGACGGACGACGCCGAGCGTTATCAGACCGTGTACGCCGACCCCAAGGCCGCGCGCGCCGCGGCCGCGCCCACCGCCGGTCTGCATTTCACGCCGGAGCTCCTGGAGACCCTCAAGGCTCGCGGGCATGAGGCGTTCGACCTCGTGCTCGATGTCGGCCCCGGGACTTTCCAGCCCGTCACCGCACCGGACTTATCCGCGCACGTCATGCACTCCGAGACCTACCGGATTCCGGCCAAGACCATGCGGGCTTTGCGGGAGCGACGTCCTCGTCTGGCCATCGGCACCACCTCCGTGCGCGCCAGCGAGGACGCCCTGCGGAAAGTCCCCGGGTTCGTCCATGAGGGGGACTTCGTCTCCGAGGCCTCGATTTTCATCCAGCCGGGCGACGCCATCGGGTGTTGCGAGCATCTCCTGACCAACTTCCACCTGCCCAAGTCGACCCTCCTGTGCCTCGTCGGGGCCTTCCTGACCCCTGGGGATCCATCGGGGGTGGCCTGGCTGAAGGAAATCTATGCGGAGGCCATTCGGGAGGAATACCGGTTCTTCAGTTACGGGGATGCCATGCTGATTCTCTGATTTAACAATATTTTGACGAAAATAACCGTTATACGATTATTTTGGTCATTAAAATACGTATAAAGCCTTTTTTATGCATGAAATACCATTTAAACGACCGCATCGGGATGCTTCATGGATCTTGGGCTCTGGAACGTGTACGTCAGGCTAAATGCAGGAAAAAAAGAGGTTATTCATGGAATAGATTTCCCATCCAAATAAATTGGAACATTTTCTAGGGAGTAGTCCCTACCCGGCTATTACCCCTATTGATGTCCGTCTTACCCCGACGATTCCGCCCCCGCGGAGCCTTCTCGCGTGCCTCCCTCATGGTGGCCGCTTCGTTGCTCACGGTCGGCGTCACCACGTCACCCAAGGCCCAAGCGGCCAACTTGATTTGGAACCAGACAGGCGCAGGTCCTTACAGTTGGACTGATTCCGCCAACTGGGGAGGTTCCGGCTTTCCGAACGCCGTGGGAGACGTCGCCACCATGAGTGGCGCGCTCGCCGGTGCGCAGACGGTCAACCTCAACGCCGTCATCACTGTCGGTGAGTTGAACTTCGGGGCGTCACAACCTCCATCGGCCCCAGGTTATACTTTGGCTGGCGGCACGAACGGCCTCCTGATCTTGGATGACTCTGATGGCGCCGTGTCCATCAATAAGCTGAGCGGCTCGCCTAGCTTGGACACGATCTCCGCCGCGATCCAGTTCAACGACGCGCTCACCATTTCCAACAACTCCGGTGGCGGCACGTTGACCTTGTCCGGAGCCATTCGCTCGGCTAGTTCGGACATCACCTTCAGCGGAACCGGCACGGTCGCCGCTGGTTCTATCATCGTTTCCGGGGTCATCAGTACGGGCGGGAATCTGGTTAAAAACGATGCGGTATTCACGCGCCTTTCCGGCGCGAACACCTATGCTGGCACCACTGCCGTCAATGCTGGCACGCTCCAAATAAGTAACGCGGCTGCTCTTCCTGCGAGATCTGCCGTGACCGTGGCCTCGGGTGCTACCTTGGACTACGTGAACACTGCGACCGCCATCGGCTCGATCTCCGGAGCCGGAACGGTCACCAACCAGGGGACTGCGGCGCGTATCCTGACCATTGGGCGCAACGAAACTAGCACAACGTTCACTGGCCGGTTTATCGGGCCCGCCAACAAGACATTTCTGGCCATCACCAAGCTAGGCAACGGGACCTTGACGCTCAAACCGTCCGGCTCCACCGCTGCGGGGGACTATACCGGAAATACGATCATCAGCGGCGGAAAAATCACGCTGGATACGTCGGACAGCTCGCTGACAAGTGCGTTTCTCGCCGCTACGCCCCTGCAGCTCGCGGGCGGCGATTTCGAGATGGTGGGACGCAATGGGCAGTCAGTTTCACAGACGCTGGGAAATTTCACCTTAAGTGCTACTGGTGGCAAAATCGCTCTCACGCCTAATGGAGGTGCCGCGACGGACCTCACATTGGGCACGCTGACCGCGACCGCGTCCGGCGGCACGCTCCTGGTGGAAGCTCCCAGCACGACTTCTCTAAAGCTGACTACAACGCAGATCGCCTCCTCGGCTCTCAACGGACGCCTCGTCTTCACCGACGGAACCGCCAACTCTTTCAACTGGGCTTTCAATAATAACGCCGCCGCCAATAACATCTCCGGCTTCACTTCCTCAACGACGCTGGTTGCCACAGGCGGAACCACAGGCACGTCTTACATCCTCACGGCAGCGGGGGGGGCCACGACACAATCTGGTGCCACCACCATCGGCACCCTTAAGCTTACCGGTACCGGCGCCCAGACTCTCGATCTTTCGACGTTCAACATGCAGCTTGGCGGAGGGGCCACCTCTACGCCCGGCGCCATACTCATCGATGGAACAGCTAACTGGACCATCGACGGCGCCGGGCAGCTGACGGCCAACACGCCGGCCACTTCTCCCGATCTGATTTTCCATCATTACGGAACGGGTACCTTGACCGTGAACGCCGGCATCGGCAATGCGGCGGCCGCCGCCCTCGTCAAAGCCGGTCCTGGTACCTTGGTTCTCGCCGGCGCAAAGACCTTCACCGGTGCCGTATTCGTCAACGGCGGCACGCTGCAGTTCAGCAACAACAACCAGCTGGGTAATGCCACCGGCCCTACCATCGTCACCATCCGCGACGGCGCTATCCTCAACTATACCGGCGCGACCGCGACGATAGCGGCGACGGGGACCGCTTCGCATACTTTCTCCCTTTCGGGCGGGAACGGCACGATCAGCGTTGTTTCTGGAACCACTCTTACCCTCAGCGGCGCCATTTCTGGAGCGGGGAGCCTAGTCAAGGCTGGTGCGGGGACTCTTACCTTGGGTGCGGCGGCCACTCATTCGGGTTCCACCTTCATCAACGCTGGGGTCCTGCTCACCAATGCGGCTGATCTGCTGCCCTCCACCCCTGTCACCATCGCATCCGGGGCTACATGGAACATGTCCGCCGGAAATGACTCGGTGGGTGCCCTCCTCGGCGCGGGTATCGTCTCCGCCGGAACCACCGCCCGAGGCCTGACCATCGGCGCCGATAACGTCAGCGGGACCTTCTCCGGTTCTTTCACCGGTGGCGCCGCACATACCCTTACCAAGTCCGGTACCGGAATCCAGACTTTGGACGGGACCACCCGGAGCGTTTGGACGGGTAATCATATCGTCAACGGAGGGGTGCTCCGTCTGGGTGCTTCTAATGTCCTCGCTACGGGGACCCCGATGTTCGTCGCCAATGCGGCCGGCCCGGCGATGCTGGAGCTCGCGGCATCGGTGACGCAGACGATCGCAAGCCTCTCGTTTGGTGGATCCGGGGTGACCGACACCAGTCAGGGCAACGTGCTGATCGGCAGTGGGGCGACGTTGACCGTCGGCGGCACGCTCACCTACAACATCTCGACCACGACTTTCAACCAATTGCCGGCTTACATCAGCGGTGCCGGCACTTATTCGCTGGGTGGCGCGGCAAGGACTTTCAGCATCAGCGACAGTAACAGCATCGCCTCCGACCAGCCCGAGCTGACGATATCGGTGCCTATCACCGCCACAGGTGCCTTTGGGCCGACGAAATCAGGCTTCGGAAACCTGATGCTGTCCGGTGACAATACCTTTACTGGAACGACTACGCTGACCACGGGTGGGCTCTTCCTGGACTATCGTACCGTCAACGGCAGCAAGCTCAGTAGCACGGCGGCCCTTACGCTCAATGGTGGCGGCAATCTCGTCCTGCTCGGAAATGCTTCCGCTGATACCTCGCAGACGGTCGCTAGCACGACCCTGGCTAGCGGAGGTTTCAGCACGATCAGACTCACGCCGGGGGGATCCCAGAAGATCCTCCTCAATCTCGGTGCGTTCACCCGCGCCGCTTCCGCCGGCACGCTTCGCCTCAATCTGCCTACGGGAACCCAGGACGCGACGAACGGCTTCCGGACCTCGACGGCCAACCTCAACGGTATCCTTGGTGGATGGGCTACGGTCTCCGACGTTACGGGCGCCACGAACTTCGCCGCCAACGACGGTTCCGGGGGCGTCGTTCTCGCCACTTCCGCGGCGAAGTCGGACGTCACGACATGGGCCTCGGCCGACAACGTCAGCGACGCAGTCTCGGGTTACTCCGGGACCCTCTCGCAGAATTCCGTCATCAATTCGCTGCGTTTCAGTTCGGCGGCCGATTCCACCGTCACCATCGCCTCCGGCGCCGTCCTCGGAATCCTCTCCGGCGGCGTCCTGCAGACGGCCGTCACCGGTGGGGCCACGGCCTCTCCGACCATCACCGGAGGTCGCCTTGCTTCCGGCTCGGGCTCCGAACTGATCTTCATCACCGACGTCACCACGCCGTCCCGTCCGCTCGTCGCCTCTTCGGCCATCGGCGGCTCGCACACCCTCACAAAGTCTGGTAATGGTATACTCAGACTTTCCGGTACCAATGACTTTACCGGCGCGGTCACTCTTCAGGCCGGCACTTTGCAGGTAGAAGGCGGAGACGCCATTGGCGACAACTCTCTTGTCAATCTCAATAACAACCGCTCCAGCGTCTTCGAGTTGCTGGCCAACGAGACCATCGGAGGTGTCACTGGAGGAAATACCGCCCAGGGAGGTGAATCCAACGTCCGGTTGAACGCCAACACGCTCAGCATCAACCAGTCGACCTCTCAGACCTTCACTGGCCTGCTCGTCGGAGCGGCTGGGAGCTCGCTCGTCTTGAACGACGGCAGTGTCGGCACCTTCAGCCCCACCAGCAATAACGCCAATTTCTTGGGGTCCGTCGTGATCAACGGTGGTGCCTTCCAGTTGAACGGAACCACCAGCATCATCGGCGCCTCTTCGTTCACGGTCACGCGCGCCTCGTTGCTTATCAATTATAATGGAGCCGGCAATCCGAGTAGCCGTATCGGCGACTCTTCGCCGATCACGCTCAACTCGGCGGACGGAAGCTTGAGCGGGGAGACTCTTATCCGTGGCCTGACCCTCCTGAGGGATACGACCGGAACCGCCACCGAGGTCGCGGGAGAGCTCAGGATTTCCTCGGGCGCCAGTTACTTCTCAGCCAACGTCACTAACGGAGCCACGGGCCTCACGGCCAGCAACTTCCTCCGGGCCGACTCCGCCACGCTCAGCGTGCGTGGGCGTGCTTTTGGCGCCGGCTCCGGTGTCCGAGGCTTCCTGCGCATCACCAGCGCTTCCGCAAATGAGACCACGTTCTTGACCACGCTCGTCGGGGGGACTGGTGGCGCCGGTACTCAGACCATACCGATCGTCCCATGGGCCATCGGCCAGACCCACGATGCGGCTTTGGCCGATTCCGTGATGGGAAACACCTTGGTCACCTATTCGACGGCTCTCGAAGGTATCCGCCCTCTTGACCTCGCCACCGAATACCGGACATTCGCCACCCGGACCCTCGTCACGGAAAATGTCCGCGAGTCCCTGACGGCGAACCTTACCGGAATTGTCGGCACCACGGTAAATGCCCTGGTACTTGACAACGCCAACCCGACGACCGGCACCCTTAATATCACGGGGACCGGAGCGGGGCAGACGCTGGCGGTCACGTCCGGCGCCCTTCTGTTCACGGCTACGGGCGCCACGAGCGGTGGACCTGCCATGGGGCTCACGCTTGGCGGCTTCGACTCAGGCATCACGGTCGGAAGCACTAATGAGTACGTCGTCTTCGTGCAGAACCCCTCCTCCGCGGTCGGCGGTGGCGTGGTGACCGCGACGATCAGCTCCCCGCTGAGCTCGACCGCTGACATCACCAAATCGGGGCGCGGCACCTTGGTGCTTTCCGTGGCCAACACCGCCGGCGGCGGAACCAGAAAGACGACGATCAACGAAGGCGTCCTGCAAATCGACGCCTTAGACAAAGTCGGCGGCACCACTGGCGCGCTGGTCCTGGCCGGCGGCACCCTCAGGTTCGCGGGGGTTTTCGATCCCTCGTCGCGTACCATCAGCCTCCTCGCCGGTGGCGGCACTTTCGACACCAACGGTAACAATATCGCCCTGTCCAACTCGCTCGGCGGCGGCACGGGTCCTTTCACGAAGTCCGGTGCCGGCACGCTGACGCTCAATGCGTCCACGTTACGGACAGGGGCTACCTCTGTTACCGGAGGCACCCTTGCCATCGGCATCAATGACGCCATCGGCATTGGAGCCACTCTCACCGTCAGAGGCGGGGCGACCCTGGCGCTTTCCTCCTTCTCTCTCAGCACGTCTTCTCTCGGCCTTATCGGCGCCGGAAGCAATGCGGTCACCGGCTCCGGCACGGTCACAGTCAGCGGCTCGGCGAACTTCGACCAAGGCTCGGTTTCCCCCGTTCTCGCCGGGGCGATGAAGTTGGTCAAGGTCACACCCGGACTCGTCACGATTTCCAACGCCGCAAACACTTTCACCGGGCTTACCTCCGTCAATAACGGGATCCTTTCCATCAATGCCGTAGCCAACTCCGGATCCGCCAGTTCGCTGGGTGCGCCGACGGGTGACAGCGCCGCCATCCGGCTCGGCAATGGTGTCACGTCCGGCACCCTGCGTATCTCCGCCGGCGGCTCCGCCGGTACGACCGATCGCGGCTTCTGGCTCACCGGCACGACCGGCGGCGGTGTCATCGACAACGATGGAGCTGCCGCGCTCATCCTGAATGGCTCGATCTCCGGCCATGGTGGGGAATCCAAGGTCCTGACGCTCCAAGGCGGTTCGGTCGGCTTCGTCAACGTGGTCGGCGGCGTGATCTCCAACGGCTTCGGTACGATTGGGCTCACCAAGTCTGAGGCTGGTACCTGGTCCCTTGCCGGCGCCAACACCTACACCGGAACCACCACGGTCAACGGAGGCTTGCTGCGGCTGGACTTCGCCAACGCCACGCCGACGACCAATCTCATCAGCGCCAGCAGCGTGCTCACGCTCGGAGGCGGCACTCTGGGCGTCGTCGGCAAGTCTTCCACCGTCAACGCCCAGACGTTCGCTTCCACGACCCTGACCGTCGGCACCTTCGGTGCGGCCTCCGCCGATGGCACTGGCGCCACCTCGCTGGCGCTGGCGCTCGGCACGCTGACCCGCGCAGCCAACTCCGGCCTCGACTTCGAGCTGCTGGGCGGCGCCACGATCAGCGTCGCGGGTCTGCTCACCAACAACGGCATCGTCACGTCCACGGCCACCGGTGCCGCTTACGCCACCTTCAACCGGACGGACTGGGCCAACTTCTCCTCCGGTGCTCCCGTCGCCGTCGCCTCCTACTCGGCGTCCTTCGGGGCCGGCCTCAACACCGACATCGCCGCCACGTCGAGTCCCTCCGCGTTCCTCACGAACACCCTGCGTTTCAACGCCGCAGGGACTACGACCCTGACACTCACGGGTATCAATACCCTCGCCGCGGGCGGCCTGCTCATCGGCAAGGACGCCGGCGCGGTGACCCTCGGCGGCAGTTCAGCCTCCTTGGCAGGCTTCGCCCACACGACCTCCGCCGGCGAACTCAACGTCTTCCAGTATTCCTCCTCCTCCGCTACTATCTCCGCGGCCGTCATCAACACGCCTTCGGCCCCCAGCTTCCTGTTGGCCGCCGTCACTGGTACCGCACTCAACAAGTTCGGCAACGGCGTGCTCGTGCTTTCGTCGGCCCGCAACGCCTACACCGGCGAGACGAACGTCGGCTCCGGCACCCTGCGTCTCGGCGCCGCGAACGTCATCCCGAACGGCATCGGTATCGCGGCTTCCGGCAACGTGACCATCGGCGCGGCCGGCACGCTGGACCTCGCGGGCTTCAGCGACACGATCAACGGACTGGCGGGGTCCGGCGTCGTCGACAGTTCCACGGCGGGAACCATGCGGCTCACGCTGGGCGACAACGCCGCCGCGCAGACCTTCTCCGGCATCATCCGCAATACCAGCGGCACGCTTAGCCTACTGAAGACCGGTACGGGTATCCAGACCCTCGCTGGAGCCAACACTTATTCCGGCTCCACGACGATCAGCCAGGGAACCCTCACCCTGAACTTCACTGCGGCAGGAGCCCCGTTGGACAACATCCTCCCGGCCACCGCCCTGACCATCGGGTCGGGCACGCTCAGCCTGACGGGTTCCACGGTCGCCAACGCCCAGTCCTTCAGCGGCATCACGCTCGCCGGTGGAGCGGCCGTGGCCATCGCCGGCACGACGCCCGCTACGACCCTGAGCCTCGGCGCGATCGCCCGCGGTGCCAGTAGTTCGAGCCTGAACTTTACGATTCCGGCGACCTCTGTCATCAGCACCACCACTACCAACAACGCTGCCGGCATCTTGGGCGGCTGGGCGACGGTCGGCGGCGCTGATTGGGCGACGGTGAGCGCCACCGGCAGGGTCACCGCCCTGTCCGCCTATGCGGGCACCTTGCCCACGGCGACTGGTGCCGCTACCGCTAACTACACCCTGGCTGCTGCCCAGACCCAGACCGCCGATGTCGCGCTCAATTCCTTAAAAATCACCGGAGGTACGGCCTACACTCTCACTACGGGTTCTTTCGCCCTCACCCTCGGTTCAGGCGGCGCGGGCGGTATCGTCGCGAGCAACACAGAAACCGTGACGATCGGTGCCGCCGTCAGCGGCACCGGTCTCGTCGGCCCAGCGGCGGGCAACGAATTCATCGTCTTCAACTCCGGCGCTCTTCTTTTCAACGCGCCCATCCGTGGCGCCGGACTTACGAAGTCAGGGGCGGGAACGCTGACGTTGCGCTCTACCACCAACGCAGCCCTGACCGGGACCGTCGCGGTCAACGGAGGCACGCTCGACATCGACGGTGCGAACCGCATCAACGGTGCTACCATTCTGTTGCTGAACGGAGGCACTTTCTACGCCAACGGTGCCTTCAGCTTCACGCAGAACCTGTCGCTCGGCGCTGCCGGAGGCACCATCCGGCAGGACAATGACTCCGACCGGACCCTGGGTGGCTCGGCGGCGATGACGTTCGTAGGCACGGGCCCGAGGACGCTCACCATCAACAACAACCGTAATTCCCGAGTCTACACTTTGCAATCGGCCATCGGCGACGCCGACGCCAGCAGCCCGACCAGCATCAGTGTCAGCGCCAACGGCAACGAGGCCATACTCCGTCTCAATCCTAGCGCCGCCAGCAATTACACCGGGAACACCACCATCACGCGCGGCATCCTCAGGCTCAACAGGTCTGACGCCGTCAACGGCGCCGGGGGCCTGCTAAGCACGGCCACCAGCGGCAACATCATCTTCGCAGCCACCGGCACGAACCGGGCGATCCTGGAGACCAATTCCACCGCCGGCACGATCACACGCGCCGTCGGTTACGGCCCGGGTCAGATCAGCTGGCAGGGTAACGGTGGCTTCAGTAACTCCACCAGCCTGACGCAGGTCGTAAACCTCGGCGGTTCGGCGGCTGAACTCACCTGGGGGGCGGGAGGCTTCGTGCCGACCGATCGCGAGCTGCAGTTCGGACAGCCTGCCGCAAACAACCTCGGATCCCAGGGAGCCATTGATTTCCGCAACGGGATCAACCTCGGCGCGGCCACCAGGACGATCAACGTGTCCACGGCCAATCTTGGCGCCAACAGCGGCATCACCGCGATCCTGAGCGGCGGCATCACGGGAGGTCCCAATGCCGGAATCACGAAGTCGGGTACGGGTACGCTGCTCTTCACCGGAGCCAATTCTTCGACGACGGCCAGCCTCACCATCACCGAAGGCAGCCTCATCTTCGAGGACGATTCCGCGGTCTTCGCCTCCGCCGCTCCCAACATCACGTTGCTCTCCGCCGAGGGCCGGGCCGCCATCGGCAAGTTGGGCGATACCAACCCGATCGCGACTTGGGGCACTAAGATCGTCAACGCGGGAACGGCTTTCGGCACCTTCCTGCTCGGCGCGGACAGCTCCGCGACCCTCGATTTCCGGGGCTACTCCAACATGCGTCTGGCCGGGTTCGACGCGGATTCCTTCGTGGAGGGCGCGGCGCCGACTGTCACGCGTTCGCCGGTCTTCACCGGGACGATCATTCCCTCCTCTAACGGCTATCGTCTGGGCGGAACCGGGACGGCGAGCGGCGCGGGAGCCTCGCTGTTGACCCTCATCATCGGTCGCAGCAATGTCTTTACCGGGTCCAACCAGCTCAGCATGAGCTCGGGCCACGTGACCATCACGCAGGTCAACGACTTCTCCGGTGGTACCACGCTCCTGAACAACGGAATCGAAGGAAGCGCGCTCGGAATCGGCAGCTCCGCTGCCTTGGGCACGGGGGCCGTGACCTTCGGCGGCAGCGGCAATACTTTCCGCTGGGGAGCGATCAACGGCGACCAACTGGTCGCCAACAACATCAGCTGGGGTTCCAACATCGGCTCGAATTGGGCGCCTGCGGGCGATCAAGCAAGCGATGGGTTCCTGGCGAACCAGAATCAAGGTACGCTCGCGTTTCTCGGTTCGATCGACCAAGCCGGCCGTGGTAATCCCACCATCACCACCCGCGTACGCGGCACGCTATTTCATGGCGACTGGAAGGGCGGCGCTGGCCAAGGGCTTACCTGGGCGACAGGCACCGGCTACGTTTCTTTGCTGTCGACCTCCGCCAACGCTGGCGTGGAAAAGACCTATGCAGGCAAGACGACATTGAATGACAACGCGGTCATCGTGATCGACTCCGAGTCTTCTTTCGGCGCCAGCGGCGAACTCACGTTGGGTACTTCCGTCATCGCTCTCCAGCCCGGGAGCGGTGCCGTCACCTTAGCCCGTAATTTCGCCAATACCGCCGCCAAGAACCCGTCCTTCAACACCCCGCAGGGTTCCACGCTCACGCTGACCGGCACGATGAGCGGCTCGACCACGGGAACCTTCGTCAAGCAAGGCCTCGGCACCCTTGTCCTGCAAGGCGACGCTACCGGTCTTCTGACGACCGGCAGTCTCCAGCTCCGCTCGGGCACCCTCCGTCTTGACGCGGCCGCGCGTGGCGGGACCGTCTTCACCTCCGGCCTCGGCATCACCCTCGGCTATTCTGTGGGGCAAAGCGCCACCGCCAACTACGGCAGCGGAACCACCCTTGAGATCACCGGCACGTCAGCCCAGTCCTTCGGCGCGGTCACGGTCAATCCGCGCGCCCATGCGATTGTCCTTACTGGCGCGATGCCGCTCACCCTCGGCACCATCACCCGTACGGGGGGAAGCACGCTGAATTTCTCGGTGGCCGCCGGCGCCACGGTCGCGTCGACCACCGCGGCCGTCGCCAGCCTGGTCAACGGCGCCACGACCTGGAACGACAACGACTGGGCCGCGGCCAGCGGTTCGGCCATAACCCAGTATACGGCCTACACAGTGTTAAGCGGTGCAGCCCCAAGCATAACCAGCACAGCTGCTGCGAATTATAACATCAGCGGCGCTACCGGCACCATCACTTTGGCGGCGGCGGGAACGCTCGCTGCACCGAACAACTCCAATACTTTAAGATACTCCGACGCCGGAGATAGGATCATCGATGTCCGGACAAGCGGCGGCGCCGCAGGTTTCTGGCGGCTGGGCACCGGCGGCGCGGCAGGTGGCGGCGTCACCAACGCGGGAGGTATCTTGGTGGCATCCGGTGCGGGCGCTCTGACCATCGGCGTGGCATCTGATGCGACTGGCGGCACAATCATGGCGGGAGGGACTACCACCAATACTCTCGGCGACCTGGTGTTCATCAGCAACTCATCGAGCGATATCACGGTTAATTCCGCGGTAGTTAATAATAATGGGACTACGGGCGCCACCCAGTTGTCGTATGACGGCCGGAGCACCGGTAAACTGATCCTCGCCGGAGCGAACACCTTCACGGGTTCGATTTTCATCAACAAGGGCGTGCTCGAAGTCGGGACCGTCAACAGCGTGGCCTCGGCCGGTCCGCTCGGGCAAGGTACGGCTTCCGCCACCAACATCCTTCTCAACGGCGGTACCTTCCGGGCTAACCTTACGGCCGATGGTTCGACGGACAAGGGCTTCACCGTCCAGGCCCCGAGCGACCTCGAAGTCGTCGCCAACACCCTCACGCTCAATTCTACGCTCAGCGGTCCCGGGTCCGACCTCTATAATCTCTCGGCCTTCCTCCCCGGCATGCTCCGCAAGACCGGCGCGGGCACGTTGGAACTCAGAGATTTGGCCACCGGAAATACCGCTAATTTCAATCTCAGCGTAAAGGTTGCTGCCGGCACTCTGCTTCTCAACAAGGCGACGAATAATACGTTCGCCTTGCTGACTGGTGTTTCGACCACCAACAACAGCACCAATGTCACGGTTGGAAACACTTCCGGACTTATTCCAGGCACTCCTATCAGCGGTCCCGGGATAACTGGGGGAGCCTTCATTGCTTCGGTCACGAATTCGACGACTTTCGTCTTATCAACAGTGGCCACCGCCACTGCCTCGGGTGTGAGTCTGACATTGACACCGATCTCCGCCGTCAACCTGGCCGGCGGCGCGGGCGTCATCGTCGATTCGGTGGCCTCGGGCGTCGCTCCGGTCCTCCGACTCTCGGGCACGGGCGGCAACCAGATCTCCGACGACAGCTCGGTGGTCGTGATGGGCGACAAGGCCGTCAAGGGCATCTTCGACCTCAACGGGAAATCCGAGACCATCGACGGCCTGGCCGGCGGCGGCATCGTCCGGTCCGGCATCGCCGGCACGGTCACCCTGAGCCTCGGCGGCAACAACAGCGCCGGCATCTCGGCCTACACGTTGGCCGCGGCCGCCGCGGGCGTGAACACCACCGGCCTCAACAGCTTCTCGGGCACGATCGAAGACGGCTCAGGCACGGTGTCCCTGACGAAGGTAGGTTCGGGCACGCAGATCCTCCGTTCCGCCCAGACTTATTCCGGCGCCACCACCGTCACCGCGGGCGTCCTGCGCCTGGCTTCCGAGAACGCGCTTCCTTCCGGTGCGGGCAAGGGCGACGTCACGCTCCAAGGCGCTAATACGGGCATCAACCTCGGCGCCAACGCGAGCACCGGTTCAGACAAGGTCCTCGCTCCCGGCACCCTCGACCTGGCCGGCTTCAATCAGACGATCAACGCGCTCAACTCATCCACTGGCGGCATCGTCACCAACAACCCCTTCCTCGACTGGGACGGCACCTCGTGGGATGTGGCTTCCGCTCGTCGCGGGACCAAGACCTTGACGGTCGGCGCCTCCGGTTCCAACGGCGCTTTCGACGGGATCATCCAGGACGGCTTCGCCGTGGCCCCGGGCGCCATCACCGGCACCGGCTACGTGGGCGTCATCAGCCTCGTGAAGACCGGCACAGGAACCCAGACGCTTTCTGGAGCCAACACCTTCGGCGGAGCCACCGCCGTCCAGAACGGAACCCTCGTCCTCACGGGCGGTGACAATCGCCTGCCCGCCACGACCGCCCTCACCCTCGGCAACGGGACCGACAGCGGCGTGCTCCAGGTCGGCGGCGCCGGCGTGGTCAGCCAGACCATCGCCGGGTTGGCCACGAGCGGCACCGGCGCGGGCAACAAGGTCGTGGGCGGTAACGCCGCCAACTCCACCCTCATCGTCAACCAGTCCGGCACGGGAACCTACGCGGGCGCCCTCGGAGGCGCCGGCACCAACGAGAACAAGCTCAACTTCATCCTCCAGGGCGGCGGCACGCTGACCTTGTCGGGCGCCAACACGCTCGCCGGCTCCACGACCGTGCGCGGGGCCAGCACGCTCGTGCTGGCGAGCGCCCTGGCTAATTCGGCGTTGAACATCGGCGGGGCTTCCGCCGGCACCGTCGTCACTTCGCAGGCCTTGGGCGGGCTCGTCACCCTCGGCGCCGGCGGCACGCTGGCCCCGGGCCTGGCCGTCGCCAGCGATACCGCCATCCTGACGCTCTCCGGCGGCATGACCATGTCCGCCGGTTCCTTCCTCGCCCTGCAGGTCGGCGTCACGAATGACCTGCTCCGCGTGAGCGGCGGTACGCTGACCTTCAACGGCGGCAGCATCAGCCTGAGCGAGACCTCCGGCCTGGCCGTCGGGACTTACGACCTGATCGACTACTCCGGCGCCACCTTGGCCGGCTCAGGCATCACCAGCCTCGGCCTGACCTCGAGCGTGCTCGGCGCGGCCAACCTCTACGTCACGCTCCAAGACGATTCGGTCAACAGCCGCGTCCAGCTGGTCGTCGACAACGCCCGTTTCTGGTCCGGCTCCGTCGGCCGGACCTGGGAGGCCTCGCAGTCCGTCGCCAACTGGTCGCCGGCCGAGTATTTCGTATCGGGCGACAAGGTCCTCTTCCGTGACACCTATCCGTCCGGCTCGGGCAACGCGAACGTGGTCAACACCACGATCGAGTTGCTGGCGGGCGTCTCCGCGACGCCGGCTGCGATGACCTTCAGCAACTCGGCCGTCGACTACGTGCTGCATGGCGCCGGCGAAATCGCCGGGACCACCGGGCTGAGCAAGGGCGGCACGGGTGGCCTGACCATCCTCAACGCGAACGCCTTCACGGGCGCCACGACCATCTCCGAGGGCTACGTCGAGATGCGCCACGCCTCGGCGCTCGGCACGACGGCCGGCGGGGTCACGGTCAGCGCCGGCGGCACGCTGCGCCTCAGCGGCGGCATCGCCGTGGGCGCCAAGGCGCTCACCCTTGCCGGCACGGGAGCCGGCGCCGGCGGCGCGCTGCGCAACATCTCCGGCGCCAACAGCTACGCCGGCGCGGTCACGCTCGGCGGCGCCGCCCGCATCAATTCCGACGCCGGCGTGCTGACCCTTTCCGGCGCCTTCGACAACAACGCGAACCTGCTGACCTTGGGCGGGGCAGGGGACATCCTCGTCTCCGGCGCCATCGCCGGCGCAGGCGGGCTGGTCGTCGACGGCACGGGAGTCGTCACGCTGTCCGCCACGACGAGCACCTTCTCCGGCCAGACCGTGGTGAAGAGCGGCGTGCTGAGCCTCTCGAAGATCGGCTCCGTCGGTCAGGCCGGCGGCCTCGGCACGGTGACCGGCACGGCCAACGGCACCATCGCCCTCGGCGACCTGGCCACGACGGGAACGCTCCACTGGACGGGTTCGTCGAACGAGACCACCGACCGCGTCATCGACCTGGTCGGCACCACCGGCGGAGCCGTCATCGAGGCCTCCGGCAGCGGAGCCCTCACGATTTCGCAGGCGATCGCCGCCACCGGCGTCGGCGCGAAGACGCTCACCCTCGCGGGCGCGGGCGGCACGACCCTCGCCCCGAACTCGGTCGGCGCGATCGCCGACGGTTCCTCCGGCGGACTGAGCCTGGTCAAGACCGGCACGGGCGTCTGGTCCCTCAGCGCCGCCAATTCCTACGCCGGCACGACTTCCATCCTCCAAGGCACGCTCCAGCTGGGCGCGAACCAGAACTTCGGCAGCCTCACCCTGGGCGGACTCTCCCGTGCCTCGTCCACGTTGGCCCTCGGCTCGTCCGTCGCCACGCTCACGGGCGACCTCACCTACTCGGGAGTCAACAATTCCGCGGGCGCGGCGATCTCGGGCGCCGGTTCGCTCGACCTCGGCGGGGCCCCGGATGCCGTCGCCCCGATCAGCCGCATCTTTGCCGTCGCCTCCAGCCAGGCGGCTGGCGGCGCGGATCTGACCGTCTCCGCCGTCATCAGCGACACGGGCGGCGTGACCTCGACGTTCGCCAACGGCCTGACCAAGACCGGCGCCGGCACGCTCGTGCTCACGGGCGCCAACACCTACGTCGGCGCCACCTCCGTCGACGGCGGCCGCCTGAGCGTCTCCCCTCAGGCGATCGTCAACAGCCTGACGATCAACGTCGGCAGCGGCGCCACCGCCGGCGCCCTCGACCTCTACGCCGATGCCGCCGTCGCCTCGCTCACCTTCACCGGCAACAACGTCCTCAACGTCGGCGGCGCGACCGCCAAGGGAGGCCTCGGCTTCAATCTCAGCGGAGCCTCCGCGGACAGCATCGTCCTCTCCGCCACCGGCACCCTCACCGTCGGCGCCGCCGGCGCCCTGATCAACGCGCGGGCCCTGACCGCGGTGACCACCGGGAGCTACACGCTCATCGATGCGACCAATAACGGCAATACCGCGACCATCACCGGCTTCGACCTCGGCGTACTGACCGGCGGCTACGCCTACTCCCTGGACAACTCCGCCGGCGGCCAGCTGAAGTTGAACGTCGGTGCCGCCGCGGCCGGGCCTTATTACTGGACGGGCGCCCGCAGCACTGGCTCCTGGGCGACCCTGGGCGGTAATGGTACGACGAGCAACTGGGCCACCGGAAGTTCTGCGGGACCTGACGCCGGGGCCACCCCGGGCGTCATTGCCGTCGTCTTCGACGGGGCTTCCGCCGCGACCACCACGCTCGACCAGCCCTATTCGATCACTGGGCTCACCCTTTCCGGCAACGGCAACGTCACCATCGACTCCGGCAGCGGCGACGGCGTGCTCACCCTCGGCAACGGCGGCGTCAGCGTCGCGACCGGCGCCACCTCCACCGGCCACACCATCGGCGCCAACGTCGTCCTCGGTTCCGCCCAGACTTGGACGGTCGCCGACGCCGGCCAGCTCCTCACGGTCGGCGGCGATGTCGCCGGCTCCGGCCTGCTCACCAAGGCCGGCGCGGGCGTGCTCGTCCTTTCGGGCGTCAACACCTTCACGGGCGGAGTCGACCTCACCGCCGGCACGGCCCGCGTCACTAATGCCGGCAGCCTCGGCGCCTCCTCCGGCGCCCTCACGATCGGCGCGGCCACCCTGCAGGCCACGGCCAGCTTCGCCGACGCGCGCGGCGTCACCCTGGGCGACGCCGCCAGCACGGTCTCGGTCGACGCCGCCCGCACGCTCACGCTTTCAGGCAAGCTCACCGGCTCGGGCAAGCTCAACGCGACCGGCGCCGGCACGCTCGTCCTCGACGACTCCGCCTCGGCCAACGACTTCTCGGGCGGATCCGCCCTTTCCGGCGGCGGTGTCGTCCGGATCGTGAACTCCACCGGCCTAGGCTCGGGCGCCCTCGCCCTGAACGCCGCCACGCTGCGAGTCGGCGGCACCTTCACCTACGCGCCCGCGGTCACGCTCGGCGCCTCCTCGTCCGCCGTCGCGGTCGACGCCGGCCGCACGCTCACGCTCACCGGCAAGCTCACCGGCGCGGGCGCGCTCAACGCCACCGGCGCGGGTACGCTCGTCCTCGACGACTCCGCCTCGGCCAACGACTTCACGGGCGGGTCCGTCCTTTCCGGGGGCGTCGTGCGCGTCGGCTCGCTCACCGCCTTGGGTTCGGGCAGCGTCACGATCAACGCCGCGACCTTGCAGGCCACGGCTTCGCTCTCCTACTCCGGCCGCGACTTCGTCCTCGGCGACGTCGCCAGCGCCCTCGTCGTCGCCTCCGGCGACACGTTCACCGTCACGAACGGCGCCTCCACCGCCGTCTCCGGCGCCGGCAGGCTCAACGCCGACGTCGCCGGCGTGCTCATCCTCGACGACGCGCTCAACGCGAACACCTTCACGGGCGGGTCCGTCCTTTCCGGAGGCGGCGTCGTGCGCATCTCCACGGCCACCTCCTTGGGAGCCCAGGCCGGCACGGCCGCGCTCAAGGACATCACCCTGCAGGTCCTCGAGTCCGTCACGACCACCCGCGGGTTCACGTTCGGCAGCACTGCTTCGCGCATCACGGTCGACTCCGGCAAGACCTTCGCCATCAGCGGCGTCATCGCCGACGGCGCGCAAAGGGGCGTCCTCGCCAAGTCCGGCGCCGGCGTGCTCGAGCTCTCGGGCGAAAACACCTTCTCCGGCGGCGTGAACGTCACCTCAGGTACCCTCCTGGCGTCCAATTCGACCGGTTCAGCCACCGGTACGGGCGCGGTCTCGGTGACCGGCGCCACCACCGTCTTCGGCGGGGCGGGCACGGTTTCCGGCATCGTCACCGTGGGCTCCGGCTCGACCCTGAGTCCTGGCGGCGCGGCCACGGCCGGCACGATCACCCTCGGCGGGCTCACGCTTGCTGCCAACTCCAAGCTGGCCTTCCAGCTCGGCGCCAACACGGCCGCCAGCGACAAGATCGTCGTCAACGGCTCGGGAGGTTTCACGGCCTCCGGCGGTGCGCTGACGCTCGACACGACGACCCTCACGGGTTTCGGCAACGGCACCTACAACCTGATCACCTACGCCGGGGCGCTCGGCGGGTCTTTCACGAACCTCTCCCTGGCCAGCCCGAACTTCGCCAACGCCGCGGGCGACAAGTTCTTCGGCTTCCTGGTCAACAACACCGGGTCGGTCGACCTGCAGACCACCAACAGCCTGACGTGGAACGGCGACGTGAGCGGCACGAAGTGGGTGAATTCGACCTCCACCGACGCCAATTTCAAGGTCGGCTCGGTCACGGGGGTCAATTTCCAGGACACGATGGCGGCGGTCTTCGACGACACGGCTACGTCCTATCTGGTCAACCTGCCCGGCACGGTGACCCCGGCTTCGGTCACCTTCAATGCCGCCACCGACTACGTCCTGCAAGGAGCCGGCAAGATCACCGGTCTGTCGACCCTCTCCAAGTCAGGCGGGGGCCTCCTGACCATCGCCACGGCGAACGATTTCAGCGGCGCGGTGAGCCTGTTGGCCGGCTCGCTCGAGATGAAGGACCCTTCCGCCCTGGGGTCAGGATCCATCGCGATCACGCCGGGCGCCTCGCTGCGCCTCAATGACGACGGCAGCGGCCCGATCGCGCTCGGCTCGCGCATCACCTCCTACGGCGGTGGCGCGGTGATCGTCAACGTGGCCGGTCAGAACAGCGCGACTCTGCCGGCCGGCTCGCTCGCCGGGCCGACGAGTTTCAATTCCGAAGCGGGTAAACTGACGCTTGCCGGCAGCATCGCGCCTGGTGGCGATAACCGGCATATCACGTTGCTGGGACTTGGCGGCGACTTCGAGCTGGCGGGAGCCTCGCTCAGCGGCGGAAACTTCAATTTCACGGCCACGATGAACGGCGGGCAGGCCTTGATCACCCCGAACATCAACGTCGGCAACCAATCCGTCATCGTCAACGGAACCGGGTCGACCACCTTCAGCGGCACCCTGGCGAGCGGGTCCGGCGGCAACGGGCTTTCGGTCTCGAACGCGGGCACCAACACCTTCAACGGAACCGTGACCGTGAACGGAACGGGCGGCGGCATCAGCCTCGCCGGTGGAACGAATACTTTTGCGCAGAACGTCACAATCAACGCCTCCGGTACGCTGGCCGTCTCCGGCGGAACAACCGTCTTCGGCGCCGGCCGGACGGTGACCACCAACGGCGGCGCGGTCAGCCTCACCGGCACGGCCAATACCACCTTCGACGCGAACATCAGCTCGGGCGGTGGCGCCTGGTCGGTTTCTAGCTCCGGCAATACCACCGTCAATGGGGCAATCACCGGTTCCGGCGCGCTCACCAAGACGGGGCTAGGTACCCTGGCCTTCAACGCCCCCAACCCCAACTACAACGGCGCCATTGTTTTCACGGGCGCCTCCGGCGCCAACCGAGGGGTAATCCTGGCGACTGCGAACAATGCGCTCGGCTTGGGTGCGGTCTCGGCGACCTACGTTTCTGGCGCCACCGGAGGGCAGGTACGACTTTCCGGCGGCATCTCCTTGCCCAATGCCTTCTCCACTACTGGTGAGGGCGCGGCAGGCGGTGTCTCCGGCATCATCCGGAGCATGACGGGAGCCAACGTGCTGACAGGCAACGTCACGCTGACCGGGGGCGGCGGTAGTTCTACCTACCGCGCGGACACTGGCGCGAGCCTCGCCTTCAACGGAAGTATCGGTGCTGATACCAACACGGGTCGCTTTATCGTCCTCGTCGGAGGAGGGGATTTCTCCTTCGGATCCGGCGGCTCCATCGTGCAGACGCTGACCACGACCGGCTCCACCGGCCTATGGTCTACTAACACGGGTACGACCACGATCAACAGCATCGCCAACACTTACGCCCTGAGCACTGGAATCGGTGCCGGTAGCATGCTCGTTGTCTCCAGCCTTTCTAACGGCGGCGTCGCCGGCAGCCTCGGTGCGGCCACGACGGCGTCCGGGAACCTGCTCCTCGACGGCGGCACGCTACGGTACGCCGGCAGCGGCGCCCAGAGCACGGACCGACTCTTCAGCATCGGTAGCGCGGATAATGGCGGTGGCGGGGCCACGCTTGATGCCTCAGGCACGACCTCGGCCGATACGATGAGCTTCCTCGGCGCGGGGGCAATCGGCTTCACCGGCATGACTGGAGCAGGCACCTCGGGGGCGGAGGCGGGATTCCGGACGCTGACCCTCACCGGCACGAATTCCGGCGCCAATACGCTTGCGAGCGTTATTGGTGACCAGACCGCCGTGACAGGGGCGACTTCCCTGGTCAAGTCCGGCACCGGGACCTGGGTGGTCACCGGCAACAACACCTTCACCGGCGGCACCACGCTCTCGGCGGGCACGCTCCGCGCCGGTCACGCCAGCGCCTTCGGCAGCCTGGCCACCCAGGCGCTCGCCTTGAACGGCGGCACCCTCACGAGCGACGGCGCCACGGCCCGCGTCTTCGCCAATAACGTCACTATCGGCGGCGACATCGTGTTCGGTGCGGCCGCGACTTTCACGGGCGCGCTGACCTTCGACGGCACGGTCGGCCTCGGCGCCGCGGTGCGCACCCTGACCATCAACTCCGACGTCACCTTCGGTGGCATCGTCTCGGGCGACTCCGCTGGTGGTCTCACCAAGGCCGGTGACGGCACCCTCACTCTCTCGGCAGGTAACACCTTCGCTGGAGCGACGAACGTCACCGCCGGCACCTTGGCCACGAGCGGCGACGCCCGCCTCTCCACGACTTCGGGCGTCACGGTCGGCGCCTCCGGCATCCTGAGCCTCGGCGGCTCAGAGACGATCGGCAGCCTGACCAACGCAGGTACGGTAACGATCGCCGCAGGCAAGACCCTCACGACGGGCGCCTCTTCCTATACCCTGGCCGGCACGATCAGCGGAGCCGGCGCGCTGACCAAGGCCGGCGCGGGCACGCTGACGCTTTCCAGCGGCGGAACCTTCTCCTACACGGGCGCGACGGGTATCAGTGACGGCACGCTCGCCCTCGGAGCCAGCAACCAGCTCGGCGACGCCAGCGCGCTCAACGTCACCGGCGGCGTACTGGACTTTGCCGGCTTCTCGGACACCGTCGGCGCGGTCACGCTGACCGGCGGCTCGATCACCGGCACGACCGGCGTGCTCACCGCGACGAGCGTCACCGCCGACACGACGACCACGGCCACTTTGTCCGCCAAGCTGGGCGGCGCCGCCACCCTGACGATGACTGGCTCTGGTGTGCTCACCGTATCCGGCGATAACTCGTTTACGGGCGGGACGACGATCTCGGCCGGCACCTTGGCTACGAACGGCGACGCCCGCCTCTCCACGACCTCGGGCGTCACGGTCGGCGCTTCCGGCACCCTGAGCCTCGGCGGTTCCGAGACGCTCAACAGCTTCTCCAATAGCGGTACGGTCACGATCGCCTCGGGCAAGACTCTTACGACGGGCGCCTCTTCCTATACCCTGGCCGGCACGATCAGCGGAGCCGGCGCGCTGACCAAGGCCGGCGCGGGCACGCTGACGCTTTCCGGTGGCGGCACCTTCTCCTACGCGGGTCTTACCACGGTGAGCGGCGGTGAGCTTGCCTTAGGAGCGGATGACCAGCTCGGTAACAGCAACGCGATCACCGTCAGCGGGGGTATCCTGGCCCTCGCAGGCTTCTCGGACACCGTGGGCACGATCACGCTTACCAGTGGTTCGATCACCGGTACGACCGGCGTGCTCACCGCGACGAGCATCACCTCCGGCACGACGACCACGGCCACCTTATCCGCCAAGCTGGGCGGCGCCACCACCCTAGCCATGAACGGAACCGGCGTGTTGACCGTCTCCGGCGACAACGCCTACGCCGGAGGTACGACGATCTCGGCCGGTACGGTCCGGGCCGGCCATGCCAACGCCTTCGGCACCGGTTTCCTGACACTCGACGGCGGTACGCTCACGAGCGACGGTACGACGGCCCGCGCCTTCGCCAATGAGGTGACCTTCGGCGGCGCCTTCACCTTCGGCGCCGCCACGACGCATACCGGCGCCTTGACCTTCGACGGCACGGTCGGACTCGGCGCCGTCACGCGCACGTTGACGGTCGATTCCGACGTCACGTTCGCAGGCATCGTCAGCGCCGGCGGCCTGATCAAGGCCGGCGGCGGCGCCCTGACGCTCTCGGGCGACAACACCTTCAGCGGGGGCACGACGCTCTCGGCCGGCACGGTCCGCGTCGGCCATGCCGACGCCTTCGGCAGCGGCTTCCTGACCCTCGACGGCGGTACGCTCACGAGCGACGGCACGACGGCCCGCGCCTTCGCCAATGAGGTGACCTTCGGCGGTGACATCGCGCTCGGCGCGGCCACGACCTTCACGGGCGCGCTGACCTTCGACGGCACGGTCGGACTCGGCGCCGTCACGCGCACGCTGACGGTCGATTCCGACGTCACGTTCGCGGGCATCGTCAGCGCCGGCGGCCTGATCAAGGCCGGCGGCGGCGCCCTGACGCTCTCGGGCGACAACACCTTCAGCGGGGGCACGACGCTCTCGGCCGGCACGGTCCGCGCCGGTCACGCCGATGCTTTCGGCGCCGGTTCGCTGACCCTCAATGCCGGCAGACTCACGAGCGACGGCGCGACCGCCCGAGCCTTCGCCAATAACGTCACCGTCGGCGGAGACATCGCGCTAGGCGCGGCCACGACCTTCACGGGCGCGCTGACCTTCGACGGCGCGGTCGGCCTCGGCGCCGCAGCCCGCACCTTGACCATCGATTCCGCCGTCACCTTCGCGGGCGGCGTCACGAGCGCTGACCAGAACCTGACCATCGGCGGGGCAGGGGACGTCACGATCAGCACGCTCGGCCTGAATCTCGGCCTTGGTTCCTTGACGATGAACGGCACGGGAACCCTGCTGCTCTCCGTCGCCAACACCTTCTCCGGAGCGACCATCAACAGCGGCACGATCAAGGTCGGCGCCAGCGGTTCGCTTGGGTCCGGCACCGTCAATGTCGGTGCCAGCGGCACGCTGGATCTGAACAATCAGACCATCAGCAACCCGGTCGTCTTGGCCAACGGTGCCGTCCTGACAGGAGGGACCTTTGTGGCTTCCTCGCTTCCGACGACTACCGGCACCCTCGACGTCGTGCTCCAGGGAGACGGCGTCACGCTGACGAAGACGGATGCGGGCCGACTGGAGCTCACCGGCGACAACACATATACCGGGGCCACCTCGGTCTCGGGTGGCGGCACCATCGCCATCGCCGACTTCGGCAACGGGTCCACCGCAAGCCCGCTCGGCATCACTAGCCTCTCCGATCCCACGAAACTTATCCTCAGTTCCGGCGCGACCTTGGAGTTCAACGGCGGCACTTCCGCCGTCACCTCCCGCAGCTTCACCATCGGCGGATCGGCCGGCATCTCCGCGACGGGAACGGGCACCCTGGAATTCACGTCGGCCTCCCAGATCGCCACCACCGGCACGGCGCCGGCGCTCACGCTCTCGGCCAATAACTCCGGCACCAATCGTTTCGCCGCCAGCCTGGCCGAGGGCAACACTGCCCTGGCCACCCTCGCCATCAACGGCACCGGCGTGTGGGTCATCGGCACCGGCGCCAACCGCTTCAAGAACGACATCCGCATCGAGGCGGCCACCGGCGCCACGATCGGCCTGGAGAACGCCTCCTTGCCTTCCGGGGCCACCCTCGCCGTCGCCAATAACGCCACGGTCCGCTGGGAGTCGGGGAATACGACCGGGGTCAAGCTCGAGGTCGCCGCCGGTACGACCGCCAAGCTCGACCTAGGCGCCAACAACGTCGTGTTCTCGACCGCCCCGGTCGTCACCGGCACGGGTAGCACCACCTTGGAGAAGCAGGGTAGCGGCACGCTCCGGATCGCCGAAGGCGTCAGCGCTCCGACCGTCAACGTCACGCTGCCCGCCAATTCCGGCCTGCTCGCGGTCAACGGTACGATCGGCAGCGTCACCCTGGCCTCCGGATCGAAACTCGGTGGTTCGGGTGCCGTGGCCTCGGCGACGTTGGTCTCGGGCGCGATCCTCTCTCCGGGCAATTCGCCGGGGATGTTCACCGTGGGCGACCTGGCCCTGCCTGGCGGCTCCTACTATGATTGGCAGGTCCAGGACGCCACCAATCACGATACGGGCTACGACAAGCTGACCGTCACCGGCAACCTCGACCTGACCGGGGCTTCACCCACCAACCGCGTCATCCTCCGCATCGCTTCGCTCCTCGGCAACGGCGACGGCACCGCCCTTGGCAATCCGCTCAACTTTGGTCCGCCCGGCGGCGCGTCGTCCATCCGCACCTTCCAGTTCGGCCAGGTCGGCGGCGTCCTGCTCAACAGCGGGCAGAACATCAGCGACGTCTTCGAGATCAACGTCAGCGGCTTCACTTACACCGACGGCAGCTCGTCCAACGCCGCGCTCTGGTCGATCGCATGGAACCAGGGCAGCGGCGCCATCACGCTGACGGCCGTGCCCGAGCCTTCGACCTACGGCTTCGGCCTCGGCGCCCTCGCGCTCGCCGCCGCGGCCATCCGAGGCCGTAAGCGTCAGGCGAAAGCGTGATGCTTGGGAGTATCGAGTATCGGGGGAGGCAGGACTCAAAGGGGGCACCATGGGGAAACCGGGAAGGAGGCTGCGGACATGAAATCATTCTCGGGTCCCAGGTCTCAGCCGCCGGTTATCTGGTACAGGTGTTCAGGATCGGGTACAGGTCCCAGGCCTGATTCCCGCCCCCGCACCTGGTCCCGTACCTGCGCCCGTAGCCGAGACCTGAGACCCGAAGTTATGCCAACCAGCTAACCATCCGGTCTCCGGTTTCCCTTGGAGTTTATGTCTTCAAACAAAAAGCCGCCCACGCGGGCGGCTTGTCTGGTTCCTTGTCGACGTGTCGTCTCGCGAGGATTCAACCCGTGCTCAGAACCCGCGGCGGAGGCTGATGGCGCCCGAGACGTCGGCGGCGGCACCCGCTCCCGCCGCATGAACCGAAAGGGTCAGCGTGGTCTTTTCTCCGAGCTGATGATCGATGTCCAGGCCGACGCGGGCCTGATCTCGGACCGGATCAGGGGTGGGAAGCGAAAGGTTGAGCAGGCTGGTGACGTCCGTCGCGGTCAGGTCGGCCTGGTCATGGTCGAACCGGCGGATCCACTCGGCGCTAAGTCGCGCCGAAGTCCGCTCGCCCAGCTGCCGGGTGAGCGCCAGGCCAAGACGACCTTCCTTGGCGGTCTGTTCCATGCCGCTGAAGCTAGCCGGATTCGAACCTCCGGATTCGGAGTATGCATCCGAACGGACGCGGTTGTGTCCGTAAGAGACGTAGCCCTTCACGTCGTTGCCATACGCCCGGGCCAGGACCGGGGAGTCGTAGCGTACCCTGAAAGTGTTGCTTCGGAGGTCGGTGCGGCCTTGGGAGAAGTCCGCTCCGCCGCCCGTGAGGTAGCTGCGGGCGGTCTGATTCTCCCAGTCTCCGGAGGAGAAGAGCCCGGAAAGGATGCCTCCGCTGGCCAGCATGAAATCGATCTCACCTAACAGGTATTGCCCCGACGTGCGTGAGGAGCCGCCATGGATGAGCTGATGGTCCTGCAGGCCGTAGCCGCCCCCGACGCCCACCAGGACGTTGGTCCAAGGTTCGAAGGTGACGCCGACTTCACCCGAGCGCGTCAGCATGTCCCGCGAGCGCGAACTGCCGGCGATATCACCGGTGGCCCAGTAGGAGCGGCCTCGGCCCAGTTCAGCCAGGGGACGATGGTGCGCGCCTTCCACGTGCAGGCTCGTCAGGCTGAGGGTGGTCGACAGGATCGACTGCACGCCGGCGACCGAGCCGAGCCAATCGTCGGCATCAAGCATCACGCTGTTGCGATAAAGGAACGCATGGTTGGCGCCGGTCCCCGTCTCGCTCTCGCCGACGATGATGGTGCCATCGCCTGACACGCCGAAGGCGCGGGAGAAACTGCCGCCAAGGGTGCCGAGGTCGGACATCCCGTCGGCCTGCGTCCAGCGGAAGGCGCGGGTCCCTGCGCCCGAAAGGCTTTCACCGACGACGACCTCGCCGTCGCCGGAGACCGCGCGCGCCACGGAGAAAGCTCCCCCGAGATGCCCGAGGCTGATCATGCCGCCGGCCTGGGTCCAGCGGAAGGCGATCGTATCGAAGGTATTGGTGAAGCTGCTCCCGACGACCACGAGTCCGTCGCGGGAAATGGCGTGGGCTTCGGAGCCGCCGCCTCCGAGGTGGCCGAGGCTCGTCATGCCCGAGCCTTGCGTCCAGCGGAAGGCGAGTTCGTTGGGGCCGAGACTGCTTTTCCCGACGATGATGGTTCCGTCGCCGGAAATACCGGAGGCGTAGGAAGTCCCGCCGCCCAGGTCGCCGATGTCACTGAGACCTCCGGCTTGGGTCCAGCGATAAGCACGGTTAGATCCGGTGACGTCATTGATGACGACGACATTGCCGTCTCCGGAGACGGCGGTGGCGACATGGTCCTGTCCGACCATGGGGGTCAGGTCGACCATCCCGCCGGCCTGAGTCCAGCGATACGCATGAAAGACGCTGCCCCACGCCGCATAGCCATACCCGACGACGACGCTTCCATCGTCCGAGACAGCCACCGCCCGCGAGTAAGGGTTGCCTCCGAGATTGCCAAGGTCGGCCATGCCGCCGGCTTGCGTCCAGCGGTAGCTCTTGTCCGAGCCAGGCGTGAGGCTGTAGCTTCCGACGACGACCGATCCATCGTTAGAAATCGCGAGCCCCACCGAACTGAGGGCCGAAAGGGTGTTGAGGTCGGTGATGGTCTGGGCATGCGCGCTAGTCGCGGCCGCCAGCAAGGTGATCGGAGGGAGGAGACGCATAGGAGAGGTGTCAGCGGTTGGCGGTGGGGAAAGGAAGGGTGGGTGGCCGTGAGTATTCTTTGTCAAAAGGGCCGACGGGCAAGCCGTAAGCCCCCATGTGGGTCAGGGTTCGAAGGCCTGGAAGCGCTCGCGCTCCTCGGGCGTGGCCGTGGGCGCCGGGCGCAGGAGGTTATTCCGCAGGTCGAAGGCCAGCCGCCGATCGCCGGCCCGCGGATTGTAATAGAACCGGAACGCCACCCGCCCCGGGCTGACATCGATTCGACCTTGGATCTTGGCGTGATGCCCGGAGGCCGGCCAAGAGACGGCTCGGTTATAAAATGACACACCTAGTTATAAGTATAAATAAGTGACCTCTCCTGGTTTAAGGCTGACCCACTCAGTTAATCGTTATTTGTTCTGCTTTGGTATGCGCACGCCTTCCAGTTCTCTTTTAGATTACTCCTCTTCTTGGTATCTTGTCTATTCTGAGGGTGGCTCAGCGGCAGTTGTTCATGTTGATGATATGGTTCAGATACTTGGGTCCGGCCTGGTGCGCTTGGCGATAAGGGTGTCTTTTGAGGAAGGGGCCTATATCGAGAGAGCCCGGGCGCGTATATGTCCGCGAGCCGTCGAATAAAGGCGGGGGAAAGCGGCGGGGTCGGTTGACCCGGAAAGCCGGGGGACTACATATTATCGGTATGCGTATGCCCCGACGCAGCCACCTCCTCGCCGCCCTTTGCCTGGCCGCCGCGCCGCTCTGCGCCCAGATCGGCGACAAGGCCGACAAGGCCGGGGTCCAGCAGGTGCCGATCGTCCCGGCGCACCTGATCCCGCCGTCGCCCCCGCTTTCCGCCGAAGAGGCGCTGCGCAGTTTCAAAGTCGCCCCGGGCTACCGCATCGAGCTCGTCGCCGAAGCCCCGCTGGTCCGTCACCCGACGGTCCTGCAGTTCGCCCCCGACGGACGTCTCTGGGTCGTGGAGATGACGGGCTACATGGAAGACTTCGACGGCACGACGGAAGCCCAGGCCAAGGGTTCGGTGGTGGTGCTCAGCGATACCGACGGCGACGGGCGCATGGATAAGCGCACGGTCTTCCTCGATGACATCATTCTGCCCCGCGCGCTGGTGCTCCACCGCGATGGCGCGCTCGTGGGCGCCCCGCCGCACCTGTGGTTCTGCCGCGACACGGACGGCGACGGCAAGGCCGACGAAAAGACGGAGGTCGCGACGGACTTCGGCGTGCGCGTCGATCCGGCCCGTCCGCAGCTCGCCAATCCCGAACGCGCCCCGAACGCGCTGCTCTGGGGTCACGACGGCTGGCTCTACGCCGGCGCGTATGCGGCCCGCTTCAAGTCCGTCGACGGCAAGTGGGTCCGCGACAACAGTACCTTCCGCGGGCAGTGGGGCCTGTCGCAGGATGATTTCGGTCGCCTGTACTCCAATAACAACAGCGACCTCCTCCGTGTCGACGTGGTCAACTCGTCCTACCTGCTGCGCAATCCGCACCTCCTGCGGAACACCGGCCTCAATACCAAGGCCGCCGTCGCGCAGACCGTCTGGCCTGCCCGCGTGAACCCGGGCATCAACCGCGGCTACCGCCCGGAGATGCTCCGCGACTTCAAGCTGAAGGAATGCACCGCCGCCTGCGGGCCGTGGGTCTATCGCTCCGACCTCTTCCCGGCGGACGCCTACGGCAACGCGTTCATCTGCGAGCCGGCGGGTAATCTCGTGAAGCGTCTGGTGCTCAATCCCGACAAGGGCCTGGTCAAGGGAACGGCGTTCTACGACCAGCAGGAGTTCGTTGCCTCGACCGACGAGCGCTTCCGTCCGGTCAACGCGCTCACTGGTCCGGAAGGAGCCCTCTACCTCGTGGACATGCATCACGGCGTGATCCAGCACCGCATCTCGCTCACCTCATACCTGCGTAAGCAGGGCGAGGACCGTGGTCTGATCTCGCCGCTCCACCTCGGCCGTCTCTGGCGCGTGGTGCCTGAAGGCCATCAGAGCACGAAGCTCGTCGGCCTCGCCGGCCTCAAGCCCGCGGAGCTCATCACCGAACTCGGCAGCGGCAACGAATGGCGCCGCGAGACCGCCCAGCGTCTGCTCGTCGAGAGTGGCGACAAGACCCTCGCCGCCGCGCTCACCACCTTCGGTCGCGAGACCAAGTCGCCGATGGGCCGCGTCCATGCCCTCTGGACGCAGCATGGTCTCGGTGTCGCCGACTGGATGCTCGTCTCCGCCGGTCTGGCCGATGCCGATCCGCGCGTGCGCGCCGCCGCCTTGCGGGTCTCGGAGAGCCTCGTCGCCGGGCCGCAGCGGGCCGACGTCATCGCCCGCTGGATCGAGATGGCCGCGAGCGAAGCCTTGCCTGAAGTGCAGGTCCAGCTCGCCCTGACCATGGGTGAGGCCAAGGACCTCGGCGTCGACCTTGCTGCCGCCGCGCTCGCCCAGCGTGCCGCCGAGCACATCGCCATCCAGGACGCTTTCCTCAGCGGCCTCGCGGGACGGGAACTTGAGGTCTTCACGGCGGTGCTGAAGCAGCCCGCCGCTTATTCCAAGACGCTCCCCGCGGCGTTGCTCCGTTGCGTCTTCGCCGAGCGCAAGCCCGCCCGGGTCGCCCAAGCCCTCGCCGTGGTCGCCGGCCTCCCGCTCCGCTCCCAGCAGGTCACGCTCCTCGGTTCGCTCGCCACGCACCCGACCGTCACCGCCAAGCGTCCGATCAAGCTCGAGGCCGAGCCGGCCGCCCTCGCCAAATTCGCCAAGAGCAAGGACGCCGCGATGATCAAGGCCCTCGCCTGGTTCAAGAGCACCGTCGTCTGGCCGGGCAAGCCCGGCGTCGTCGTGCCGGCCACCAAGGCTCTCACCAATGAGGAGCAGATGCTGTTCGATAACGGACGTCAGACCTACGCCGGCCTCTGCGCCGCCTGCCATCAGCCGACCGGGAAGGGCCTCGAAGGCCTCGCGCCGCCGCTGGCCGAATCCGAGTGGGTGCTCGGCGAGCCGGAGCGCATCGTGAAGGTCGTCATGCATGGCCTCCGCGGCCCCATCAAAGTGAAGGGCCTGAATTATAGTTACGACATGCCCGCCGCCGGCTTCCTCAGCGATGAACAGATCGCCGGCGTGCTGACCTATGTCCGTCGCGAATGGGATCACGAGGCCTCGCCCGTGTCCGTCGACCTCGTGAAGAAGATCCGCGCCGAGACCAAGGGTCGGACGGATGCGTGGACGGAGGCGGAGTTGGGGAAGAAGTAGAGGACTGAATAGAGGACTGCGTTGAGGTCTGAGTGGAGGACTGAATGGATGAGATCCACTTCAGGTGGCGGGGAGGGGCGGCACCACGTGCCGTCTTTTGTGCAAAAGTGCAAATCGGCCTACGGCCTGTGCAAAGGTGCAGACTCGAGAGTATTGAGTATGGAGTATCGAGTATAGGCAGAGGCATGAATTCGAAGGGGGCACCACTGGGCCGCGAAGGATGCAGCGGGCATGAAACTACTTCAGGTGACGGGTGACGGCCATCGGGGACTCAGCCATTCGGGAGTCGGCATCTCAGCCATCGGCCATCGGCTCTGGGTTTCAGCCCTACTTAAAACAAAAAAGCCGCCCGGGTGGGCGGCTTGTCTTGCTCCTTGTCCACGTGTCAACTTGCCCACGTGTCCCCTCGCGACGCTTTGCGTCGCGCTGCGTTCAGAACGCGCGGCGGATGCTGACGGCGCCGGAGACGTCGGCGACTTCACCGACGGTCGAGGCGTGCGCAGAGACGTTGAGCAGGGTGTCGGCGGTGAGCTTGTAATCGACGTCGACACCGAGGCGGGCGCAGTCCGGACGCGGGGCCTGGCCGGGGAGGCTGAAGCCGACGGCTCCGGTGATGTCCTGGCCGGTGAGGGCCGGGCCGGCGCCGTCGAAGCGGTGGATGCCTTCGACGCTGACGATCAGCTTGAGCTTCTCGTTGAAGACTTTGGTGGCCATCATGCCGAGGCGGGCTTCGGTCGCGTTATGCTCCTGCTCATCGTAGCTGGCCGGCAGGCCGCCGCCGGATTCGGTGTAGGCTTCGACCACGGTCTGGGTCACGGCGTAGGAGGCGTAGGGCGAGAAGCCGAAGCCGCCGACGGAGAAGAGCACCGGGGCGTCGACGCGCAGGCGGGCCGAGCGGCTGGTGATGTCGGTCTGGCCGAGGGAGTAGTCGGTGCCGCCGCCGTTGCTGTAGCCACGGTTGATCTTGGCGTCCCACGAGCCGACCATGCCGAGGAGGGAGACGATCCACTGGCTGC
>JACCDM011121418.1_pt1 | contig 31421 bp, 29 predicted proteins | sample 7445851 | NCBI WGS metagenome assembly JACCDM01 (sample SAMN15323438, study PRJNA562643) | freshwater metagenome | isolation source: river surface water | place: USA:Blue River Watershed | collected 2017-08-16
ATTCAAGCTCAGGGGCGGCAAGCATGAACTTAATAAGAGAGTCTTGAGTGATTTCTTCAGCCTTAGCTGAATCCTTCAATACGCGATTGGCATGCGCGAGTAGCTCTGAACGGTGCTCAGTGTAAAAAGCCCCCAGTTCAGCGACTGTCCATACGCTAAGTGCCACTTTATTGATCCCTCATTAACCGGTTTTGGTCTTACAGAACCAGCCGTCGCTGCCTCTATCCCCTACTACGAATCCGAGTCTAGTTTGTCGCGGGAAGGGGATAAAACGGACATACAGGATATCTGGCTCTTCGGTTAGCCGATTTGGGAAAAAAGTTTTTCAAATATAGGCCTAGCCATTTCAGCACCCTTAAGAGTTAAGTGGTCTGTATCTAAAAAATATTCCTTCGGGAAAGTGCCTCTTTCGCAGAAATCAATACCGCAATACAACCCGGTTAGATCCACGGTCTCAAAGTTGAGCAATTTAATCTGCTTGTGAAAGCTTCGGCCTGCGGATAATGCCTCTTGGTTCATTTCCGATAAGTGCAGCCTGCTTTTCGCCTTAAAATCGAAACCGAAAAGGGTCGGCCCTTGTGTAAGCCAATTTCCCTCGGGAAAGACGGGTGTTTGGTCAATCACTAGAATTTTTGGGAAATGTTCCTGTAATCGTTTAAGTCCCTCTAAAGATTTGAAGATATCCGACTTGTGGATATAAATGGAAACAATTAGCAGATCAACTTGGCGATTTTTGGAGATTTCCAAAACTCTTTCGATGCTAAGAGCACAATCTTTTTCGCGTTCAGAATCCCAATTAATTAAGATTTTTGAACAACCTATATGTGGAGCGATGAGAAGGTTTATCCCATGTTTGGCTGCTGAGTCTTTTATAGCCATCGATAAGTGACCAGCATGGCTATCCCCTATAAGCATCATGGTTGACGTTGAACCAGGTGTTAGGTACTCACAAATTGAACTCTTTGAATCATTAAAATTACAGTCTGGGAGAAAGGAAGCTGGATAAAGCCTAGTTTGCGCATCCACCACCCGCTCATTGCGAAGGTAGTAATTTCCACTTATGAAATTGGCAAGCAAGCAGATGATTAGTGGGATCACTGTGATTGCGCTCCCGAAATAAACCTGCTTGCCTAAAGACAAATTCGTCGCTTTCTTCCGCAATCCAGTTTCCAGTAATCTCATGGAAAAGTGACTCGTGACCAGAACAAATAAAATGCCAGCGGAATTTCTAACCCAGAAATTAAGAGTGATAATAAGTGGAGAATTATTGACCAAGTATTGAACTGGGTAATGAATTAAGTAAATCGAATATGATCGGTCTCCGAGCCAGAGCAAAAAAGAAAATTCTGTACGTTTTGAAAAATCTATTTCCGAGAGTAAAACAGCAGTGGCTAATAGTGCAGAGATTGCGCAGTACATCGGATGGAACGAAGTCTGGATCCCTATATTCGAAATAGGGGAAAGCAAAATTAAAATTGCAAAGCCGGCAGCAAATGACAAATATCGGATTTTTTGTTCTACGTTTTTTTAACTAGTATTTGACTAGCGCCGGCACCTAGCAAGAATTCAAAAAACCTTCCAAAGGGTGAATAAAATAGGAATGAATCATGATTTTCAACTCCGGGAATTTCCAGAAGTATAAATTTTGTAAAAATCAGGAGAGATGCAACTCCCATTCCGAAGCAAATTAAGGTCAAGCTCCGTCTAGATAAATTAGTAAAGGAAAAAAGTAACGCAATTATTGGAAGAGCTATATAAAACTGCGACTCAACGGCAAGAGACCATGTATGAAGCATCGGATTAATGTCTGAATCAAAGTAGGAACTTCCACTTTCAAAAGCTGAATAATTCCCTGCTCCAAAAATTGAATAAACGGATTGTTTTGTAATTTTGGTTAGAATAGAAATGGGAGCAAGCAATAGAAAAATAATGATAGTGACTGAAATCAAAACACTTAATGCAGGAGCTAAACGAAAGTATCTGCTCAAGTAAAAATCAATTATCTCTTTTGTCCGAAGTTTATAACCTAAAGTGTTTCTTAGGTTTGTAAGTTTAGGAAATATAACAAAACCTGAAATAACAAAAAACAAGTCAACACCGAGGTACCCCAGTGGCAAAAAGGATGGAAAAAAGTGATATACAAGAACTGCTAAAACGGAAATTCCTCTGTAGATCTGCAAATCATTTCTGCGGGTAGAGGGTTTTTCTTCTGGCTTATTCTTCATTAAGAATTAACTCCCTCGGGCAGATGGAAATCCCAGAGAGTACATTAAAGGTTCGTTATCTTCATCAAGCGGATGCGGTAGCCGAGATTTTCCGACCGTGGCTTTTACTAATCCCCTCCTTACCCAAGTAGTCTCAAGTACTCGAGGGTATTTGATGAACCTATCGACGAAAAAACCACCAGCATTATTGGGATGAGTGTGCACAAGTGCGAATTCTTGACCTAGCAATTCTAAGATAGCCAAAACTCTCTTGCGTCCTTCAGATTCGCGCATTTTTTCAAGAAAATGAAATTCAACGAGTATCAATCCAAATGTTTGAAGGTCAGACTTCTCTAGGTTGCCAAGAATCTCATACTCTCCTCCTTCAATATCCATTTGCAAAGCTAGGTTATTGCTGTCCTGGAAATATTCTCGGACTAACGTATTTATGGAAATGAGATCAAGGCCATCAGTTGCGCTCACCATCATAGGCAGAAAAAGGAAATGCTTTGGTAAATTTGAAGGTTTAACTACTGAAGCATCAATAAGAATTGTTCGAATTTCACCTTGTGCAAATTCTAATTCGAATTTACTAGTCTCTCCAACACCAGGTGAGATTAAACCGTCAAAATTTGCTGAGATTTTTGGAATTAGATAGCCACCATCATTTCCACCGCCAATGCGTACTAAAGTTTCTTTAATCCTGATTGGGAGAAACTGTTGGTAGACAGACTTCAGTTCTTTTGAATTTCTGCGTAGGTTGATTGATGGCCAAAAAAGAGCCCGAATATTTGCGGGAGCAGTAAGTGCAATAAAGTACTTCAATTGCGCCTTCTGCTTTAATGATAAATTAGAAATGAATTTTATTCTTAAAATAATTCTCAATTTTTTCATTTAGAATTCTCTTTTCTCATAAGGCGGCAGCAAATCAACTGATTCTTGGCCAAGATTTTTCCACAATATATTGAGTTCTCCTGGAAATCGTTTTGCCAACTCGTTTCGCTCTGAATAAAGGCGATTTGCTAATTTCTTTCTAGGTTTACTATTGGTTCCTGTATATGGGATTGAATAGCAGCTGCTCGGAAGAAATCCCACTCGCTGCTTTAAGACTTTCCATAATCGATATGAAACGTCGTAATCATCCCAACCCAAGAAATATGATTTGTGATTGATTCCTCCAATCTCCACCAAAGAACTTGTTCTCCACAGAATTGGCCCCCTTATTATTGAGTGACCTAGAAATACGGTTCTCCGGGCTCGCTTTGAAAAATACATCGAGGTGGAAACGGGTCGGGACACGTCCCCAAAGTAAATGCGAGGGGAACCGAATTTCCCAAGAAAAAGTGGGCCTTTGCCGAACAGTCTCGTTGGAAGATTGAGTATCCAGCGCGAAAGTCCCCTTTTCAAGGGAATTAAGGATTTTGGGTAAAGAGGTACAACTGCTTTTCCGGAAATACCTGCGATGTCAGTATATTTCGTCATTGCCTGAATCGAGCGCTCGAAAAATGTTGGATCGTTCATGTAAATATCTGACTGCAGAGAAACGAAGAATTCTGTCGATGTCAATTTCAAGCAAATGGCTTCACATGATGCTTCAAAGAGATCTCCGGTCGATTTAAGAATTGTTACATCTAAAACTTTTTCCGACTCTTCATTTCGATTCGAAAGAAAATTCTTTACTCTATCTTCTGAAGCATCAATACACGCATCAAGCACTAGAACAATTCTTGCTGCCATGCTAATCGATTGAAATAAAGTATCCAAGATCGATTCAATAATTTCTTCTTGGTTACAAATCGGCATTGATATAGTGAGCACAGCTTTCTTGTCTGACTCTTCACTTTCATACTTTGAATCGAAGCTGATTGTTGGTAGCTTATAACCTTCGGACGTGTCCAGGAACTCATCCCTAAATTCTGCAATGACTTTGCTAATTTCTTCTTGAAATTTCAAGTCTTTGGATAAAATAAACAATTCAAAGTCCCATTAATTTGGCTTGTTTATCGAAATTCGGGATTTTCTTTCGGACTGTTTCGAAATCTCCGATTGCCAAAATTTCGCCGTTCTCTAAGTAAACGACTCGATCAGCATTCCGAACCGTTGCGAGTCGGTGCGCAATGGTAATGATTGTCATTTCGCCTCTTAGTGAGAGAATGGCATTCGAGATATCAAACTCCGTTTGACCATCCAGTGAACTAGTGGCTTCATCAAGAACTAATAGTTTCGGAGATGAAAATAGTGCTCTGGCAATACCTAGTCTTTGTCTTTGCCCACCACTTAAAGATTTCCCATCCTCTAGAATTTCTGTGTCTAACCCCGTTGGAAGTCGTGAAATCAGTGAGTCTAATTGTGCGGTCTTAAGCGCATTCCAAACCTGAGTGTCAACAATCAAGTCTTCAGGATGCCCGTAAGTTATGTTTTGTCGAAAAGTACCAGCAATCACCGAAGTTTCTTGAGGAACATATCCAATAGAACCGGGCCAACGGTTTATCGCTTCTCTTGGCCCAAGACCGGATATGGAGACTGATCCTTGCGTGGGCTGTATCACGCCAAGAATCACATCCACTAAAGATGTCTTACCGGCTCCCGAGGAACCAACCAGAGCTATAAATTCCCCTTGTTTGATATCAAATTCTATATTTCTTAATGAAGGTTTACTGGCCCCAGGGTACGTTAGATGTACATTCTTTAGCTCAATATCCGCAATAAAAGTGTCTGTGCTTTGATTCAAATAGTTAGGTTGCGGTGACAACCCTGGGTTATCAGAAAGATTATCAAGAAGAGCGAGAGTCGGCGCTGCTGCACCAATGTTCATTTTGATCTGCACCGCTCCCTGTTGAATGCGCAATACGGCGGGCGCGATACGTGTTCCTGCCATCAAGAATACTGCCATGGTAGCAACTGCATGCTTAGCATCAGTCAATAGGAATTGAGTTCCACAGAGTAGTAGTCCACCAATGACCACCGCACCTTCAATAATGAATTTTCCTATATACGGCATGAACTGGATCTCAGCATATGTATCAACAATCGCCGAACGCAACTTATTTATTTGAGTTACTAAGTAAAACCTTCTACCTCCTACTAAATTCTCTCTGTACGAACTGATACCTTCTAGTATTAAACTAGAACTCATGATACTTAGGTCAGTATTCGTCTTCCCTAGATTCTTGGCTCGAACTCCAAGCAATCGATAAATTAAGAAACCAACGAGCGTGAAAATTGAAAATGTCAGGACGGAAATAGTTGGATCAATAAACAATAATCCAACAGAAATGACTAGGAGTAATGTGAAGTCAACAAGCATTGTAATGCTGGTAGCTAAAACACCCATCATCATGATATTTATTCCTGTTGTAACCGCATATAAAGTATCCTGAGCACTTGATTTTGTGAGGTCAAGATATTCTTGGTTAAAAAGTTTCAACATCAACTTTTCAGATATACCAGCACCCTTTCGGCTCAGAAAGAATAAAGTTTTTCTGGTTAATACCACCGAAAGCACTGTCCTTAATACAAGTACAGCCGCGGCTAGAACACCAAGGATTAGAGCCTGTGATTGGAAACTTTGGTCTTGAAGCCTCAGTAATTTTAGAAAGTAAGTAATTCGATCTCCAGGGGCTCCACCTCCCAAACCAATAACGGTTAGGGCTCCTAAAGCGCCAATCAACGCAACTCCAAGCAAATCTAGGAAGCTGGAAAATAGTTGTACTGTTACGACCAAGCTAAGTTTTCTGCGGTCCCTATCGCTTAAGAGATACAGGCAGCGGCGTAAAACACTCGATTCCCATCGCGTCTTACCGGGAAACCATTTATTTTGACGTATCAAAGTCGCTCCCAGGATTGAGGAATCAAGTTGAGTGGTTCGCTGGCAGATGTAAACCATTTTTTAGGCACAATAACTCTTGGATTTGTTGAATAGCTAAGTTGAGCTGCCCACCAAGAAAACGTAGAGTTTGACAATATGTAGGCGCTTCCGTGTCGCATAAGTTCTAAAGTTTCTGCTGCATTAAAATGAATTGGGGAGTAGGTTCTGACGTTCTCGCGCAATTCTAATGGTATATAACTAGTCGCAGCATCTATTTCATCAGAAAATAGATAAATCGACTTGTAATTCTTCGTTGACCACAGTTTTTCAAGTGCTGTAAAAAAGTAATCCGCATTTTGAATCCCAAAATTACCTTCTGTTCTGTAATCCCCTAGTCGGACATGCACCACAATAAATTTTGAGTCCGCGATATATCTTAGTTCCGACTGCATAATTTCTGAAGGATTACTCAGCTGAATTCCCATTAACTCAGTAGCAAATGCATACGTTTGAAAATAGCCAAGGAGTACCCCTGGTTTCTCAAAATTAATTGAATCGTCAAATCCAACCCCTTTACTTATTTGCCAATTTGATCCCGTTATCGTAGTTAGCAAACTACTCAAAATTTTATTCGAGAAGAGGTAGAAACTCTTGGACCATTTATTTGAATAATCCATTGAGCTTAGCCTGATGGACAAATTGAATAATCTTCGGAAGACATATCCCAAGTGTTGAATCCGAAACTCGGAATCTACAAGCTCTTTCCAATTGAAAAAGTCTGAATCTGGCTGGCTAATGCCTTGCTTAGAATTCATTAAGGATAAATCAATGATTAATCGTGAGCCTTTAGCAAAGCGTATGCCCGCCGCAATCTGAAAAAGTTGATTCCCCAATCCCCCAAAGAGAAAAATGGTTTTCTCTTTGGGGTTAATTGATCGACTCATCATATACACGCAGAAAAACTTGATGGCTCACCTATTGTAAACATGATGTTGAGTTTACTGCCTGTATCCTGGCGTATCTGGAATTTGGCCTATTCTTTGCAAGAGTCCCAGGGAATTGGAGTTTGAATTGAATCCCAAAGATCTGAATCTGGTTGGTTTCCAAATTCTTCATATTTCAAGTTCCCACACGGGAGGCGCTGCCATAGCGGCCCGCCGTTTGAATTTAGAACTTAACCGCAAAGGAATTTCTTCAAAGTTTCTTGCCCTTCAGCAATCAGATTACATTCCTGGTAGGTACGAATTGGCGATCTCACGCAATTGGCTCCAAAAAATTTTATCTGGGGTTGTTTCAAGATTCCAACACTTTGTTTCGCCGCAAGTTCCAATGTCTCCAATCAGCATATCAATTATTGAACCCAAGAAATTGATCTTAGAGTATCCCCCGAAATCGACAATAATTCATATACATAATTGGTTTAACATATTGTCCGTCAAATCTATTTCCTTGCTAGCAGAGCTAGGCTATAGACTTGTCTTTACACTACACGACCAGAGATTCATGACAGGTGGATGTCATTATGCATTGGACTGCAGACAATTTGAAACGAGTTGTAAGTCCTGCCCAAAGTTGAAAAGCGTCTTTCAACCAATAGTTTCAAATTCTCACAAATCTGCTATCCGGGACATTCAACACTTAGTTCGTGAATTGACTCTGATTGCTCCGTCGAATTGGATTATGAATCAGGCTTCGGCATCCACTCTCCTCTCCCAAGCAACAATTCGCCAAATAAGAAACGTATTGGTTGGCAAATTGCCCGAAAGAATTACTGAGGAAAAAAAGTCTCTAAAATTAAACAAATTGAAATTAGGCGTTGCATCTATGGATCCTAAATCATTCTTGAAGGGTGGAGATTTTATAGCAGCCTTGGAGGCGGACTCGAATTTTAATAAATCATTCGATTTCAAGTTTTTGGTTGATTATGAACAAATGGAAAATTTTTGGTCTGATATTGACTTTTTATTCGTACCATCACGAGCCGATAACAGTCCTAATGTGATTCTGGAAGCGAAACTCCACCAAATTCCAGTCATCGGAACTAACGTTGGTGGCTTACCAGAATTACTCGAAGATTCTGTAGATATTTTGATTCAGCTTGATCAATTAGAAGATTCCTCATTATTCTGTTTGTTTCTCCGTGAAAAAATTTCGGAGATGGGGCGTTCAAGAGTCACTAGAAATAATCTAGTGAATTCTGAGGGTGCCGTTTTTGATCACATTTCGCTCTACGCTTCATTGGTGTTGACGGGAGCCTAGATTTCTTGATTTAACAGTTGAAACGTTTCGATTTCCATTTCAATATCGAATTCTGTTTCGCCCACCACCTGGAAGTTGAGTTTCTTATAAAGGGCGATTGCACGGGAATTGGTCTTTAGAACACGAAGGCTTACTTTTGAAACTTTATTTGGTAATAGAATCATCTGTGCAAAATATAAATAGGATTCATATCCAATGCCTTGATTCTGGAAATCTGGATGTAAATCTAATCCGATTTCCCATTGATTTTCGGCAACCACTCGAGATCGAAAATATCCGCAGCTGTCGGTTCCATGTAAAAGTAGCCAATATCCTCCTGAGGATTTTCGGAACCAGGATTCCGTTTCCTCAAGTGTGAAAATTCTGGGGTCATGTAAAAACGTTCTGACCTGGTTACGTGTTTGATTAAAGAATGGAAGATCTTTTTCATCTAAGACCCTGATTGAGAGTGCTCTAGAGGTTTTCACATGACAAGCGTATCAACTAAGTTATGATGTCTAGGTGCGCTTAACTCTCTATACAGTACCGGGGCCAAATAGTTGGGGGACAAATCCAGAAGAAAACTTTGCCGGGGGGTGGAGATACTCTATCGCTTCGATAAAAAGTTTGAGTGAATTGAATCAGGACATCGAGTTTGAGGTAATTTTTGGGCACTTAAATTCTTTTGGTGTGGTTCCTCATTTGCCAATAATCCCCAGAGTGAACTTCAGTGTTTTGGAGTTAGACCAACGGGATTTGAACTTGGTCCACCCAAACCATCAAAGTTCTCAACATGGCGCTCTTTTGAACCACATTATCTGGAATCATCCGCCAAGAACTGATTTTTTTATAGTGATTGACCCAGATTTTTTTGTACTTGGTAGAAATGGTATCAAGACAATTATTGATGAAATGTCTTTTCGAAACATTGACATTTCAGGGGTTTCCTATCCTTGCGAGTGGCCCCTACCTTATTATTGGGATTTCCCTGTCGCATACTTTCAAATATTTAGATCAAGAAGTGTACCCTCCTCGAATTTGGATTTCCGACCTGATGAGTCGACATTTGTTCCTGACTCTTCACAACGATCGGGTTTTGGACTACCCAGACCTAAGTTCCTCAAAATATTTAATTACACTTTCTACAATCTAAATCGCGTCATGCTCAAAGTCGGCTGGCTTGGCTCTTCTAAAGCGTTAATGATTCTTAGAGACTTAATAATTAATAGGTTTCTTTATCGAAAATTCGATTTGTTCAGGGATACTGGATGGAATAATCGAATACATCTTTCGAATTTGTCGCTATGGATTTTTCCTCAAGTGGTCCGGTCATCAAATTACCTAATCCCATTTGGCAAGAGTGCATATTTGAAGCGGAATCCAGATGTTGCTAAATCTTTGGTAAATCCGTTGTGGCATTACTTGAATTTTGGGATTTATGAAAAACGTCAAATTGGGATTGGCAATCCTTTATTCAGTCTAATTTCAAGAATGCTTTCGTCAAAGGAGAATGTAATAAACTCCCACCCTTTATCTAGCATTAAGGGTTCAGCCTCATTTTATGAAACATGGACTGATGTCTTGGACAGCAAGGTTGTTAGGCAGGGATTCTTCTACGATTTAGGGGCAGGAATCGTCGGTATACACTTGGGTCACGAGGCGAAAGATGAAAATGGTAATGACTTAAGAGTCGTTGAGTATATTTCTGAAAAAATCGAGAAAAGGGAAAGTTGAAACGCTTATGACAGGTCAGGTTGAGACACAGAAGGCTTGGATGAACCAAGAAGATAACAACATTGTTTTGTTTTATCCCTTCGTGCCTAATTCGGCCGTGTCCTCGGTGGAGGAAGTGTTGTCAAGCCGATGGATTGGTCAAGGTCCAAAGGTTGATCAGTTTGAAGTCAGCTTCAATTCGAAATTCAATCAAAAAGCTTCTATTGCCGTAGGCTCTGGTACCGATGCGCTTCACTTGGCTTACCTTCTTGCTGGAATCAAGCCGGGCGATGAGGTAATTTGCCCTGTTTTCACCTGCACTGCTACAAATTTACCACTGCTTTATATCGGTGCGATACCTGTATTTGCAGATATAGATCCCCTCACAATGAACATATCGCCAAAATCTGTTCGAGATAGGATTACAAATAAAACTAAGGCAATTGTCACCGTGGACTACGCTGGCTTGCCTTGTGATTATGATGAAATACTTGAAATTGCTAATGAATTTAATTTAGTCGTTATCGACGATGCGGCCCATGCCGTAGGCGCCTCATACAAAGGCAGAAATATAGGAACGATTGCCGACTTTACCACATACTCATTCCAGGCTATCAAGCATATTACGACGGGAGATGGTGGTCTCCTGTCCATGCGTGATGAATCTAAGTTAGATGAGTCAAGGAGATTAAGATGGTTTGGAATTGATCGCGTAGCGAAGCAAAATGGAATATGGGCGAATGACATAGTCGAAGTAGGTTACAAATATCAGATGACGGATATTGGTGCTGCGATTGGACTTGCTGGATTAAACGAATTCGACAAAATGTATAGTCTTCGAAAAGAAATCTTGGGAATTTATTTGAACAGATTGGCAAATCTGAGTGGACTTTACAACGTGGGGATAGATTCTTTGCAAGACCGGACCCACGCCGCATGGATGCATACAATTTTGGTCGATGATAGAGAAAAGCTGCAAGCTAAATTGCGTGAGAATGCAATTGAGTCGGCACAAGTTCACTACAGAAATGACATGTACTCAATCTTTGGTGGAAGGCGAAGTGACTTGCCAAATATGGACCTTCTTGAAAACAAGTATCTCGTACTGCCTATTCATCCAAAAATGTCAATCGACGATGCGGATAGGGTTTGTGACGTAATAATTAGTGGGTGGTAACTACTTTAGTAAGATCTAATTCGAATTTGACGTTCTGGAGTTTCTAGAAAATCGTTGACGCTCTGAAATATTTCCTCTACATCGAAAAGATTTGAAGTATTCAAGAAGTAGTCATAAATTTGGCTGGACATTGAAGATCGATACCCGCCGATTTCACGTAACATCAAATTAAAATCCTTGAATAGCCAGCTCTTTAGAAAAACAGAATGCTTCACGAAGTGATATAGGTGCGGCGAGTCTGAATAGGTATATGTTCGATATTTTTCCAAATTATTAATTACATCTTCATAAGCCTCACGTGACTCAGGTGTATGGCAGAAGTCAAAGCCTGCATGTGGATTATTAAGACTTGCATTTACGACTGGAATTCCTAGTAGTGGATACTCCATTCCAATAGTTCCATGAACAGTGAGTGCCACATCTATCCCTTGCGAAATCAGCGAATGATGGGAAATGTTCCGAGGAAGCAATGTAAAGTTATCATTATTGCAAAAAATCTCTTCAATCACAGTTAACATCGCCCCACGCGCATCTGGGTGAACTTTAATGTACCAGTTAAAGTCCTTGGCGCGAGATAACTCCTCTAGGCGGACTAACCAGCAGTAAAAATCCGGATAGAAGAACTCACCGTAGCAGTGTGGGGCATCAAAAAAATCATGGGTCGCAACCAAGACATTTAGACGGTCATTATTCTTAATTATATGTAGGTTGTTTTCGGTCTCTTGCGAAAAAGCGATTCCCGTTGATAGCTCAAGTTCTGGGCTAAAATTTCCTGCAAAGCGATCATTCATCTTGTTCTTCGAATCGATAATGCCACGTTCAATTTGTTTGGGCGAAAGGCTCTCAATTACTTGATGAAGTTCTTCGCCAGAAAGTGCTGGGTGGGGGTATTTTGATGTTAATTTAAAGAGTGAATCGATCTGCACAATAAATGCTTCTACTCCGAACTTGGCAGCCATTCTTGACACTAATCCATAGTGATACACAGAATGACTTACAATGACGCTTTTTATTTTCCTTGACATAAATATTTCGTTCAGCATATCTATGTAAAAGCAGAATTCCCTTACTAAATTCTCAAGTTCTATATCTTGAACATTCAAAGTCGCGGATTGAAACCTCGTTAAATAGGTATCATAAATCAAATCACCGATTGATACCCCGTCATAGCGAAACTTAAGAACATCTTCTTTGGTTCTAGGAAAGTCAATTTTGTATTTATGTCTAAAGTAACGTCGTTTAAAATTTAGATATATAAGGTTGCTAAATCCAGTCGCGTGGAAAAGTGATAACTTAAATTTGACCTTTTGTTTAATTCCGGAAAAATACCCTCCTGCAGCCATACGTATTCCGACTAATTCATAGTTAGCATATGCACTCATGGAATCCAGGAATACTGAAATTGATAACATATTCGAGGGCACTTGTGGCCATTCAACCAAAATTGTGGTGTTGCTTTGTTTCCGCAGGCTATTCTGGCGGCGAGTCTTGTGAAATCTCTGCTTTATTCTTCTCGAAGGGGCATCTAGTTCGAGTAGTGCGGCTAGCCGATTGAGGAAACTTACCACGCCTCGAATAAATCCCATATTGCGTACACTATCAGGAAGTGGGTCTCGTATCACTTGGGATTTGCACAACCCTTCTCTCTTCTATAATCAGGTATGACCCTGACAAATTCTATGTTGAGAAATGTTATGACATCTATGAAAAGATTCCTGATGCGTCTCCTTGACCAATTCACTATTGTATTGGTCAGCGTACATTTCTTCGGCGACCGATCAGCGTCAATCGTGCGGCTTGGTTCTGATTACGGCGGTTGGTGGATTCCAAGAAAAGTCCTCGATGGTGATTATCAAAATCCCGTTTTGATTTCGGCCGGCTTGGGTCATGACGTCTCTTTTGATCGAGAGTTTCTCAAAAGTAATGGTTTCCTGATTGGACTTGATCCACTGGCTTCTAGCATTCGATTTGCGGAACAGGAACTTATCCACTGCAATAGAAAGCATCTTCTTGAAATGGGTTTGTGGAAATCTGATGGAGAAATAGCCTTCTTTCCTCCAGTGAAAATGGGTCACGATTCATGGTCAATTACAGAGCCCGGAAGCGTTTCAGCCCAAGTGGAGAAATTCCAGGTAACAACATTATCCAATCTCATTAATACATTTCCGGAGATTAATGAATCTGACTACCTAATCCTCAAGCTTGATATTGAAGGGGCGGAATTCGAGGTATTGAGGTCTGATGGATTGGAGTTAATGAGACCCAATTACCTAGCGGTTGAAATTGATTATCTTTCAAAACTCACCTTTTTTTCTTTTGGCTTAAGAATTAAAAGAGTTGTTCAAGTTAGAAAATTACTTCACCAATTAAGAAATCTTGGATACGAATTGATTCACACCGAACATTATAATTTTTTTTGGATTCTTCCGTAGTCTTAGTAATTCTAAAGACTTAAATATGCCTTAACTGGTGAAAGCACGTTCCTTAAACCCAGATTGTAAAGTTCAGTCTCTATTTGCTTGTCGGCAGACTTATAGAATCCCTTATTATGGTGCTTCGAATTACTCATAGTATGACTTGCAACTAAATCATCTCCGACATTTTCAAAATAGGGACGTAAGCTCAGAATGCTTGTTTTGCTTGAAAGTAACATCTCCAATGCAATTAGCGCATCCCATGCTTTCATTGTGCCTCGTCTGACGCGAATGAACGCCGCCCAGAAAAAGCACAAAGATGCGACTTTTGAAGGATTCTTGAGTAATTGGAGGAGGATTCTATGTGCAACATATTTTTTCTTCAATATTCTCGAAACTTGATTCCACTCATTCTTCGAGGTTGCCCAACCCCAGATTAGCGGGTAACTCACAAGAGTTGAAACCTTACTTTCATCATAAGGAAATCTGTTTAGTTCAAAACCGTAACCAGAAACAATGCAAACGTTGTTTTTTACATTTCCGATTTCTGTATCAAGGTACTGTAACGCGCCTTCCCTTGGAAGGCAATCATCCTCAATCACAATCAATTTCTCGCATGAATTGAAAGCCCAGTCAATTGCAGTAGGAACTGCAATGTCGACACCAAGATTCTTATTGGAATGAAATATTCTGACACTCAGGACTTTGGAGTATCTCCTGGCAATAGCGACTACTTCGTTGTTTAAGGTAGAATATTTTTCATTAGCACCATCAATAAATATGTAGATGTCCCTTTTTTTGATCTCGCCGATTTCGAGGAGTCGCTCTAAATTTCTTGGGCGAAGGTAGGCAATAATCAGGACAGGAAGCATAATTTACTTTTCGGGGAAAGGGTTTGGATGAGTAACACAACCCTAAGCATAGTTCTTGTTACTTCAAATGACCGGTTAAGGCTTGAGGCGACCCTTGAGTCGTTTCTAAACCTAGAACTCCCAGTTGAATTAGTAATTGTGCATCCCAGCTCTGACCAGTCCTCGAAAGATGCGATTTCAAAATATTCTGAGAATATTAACTTCCAGATTAAACAGGTTTTTGACCAAGGTGTAGGTATCTATTCGGCCATGAATTTAGGAGCTAGAGCAGCTACGGGTCGATATTTAACTTTTTGGAATTCTGGTGATCTTGCCGTGGGCCCAGACGCCTTATCCTCCTTATGCTCTGTGTTGGAGGAATCCAGTGCAAATTGGTTAATCTCACAAGGTGTATTTGATTGGAGACCCAAACAGAAGTTGACTCTAGAGAATCTCCGTGGATTCGTCACCCACGCCCCAGAAAGTTTTGTCTCACATCAAACGACTTTCTTTGATCGAAAGGCATTTCTCGCTGCTGGAACTTACGATGAAAAGTACAAAGTAGCTGCTGATACAAAACTTATCACTAGATTCTTTCTAATGCATCTCCCACAATTCATTCATTTCTCAACAGTTATTGTTGAAGTCCCAAACTTTGCTTCAAGGAATAACCGACAAGGGCGTAGAGAATCTATTCTGATTTCGATTGAAGATCTTCCTTGGGGACTTAAATGGCGATCAGCAAAGAATTTCTTGTATCGAGAAATGGGTAGCATTTTTTTTAGATATCCAACGAGCGACAAAGGATTAAGCAATGAATAATTGCAATCTAAGCACAGTGCTTAGATACATTTTTCCAAGCCTGAAATCTAGAAAAGTATCTAAGCAAAGTCAGTTGCCTCCACGAAGAGAATTCTCTAACAATTTCATGAGAAACCACTTGATCAGAATTCTAGAGGCTCACCTGCCAAGTCTTTTCAGTTCATCTGAATTGAATGTTGCGATAGTGGGCGGCTCCCATGGAGAACCAGAAATTGAATTACTGAGAGAATTTGGTTTTAAAATTCATTTAACCACTTTTGGAATAGAGGAAGCTGATACAAAATTAGACCTGAATTATTTCAATTCAAATCCAATAAAGGAAAAGTTTGACCTTATTTTGTGCTCACAGGTTCTCGAACATGTATGGAATCATGACGCAGCATTTGCTAACTTAAAGAACCTACTTAGCAATTCAGGGGTAATGTGGCTAACATGTCCTTACTCGAATAGATTTCATGGATCACCAGATTTTTATATCTCTGGCTTCACTCCTAACTATCTTGAGTACCAATTGGAGAAGATTGGTCTGCAAACTTTGAATAGCGGTTCTATCGGAAGTAGTAGAAATTATCTAGCTACATATTTGCTCCCAGTTTGGTTGACAGATAACGGTCACAAATTGCCCATTTTTTTCGCCTTCGAAGAGAAGGGTATCCTCTTGCGCATCGCACTCTCGTTGAGATTCCTACCGAGAACTATTTTCTTATCATTTCAATCTTCCAGGGTTACGAGTATCGCTGAAACCTCTACAGAAAGTTGGTTGTTGGCAAGATTTAAATGATCTCTTTAGGTATCACACTCGAATTCTTTGGCCCGTGTATTTATCACGAAGAAGTAGCAAGCCAACCATGACTGTGCACTCACTGACCGCAAGAGCCTGCTTCATCTGCGGAGAAGTTGCTAATTCGGAATTGAGAAGGTAAAGGATAACCAGGAGCACGACGGATTTCAATAACTGGAGAAATTTTATTTGACCTTCAGACTTTATTTTCCAGATTAATAGAACAGAAATAATCATTATCTGATTTCTTAGTTCATTCCACTCAATTGAGATGAGGAAAAAGGCTATTGGGGTTAAGACCAATGCGCTTGGAATTGCAGAATGACGTAACAATGCGAGAGCCATTGCGGGTATCAAATCATAGAAATGAAAATAAATTGATACGGAGGGAAGAATCAGAATCCAACCCGCAAGATCTTCAAAATCCTTTTTCTTGGCATATTGAATTAGAGCGAAAACACCTAGAAGAAAGGGAATGCTCATTACAAAAGTGGGAATATTCAAATCGGGGAATGCCTGCGTAACCATTGGCCAAAAAGTGACTGAATCTCCCAATTTCCCACTTTCTGCTGCGTGACTTAATTTCATTAATGTGTTGAGCCAATCAAATTCAAGAATAGTTTTCTGGCTCACATCAATTATCAAGTGTGCTGCAACCCATACAGTCCCCGTGGTGAGCAACAAATGATGTTTTCTTTTCGATATGGCAAGCATGAACACGAATATAAAGATAAGATGAGGTTTCAAATCAATTGCAATCGCAAAGCAAGAACTCGCGAGGGCTAGCTTGAATCTGCAACTGGTATAACTGGTCGCGTCAAAGAAATGATATCCGGCAGCGATTAATCCCATGAGAATTCCTGTGATTTGATTAGTCACCAACAGTTCACGCGTCGCTGAAGTTAAAATCAGGGTAAAAAATACAAGTGATATGTTGCAATTTGGAAATCGGCGTCCAAATATAGATAGAAATAGATAGATACCTCCGAGATTCATTATCTGAAAGAAAATTGTTTGAATTGATTCAGGAATGAGGTAACTAGCTATGCCAAATGGAACTGGCCCAAAAGTTCCAAATCGAATATCAAGAATTCGATACGGGTTAACGCCCTGCAACACTGCACGACCTGCCTCGATATATACACCTACATCTCGTACACCTGGATTCTCCAATCCCTGGTCTTTAATTCCCCCTTGGCGGTAGTAGTAACAGAGATAGGCAATTACTCCAATGATCCCAACGATTTGAAGAAATTTATTGGAGAATAATCTCTTTTTTGTTCGTTTAAAGTTAGATATTATGGATCTTAATCTGGTTTGATGTGTACTGGAAAACAACTTTGCGGATAGCATTCATAAACTCTACTAGGAGCTACTCGGAGGCCTGGGGATGACAGCCTTTCCGACACAGATTGCCTAATTTTGAGTATTCTTTGGTCTCAACTCTCAAAATCTACTGCGCTCCGTAGTTGGATTCATTTGACAACAGAGGTAGGCTTTTCAGCATTACTTATTTGTGAATACTACTCTCATATTCGAAGAAATTCTGAAATCTTGAATTTTTCTCTGAAGATTGGCGTGCGGTACTTTTTCATCGCCAATCTCTAATTGAATAGCACCTTGTTCTGTTTCTATTAACTCCACATCAAAAGATCCTGGTGTGGTTATTGATTGCACCTTAAATTGATTTCGTTCAGAAAGCACATGCATCGCTGAGGGTGTAAGCACGCTGATATGCTCAATATCCAAGGTAGTACTTTTGTCCTTTAGTTGAAGAACTTCTAGCGAATGTGCGTTAGGGGTCGATATTGCAACCATTCCATTCGGCTTGAGAACTGATTTACAGATTTGAAAGAACTCTGACGGGTTTAGGAAATGCTCTAATACTTCAAATCCCAGCACAATATCTATCTGATTTTGGAGGCTTAAAATATCTTGAAGAACAGTGACGCCATTTTCTCTAAGGGCTTCCCACATACTAGGGTTTGGTTCCACCGCAAAAGCTTTAATCGGTTGTGAGTAATTCTCACGAAGAACCGCTAGAGAATCACCCGTACCTGCTCCGATTTCTAGGACATTCAATGTTGGACTTGAATCGAAATGGTTTTGGATTTCAGAGATAACAAAAAGAGCTCGACTCTTGTGAAGTGTGCTTTTTCTTGAAATTCTCGTTAAAGGATAGATGCATTTTGACCAGTATTCATAGTTAGCTGAATTCCTGTAAAATTCATCCACCATTGCAAGCGTTGGTCCAGGGTTCATGTAGATTGTGAAGCACGCATCACATTTATTGAAATTAAAACCGTCAACGTTCGCAAAAAAGTCGGAATTTTCGCATCCACATCCGGGACAAGTTCTTAACTGAAAATCAGACTTTTGACTTCGGTATCGCTGTACGTCACTCTCATAAGCCAATAGTCTTTGCTCATCGTAGTTCTTGGGCCTAATATCGCTAATATTCATTGCTATTCCTGTTCGAATCTAGTCCATTGTTCTGGTTCAAGGGCTACTTCACCATAATCAATCTCTCCTTCAAATATATTGTCTTTAACCCATCTTCCATCCCTTATCCTCCAAACTCTCGGATCTCTAAATGAGTCTGCAATGGACCAAAACTCTTTCTCATCCATGTCCACGTATTCAAGCCAATAATGTAAGTCGTCGGACACGACATGGTCATATTTCTTAACCATCTCAATGCCTTGTTCTCGATTCATAATTCCAGCACGAATGTCCTTGGATGCATGGTCTGACGCCCTACCATATCCAAACTTAACAAACTTCATTAGATCATGTATACCGTTCTCATAACGATCATCGAGATTAGACATCATTCGATAAGTTCTTTGGAAGGGTTTTTCGGCTGGTTTCCAACCGTATTGATTTATCATTTCTTGGGTGTGCTTGTTCGGGTCCCATTTGAAAAAGTTTCCAATGTAAATACCTCGAGAGCCTACTTCCAATATTTCTGAGTCTTCAGGGTACTTAGCCCAAATCATGTCCTGTTCCGTCAATGGTTCATCCGGATCTCCGATCATTGAATCCCATTCAAATCCACGTAAGCCGTGTTCGTGTCGAGTTCTTGCACTAAATTCGACGAAATCATCGGGGTGGTACATACCTGATATATCCCATGCGGTTTCGCCCCAAATCAATAATGGTATGTTAAGAGCTACAGAAATCCTTATAGGATATGTAAAAATTCCACAGTGGGCGTGCCAATTCATGTCACCCATTTTTCGAAATGCAATTCGGTTCAGTTTCTTGAGTACTTCGACACTTGGCCCAAAAACTAAATGATCTGCGTCAAATGCCTCGCGCATTCGATCGCGATTGAAATCCCCCTCTGGAAGATAATTATTTCCATGGTAGGTCACTAGGAGTGGTTTTAGTCCATACTCTTTAGCAATAATATGCGCTTGATAGTAACTGTCTTTACCACCACTTACTGGAATAATGCAGTCATAATTCTTGTTCCGAAATGGGTTACTTCTCACATCCTCAATAATTTTTTCGAAAAGCAATTTTCTATTATCCCAGAAAGAGGATTCCGCAGACTCAAATACCTCTGCAGTTTTACAGGCTGTACACACTCCATCGATAAGTTCTAAATTGACTGACACTTGCGGGTAGACGCATCGCTCGCAATAAATCATATAAGTCTTTCTCCAATTTACCTCATGAGTTGTGGTCTACGCACGTTAAGTCCCTTATTGTATAAGTATTTATGTGCCAGGAATAAACTCTGATCTACGTGTTGAAAGATATTGGCAGCGGCAACCCCATCCACCCCATCCATTTTCAAGACAGTTTCAAAGTCTTCCCATTTCCCGGCACCTCCACAAACCACAAGTGGCATGCATGCCAACTTCGAGACAATCTCGATGAGTTCAAGGTCGAATCCTTGCTTAGTTCCATCTCGGTCGATAGAGTTTAAGAATATTTCGCCTACTTCAATTTCATTCAGAGTATGGATGGCATGTTCGAGTTCTTCATTAATTTCTTGATTACCGTTATTTATAAAGATTCGGTACTTATCCTCAATCCGTCGAATATCTACTGATGCGACAATACATTGGGATCCAAAGCTATGTACGGCATTACGTAGAAAACGTTGATCGGTAAAGGCTGCTGTATTTATAACAACTTTATCGGCGCCCCTTATTAGACGATTTTCAATATCCTCCATACATCTAATTTGGCCTCCGCTCGAGAGTGGCATACTTGAAGTTACCGAAACGTTTTCTAGCACTTCCAAATAATTAGAGACTGAATTTCTTCCGAGGTCGTTTCTGATTAGTCCAGTGCCTTGCCGAGACCCTATGTCAATGAAACTCACCTCGTCTGCTCCCCATTCACTTAATCTTCTAATTGAGTCATAAGGGTTTCCCAGGTTTCGATATTCCAAAAATGTTTTACTTTGGACGACGTGCCCTTCCTTAAACAAGACTACGGGAATTATTCTCTTCTTTTTCATACTATTTCCAGGAAATTCTGTATTACTCTTGATCCAGCTTTTTGGCTTTTCTCTGGATGGAATTGCACCCCAAATAAATTTTCACGATTCACAACAGCGGGGAAAGGTTGACCATATACCGCTTTCGCAAGAACTTGTTCATCCCCTAAATTCGTATACGCAAAACTGTGTACAAAATAAAAGTCATCATCTTCAGTTATTCCCGCAGTTAATGGGTTTTTCTTTATTTCAACAAGGTTATTCCAGCCAACGTGAGGCAAAGGCAAATTCCCACACTTAATTCTAGAGACTACCCCAGGCATTAATTGGAGCCCGGTGGCCTCCTCAAATTCGATACCTTTATCTCCAAGAACCTGCATTCCCACACATATTCCTAAGAATGGTTTCCCGGCGGAGAGGTAATTCTTTAAATCTGCAATCGGTATTCTATTTTGGATTAACTTCATGGAATTTTTGTAAGATCCGACTCCTGGCAGCACTATGTGACTTGCATTCTTAATGACATTCAATTCATTCGAGATTACGCAATCAGAAAAATTTGAAAAAGCATTCATGACAGAGCGAACATTGCCACTGCCGTAGTCCAAAATGCATACTCTAGTCACTCGCTGTTCCGAATTCCTGGTGAGAATTTTGCGCCAGGTAAAGTTTCTCCATCATTTCCCAATCTTCCTCATCATCGATATCCATCGTTTCGTATTTATCCAAAATAATGAACTTAGAATTTCCATTGAGAATTGGCTTCTTTCTCCGCCACGCACGTGAAGTTCCCAAATAAAACATTGCTGCATCATGGAAGTATTCCGGTACATCTTGGCTTCTGCTATTTAAGAATTCAGGATAATACATTTCTGAGAGACCACTTGGACCCATTTTTAAGGATCTGGCGGGAGTTGATTGAAATCTTTTGGCCGTGAAGACGTAGTCTAAATCATTTTCGTTTAGCAATTTTTGTGCTTGAAATATTCTTTCACCATTTAGGTTTGGATTCACCGGATAAATGCAACATGCTGATTCGATATCGTTCGCACTCACTGAGTCCAACTCGGTCACGGCGTTCGCCATTACTTCTACTGTAGTCGCAAAGTCGTTGGACAAATCTGCATTGCGATGTAATACTTCGGCACCCGATTTAGATGCAATCTTGGCTATCTCTAAATCCTCTGTCGACACGAATACACTTTGAAAAATTCCTGTTTCAATTGCCCGAAGTATCGTGTGTTCGATTATTGGCTTCCCATAGAAGTTCCTAATATTTTTCCTTGGGATTCGCTTGGATCCACCTCGTGCTGGGATTATTGCGACGCAACTCATTTGGACCTCTTATTTCATCATTGGAGCTGAATTGTGTTATCTGACTAAATCGAAGGTTAGTGGCGTTCCAATTTTATAATCGCCATCAAATTTTTTTCCGATTACTTCATCTAAGAACTTGGGCGGAATCCCTTGGCCAGGTCGGATGGCTCGAACATTTCTAGAGGTTACTTCGTCCCCTTTCTTAACATTTTCGACTATGTAAAGTGAGCGGCGCAATCGTCTAGACTCACTTTCGGATGGTTGCATTACCCATTCTGAATTGCCCAGGCTGTCTCTTGCGATGTTCCCTTCCTTTACCAAAAGAGAAAATTCTTCAGGTTCCATCGAAAAGGCGCCGTCAGCGCCGCCGTCTGAGCGTCTTAAAGTTAAATGCTTCTCTATGGCTGTAGCGCCAAGTGCTATCGCCGCGATGCTAGCACCAACCCCAAGCGTGTGATCCGAGAGCCCAATCCTGCACCCGAATAGGTTGCGAAGCGTTGTGATTCGATTTAAGTGGCTATCTTTAGGTTCAGATGGATAGGAGCTTGTGCAAACCAAGAGAGTAAGGTTTTCATTGCCGGTAGATCTAATCACGTCTACCAGTTCATGAATTTCTTCAAGCTCTGTCGCGCCGGTAGAAACAATCAGTGGCTTTTTGGTTTCGGCCACAGCACGGATAAGTTGGTGGTCCCCCGTCTCCATTGACGCAATTTTATACATAGGAACATTTAGAGACTCCAAGAATTCCACAGCAGATAAATCGAATGGAGAACTGAAAGGAATTAAGTTCAAACTCAAAGCAAGATCAAAAAGTTCTCGGTGCCAATCCCAGGGTGTATGTGCCTCTTCATACAACTTATACAAACTCTTGCCGCCCCAGAGTGAATGGTCTTCACTAATCTTCAGGTCAGGCAAGTTCAAAGTCATAGTATCTGCTGTGTAAGTCTGTAGTTTCACCGCCATGGCTCCTGCTTGCGCGGCAGCCTTGATAATATCTTTAGCTCGCTCTAATGATCCTAAGTGATTAGCAGAGACTTCTGCGATATACATTACCTCTGAATTTGTCATAGACATTTACATCAACTTTCGATTTGCTTTAAGTGGAGGGAAACTTCCCATACTTCTCCGTTGGGTAGAACGATTCTCGCTCTCCTATCATCATTATAGGTGAGAGCCTGTATAAGATTTAGTTGTTCAAACAATTGGCCGGAAGAATTTAGAATCTTAGCTTTCAATTCTGTTAGTTCTCGAGCCTCATGGTAGGTGCCTTCCCCAAATTGCGGAGTCGATGGTGTTGATCGATCCCATTTTGGGTAAAACTCAACGAATAATTGCATCAACTTCTTCATGGCCAAGTCATAGATCTGCCCTGAATTAAGCCAGGATTCAGTTTTGATTTCCTCTTGTATAAATATTTCCCCTGCATCTAGAGCCTTCTCTACTCGATGAATACTGACGCCCTGTGGCAAATTCTCAACAATTGACCAAAATATTGGATCCGCACCCCGCCCAATTGGGAGAAGAGAGGGATGCAGATTTATCAAACTTCCGTCAAAACTCTTAATTATCGAATCCGGAAAAATGTGCCCGAACAAAACAGAGATCCCATACAGATTTCCAGATAGATGCTTTCCGAAATTAGAATCGTCCCACAGGTTTGCGGAGTGTTGAAAAAAATCAATCGTCTTTTCCGTTCCAGAGAGAATCCTTTGAACTTCGTTTTCATATTCTTTATTGACTTTATTTTGCCCGTTGATTACTACTGCTGAAATTTCTGTATCTTTTCGGGGAATTAGAAAACGTAAAATTTCAAGCCCTAATTCCCCATTTATAAAGATAACAACTCTCTTCATAGGATGGCTAACTTTAAATATTTCAAAATAAACTCAAAGTTCTGGTCGGTAATTTCTGTATGGAATGGAAGAGAAATCTCTGATTTATAAAACTGATCGCTTACTGGCAGATCACCAATTAGACTCTTTGATGCGTTGAAAACGGGATGCCAATGTGCAGGCATGTAGTTTACTTGGACTCCTATGCCAGAAGATCGTAATTTTTCGAAAATCTGACCACGCTCTTTAGCATCAACGCGTATTGGGTAGAGGTGCCACATTGGGTCAACATACATTCGACGTGTTGGTAATATCAGATTGCTTACAGATTTCAAAGCTTCTGTGTATTTGGTAAAGAGCTCGGATCTTGACTCCTTGAAATAATCAATTCTCGATATTTGTGAAACACCAAGTGCACAAAGCACATCAGGCAACCTATAGTTCAAACCAAATTTGTGAACCTCCTGATGCCAAGGACCTTCACCATGGATTATGAACTCATCTCTGTTTCTAATTAGACCTTGTCTAGCAAATTTTCGTGCTTTGTTGAGTAACTCTGGGTGAATTGAGGCTATCGCTCCGCCTTCTGCTGTTGTTAGATTCTTTGTTGGGAAAAAGGAAAAGGTTGTTATATCAGCGATTGAGCCAACAGGTCGTTCTTTGTACGTACTGCCTATGGCATGTGCCGCATCCTCAATCAAATAGACACCATGACGATTGGCAATCGCCCTAAGCTCATCCAAATCGGCCGGGTGTCCTGCATAGTCAACTGCCACAATCGCTTTTGTTCTCGGTGTGATTGCTGCTTCCACTGCTCTTGGATCTATGTTTCCCGTATCTGCTTGAATGTCAGCAAACACAATTTTTGCTCCAAGCAACGCTGCCGTTGCTTGCGTTGCTATAAACGTGATTGGCGGCGTAATTATTTCATCTCCCGGTTCAACGCCGATTGCAGCATATGCGCAATGCAAGGCAGCAGTGCCGGAAGAAACTGCCACACATGGGGCGCCGACTACCATTTCAATTAGATTTTCAAATTCTTCAACTAAAGGTCCTGTTGTGAGAAATTCCCCTTTTAGGGCTTTGACTACCGCTGCAATGTCATCTTCGTTTATCGACTGTCGTCCGTATGGAATCATGGAATTCTAGATTTCGTTGAGGAAAATTCGTATATCTTCTTTTGACATCCAAAGGTCATTTGAATCAGACCTATAAGCAATACCTTCATTCATTGGTGTGCCAGAAGGGTCAACATACCCCCATTCGGCAACGACTGGTGTAACGATATATCGATCTTCGGTAAGGAATGTCCTCCGGCTGTCGTCGGCAGAAATCATCTCTTCATGAAGTTTCTCACCTGGTCGCATACCAACTTCCACCAAATTCGCATGTGGAGCCACGGCTGTTGCCAGATCAATTATTTTCATACTTGGTATGCGCGGGACATAAAGTTCGCCTCCTTGCATCAACTCTAATGAATTCATAACAAATTGAACTGCTTGCTCAATGCTTATCCAGAAGCGGGTCATCCTTAAATCGGTGATTGGAAGTGGTTCACCGGCATCCGCCAGCGATTTCCAAAATGGAATCACGGACCCACGGCTTCCCATTACATTTCCATAGCGAACTACGGAGAAGGTTGTCCCATAGCTATAGCTGTAGTTGTTTGCAGCCACAAATAATTTGTCAGCGGTTAATTTCGTTGCTCCGTAGAGGTTGATTGGAGAAGAAGCTTTATCAGTCGATAGCGCAACAACTTTCTTCACACCAGCTTCGATGGAGGCGTCAATCACATTCTGACTCCCTAGTACATTGGTCTTAATAAACTCCATTGGATTGTATTCGCCGGTATCTACTTGCTTTAAAGCGGCCGCATGAATTACAAAATCTACTCCGTGTAATGCTCTTTTGAGGCGTTCCACGTCACGGATATCGCCAATAAACCAACGTAGACGATCATCTTCACCAATCTCATTTCGCAAATTGTGTTGCTTGAGTTCATCGCGCGAGTAAATAGCAATGCGCCGCACTCTAGAATTCTCCATTAAATTCTTGATGAGTGCTTTGCCTAGAGAACCTGTCCCACCGGTGATCAGAACTGAAGAATTGTCTAGTTGAGACATTCATTTCCCCCTATTGGAACCTTCTTTGTTAATTCTGGAATACAGCATACCCTTGATACCCATGAGAATCATTTTTCGCGCGGATGCCTCGAAATTAATCGGTGCGGGGCATGTCATGCGTTCTTCCGTTTTGGCTGAGGAAGCTATCGCTCGAGGTCATGAGTGTATTTTTATCGGTCAAATCTATGATCTAGATTGGGTCAAGATTCGAGTGTCTGGATTGGGATTTACTAAGATACTTGCTGATGATGAGAATTTTGAGAGTGATGCAAATTCGGATGTGTTGATATTGGATTCGTATTCTGTTGACCCAAGTTCCGACTTCATTTCACAAAAAAATTGGAAGTGTGTTTTAACTATTTGTGATGAAATGACACCGAATTACAAGGCATCAATTGAATTAAGGCCTAGTTTGGACTCAAAGACCTTTTCGGAAACAGAAAGAAGAATCCTTTCTGGACCAAAGTACACATTGACCAGAGCTGGAATGGAAAAATCTAAACACTCCTTTGAGAACGATGGGAAACTACGTATTCTAATTCTTGGTGGAGGTTCAGATCCTTTTGGATTCGTCCCTGCCATGGCCTTGCAAGTTTCTTCGCTGGTTTCTTCGCTGGGATTGAATGCTGATGTGCACTGTTTCTCAAATTCTGAAAATTTCAATTTTTGCGGTTCCAATTTTTTTGTGCATAAGATTGGTAATGAGTTGGATTTATGGGCGGGCTGTGTAGATCTTGCACTTACCCCCGCTAGCACGTCAAGTCTCGAACTTATTGCTAGAGAGGTGCCGGTTGGCGTTGTATGTGCAATAGATAATCAACGTGAACTCTATGATCAACTTGGACGATTAGGTTACGCAAGTCAGATTGGATTTCTAAGTGTGAAGGGTCGTTGGGAGTTTAAGGAAGAAGAGCTAAAGAACCTACTGATCAAATCTGTCCAAAGGGATTCCCTGAGAGAAAAAATCCATGGTTTGATTGACTTTAATGGGGCTTCGCGTGTGATTGATTTTCTGGAGCATTCTGTGGCGCAAACAAATAAGTAATTTTTTTCCGAGCATTGAGTTTTAATTCCGGTTGTAGGAAAGTGACATCACTTGACGAAAGGAATTAACTCAAACTTCCTTTAGTCAAGAACAACAATTCCGCTCGGTGTTGATAGATGAACAGCAACGATTCCGGATTGCTCGTCATTTTTTGACAGATCCACCCATTCGATAATTACATCGCCAAGAGATGCGAGGATATCTTCCTTGAACCAAGAATCAGCCAACTGATCATTATCAGCTATCACAATTTTTTCTATTTCAGCCAAAGGTGTTCCATCTTGAGATGGGTGATCTGCTGAAAGCCACTGTATAAAGAATGGGAATTCGCGAGTATCAGCAATCTCTTTGACACCAATTTGTTTCCACTTGAGATTTGTGCCATTTGGCCGTGTGCGGTGACCTTCGATTGCTTCGCGACCAAACTTCGTTGCAATTGGCGCGATGTCCTTTGTACTGAAAACCCACGTGAACCAGCCACCACCTTCGTTCGCTTTCTTTGAAACAGCTTTACCCCATGGTGTTTGTTCTGTTGCTGGATGATCGAGTGGGCATACAACTTCGATGTATTGACCATTCTTGAGTGATGCAGTGAAGTTGCGTGTTCCAAATCGTGGATGGATACCACCATCAACGAAGGTGCTGCCCAGGCGCGAACCTAGTCGTTGCACAGTATCCGCAAGTTGGCCATGGGAGGTCACATAAGAGACGTGGTCTAATCGCATGGTCGAATTCTGCACTACCCGACAGGGTGGTTTATACCACCCTCAAGTTAGAGTTAAGGGTTCTCGTGGTGACTAGGGTTTTCTGTGTTGCCTGACCTGGCGGGATTTCAATCTTCTGAATAAAACACACTTGAGAATCATCAGTGCGCAATTGTAAACCAAATTTGGTTTGGCTCGAAAGGGAGCCTTCCAAATAATCAGTATAAAGTATGAAAATGCATGGGTTAAGGATTCACAAAAACCTGCCCCACTTAATGCAATTTCAGCACCACATCTATCGCTTTTTCCCAAAATTGAAACTTGAAAATCCATAAAAGCATCAATTGAAGAATTGCTTAGGGGTTTCTTAGTTCTATTTCCCAAAGATGAGGTGGCGCCAGTCGCTCTGTTGTAAATAATGCATTTCCGTTTAATATACTTGAAGTTTCCTCCAGCACCAATGACTTTAATCCACAGAAGATAGTCTTCAATTCCAATTTCATCAGGGTACGCCAAAGTTCTTGATCCATTTTGTTTGTCAATACAAACCGAAGGATGCAGAATTACGTTACTGACCAAGAGTAACCATTTGAGATTCTTTTCGTGAGTCAATTCAAAATACCTAGGACGGCGAAGGTTGGAATAGTTTGGTTTTATCCGTGCAGAGGTAAAAACAATAGTTGTCAGCTCTTTATTTAAAGAATCAATTAGGGTTTTGCCTCTGATTTTCAAGTTTCTGTCGTCTGCATCAAGTCGGACACAGAATCTCGTTCTTGAATGTTGTAGACCTGTATTCAAAGCTTCGGCTACACCTTGTCCCCGGGACTGAATAACTTCAACGTTTGGGAAATCCAGATCCAGAATTCTTGCTCTGGTCGAATCAGTGGAATTATCGTCGATAACAATTATTTTGGACAGTTGTTCCTCGGCTCTTATACTTCTAAGGCATTCCCGTATTTCAAATTCTTCATTCTTGACCGGAATTAGGTATGTTAGGTCCGAATAGCCAAACTTTGTCTGTTCGTTCATGCGAGAACCTTAATCCCAATTCCATTTACTTTTTAGCTAATTGACACATGAGTGCTTCGCATGTAACGAGCGGAGCTGAATTACGAGCGAGGTTTTCTCGCGCTTCCATTATGGCGTTGATTTTGTTGATGGTTGAGTGCGAAGGTGAGTTGGTTGCATGGCCTTCAATCTGCTCGCGCATATCTGTATTGATCATCGAATCAATATTCCCAGACTGCACCATCATGACGTCGCGGTAGAAGGTAGCGATATCAAGAAGCGCTCCATCGATGGAGTCGCGGACCATGCGGGTGGAACGTGATTTCTGTTCTTTCTCAAGTTCTTTAACTGCTTTAGCTCCACCTGTAGCCATGCTGCGGCCAGTTGCACCTTTTCCGTAAGCTTCTTGGAGTTTCTCAACTTCTTTCTCATCGCGTTCATCAGATGATGCGTTGGCTTCTGTCGTGGCAAGATCCACAAGAGTTTGTGCGGCTTGGAAAGCAGAAGCCAATGTTCCGAGTTGAAGAGGCAATTGCATGATGGTTTTGCGATTGCTGCGAACGGATTCATTTGTTGCTAAATACTTTGCGCGTCCAATATGTCCTTGACTTACGCGTGCTGCAAAATCTGCCATGCCAGGTGCGATGTGATCTCGATTGATAAGAACATTGGTTACTGCTTCAAGACCTGGGGTGCGCAGTTGTAAGTGGCGACAGCGTGAACGAATGGTTGGCAAAACATCGTGCAGTGTAGGTGCGCAGAGAAGCCAGACTGTGCGAGTACCGGGTTCTTCAATAGCTTTTAGGAGTGCATTAGCAGCAGATTCGGTAAGTCGATCTGCATCTTCAATGACAACTACACGCCATCCACCCATTGAAGGAGCCCATGCAACGCGGGTAAGTAACTCGCGAACTTCTTCTACTTTGATTGATAAACCCTCAGTACGGATGATTTCAACATCAGGGTGGCCATGGGTTTTAGCTGAGTTGCAGTCATTGCAGGTGCCACACCCGTTATTGGAACAGATGAGCGCTTGAGCGAAAGCCACTGCAGCTGATGAACGGCCAGATCCTGGTGGGCCAGTAAAGACCCAGGCATGTGTCATTTCTTGTGATTCTTCGGTTGTGCGTGAGGCTGCAACAGCGCCCCGAAGTATTTCGATGATGTGTTCTTGACCGACGAGGTCGTCAAAGACTGAAGTCATTTACTTTCTAAATCTTTTCTTCTTGGGTTCTTCTGCGTTGCGCTTGAGTGCGGGGAGTTCGGCAACGCGAGCAATGATCTGTGTGTGGATCTCTTCAACGGTTTGTGTGCCATCGACGACGAAGTAGCGCTCTGGATCTATCATGGCAATTTGTAAGAACTCTTGGCGTACACGTTCGTGGAATTCGGTTGGCTCTGCTTCTAGGCGATCTCGTGATTGAAGACGACTGAGTCCGATTTCTGCCGGGACATCGATAAGGATTGTGAGGGTTGGATACAAGCTTTCTGTGGCCCAACGAGAGATGCGTGCAACTTCTGATGGGTTGAGCACGCGACCTGCTCCTTGGTAGGCAGCAGATGAATCGAAGTAACGGTCGGTGATGACTACGTCTCCGCGTTCAAGACCTGGGCGGATTACTGAGAAGACATGATGCGCACGGTCTGCTGCATAGAGAAGCGCTTCTGCGCGTGGGCTGATGATTCCAGTTTCATGTCCAAGAAGAATCTTGCGTAGATCTTTACCGAGATCTGTTCCACCTGGTTCACGGGACAGAACAACTGTTTCACCTTCTTCTTCAAGCCACTTAGCAAGGAGATGTGATTGTGTTGATTTGCCGGTGCCTTCGCCACCTTCAAATGCGATGAAGATTCCCTTTGATTGAGAGCCTGTGATTGCACCGAGTTCACCTTGAAGGGCAGCGAGGATGTCTGACCAGAGAGAGACTGTTGGGCGATCTTTCATCTGGTGAAACGAAACTGAACCGATAAGAGCAGCGATGATTCCAGCAATGAGCATGGTGATTTGAGCGCCGTTGTAATTAAGTACGACTGTCTGGAATTCATAGCTGTGTTCACCGATTGTGGCGGCGATGATTGGAGCGATTGCTAGAACTGCCACCAAAGTAATGCGGATCAATGACTGTACGAAGGCGAAGGTGCGGCCGCGAACATCATCGCTAACTTCCATGCCGAGCATGGTGAAGCCAGTAACCCAGGCGATTCCACTGAAGGCTCCGAGGATTGCAACGATAAAGACTGAAAGAACAAGGTTTGAGATAAGTGCTAGAAGTACAAGGAACACACCTGATGTTGTGAGGGAAGCGCCAAATAAACGACGGCGTGAGAACTGTGCAAATACTTTAGGGCCAAATGCGATTCCGATAGCTAGACCGGTGAAGACTGAGCCGAAGAGAACACCGTATGCGGCATCTCCGCCACCGAGATCGCCTACGAATGTGCGGGCAAGACCGATGACAGCGCCAGCTGCTGAGAATGCGCCGACCATTCCGATGATGAGACCGCGGATGATTTTGGATTCAGAGACAGCTTTCCATCCTTGAATCAGTGATTGTCCGACGTTCTCATCTTTATTTGATTTAGACGCAGAACCCTTTGGAATCTCTTTCAGACCGCGGATTGTCCAAGCAGCGAATAAGAATGAGACTGCATTGATGTAGAGAGCGATATCTACGGAGTTACTTGGCAAGAGCGGGCTGATTGCTGCGATGGCACCTGAAAGAAGTGTGAGCAGTGAGAAGAGAATTGCAGCAATTGGTGCAGTTCCGTATGCGGCCAGAAGTGAAACTTGATTTGCGTTCTCGAGCTTGTCGCGGGGAACAAGGTTGGGAACCGATGCTTCCTTTGCTGGTGACCAGAAGAGAGTCAAGCACTCGACAAGAATCATTGCGGTGTAGAGCCAGAAGTATGTGTGAACTATTGGAATGG
>JACCDM011294832.1_pt1 | contig 31411 bp, 23 predicted proteins | sample 7445851 | NCBI WGS metagenome assembly JACCDM01 (sample SAMN15323438, study PRJNA562643) | freshwater metagenome | isolation source: river surface water | place: USA:Blue River Watershed | collected 2017-08-16
CTAACTAAGGCCACTTCACAAGGAGAGTTTGAAGCAAATGCAAGAATTCAAGTCTTACGTCCAGTTTTTGGGACTACTTATGAAACCGTTATTTTAAATTTAATTGATAAATCATTCAATTTTAAATACCAGACTGGTACGCCTATCACATATAATGATAATAGTTATATTGATAATTTAGGTTCCTTATTAGCCTATTATGCAAATTTATCATTGATTTATAGCTACGATTCATTTGGAAAACTAGGAGGAGATCCTTACGTACAAAAATTATATAACTTAACTAATTTAGCCCAAAATAATGCTGGAGGATGGGGGAGTGTGAATGATATTCGGAGTAAAGTAGGAATTGCTGAATCTTTAATAAATCAACAATTGATTGGTATTCGCGAAGCAAATTATCAATATCACCGAGTTTTATTGGATGCTTTTAAAGATCAACCTGATGAAAGCAGAGAAAAATTGGTAGAATTATTGATGAACCTTCGTCAAATAAATCAACTTAGGCCAGGTTCTGCCATTATTCGTTTATTTTTTGAAAGTAAAGGAGACGAAATTTTCACGCTCATGGATGAGGCTTCAGCTACTCTCCGACAACAAACCTTCGCTTACATGAGTTTATTGGATCCTGCTAAGACAGAAACCTATCGAAAACTGATAAGGTAATTATAGTGGAAAGTTGAGAGTTGAAAGTTGAAAGTTAATTTTGATTTCAACTCTTAATTCTCCACTTTCAACTTTCCACTTTCAACTTCCAAAATATACACTTCCTCCGTTTTTTCTGTAACCTTAAAGCGGTTGTCAATTCGATGTCCAATTATCCAAACTACGGATCCTTTTGAGAGCAATAAATATATATTTTGTTTTTTGATTAAAGGAACCTTTTTGTCAGTTAAAAAATCAGAAATTAATTTCTTTTGATTCATTCCTAGTGGACAAAACCAGTCGCCTTCTTGGAATTTTCTGATTTCTAAAGGAAATTCAAGTTTTTCTGCATCAAGACATGCGATGGTAGATGCGGTTGGAATAGTAAAATCTGTAGTTTTTTCTTCAAAAAATAATTGAATTTTCTGCGCATTTAAGATTAATTCCTCATCTTCCTCTTGAATGATGATGGGTCTAAATTCTTGCTGATTTTTAGTTTTTATGATCCATTTATTTCGATCAATATTTAAATGATGAGTTGGTGATTCAAATATTTTACCAATTGCAGATTCTTTTTCACAAGTAAAAATCATTTCAATTTGATCAAAATTGAAATTTTTTGCTTGAAGAAATTTCCTAAGAAGTACCTTGTTCTTTGACGAAATTAATTCAATAGGTTCAACTATTTCCAAATCATCCGAATCATTATTTACATGACTTTTTATCCACTCTGTGAATTCATCTTCAATCCATTGTTCAATTGCAATTACTTTTTGTGCATTTTCGGCTATCGTTTTATCGATCGAGGGATTTAATTCCATCAATTTTGGCATTACCTCTTGTCGGATAAAATTTCGTGCATATTTGCTCGATTGATTACTAGAGTCTTCTCTCCAGGCTAATTTATATTGCACAACGGCATCAAATATTTGTTCCTGAGAAGCAAATGCCATTGGCCTTATTATTTTCCCATTTTCAATTGGGATACCATGGTAGCCGGCAAGACCTGTTCCTCTGCTAAGATTAAAAATGACCGTTTCTGCTTGGTCTAGGCGATGATGTGCCGTGGCAATTTTTTGAAAATTCTCTTTAAAGCATAATTCTTCAAACCACTGGTAGCGAAGTATTCTAGCTGCTTGTTGAATTCCAATCTTTTCAGCTTCAGCAAATGCCTTGGTTTCAAATTGAATGCTGTAAAATGGAACTTTAAGACTTTTGGCAAATTTCTTTACAAATGCCTCATCTGCCATAGATTCTTCACCTCTCAATCCAAAATTTACATGCGCAATACCAAATTCATGTGCAGTTAAGGAAAACAATTTTGACATAACGATACTGTCAATGCCTCCACTTACTGCTAAAAGAATGCGATCTTTTTTTGTAAATAATTGATGTTTTTCGATAAATTGGTTGAAATCTTCCAGCATAAAATTGGTAACTTGCAAGCTAATTAATCTGCGAAATTACAAATTCGCAACGGGAATGACTTTAAAAAAGCTTTGTTTCTTCATTTTTTTCTTTTTTTGTGCTTTGTCGGCCTTTAGTCAAAGTCAAATATTTATTATCCATTCGGATAGTTTAAAGGGTAATGCCGAATTTAAAGAACTTATTGGTCGTGTATCTCTACAGCAAGGAACAACTACTTTATCATGTAGACAGGCGATTTTTAATAGTTTAACGAATAATGTTCTTGCTTATGGGAATGTTAAAATCATACAAGCTGATACTGTAACTATTACAGGCGACACTGCAATTTATAATGGAGATATGCGTCAGGCATTTGTTTCTGGTCGAGTGAAATTGGATGATCATACCATTTTGTTGCATACTCCAAAGCTTAATTATGATCTAAATACTCGATTTGCCGATTATAATGCAGGTGCTCGAATTGTAGACAAAAAATCAACATTAACGAGTCGAGAAGGGGTTTATAATACAAGCACTAAGAATTTTTTATTTAAGAAAAATGTAAAAGTAGTAGACAAGGAAGGAGGATCATTAAAAGCGGATTCTTTAAGATATAATACGCTTTCTAAAGAAGCTTATTTCATTTGTCCAACACAAATTGTTGACAAAAAGGATACAGTCTTTACTTCAAAGGGTTTCTATAATACACAGACGAAAGTTTCCAATTTTTCTGGTAGGTCAACTGCCAAAATGGAAGATTTTACTTTGACTGGCGATACCTTATTTTATGATTCCCCAACTAAAATCGGAGTAGCAAAAGGGAATGTGGAATTTTTGAGTAAAAAGGACAAGGTGATATTAACTGGTGACCATGGTAGATATGCTGGAAATACTGGAATAACAAGAGTATTTGGTCATGCGCTCATGCGAAATGTCATGGAAAGGGATACACTTTATATGACGGCTGATACCTTGGTTTCTTTTGAGTCAAAAAAGGATTCCGTTCGGAAATTGTTTGCATATAAAAATGTGCTCATTTATAAATCCGACTTATCTGGAAAATGCGATTCATTAGGTTATGATGTAAAAGATTCAGTCATACATTTCTATCAAAAACCAATATTGTGGACGAATGATTCTCAATCTCAGGCAGATTCTATTTCTATTTTTATTGCGAAACAACAAGTACAAGAAATGAGATTACGCGGACATTCCTTTGTTATTTCAGAAGATTCCTTACATCAGTTTAATCAAATCAAAGGAAGGAAAATCTGGTTGTTGTTTACCGATGATGCCAAGCTGAAGCGAGTAAATGTAGAAGGAAATGGAGAAAGTGTGTATTATGTGGTTGATGATAAAAAAGTTACAACAGGGTTAAATCGAGTGGAATGTAGTAGAATGAATTTGTTTTTTGAAGATAATCAAGTAAAGCGAATAAAGTTTATTACCAAGCCAGAAGCACGCTTTGTTCCACCAAAGGAATGGAAAGAGGATCTTAAAAACTTAGATGGTTTTAATTGGCGTATTAAGGAAAAACCAACATTGAAAATGTTGCTTCAAAAGTTAAAAAATATTAAAAACTAACCTTTTGTCCCTTAATTTAGGTCGTTCGACTATTTTACCTTTTTAATATACTTTTTAAGACGTAAATTCGTTTAAGTTCTTTTTATGAAAAAACGTCTACAAATCCTTTTTATTTTCATTATTTCAATTGCCTTTTTCAAGGTAAGTGTTGCATCTGCTGATCATGTGAAGTATTCGCATGCTTCAGAGGAGAACTACTTATTTAAAAGTGATAAGTTGACTGTTAGTCATCTTTATCCAAATCCGGCATTCGATTATGTGGATATTGATGTTCAAATTAATGCAAATTTCTCAGAAGTAAAGTTGGTGATTTTTAATATCCTAGGTCAACAGGTTAAAGAAGTTAACTTAGATACCAATTTAAGAACTCAACGAATTAATTTAAGAGATTTTAATCCTGGAATGTACCCATATCAATTAGTGGTTGATGGAAAGTCATTGGTGACGAAGAAATTGATTGTTAGGTAATTGTTAATTGTTAATTATAAATTGAGAATTTATTATTTTTCACAACTTACAATTAACAATTAACAATTAATAATTACAGCCTTGCTGCGCTTCTCTTAATAAATGCAGTTAAATCAGCTCCTGAAAGTAAATTTTGAGACAATAATGCTAAATCAGAAATTTGTTTTGCCAACGTTTCTCTATCTTCCTCATTGGTCTCATTAGCTAATTTTTCAATCAATGGATGGTTGCCATTTACGGTGATTTGGTAAGTTGAAGGCATTGCACCAAACATTCCATTGCCTCCACCATTTTTCTGCATATCATTCATTCTGCGCATGAATTCATTTTGAGTTACAATAGCAGGTAGTTCATTGGCCGACATTCCTTCAATAGCCACTATTTTGCTTGAGTCGTTTAAGACTTTTTCAAAGGTCGATTTTACAGTTTCTTTTTGCTTTTCAGAAAGTAAGACATCTAATATCGTGCCAGTGTCAATTAATTTATCTGCTGAATCTGAATCTACTCGTTTCCATTGAATCTCTTGGTTTTTGTATTCCATTTGATTGATGAAATGACTATCAATCATGGAATCCATTTTTAAAATAGAATAGCCTTTTTGTTTAGCGGATTGAATAAAGGCATCTTGCTGTTGAATGTCAGTTGCATATAAAAATACTTTTTTATTGTCTTTGTCAGTCTGAACTGCTTGAATGTTCTCTTCGTATTCTTGAACAGTAAAATACTTGCCATCTGTATCTTGCACTAAGCAAACATCTTTGGCTCTTTCGTAAAATTTCTCTTCTGAAATCAAGCCATATTTGATGAACAATCCGATGTTTTCGAATTTTTCTTCAAACCCTTTACGGTCTGCTTTAAATAGATCATGTAATTTGTCAGCTACCTTTTTAGTAATATGGCTAGTGATTTTCTTTACATTCGAATCGGATTGTAAGAAAGAACGTGAAACATTTAATGGGATATCTGGAGAATCAATCACTCCATGCAACAGCATTAAAAATTCAGGTACAACATCTTTAACCTCATCCGTAATAAATACCTGTCTTGAATACAGTTGAATTTTTTCTTTCTGAAGTTGGAATTCATTTTTGATTTTCGGGAAATATAAAATACCCGTAAGGTTGAATGGGTAATCAACATTTAAATGAATCCAGAATAGCGGTTTTTCTTGGAAAGGGTATAATTCATCATAAAATTTCAAATAATCCTCATCTGTTAACTCAGATGGATTACGTGTCCACAATGGATTAGGATTATTAATAATTTTTTCTTGGAATTCAATTTCTACAGGAAGAAATTTGCCATATTTTTCTAGAATTGATTTTAATCTAAATTCTTCTAAAAACTCTTCAGAATCTTCAGCGACATGTAAAATAATGTCAGTTCCACGATCTTTTTTCTTCGCTGTTGATATTTCAAATTCGGTGCTTCCATCACAGATCCAACGTGCGGCTTCTGAACCTTCAATATGTGATTTTGTGATAATCTCAACCTCTTTTGCAACCATAAAAGCTGAGTAGAAACCAAGTCCAAAATGGCCTATAATTGCCTGTTCATCTCCCTTGTCTTTATATTTTTCAACAAATTCTGTTGCGCCAGAAAAAGCAATTTGATTAATGTATTTTTTTATTTCCTCCGCGGTCATACCAATACCTTTGTCGGAAATTGTTATCGTTTTTTTCTCTTTATCAAAGCTAACCTTAACTTTTAATTCACCCAATTCGCCATTAAATTCACCAATCGAATTTAGACGCTTTAATTTTTGAGTAGCATCTACCGCATTTGAAACCAATTCTCTCAAGAAAATTTCATGATCTGAGTAAAGAAATTTTTTAATGATTGGAAAAATGTTTTCGGTGTGAATCGAAATATTGCCTGTTTCTTTCATGTGATTAAAATTTAATTATAATTTTGAAGGAATCTATCAAATAAAATACCAAGACGATAAAATGTGTCATAATGTCATATTGAAATTTAGAAACAGCAAAATTGTATGCACAATTTTATTCTTTTCGCTCCTCCAATTCAATTTTTTGTTTGGACAACAAGAGGCCATACGGATGATGTATCCTATGATGCCTATGAGTATCAATCCCGCCCAAGCAGGATCCTCAAAAGTTGCTTCAGTCGTTGGTTTCTATCGAAAAAAACCTTTGTTTTCTTTACCAGGGCTTACTAGTCTTTCTCAACAATATTTAAGTTTTGATATGCCCATTCAAGATGGTACTTGGGGGATTGGATTTTTAGGCTTTAATTCTTCCCAGGCATTTGCAGACGGCTCTGGAGCAATTGCTGCCAATTTAGGGATTTCAGGAGTTACATCTAAACGATTTTTTTTGAAAAATGGTGGAGAAGTGTCATTGGGTTTAAATCTGGGTGTGAATCAAAAGCCAGTGATTACATCCACAGGAAATACAATTTTATCAGGAAGTTATGGATTTGGTGTGATGTATCAAAAAGGATATTTAAAAGTTGGAATCGCTCAACCAAGTGCTTACTTTGACCAATCCAATCGTATAAAACCACCAATTTATTTGCATGCTGAAACGGTCTTGAATTTACAAAGTGGAGATAAATTCAGAATAGGGTCTGCGATGAAGTATTTTTCTAACGGAACGAATTCTGAAACAAAAATTGATTTATATGGAGTTTATTGGTTTCAAGAATTAGTTGGAATTGGAGCATGGTATCTTTCTACAGGAGCTGAAATGGGAAATACTGCTTTGTTAGGAAGTGTTCAAGTGGCTTTAGGTAGAAATTTTATGGTTTCTTATGCGTATGATTTTCTTGGTAAAAGTATCTCACTAAATTCAGGAAGTTCAAGTAGTTTAACAAGCAATGATTCTAGTTCTGGATTTCATCAATTAGGCATTCGGTATGAAATTGATTTAGGTAATGGCGAATTGAAGAATTTTCGGCCTTAAATTAGATTTTCATAAGATTAATCAAAGATTAAATTAGCCTTTTTTAAGATTCGAAAGAAAACAATTTGGGATGAATTATTTAGGCAGAAATTTGTGGTTAATTTATTAAAAAACGGAGATTTTTTTTCGGTAAAGTAAAGTATGCTTTGTAACTTGCAAAGATATTTTTTAAAGAAGATATACTCTTAACCAAGTAATTAACATTTGAAACTTTTCCTGCCTTGAGTAGGATATTATATTATGGATTCATTTTCCTTTATAGCAAACGCTGATACACAGGTTATTTCTGATCTGTATGATGCTTTCAAGCAAGATAATCAATCGGTAGATAGTAGTTGGCAAGATTTCTTTAAGGGTTTCGACTTTGCTCAAACTTGGCAAGAAGCGATGGGTGGTGGCGGAGATGTCGATGCTTCACATGTTCAAAAAGAAATGGCTGTTATTAGCTTAATTAAAGCATTTCGTTCTCGTGGACATTTGTTGGCAAAAACGAACCCGGTTCGTGAGCGTAAAAATCGTGAACCTAGATTATCGATTCAAGATTATGCATTAGTGGATGCTGACTTAGATACCGTATTTCAAGCAGGATCTTTCTTAGGATTAGGTGCTTGCAGTTTACGTAAAATTGTAGACTCATTGAATACCATTTATGCAGGTTCAATTGGTTTCGAATATTCATATATTCGAGAAATGAAGGCCAAAGAATGGTTGAGAAATAAGATTGAAAAAGAAGCATTATCATTTAATCCAAGTATTGAAGAAAAGAAGCAAATTCTTCAAAAATTAAATGAAGCTGTTGTTTTTGAGAACTTTTTAGGTACCAAGTATTTGGGACAAAAAAGGTTTGGATTAGAAGGAGGGGAGAGTACTATTGCCGGTTTAGATGCTATTATCAATAAGGCTGCAGAAGGAGGAGTAAAAGAGGCAATGATTGGAATGGCCCACCGTGGTCGTTTGAACGTATTGGCAAATATAATGCACAAATCCTATGAGGCTATTTTTGATGGTTTTGAAGGAAATGTGCCAAATGAGATTCATGGAGATGGTGATGTGAAGTACCATTTAGGATATTCTTCTAAACATATTTCTCCATCAGGTAAGGAAATTGCGATCAAATTAGCTCCTAATCCGTCTCACTTAGAAGCAGTAAATCCATTGGTTGAAGGTTTTTGTCGTGCTAGAGCTGATGCTTTGTATGGTAAAAATTATGACGAAGTGTTGCCTATTTTAATACATGGTGATGGGGCAGTGGCTGGACAAGGTATCGTGTATGAAGTAACACAAATGGCCAAATTAAAAGGCTACACAACCGGAGGAACGATTCACTTTGTGATTAATAATCAAGTTGGATTTACCACAGATTTTGAAGATGCTCGTTCATCAATATATTGTACGGATGTAGCAAAAATCATTGATGCGCCAGTATTTCACGTAAATGGTGATGATCCTGAGGCAGTTGTATTTGTATCTAGAATGGCAGCAGAATTCCGTCAGGAGTTCAATCGCGATGTGTTTGTAGATATGGTTTGTTACCGTAGAAATGGACATAATGAGTCGGATGAGCCTAGATTCACGCAACCAACATTATATGCGAACATTTCGAATCACCCTAACCCAAGAGAGATTTACACGCAAAAGTTAATTAAACGCGGAGATATTGATGCGAAATTGGCTGAGCAAATGGACGCACATTTTAAGGGAGAATTGCAGGCTCGTTTGGATATGGTGAAGCAAAAAGTTCGTCCTCCGTATATCCCATTGAAATTGGATAATCGTTGGTCGGAATTGCGTTATGCTGAACCAAAAGATTTTGAACAATCGCCTGAAACAGGAATTGACCAAAAAGTAATTGATAAAGTGGCTAAGGCATTAACAACCTTACCAAAAGGATTTGTGGCCTTAAAGCAAATTGAAAAGGTAGTTGCAGATCGTCAGGTGTACTTTGATAAAGGGCAATTGAATTGGGCAACTGCAGAATTATTAGCATACGGTTCCATATTATTAGAAGGGAAGTCAGTTCGATTATCTGGACAAGATGTTCAGCGTGGAACGTTCTCACACCGTCATGCAGTTTTGCACGATGCTAATACGAATGAAAATTATTGTAATTTAAATCATATTGAAGAAGGTCAAGAGCAAATAAGTATTTATAATTCCTTGCTTTCTGAATATGGTGTTTTAGGATATGAGTTTGGATACGCTTTGGCAAATCCAGATGCATTAGTGATTTGGGAAGCACAGTTTGGTGACTTTGCTAACGGAGCTCAAACCATGATTGATCAGTTTGTGAGTTCTCATGAATCTAAATGGGGGACACAAAATGGTTTAGTGATGTTATTGCCTCATGGATACGAAGGTCAAGGGCCAGAGCACTCAAATGCACGCCCTGAGCGTTTCTTACAATTAGCAGCTGAAGATAATGTGGTAATTGCCAATTTAACCACCCCAGCTAATATTTTCCATGCATTGCGTCGTCAGTTGGCATGGGAATTTAGAAAGCCTTTGATTGTAATGTCTCCAAAATCAATCTTCCGTCATCCTAAAGTAGTTTCTCCAATTGAGGAATTTAAGAAAGGTAGATTCCAAGAAGTGATTGGAGATTCTTATGTTGATAAAGCTAAAGTAAAAAGAGTCTTATTGTGTTCGGGTAAGGTCTTTTATGATTTACAAGAAAAACAAGAAGCAGATAAGCGTAAAGATGTAGCAATTATTCGATTAGAGCAATTGCATCCACTACCAACAAAACAAATTGAGAAAGAATTGGCAAAATATAAAAATGCTGATTTGTATTTTGTTCAGGAAGAACCAGAAAACATGGGTTATTGGTCATACATTATCCGTGAGTTTGGTTTCAATCGATTCAAGGGTTTAATTGCCCGTAAGAAATCGGCTTCTCCTGCAACAGGATTCTTAAAAGTACATGGGGTTGAACAAGCTGCCCTTTTAAATAAAGCGTTTGATCATAAATAATATTTAAAGCCTTAGTAATATGGCCATAGAGATGAAAGTGCCCCCGGTGGGCGAATCGATTACCGAAGTGACTGTTGCCACTTGGAACAAAAAAGATGGTGACATTGTCAAATTAGACGAGGTCTTATGCGAGTTAGAATCGGATAAGGCAACCTTTGAATTACCTGCAGAAGCAGAAGGGATTTTGCGCATAGTTGCTAAGGAGGGAGATGTGTTGCCAATTGGTGCGGTTATATGTACCATTGAGGCTTCAGGTGCAGTTGCAGAGGCTCCAAAAGCTCCTATTGCTGAATCGGAACCCGTTGCAGCGCCAGCTGCAAGTGCAGCGCCTTCTGAGACTAAGGTAATAGACATTCTTGTTCCACCTGTAGGAGAATCAATCACAGAAGTGACGGTATCTACTTGGAATAAAAAATCAGGAGATTCGGTTCAATTAGATGAAGTGCTTTGTGAACTAGAGTCTGATAAAGCAACATTTGAAATGCCAGCAGAAACTGCAGGTGTATTACAGATTGTAGCAGAATCAGGTGCTGTAGTACCAATTGGTGGAAAGCTTGCTACTATTACAGTAGGTGCAGGTGCTCCAGTTGCTACTCCAGTTGCAAGTGCAGCTCCTGCGGCAGCTCCAGTTTCTTCAAATGAATCAAACGGTACATACGCTGCTGGACATCCTTCTCCGGCTGCTGCTAAAATTTTAGATGAAAAAGGTATTGCTGCTTCTCAAGTAGCTGGTACAGGTGTGGGTGGAAGAATTACCAAAGAAGATGCTGCTAATGCTGAAATTGGGAAAGTTTCAGTGGAAAGTGGAAAGTTGAAAGTGGAAAATGTTGTAAGTCAAGTGGGAAGTGCAGGTGATAGAGGAGTAAGAAGAGATAAAATGACATCGTTGCGAAAGACAGTTGCTCGTCGTTTAGTAGCTGTTAAAAACGAAACGGCCATGTTGACAACTTTTAATGAGGTTGACATGAAGCCAGTAATGGATTTGCGTTCGAAATACAAAGATAAATTTAAAGAGAAGCATGGTGTAGGACTTGGCTTTATGTCGTTCTTTACCAAAGCGGTTTGTGTAGCATTAAAGGAATTTCCTGCAGTGAATGCTCAAATTGATGGTGATGAAATTATTTATCATGATTACTGTGATGTTTCGATCGCTGTTTCTGCTCCAAAAGGATTAGTTGTGCCAGTGATTCGTAATGCAGAACAATTAAGTTTAGCGGGCATCGAATCCGAAGTAGTTCGTTTGGCAACGAAAGCAAGAGATAACAAATTGACATTAGAAGAAATGTCGGGAGGTACCTTTACAATTACTAATGGTGGTGTATTTGGTTCTATGTTATCAACCCCAATTATCAATGCGCCACAAGTAGCTATTTTAGGCATGCACAATATTGTTGAACGCCCGGTAGTGGTTGATGGTCAAGTGGTAGTTCGTCCAATCATGTATCTTGCTCTTTCATACGATCACCGTATCATTGATGGAAGAGAATCGGTTAGCTTCTTAGTACGTTTGAAGCAATTATTAGAGGATCCAAGTAGATTATTATTAGATGTTTAAAAATACCAGAATAGGCCGTTGAGGCCTATTCTATTTTATAGTAACGTTATGCAAGATTTTGATGTAGTAATTATAGGTTCAGGCCCAGGGGGATATGTTTCTGCCATTCGTGCCGCTCAATTAGGTTTTAAGACAGCCATTATTGAAAAATATTCAGTGATGGGTGGTACCTGTTTAAATGTAGGTTGTATACCTTCCAAAGCTTTATTAGATTCATCTGAGCATTATTACAATGCTGTACATAGTTTTGAAGCGCATGGTATCAATATTGGTAAGCCAAAAGTTGATTTGGCTAAAATGATTGAAAGAAAGGCAGGGGTTGTTTCAAATCTTACAGCAGGAATCAGTTACTTAATGAAGAAAAATAAGATCACTACTTTTAATGGTTTGGGATCTTTCGAAAGTTCAAAAACAGTTAAAGTAACAAAAGAAGATGGTAGTTCTGAAGTGATTTCTGGTAAGAATATCATTGTTGCGACAGGATCTAAACCAACGATTTTGCCATTTATTCCAGTTGATAAAAAGCGTATTATTACATCAACTGAAGCCTTAAAATTGCAAGAAATCCCTAAACATTTAATTGTGATTGGTGCTGGAGTGATTGGAGCAGAATTAGGTTCTGTTTATGCTCGTTTAGGTTCAAAAGTAAGTTTCGTTGAATTTGCCGACAGTATGATTCCGACAATGGATAAAACCATGGGTAAGGAATTGCAAAAAGCTGTTGCAAAATTGGGAGCTGATTTTTATTTGTCACACAAGGTATCAAGTGCAGAGAATAATGGAAAAGAAGTTGTCGTGAAAGCAACAAATTCGAAAGGAGAAGAAATTGAAATCAAAGGTGATTATTGCTTGGTTTGTATTGGTAGACGTCCATACACAGATGGTTTAAATTTGGCCTCAGCGGGTTTAGCAACTGATGAACGTGGTAGACTTGAGGTAGACGAACACACTTTACAAACTAAAGTTCCTGGTATTTATGCGATTGGTGATGTGGTTCGTGGTGCCATGCTTGCCCATAAAGCTGAAGAGGAGGGTGTATTTGTTGCTGAAGTAATTGCAGGACAAAAACCTCACATTAATTATAACTTAATTCCAGGTGTTGTTTATACTTGGCCTGAAGTAGCTGCTGTTGGTAAAACAGAACAGGAATTAAAGAACGCGGGTGTAGCTTATAAAGAAGGCTCATTCCCATTCAAAGCATTAGGTAGAGCTGTTGCTTCAATGGATACAGACGGACTCGTAAAAGTATTGGCAGATGCCAATACGGATGAAATTCTAGGTGTACATATCATCGGTGCTCGTGCAGCAGATATGATTGCGGAGGCTGTTGTTGCAATGGAATATCGTGCTAGTGCAGAAGATGTTGCTCGTATGTCACATGCCCATCCTACTTATACAGAAGCAATGAAAGAAGCTTGCTTGGCTGCAACAGCTAAGAGAGCGATACACTCTTAAAAGTTCAAAGTGGAGAGTGGAGAGTTTTTTTTCCACTTTCAACTCTCCACTTTCAACTCATTAAAACTCCCTCCCTACACTTACTCTAATACCGCTCGTACTTCCATTAACCACTGGAAAAATAATCTTAGTAACTAAGTTATAATATGTTACTAGATCAAATCCTAGGCCATATCCATAAAGCCATTTGCCTCCGAGTTTACTATTGAAATAATTTTCCTGGCCAATATCAACATATCCAAAGTCGAGATACACTGTTGGATAAATGCCAATTGGAATTTGGTTGATTTGTTTATAGGGTATTTGAGGGATTTTAAAAATCTTATTTAATAATTGAAATTTAAAGGTATTGCGGTTAATGTAAAAGCTTTTTCCATCGATAACGTTAATTTCATAGCCTCGAACAACATTCGAGCCATAACCAAGTCCTTGCATTAATAAATAGGGGACTTCCTTACCCGCTTGTGTGAATTTTAATCGATGCGTAGTGCTAAAAAAGAAATTATTTCCTAAGTGTAAATATTTTTCATAACCGAAGGTAAAATCATAATAGTTAAACTTTAGATTTCCTGTAAGTCCAGTATAATTTACCAAGGCATCTAATTTTTTTCCTCTCAATGGATACGCTGCATAGTCTCTGTTGTCATAAGTAATTCGATAGGTTAGTTGTATGAATTCACTATTAGAACTTCTATTGGGTAAATAATGCGGATTTAATTTAAATATAGTATCGGCAATAGATACCTGATTGTATCTTGCTTCTAAAATTTGATAATCGTAAAATCGAATTCTTTTTCTAAAACCTAAAACAGCATTGAATCGCTCACGAAGAAATTTGTTGGAGGAGATATATTGTAAACTATCATTTCTAGAAATATAAGGAAGGTTTTTACTTGTTTGATAGGTAAGACTTGTGTAAAACCCAAATCGCTTTTTAGGGTCAATGTAAGGATTAGAATAAGCAAGGTCAAATCGTTGCGTAAAACCAGTTTCTATGTTTATCCCTAATTTTTCATTTCTTCCAGTTAAGTTGTTCTGTACTGCATTGATTCCATATATAATTCTTTTGGGATCTGCGCCACGATTTATCCAATCGCTTAGGTTTCTGTCGGCTATCGAGAATATTGGAAAAATTAGGGTGTAAAGCTGTTCTAGGAATTCGTATTGTATGACAACACCACTTGAAGACTGAAAATGGAAATCAAATTTTGTCCAAATGAACAAGTTAGTGTTCATTAACTTTCTTCGATTTACTTCCAGAATTTTTTCGATGTCTTTAACCTCAAGAGAATCGCCAATTTCAAAGTCAAGTTCTCTTTTTAAAATGGTTATTTTAGTTCGATCGTTTCCTTTAAAAATAATCGAATCAACTCTAACTTTTTGAGCATTTAAAGTTAAAATTGTACAGATAGTACTTAGGATAAAAACAAATAAAAATATGAAACTACATTTCCTCATCACAAGGAAGTTACTCAATTTTTTGAAGGATTCGATTATCTAACTAATAATAAATTATCTTATTTCTAGCTTTAAACCAATCTCCAAAGTATCTTTCATAGATTCGTTCAATCTCAGTTCTTCTTATTTTTAAGGTAGGAGTCATACAATTGTTGTCAACTGTCCAAGGCTCTTCAATAATTACGATTTTTTTAATCAATTCGTAATGTTTGAAATGGTTTTTTAAAGTTGAAAATAATTCTTCTAATTGCTCTTCTGCTTGAGTTTTCTCCAATGCTTTCGCTTCTGCTTTTAAGACAATTAATGCTATAGGTTCTGGTAAATTAGCCCCAACTACACAAACTTGATCAACTAATTGATGGTTTTGAATATGTGTTTCTATGGTAGATGGACTCACGTAAAAGCCTTTGCTCGTTTTAAAACTTTCTTTTAATCTTCCAGTAATTTTTAAATACCCATTGGAATCCAAGGAACCTGCATCACCGGTTTTTAGCCAACCATCATCGAATACTTGTTTAGTAAGATTAACTTCTTTGTAATAACCTTGCATGAGATATTCAGATTTCATTTGGATTTCTCCTTCTTGAATTCGAACCTCACAAATTGGCCATACTTTTCCTACAGTTCCTAATTGTAATTCTTTTCTTGGCATAACCGATGTTAATCCGAGATTTTCTGTCATACCATATGCTTCTTGAATGGATAGTCCTAAATTTTTATACCATTCAAGGAGTTCAGTTGAAATAGGAGCTGCGCCTGTTATGAGTAATTTGGCCTTGGAAAGGCCAAGTTTTTTGATGATTAATGAAACAATTAATGATCCAATTACAGGAAGTTTACTAAGTTTTCCAAAGCTTTTTTGACCTCCAAATTTGGATAAAATGGTTTCTTGGAATTTTAACCATATCCTTGGTACAGCTAAAAAATGAGTTGGAGAGGCCGCTTTTAAATTGGCAGAAAAAGTTTGTAGATTTTCTACAAAATAGATCGTTCCTCCACATGCCGTACCAGCAAATTCAACAAAATTTCGTTCTGCCACATGGCAGAGAGGTAAATAGGAAATGAAACGATTATTTTCCTCATTTAAAAAAGCAATTTCTCTTGCGGCATCTAATGCAATAATGATGGATTTAGCTGATATCATTACACCTTTTGGGGTACCTGTAGTTCCTGAAGTGTAAATAATACTTATCGTATCATTAGCATCAAATTGATGCGGTTTAATGGTTTTACGTTCTTTTAATACTATTTGTTCCCAGGTATTTTCGCTTTCATTGGGTTGGTCAGACATGTGGATAACCACAGTGCCTTTTGGAATGACCGATTTGATTTGTTCCCAATTATCTAATTTGCCAACAAATAAAATATGGCAATCCGAATGCTCATAGATTGATTGAAATTGCTCTGCACTTAATGTTGGATAGAATGGTACTGAAGTACCACCAGCATAACTAATTGCTAAATCTGCTAAAATCCAATGAGCACAGTTTTTCGACAAAATTCCAACATGTTTTTTTTCATCATTGAAATTCCTGAAAAGATATGAAGCCATTTTGCGTACCTCATCTGCTGCTTGTTCATAGCTATAATCTTTAAAGGTATTACCTTTTGGCTGTCTTAAATAAAGATTTTTAGGTTTAGTTTCGGCCCAATGTAAAAAATTGTCTACATGGCCTTTATAGGTCTCAATCACAGAATATTACAATTTTAAAAAGGAAAAATAAAAATTATTTCTTTTAAATCATACAACTTTACTTCATTTTGTTTTTCAATTAGAAGGAGTCCTTGCTCATTTACTTGCATAATTTTACCATCAAAAACTTCTTGTGATTCGGCATCTTGGTACAAATACCATTCATTTAGTCTTAATAAATTCGCATGGTAGTGTTGATCGATTTCTTGAAAATGTTGATTTAAACAAGATTGATAGGATTGTTCAATCGATTCACAAAGGCAATGAAATAGCTCTGATTTGTCGATGGTCTTCGCCAACCGTGCATATGATTTAAGAGATGTTGCTCTTAAATCTCCAAAGTGTTCTTGGTTAATATTTAAACCAATTCCAATTACTGCATGTGTCCATTTTCCTGCATTCCATTGATTTTCAATCAATACTCCTCCGATTTTTTGATTGTCTACATAAATGTCATTTGGCCATTTAATGTGGATGGGTAAATGTAATTGGTGATTTTGTATTGCCCAAGATTTGATACCCTCGCAAATAGCTATGGCTACGGCTTTACTTAGATAAAATTGCTGATTCGCAGATAGATTGGGTTTTAGAATAAGTGAAAAAAGTAGGTTATCACCTGCCTTTGAATCCCAACGATTTCCTCTTTGTCCTCTTCCATTACTTTGATGGTCAGTAATAAAACAAAAACCTTCATCAGGGTCATTTTCTAGGCATTCTTGAAGGGCCAGTGAATTGGTAGATTCACAAGACTCCAAATATTTGATATTTCTTCCTATAAACTGCGTTTGCGCTTGATACTTGTTCAATTTTTATTTGTAATTTTATAAAATTGAACAAAAATAACGCTTATTTCGTTATGGATGTAATTAATGTAATTTTAACCAATTAATATGCCAAAAAAGAATTCTAAATCAACCCCATCCAATAGCTCAGAAGAATTAGTACAATGGGTTGTGAAAGGAATGCAAGAAAAAAAGGCTCAAGAGATCTCAATTTTAGATTTACGAGGTGTTGCAAATGCATTTACTGATTTTTTTGTTATTTGTTCAGGTACATCAGATACACAGATTGATGCCATTGCCGACTCCGTTGATCATGAGGTTTCGAAAGGAATGAATGTACATCCACATGTAGTAGAAGGTAAAGCAAATCGTGAATGGATTTTACTAGATTATTACGATATCGTTGTTCACGTTTTTCAGAAAGACAAGCGTGCTTTCTTTAAATTAGAAGATCTTTGGGGTGATGCAAAATTTACCAATATTCCGGATTAATCTAAATTGAACCTTTAAAATCTTAATGGCGTTATAGCCTAAAATTAAAACAAATGGCAAAACTACCAAACCAGCCAAAAAACTCGAGAAGACCAAGTTTACCTCCACGTTTGCCTAAAAAAGGACCAGCAGGATTTCAAAATTGGATGATTATTGCGTTAGTAATCATGATTGTAAGTGGTTTATTTTTTTCAAATCAACCTGCAATTCAACCAATTTCTCAAAAGCAATTTGAATCTATGTTGATTCAAAAAGAAGTTAGTGCAGTCACAATTGTTAATGATAAATCTGTTGAGGTTACATTGAAACCTAATTTTGTTCAAAAGTATTTTAAAACAAATAATCCGGCTTTATCAGCAAATAATAAAGGACCACATTTTCAATTTGAAGTAATTTCAAAAGAAGGTTTTGAGCATTTTTTAGAGGAACGTCAAAAAACTTTTCCTAGAAATGAGCAAATTATGGCTTCTCCAGAAAATAGAACGAGTCCTTTAGAATGGATTTCTCAATGGGGGTTCTTGATTTTAATGGGATTAAGTTTTTATTTCTTATTCTTCCGTATGGGAGGTGGCGGCGGTGCTGGTGGACAGATATTCAATATTGGACGAAGCAAAGCAACTCTCTTTGAAGGTGAATCAAAAGTACGTATTACGTTCAATGATGTAGCAGGATTAGATGAGGCAAAAGAAGAGATTCAAGAGATTGTTGAGTTTTTACGTCATCCGAAAAAATTCACGGATTTAGGTGGTAAAATTCCAAAAGGAGCCTTATTGGTAGGCCCTCCAGGTACCGGAAAAACATTGCTTGCCAAGGCAGTAGCAGGAGAGGCTGGTGTCCCATTTTTCTCTCTTTCTGGTTCTGATTTTGTGGAAATGTTTGTGGGTGTAGGTGCTGCTCGTGTACGTGATTTATTCAAACAAGCTAAAGAAAAAGCACCATGTATCATCTTTATTGATGAGATAGATGCAGTAGGTCGTTCTCGTGGACGTGGTTCTATGCCAGGAGGAAACGATGAGCGTGAAAATACCCTGAACTCTTTATTGGTAGAGATGGATGGATTTGCGACAGATTCTGGTATTATCATTATGGCGGCTACAAACCGTCCTGACATCTTGGATCCAGCCTTGTTGCGTCCAGGTCGTTTTGATCGTCAAATTTCAATTGACAAACCAGATATTATTGGTCGTGAAGCAATTTTTAAAGTGCATTTAAAGCCTTTAAAATTAGGAAAAGATATCGATCCAAAAGAACTTGCTGCACAAACCCCTGGGTTTGCAGGAGCAGAAATTGCTAATGTTTGTAATGAAGCAGCTTTAATTGCTGCACGAAGAAACAAGCATGAAATCGATATGGATGATTTCCAAGAAGCAATGGATCGTACGATTGGTGGATTGGAAAAGAAAAACAAGTTAATTTCTCCAGAAGAAAAGAAAATTGTTGCGTTCCATGAGGCTGGACATGCTATAGCGGGTTGGTTCTTAGAACATGCTAATCCATTAGTGAAAGTAACTATTGTTCCTAGAGGTATTGCAGCCTTAGGTTATGCACAATATTTGCCCAAAGAACAGTTTTTGTACCGTACGGAACAATTAATGGATGAGATGTGTGTGACGCTTGGTGGCCGTGCTGCAGAAGAAATTGTTTTTGGTAAAATCTCCACTGGTGCACAAAATGATTTAGAGCGTATTACGAAATTGGCCTACTCAATGGTAACCATTTATGGTATGAATGAAAAGTTAGGTAATATTTCTTATTACGATTCCAAAGGTTCCGAATATCAGTTTAATAAACCTTATTCAGAGCAAACTGCACGCGAAATTGACGAAGAAGTTCGCAAAATCATCGCAGAAGCATATAAGCGTACCAAAAAGTTATTGCTTGACAAAAAGGCCTCTTTAACAGCATTGGCTGAAGCCTTACTTGAAAAAGAAGTACTATTCCAAAATGATTTAGAAAGTTTAGTAGGTCCGCGTCCGTTTGAACAATTGACTACTTATCAAGAGTTCATTAAAGGAGAAACAGAGAAGAAAAGAAAAGATGCTAAAGAGGAAAGAGAACAAGCTGAAACAGATAAGTTAGCAGAAGCTAAACCAAAGGTCGTTCGAAAACCAAAGGCTAAAAAAGAAGAGAATATTGAAAATAAAGATATAGATTCTCCTCAACAAGTTTAAATATTTGTAAATTGGGTGGATTTTCCACCCTTTTTTTTGATGATTTCACTACAAATTCCTACTAACAAAAAGGTTTACTTTGCCTCAGATTTCCATTTGGGTTTTCCAGACACTGTATCAAGTGTAGATCGTGAAAGAAAATTAATTTCTTGGTTGGATAGCATTGAATTAAATGCATCACATTTGTTTTTATTGGGTGATATTTTTGATTTTTGGTTTGAATACGGAAAGGTTATTCCAACTGGTTTTACAAGATTTTTGGGAAAATTAGCTAACCTGTCAGATCAAGGAATTCAATTGCATATTTTCGTTGGAAATCATGATTTATGGATGTGGGATTTTTTTGAAAAAGAGATGAATGCCATTATCTATCGAGAACCTACACATTTAAAGTTGAAATTTTCCGCTTCCGAGAAAAATTTATGGATAGGTCATGGTGATGGACTAGGTCCCGGAGACAATGGATATAAATTTTTAAAAAAAGTTTTTACGAATCCACTAGCACAATTTCTTTTTAAATGGTTGCATCCTTCCATAGGAATGTCTTTAGCTCATTTCTGGTCTGAAGCAAGAAAGAAAAAAGCTGAAACAAGAGGCGAAGATCCATTTGATGAAAAGTCTGAATATATCTTAAATTACATAAAAGAAATAAAACCAAGACTTGATTCCCAAGGATTACAAATAGATACCTATGTTTTTGGTCATCGGCATTTGCCAATTTCGTTTCCTGTTGATTCTCAAACTATTTATTACAATTTAGGGGATTGGTTTAATCCTCATTTTAAAAACGCATATTATCTTTCAATTGATGAGTATTCCACAACTTTCAATCATTTCAAGGCTTAAAGTAATTATCTTTTTTAGTCTTTTATCGTTCAATATGTTTGCCCAAACAACTACTGAACAATGGAGACCATTGGTTCACTTTTCTCCTCAGAAAAATTGGACGAATGATCCCAATGGTTTACTTTATTTTAAAGGTTATTATCATTTGTTTTTTCAGCATAATCCAAAAGGAAATGAATGGGGAAATATGAGTTGGGGACACGCCCGAACAAAAGATTTAGTGCATTGGGAAGAATTGCCAGTTGCTATACCAAATGGTAAAGAATTCATATTTTCAGGTTGTGTAGTATGGGATGAAAAACATGTTTCGGGATTAGGTGACCCTAAAAAGGACTTATTAATTGCTATATATACTGCTGATTATCCCTACACAAGGGAAGAGCAACATCTTGCATTTTCTAATGATGATGGATTAACCTGGACCAAATATGAAGGAAATCCAGTCTTAAATATCAATTATAAAGATTTTAGAGATCCTAATATTATTTGGTATGAAGAATCGAAACAATATGTGATGGTTGTTGCCAAACCTTTTGAATATAAAATTGCTTTTTACGCCAGCAAAGATTTAATCCATTGGAATTTTTTAAGTGATTTTGGCAATGAAGGAGATGTAGATATGATATGGGAATGTCCATCACTTCAGCAACTATCCATTGATGGTTCAAAAGAAAAAAAATGGGTTTTGTTTATTAGTTCACAAGGACCATTTAAAGACTTTGTCGGGATGCAATACTTTGTAGGAGATTTCAATGGAAAGAAATTTGTGAATGATCAGCCAGTGGAAGTGAAAAAATATGTCGATTTTGGGAAAGATTTTTATGCTGCAGTTCCATTTTATAATGCTCCTCAAGGACAAAATATGTGGTTAGGATGGATGTTATCATGGAAATATGCTAAGGAGCAACCAACTTTTCCATGGAAAGGCCAAATGTCTGTAGTTCGTAAATTAGATTTAGTAAAAAGTGGAGATGAGTATTTGTTACGACAAAAATTTTTACCTGAATTAGATCGAAAATTAGCAAGTTTTACAGCCTCTAATTTTACGGTAAAGAAGGATAAGTCAAAACAACTAAATGGTTTGAAATTTTTGAAAAACAAATCTTATGCAATTGATTTAAAAGTGTCGGCAAGTCGTGCTAATTTTTGGGGAATATTGATTAAAGGACGAAATAATTCGGAAGAAGTGAAAATTGGTTTTGATGAAAAATCGATGAAATGGAAAATCAATAGAGATCAATCAGGAAATATTATTTCGAATGATTTTAAAGGTATTCAAGAAGTTTCTGCACATGTAGGAAAGGCTAAAAATTTCAAACTTATTATTGACCGTTCTACAATTGAATTATTAGCTCAAGATGGCACAATTGCTATTTCATCTTTACGATTCCCACTTGCTAGTGAGGAGGATGTATTAATTGTTTCAGAAGGAGGAGCGACTGATTTTTCTCAACTTAAAATTTGGGAATTAAAATGAGTCAAACGAATAAAAAACTTTCATTAGAAGAATTAAATAGATTAAGTGTTGAGGAGTTTAAATCAACAACAAAAAATCAAGTTATCATTGTTTTAGATGATATTCGAAGCATGAATAATGTCGGATCCGCTTTTCGTACAGCGGACGCATTTGCCTGTGAAGAAATATGTTTAGTTGGAATAACAGCAAAGCCGCCTCATCGGGAGATAAGTAAAACCGCTTTAGGTGCGGATGAATCTGTCAACTGGAAGTATTATTCAGATATTGCCTCTTGTGTATCTTATTTAAATGAAAAGGGCTATAAAATTTATTGTATTGAACAAGTAGAAAGGCCAGTGTATTTGCAAGATTTTCAACCACAAGTTGGAGGAAAATATGCTTTTGTGTTTGGTAATGAAGTATTTGGAGTGAATGACGAATTCATTTCCTCTGCTGATGGCTTTATTGAAATTCCACAATTTGGAACTAAACATTCCCTAAATGTTTCTGTTACTATGGGAATTGTGTGCTGGGATGTAATTTCTAAAATAAAATCTTAGTTTTTTATCCAATCAATTAACCACTTATCCGATTTTGAATAAACACGATCATACAATGTGTATATTCGTCGATTAAAACTTTTTCAAATGATTTTAAACATACAGCATGTCGTAAAACGTTATGCCGACCACCTAGCCCTAAATAATATTCAGCTCGACATTCCCAAAGGTAAAATTTTCGGTTTGTTAGGTCCCAATGGTGCTGGTAAAACTTCTCTCATTCGTATTATCAATCAAATTACTGCACCCGATGCCGGACAAGTATTATTTGATGGTGAATTGTTAGCTCCTAAACATATAGAACGCATTGGCTATTTGCCCGAAGAAAGAGGTTTATATAAAAAAATGAAAGTTGGTGAGCAATTGCTTTACTTGGCGCAATTGAAAGGAATGAGTAAATCTCAGGCCACCGAAGAGCTTAAAAAATGGTTTATCAAATTTGATATAAAAGAATGGTGGAATAAACCTGTAGAGGATTTATCAAAGGGAATGCAACAAAAAACGCAGTTTATCAGCACAGTTGTTCATCGCCCTGAATTATTAATATTAGATGAACCATTTTCAGGATTTGATCCAATCAACGCCAATCTGTTAAAAGATGAAATCTTAGCATTAAAAGATCAAGGGACAACCATTATCTTTTCAACGCATCGAATGGATTCTGTAGAACAACTTTGCGACCATGTTGCACTAATCAATCATGCAGAGGTGGTATTAGATGGGGATAAAATTCAAATTCAAAATAGTTTTAAAAAGAATGAATATTCAATCACCTACCAAGGGGAATTGCTAAATAGTTCATCCTTTGAAATTGTCGAAACACACAAAAATGCTTCAACAATTCGAATATTAAATGATCATAGCATTAATCAAGTAATCAATGAATTGATCCAAAAAGTTGAACTTAAAAGCTTTAATGAAATTATTCCAGGATTTGATCAAATATTTATTGAAGTTGTTAACCAAACGAAAGCCTAAACACCATGAATAAAATTTTACTCATCATTCAACGCGAGTACTTTACTCGTATTCAGAAAAAATCATTTTGGATTTCTTCATTGCTTACTCCCTTGTTGATTACTGCAATTTATGCCATTCCAATATGGTTGGCAACACGTGATAAAGACGTTAAAAAGGTTGAATTTTTAGATCAAAGTGGACTATTTACAAAAGACCATTTAAAGAGTAAAGAAGTGGTTTTTGAATGGGTAAAAGATTCAGAAGAGGTGCTGAAAAGGCAATTTTTAGATGCAGATTATGAAGCCTTGGTCATCGTACCAAAAGATATATTATCAAATCCAAATTCCTTACGAATTTATGCAGAAAAAAGCATTAGTTTACCCATGCAAAGTGAAATTGAAGGAGTGATACAAAACCGATTACGTCACGAATTATTATCACATGCAGGTATACAGAAAGAGGCATATGAGAAGACTCAAATTCAAGTTTCAGGAAACACAATTGTTTTATCAAAAGAAGGAAATGAACAAGAGACAAATTCAGGAGGGATCATGATTTTAGCTGGAATTTTGGGCTTTATCTTATACCTAACCGTATTAATTTATGGCTCACAAGTTATGAATGGGGTTATTGAAGAAAAGAATAACCGAATCATTGAAGTGATGATTTCTTCAGTGAAACCCATTCAGTTAATGTTAGGTAAGATTATTGGAGTGGGATTGGTCGGACTTACGCAGTTTCTTTTGTGGGCTGTTCTGACTTTTACTTTCTCAAATGCTGCAAAAGCCTTTTACGGGAAAGATCTTAAAAAGGAAGTTCAAACTCAAATGGTGAAAAACGTATCTGGCAAATCGATTGAAAAACAAGCCTCTACGCAAGAAGAAGGAGACCCTTTTAAGGTGTTGGATGAGGTGAAAAATTCTGTTAATATTCCAGTTTTATTAGCTTGTTTCCTGTTTTATTATTTCTTTGGTTATTTGCTTTACAGCTCCTTATTTGCAGCAATTGGTTCTGCTGCCGAATCAGCAGCAGAAGCCCAACAATTTACTTTTCCTGTCACTATTCCAATCATTATTTCTTTCATTTTAGCTCAATTTTCTATTCAAGATCCTGATAGCACTGTCGCATTTTGGGCCAGCATGATTCCATTTACGAGTCCCATTAATATGATGGTTCGATTACCCTATGGAGTACCCTATTACGAGCTTTTCCTTTCGATGGCTTTATTAATAGCCGGATTTTTAGGAACTGCGTGGTTGTCGGCTCGAATTTACCGAGTTGGGATTTTAATGTATGGCAAAAAATTGACGTGGAAAGATTTGCGTAAATGGTTGTTTTATTCTAATTAAATATTTAGCCAAATCTTTAATTTAAGCTCATCAAATCCTGCCATAAAAGACCCATTTTTTTCAAATATGGGTCTTTTTATTGCGGATGTTTTTTCTAGAAGGAAATGTTTAAGGTTCTCTTCATTGTGAAGAGAACCTTTTATGTCTTCTGGCAATTGTTTGTAGGTACTTCCTTGTTTATTTAATACGAAATCTTTTCCAAGTTGTTGAAAAAATACGGCTAATTGGTCTGCAGAAAGTCCTTTTTTCTTATAATCATGGAATTCAAATGAAATGTTTTTCGATTTTAAATAATCGAATGTTTTTTTCATCGTATTGCAATTTGGAATTCCGTAAACTTTCAACATAATTTTTAAATTTAAATGGGGTAAATACTGAATTTGGTCGTAATTTTGTAAACATACAAAATTAATCGAAAACAAAATTATGGAGTATAGAATTGAAAAAGATACGATGGGGAAGGTGCAAGTGCCTGCAAACGTATATTGGGGTGCCCAAACGCAACGTTCGATTGAGAATTTTCCAATCGCTCAGGATATCAATAAAATGCCTAAGGAAATCATTAATGCCTTTGCCTTTCTTAAAAAAGCCGCTGCCATTACAAATTTTGAGGCTGGGGTTTTAGAAGAGGCTAAAAAGGATTTAATTGCAAAAGTATGTGATGAAATTTTAGCGGGTGGATTAGCAGATCAATTTCCATTAGTGGTTTGGCAAACAGGTTCTGGTACACAATCGAACATGAATTGTAACGAAGTGATTGCCTACCGTGCACATGTTTTAAATGGAGGAAGCTTATTAGATGAAACAAAATTTGTGCATCCGAATGACGATGTGAACAAATCGCAGTCCTCAAACGATACTTTTCCGACGGCAATGCACATTGCTGCCTACAAAATATTGATGGAAACGACCATTCCAGGGATTTCCAAGTTAAGAAATACCTTAGCCGAAAAAGCTAAAGCATTTAAAAATGTGGTAAAAATAGGTCGTACGCACTTTATGGATGCGACTCCTTTGACATTAGGACAAGAGTTTTCTGGGTATGTTTCTCAATTGGATCATGGATTAAAAGCAATTAATAACACTTTGGCTCATCTATCTGAATTAGCATTAGGTGGAACGGCTGTTGGAACTGGAATTAATACACCAAAAGGATATGATGTAAATGTTGCAAAACATATTGCTAATTTAACTGGATTGCCTTTTGTGACTGCTGAAAATAAGTTTGAAGCCCTAGCTGCTCATGATGCCATTGTTGAGGCACATGGAGCGTTAAAAACAGTTGCAGTGAGCTTAATGAAAATTGGCAATGATATTCGTATGCTTTCTTCGGGTCCACGATCGGGAATTGGAGAAATTTTCATTCCAGACAACGAGCCAGGTTCATCCATTATGCCAGGTAAGGTTAATCCAACTCAATGTGAGGCTATGACAATGGTTGCAGCTCAAGTTATGGGTAATGATGTTGCGATTAACATTGGTGGTTCGAACGGACATTTTGAACTAAATGTTTTCAAGCCAGTGATGATTTATAATTTCCTTCATTCAGCTCGTTTGATAGGTGATGTTTGTGTAGCATTTAATGATAAATGTGCAGTAGGTATCGAACCATTACACGAAAACATTAAAAAGCACGTGAATAATTCATTGATGTTAGTAACTGCTTTAAATACTAAGATTGGATACTACAAAGCGGCAGAGATCGCACAGACTGCTCATAAGAATGGATCAACGCTTAAAGAGACTGCTATTGCATTAGGTTATTTAACTGCCGAAGAATTCGATCAATGGGTTCGCCCTGAGAATATGGTAGGAGAAATTAACCTTTAAAAAGGTACAGAATAATCGATTCTCATCGAATCTCAACAAAAAGGGCTCAAATCTTTGATTTAAGCCCTTTTTTAGGTTTATATGAGTTCCCGTAACTCTAATGAGTAAAACGTATTAGGAAAAGGGAAAGAATCAGCTATTTTTTTCGCTTCTTCAAAATTTGGTAAAATCAATGTTAACATTTGGCTAATTTCTCCGCCATCAATCAAGTTCGCAATTCGATTTTCGATAAAACCACTCTGAGTACTTACTTGTTGTTGACTTCCTAATTTTTGATAGAGCATGTCTTGATAACTAGACTTTAGACTTTTTAACCAGTCTCGGATTTTTTCTAATTCTTGATCTGAAGCAAGAATTTCTTCACTAGAAATTCCTTTAACAGGTCCACGAATAATGAAAACAAATCGTTGCATAAAATTGTATTTTTCTAATATCAGAATTCGCTCTGAAATTTATCAAAAGTATTTTCTTTTTTGGGTGGGCGAGGTGAAGAATTTCGTTCGCTTCTTTCTGATTTGCCCTTAACCTTTGCTGGAACAAATGCATCTAACCATTCTTCTAATTGCTTAAAGGTTTCTTTATTTAATCGATAATAAATAAAAACTCCTTCACGTCGAGTATCCACTAATCCTGCTTCTTTCAAGACACTTAAATGTCTGGAAATAGTAGGTGCAGCATATTCAAATTGTTCGAATATGGAAGAGGCTGGGAGTTCTCCAACAGTTAATAAATCTAAAATCCTCTTACGAGATTCGTCCCCAATAGCTTTTGTAATTAGTTCAATAGACATAGTTATTTATCTATTTAGCTAATATAGAAAAAAATAGTTGAAAGTGGAAAGTTGAGAGTGAAAAGTTCTTAAACAGGTTTTAAAATAGGTTATTTATAGCTAAAGTAGGTTATTTAGCATAAAAGACAAATAAACAATTAAATTAATTAGCAATATAGGTAAATTAATATAAAATAATTAGCAAAATGGGTAAGTGGTATAAGGTAAGGTATAAGGTATGAGGTATGTAGTTGAAAGTGGAAAGTTGAAAGTGGAAAGTGTGTTTTGACAATAAAAAAACCAGAACAATTTGCCCTGGTTCATACTTAAAACTTCTTCCTTCTTACCTCATACCTTACACCTTACACCTCATACCTCATAATTCACAATTATAATTACTCGCTCACATACACTCTTTTTACGCGTTCACTAATATTGGTCATCACTTCATATGCGATTGTTTCCGCTGATCTTGCTAGTTCTGAAATTTGTACTTTTCCGCCAAAGGCAATTGCTATGTCTCCTTCTTTTACTTGTGTTAAATGCGTAATATCTACCATACACATGTCCATACAAATGGAACCTACAGTTGGACATAGCTGACCATTTATTTCAAATATTCCTTTTCCCATTCCAAGTTTTCTAGAGTATCCATCTGCATATCCTAAGGCTAAAGTGGCTATTTTTCCTTCTCCTTTTAACTTTCCTCTTCTACCATAACCAATGGTTTCGTTTTTCTTGATGGTTTTTATCTGTGAAATATATGTTTTTAGTTTTAATACAGGTTCTAAAGATCTTTTTTCTTGTTCGTTTATGCTAATTCCATATAAACTTATTCCCAATCGTACCATATCAAATCTTGATTTTGGATGATTTTGAATGGCTGCTGAGTTAGCAATATGCAATAGTGGAGTATATCCCAGCGCATTGCTAATTGTTTTTCCTGCTTTTGTGAATAATCTGATTTGTTTTTCAGTGAATTTATAGTGTAGTTTGCTTTCTGATGCTGCTAAGTGGCTTAAAATGCTGACAACCCATAATTGAGGCATTTGTTGTAATTCGTTACATAAATCTTCTATTTGATCCATGTCGAATCCCAATCGCTTCATTCCTGTATCAAGCTTTAAATGTATTTTGATATTTTTACCTGTTGTGGTTGAATATTCATCGATTGCTTTTAATAAGCTAAAACTGTAGATTTCTGGTTCTAATCCATATTCAGTTAAAATATCAAATTCATTTATTTGTGGATTCATTACCATGATGGGTGTATAAATTCCATTTTTACGCAATTCTACACCTTCATCTGTATAGGCTACTGTAAGGTAATCAATGCCTTGGTTTTGTAATATTGTTGCTATTTCTGTTGCTCCTGTGCCATATGCAAAGGCTTTTACCATTCCCATTAATTTGGTATCATGGCCTATGCTCTCTTTATAATAGCGTAGATTGTGTTGAATAGCATTTAAATTGATTTCTAATTGCGTACAATGAGTCTTCTTTTCAAGTATATTACTTATGTACTCAAAATTGAATTTTCGAGCTCCCTTGATTAAAACGGAGGAATCACTTATTTCATTTAAATATCCTGATTGTAATAAATCCTCTGTCTGTCGAAATACTTGAATGTTTTCAAAGAATTCTTGATGTTTAAATAGGTTTTCACCAATACCAATGATTGTTTGAATATTGTGTTTTTTTACCTCTCCTGCAATTTCTTTATATAAATCTTTATCAGCTCCACTGGCCTCTAAAATATCTGAAAAAATGAATACTTTCTTTTTTTTATGAGAATTAATTAAAAGAGGCAGGGCAAGTTTTATTCCATCTAAGTCATTATTGTATGAATCATCAATGATTTGATTGTTTCGAAGTCCTTCTTTTAATTCTAAGCGCATCGAAACCGATTTAATAAGTCTAAATTGCTGTTGAATTTGTGGCGAAGGAAGTCCTAAAAAATGAGCTAGAATAGCGCAATGACAACAATTTTCAATTGAAGCTTCATCCGTAAATGGAATGCTGATTTCTAAAAAACATTCAGTTTGTGCTTGTTTTTTGAATCGTAAATGGCAAGAATTTTTTTCTAATTTACGGTGAATATAAATTCCATTTTCGGTATCTTCTGAATTCCAATAAATGAATTCTATTTGAGGATTAATTTCATCTAGTATTTCTTTTATTTGATGTTTTAGCCCATTTTTATCTCTGAAAATAATGCATTTTGCATGCGCAAAAAGTTGTAATTTTTCTCGTAATTTCTCTTTTTCAGATTCAAAATTTTGTCCATGCGCTTCACCAATATTACTTAAAATTCCATAATTGGGTTGAAGTACTTTTTCCAGTTTTGCCATTTCAGTTGGCTTGGAAATTCCTGCTTCAAATACACCTATTTCATGTTCTTTTTTGATGTTCCAAACAGAGAGAGGAACACCAATTTGCGAATTAAAACTTTTAGGATTTTTAACTACTTTAAATTTGGCGCTTAATACTTGACTCAACCATTCTTTAATTGTTGTTTTTCCGTTTGATCCGGTAACAGCTACAATTGGAATAGCAAATTGTTCTCTGTGTTTTTGTGCAATATGTTGTAAGGTTTCAATACAATTTTCAACGATATAAATATCTACTCCCTGCCATTTTTCAGCTTTTTGTGCTAAATGATTTGTCCATGCACCTTTTTCGACAATAAACTCATTAACACCTCTTTTATATAATTGTTCTATATATTGATGTCCATCGTGATGTACCCCTCTTACAGCAAAAAATGCAGTCTCTTTCGGCTCATTAATTTGTCGGCTATCTAAGCTAATAAATTTTGAACGAAGAAAAAGAGGTTGGGAGGAGTGGAGCATGAATTGAAAGTTGAAAGTTGAGAGTTGAAAGTTGAAAGTTTAAAGTTGGGGAGTTAATAATTGTTTTTGATTTTACTGCAATTTATGGGATTATAGAATAAAAAAAAAGTGAGACCTAGGCCTCACTTTCAACTTTCAACTTTCAATTTTTAACTTTCCAAAGCAGCCACACCAGGTAATACCTTACCTTCCATGTATTCTAATAATGCACCACCGCCTGTTGAAACATAGGATACTCTATCTCCGTAACCAGCGTTGTTAACTGCTGAAGCAGAGTCTCCTCCACCAATTAGGCTAAATGCACCATTTTCTTCGGTTGCTTTCACCACTGCATCAGCAATAGCGTTTGTTCCAATAGCGAAGTTTGGAAATTCAAATACACCCATTGGTCCATTCCATAAGATCGTTTTTGATTCACCAACTACTTTTTGAAATAATTCAACCGTTTTAGGTCCGATATCTAATCCTTCCCAACCGTCAGGAATTTGTCCGGTTACAACAGTTTGTCTGTTTGCATTATTGCTGAAATCATCAGCACAAACATTATCTACTGGCATGTAAATTTTTACTCCTTTTTCAGCAGCTTTTGCTAATAATGATTTTGCTAATTCTACTTTATCAGGCTCACAAATTGATTTTCCAATTTTTCCACCCTCAGCTAAGGTAAAGGTATAAGTCATACCTCCACCAATAATTAAATTATCAACTTTATCTAATAATTTTTCAATGATTAAAATTTTATCAGAAATTTTAGATCCACCCATGATGGCTGTAAACGGACGAGCAGCTCCTTCTAAAATCTTTTTCGCATTATCAATCTCAGCCTGCATCACATAACCACTTACTTTATCACTAAAGAACTGACCTACAACTGCTGTAGAAGCGTGTGCTCTATGGGCTGTACCGAATGCATCATTTACCCAAACATCACCTAAACGAGCCAATTTCTTAGCAAAATCAACATCACCTTTTTCTTCTTCTTTGTAAAAACGTAAGTTTTCTAATAGTAAAATTTCACCTGCATTTAATGAATTAGCTAATTCAACTGCATCATCTCCAATACAATCTGTCGCAAATTTTACATTTACTCCAAAAACAATTGATAAGGGAGTTACTAAGTGTTTTAAGGAATATTTTTCAGTTGGACCGTCTTTTGGACGTCCTAAATGCGACATTAACACCACA
>JACCDM010245940.1_pt1 | contig 31401 bp, 29 predicted proteins | sample 7445851 | NCBI WGS metagenome assembly JACCDM01 (sample SAMN15323438, study PRJNA562643) | freshwater metagenome | isolation source: river surface water | place: USA:Blue River Watershed | collected 2017-08-16
AGCGCAGTAAGCGATTGAATTTCGCTTTCGCTCACGCCAAGCGAACGAACATAATTAATGACTGAACCATGGGCAGAAACCAAATCGTTCAAGATCACGTGCATGGCTTGTGGCTCTGCAGCCAAATACACGGGATTGATAGTGGTCCATCGTTTGGCCATATCGGTGTGGTGCTCTTTAGCCCACGCGACTGTGCGTTCAATCGCACGCTTGGTAAGCCCATAATCAGCACAGATGTACTCGTCTGATACTCCAACGGTTGACAGGATCAGCGCTGCAAGCACACCCGTACGATCTTTTCCTGCGGCGCAGTGAAATACAGCAGGAACATTTTCTTGACTACTCAATATTCGCAATGCAAGCGCAAATTTTTCGGAACCAACCTCTAGCAAATCGCGGTATCCCCATACCAAGAACTCGACTGGGTCATCAATCTGAGGTGTTTCCTTCGAATCGGACCAAGTTGCATCAACGATGGACACATGGTGAAAGTCGACCTCAATATCGTCAAGCGGAAATATGCCCTGCTCACGCTGCTCGCGTTTGGTTCGCAAGTCAATAACCGACTTCAAACCAAGCGACTCCACGATCTCAATATCCGCATCGGCCCTCAATCGATGCAGTCCATCTGCGCGAAACAGTGTGCGCCACTTCGTGGTTGCCCCACTAACCGTTGGGTAGCCACCAAGGTCGCGGAAATTGTGCACCCTCTCCATCTGCACCAATCTGTCGGGGTGGTCAATGGCGCGTGCGATTTGGTCCGAAATCATTACCTTCAACCTACTGAGCCCCAGCAAACATCGGTGTTCAGGGCGGTTACCAGTTGGTAAACATCTCCCAATTGTGAGTACGGTTTTCATCCATGACAACCAACAATGTTCAACTCGTCGGCGTATGTGGATCTGGAATCATGGGGGCAGGACTTGCTGAAGTCGTTGCACGCGCCGGAATGGACGTCGTTGTTCGCTCGCGCACACTTGATGGTGCAAAGTCGATGCTCTCTTCAATTGAAAAGAACCTCGACAAACAAGTCGCTAAAGAAAAAATGACCGCTGATCAGCGAAATGAAGTGCTCTCGCACATTCGAATCACCGACTCGCTCAGCGACCTCGCGTCGTGTGATCTTGTTATTGAATCCATTGTTGAGGAACTCGCTCCAAAGCAGGCTCTGTTCAAAGAACTTGATGCAATCGTAAAGCCAGATGCAATTTTGGCGACAAACACCAGCACCCTTGCGGTTGTGAAAATGGCTGAGGCAACGAATCGCCCAGACAAGGTGTGCGGAATTCACTTTTTCAACCCTGCCGTTCTCATGCCACTTGTTGAAGTAATTCGTCCGATCACTGCAAGCGACGAAACAATCGCTCGTGCAAACGCATTTGTTGCTGCTTGCAAGAAAGACCCAGTTCAAGTTCTTGACCGCGCCGGATTCATTGTTAATGCATTGCTCTTCCCATACCTCAACAACGCAGTAAAAATGCTTGAGGCTGGTACCGCAAACATGGAAGACATCGATACGGCAATGAAGGGCGGCTGCAATTTCCCAATGGGGCCATTTGCTCTGCTTGACCTAGTTGGACTTGACACATCGGTGTCCATCCTTGATGCGCTGTATGCAGAGTTCAAGGACGAAAACTTTGTTCCCGCAAAAACGCTTCGCACATTGTTGGCTGAAGGAAAACTCGGCCGCAAAACAAAACAGGGATTTTTCAGCTACTAAACCACATGTGGAACGACACACCTCAGGTTCTTGACGAGTGTCGTTGGAAGTTTCCACCGCCTAAGGAATGGCCAAAGAGTGATTTGGTTGGTCGCGGTGCAGACCTGCAACCAGAAACACTGATTCATGCATATATGAATGGTGTGTTTCCCATGTCATCTGAACTCGCACTCGGCGCAGACGACATTGCTTGGTGGTCTCCTTTGCAACGAGGTGTTATTCCTCTCGATGCATTACGTATCACACGGTCAATGCGTCGAAGCCAGCGTAAGTTTCACATCAAAATTGATACATGCTTCGAACGCGTAATGCGTGGTTGCGCTTCGCCTGATCGTCCCGGTGGATGGATTAACGAACAATTCATTACTGCATACGTTCAATTACACAAGCTTGGGTGGGCACACAGCATTGAAGTGTTCGACGAAAACGAAGTACTTGTTGGAGGCTTATACGGGGTGCGTGTTGGCCGACTTTTTGCCGGTGAATCGATGTTTCACCTCGTGCGAGACGCGTCGAAAGTGGCATTGATGCATCTGGTTCACACCATGAACCAAGACGGCATGACGCTGCTTGATGTGCAGTGGCTCACCCCACATCTGGAGTCACTTGGAGCAGTGGAAATTCCTCGCTCCGAGTACCTCCATCGTCTTTCAGTGGCACTTAACCCGTAACCTTTATTTATGGCCAATCGCCGCGACGAACCCTGGTTGATGCGCACCTATTCGGGTCACTCCACCGCTGCAGCATCAAACGAGTTATACCGAATGAACCTGGCAAAGGGCCAAACGGGTTTGTCGATCGCATTCGACCTCCCTACCCAAACGGGATACGACCCCGACCACATTTTGGCCCGAGGCGAAGTTGGCAAAGTTGGCGTGCCTGTTGCTCACCTTGGACACATGCGCACGTTGCTCAATGGAATTCCGCCTGCAGACATGAACACGTCGATGACAATCAATGCGCCAGCCGCTTGGTTGCTTGCCTTGTATGTCGCCAACGCGCAAGAGCAGGGTGCAGTCACCTCGCAGCTTCGCGGAACTACTCAAAATGACATCTTGAAGGAATACCTCTCGCGAGGAACCTTCATTTTCCCACCGGCTGCATCACGTCGAATCATCGTTGACATGATCGTGTGGTGCTCGCAGAATGCGCCGAAGTGGAACCCGATGAATGTGTGCTCGTACCACCTACAAGAAGTTGGCGCTACACCTGTTCAAGAGATTGCCTTTTCGCTGGCAAACGCAATCGACATTCTGGACGCCGTTCGCGCAAGTGGACAGGTAAGCGACGAACAGTTCCCGCAGGTGTTTGCTTCAATTTCGTTTTTCGTCAATGCCGGCATCCGCTTTGTTGAAGAAGTGTGCAAGATGCGCGCATTCACCGAACTGTGGGACCGCATTGGTGCCGAGCGGTACGGCATAACCGATGAACGTGCTCGCCGTTTCCGTTACGGCGTACAAGTGAATTCACTTGGCCTTACCGAAGCGCAACCAGAAAACAATATTCAGCGCATCGTGTTGGAAATGTTGGCGGTCACGCTTTCAAAATCTGCGCGTGCTCGAAGCGTGCAATTACCTGCGTGGAACGAAGCACTAGGTCTTCCCCGCCCATGGGATCAACAGTGGTCATTACGCATGCAACAAGTGCTCGCATTTGAAACCGATTTGCTCGAGCACGAAGACATCTTCAATGGATCGCACGTAATTGAAGCACGTACCGCAGAACTGCGCGACGCTGCGTGGAATGAAATGAATGAAATTGTCGACATGGGCGGCGCGTTCGACGCTGTGGATTCGTTGAAGGGCCGCCTTGTGTCGTCAATGGCTGAGCGAACACGTCGCATTGAGACTGGCGAACAAACCGTTGTTGGAGTGAATCGATTTACTGAATCAACCGATTCACCACTGAGTGGTGCCGACAACATTTTGAAAGTTGATCATCGCGTAGAGCAGCAAATGATTGACGATGTGATCGCATGGCGCTCAGCTCGAGACCAAAAAGCAGTGGATTCAGCACTTGCTGCACTCCGCACCGCCGCCGAAACCGGCACCAACATCATGGATGCCTCTGTCGAATTGGCAAAAGCAGGCGGAACCACGGGTGAATGGGGCGAAGTGCTCCGTCAAGTATTTGGTGAATACCGTGCCCCTACTGGGGTTGGCGCTGCTGCGGGTCGACGCACAAGTGAACTCGCCGACGTAGCTGAATTTGTGCGCTTGATTCCTGGTGGACCACCGAAGTTCTTGGTTGCCAAGCCTGGTCTAGATGGACATTCCAGTGGCGCAGAACAGATTGCGGTTGCAGCACGTGATTCGGGAATGGAAGTGGTGTATTCAGGTATTCGCTTGACTCCCGCACAAATTGCTGCATCAGCTCGCGACGAAGATCCAGATGTTGTTGGACTTTCCATCTTGTCCGGTTCACATTTGCAGCTTGTTCCCGATGTCATTGCCGAGCTTGCTGCAGTGGGAGTAACTGCACCAGTGGTGCTTGGCGGAATCATTCCAGAATCAGATCGTGACAATTTGCTTGCAAATGGCGTAACAGCTATTTACACACCAAAAGATTTTGATATCGCACGCATCATGCGCGACATTGCGCAGATCGCTGCGACGTATCGCAAGTCGCAACAATAACTACGGCAGCATTGTTGTCGAGCCGGCAACTGCAACGAAACCTGTCGCAGCTGGCAACTTCAACACTTGACCTGCATCAACCCGATCAGGGTCTGTAATGCCATTGATGTTCATGAGTTCAGCCATATTGAGGCTAAATCTTTCGGCAATTCCAAAGAGCGAATCTCCCGGTTCAACGGTGTACAACACCGGTTCTTGATACACGGTTGTTGTTGTTTGAGGAATTGTTGATTCCACCGTGGTTGTCACGGAAATTGAATCTCCGCCGTCTTGGCGAGACAACATAACCGCGATGATTCCGCTCACAACAGAAATAACGAGCAGAGACCATTGGAGTCTTCCTCGTAGATACATCATTGGTCATGTTAGGTCGCGCAACCTAACCTATGAGGCATGCGTGTACTTGCAGCCGTCGATAAATTTCGAGGAACCGCAACTGCCGCACAAGTCGCTGCTTCCATTGGTCACGCTTGTTGGGAAAATGGACATGAATGCATCGAGTTGCCTATTGCAGATGGCGGGGAGGGAACGCTTGAAGTTCTTGGCGGACCAAATCGTACGAATCGCGTCACCAACCCTCTCGGCCAGCCCGTAGATGCACAGTGGCGCCTCTCCCGCGACCTTGCCGTAATTGAAATGGCGCGAGCTTCAGGTCTCAGTTTGGTTGGCGGAAAGTTACACAATGACGTCATCGCTGCATCAACCATTGGCACTGGCGAATTGATTGACACTGCCCTGAATGACGGTGCAAAGCGCATCATCGTGTGTGTGGGTGGCTCCGCGACAGTGGATGGAGGCCTTGGCGCAATTCGTGCCATTAAGTCTGCTGCCCGTTTACGTGGCGTGGAGTTTCTTGTGGCGTGCGACGTGCGGGCAAAGTTCACTGACGCAGCAAAGCTATTTGGAGCCCAAAAAGGTGCAACGCCTGCACAAATCGAATTTCTTACCTCTCGACTACACGCTCTTGTTCAAACCTACAAAGACGAATTCGGTGTTGATGTTTCAGAAATTGAAGGTGCCGGTGCTGCTGGCGGACTTGCTGGCGGGCTTGCAGCACTAGGCGCAAAACTTGTTCCAGGGTTCGACATCGTTGCAGACGAAGTAGGACTGCACGAGCACATCAACAATTGCGATTTTGTGATTACGGGCGAAGGTTTCCTAGATGAAGAAAGCTTCAACGGCAAAGTTGTTGGTGGAGTTCAGCAACTTGCCATGAAGGCCAACAAACCAGTAGCCGTCATTTGTGGAGATGCACAACCAGAGCAACGAACCCGCATTGAAGCAATCAGCTTGGTGGAATCATTCGGCCAAGAAGCCGCCATGGAACAAACACTGACCTCTATTGAAAAAGCAGCTCGCGAATTACTCGCTAGACGTTAATCAGCCAGCAGGAAGCGGTTTACCTGCAAGGTCTGTTCCCAGCAAGATCAAAACGCTTGCTTCACCAATGTTTCCCGTTTCCGTTGGAATTGGAGTTGGCATTGGAGCCGTTGCAACACCACCAAGTGTTGTTGCAACAAGCGCTGCTGCACCTTCACTACCTGGGTTGTAATACACAACAGTTGCAGTCTGTTTCTGCGTTGCAGCATCGGTGTTAATAGCCGGCTGAACAATGAATCCACGACCTTGAAGTTGTGTAGTGAGGTCTCCAGCGCTGCCCGAAACCTTTGACGCATTAGCGATCTGCACTTTGAACCCGGTGAGTGGCAAGGTTGTTTCCACAACAGCAGGATCAACAAGCGTTGTTTCAGTAACGATGGTTTCACTCGTCGCTGGATCAACAGGAATGTCTGTGGTCGATGAATCACTTCCACCGATGTCACGCAGAATGAGGAAACCAAGCAATACGGCAACTGCTGCCACAACGATTGACATGGTTGAGTTGAGACTTGAACCGTTGGAACCTGCTCCACGGCGGGGGCGACGCGCGTTTTGACTCATACATTTACCGTACCCGTCTTGGGCATACCGATTGAGTCATGGTCGGTATTTCAGAGCCGGGTGTGGGAATTGAACCCACGACCTACCGCTTACAAGGCGGTTGCTCTGCCCCTGAGCTAACCCGGCGTATTCATTGAGCGCCTCAATGATACGGGCGTTTGGCTATTTCGTTGTGCGCGCCCTCACAACTTCATATGTGGCTAAAGCAGCCGCTGCCGACACATTCAGTGACGACAAGGCTCCCAGCATCGGAATACTGACCAATAGATCACAGCGTTCGCGAACCAAACGTGACAATCCCGGACCTTCTGCCCCAAGCACTAAGCACACCGACTCGGTTGCAAGAGATCCCATTTCAAAAATGTTCTTGTCCGCGGAGTCATGCAGACCAATAATCCAAACCCCAGCATCTTTGAGTTGTTTTAGTGCTGTCGGTAGTCCGCCGACAATGCACATAGGTACGTACTCGGCTGCACCTGCCGCAGATTTTGCTGCAGTAGGAGTGATGTGGACAGCGCGATGTCGTGGAAGCACGACTGCATCAACACCTGCCCCATCGCACGAACGCAAAATTGCGCCGAGGTTGCCCGGGTCAGTAACACCATCAATCGCAACGAAGAATGGTTTGCGAGATGGTGAAGCATTTTTCAATATGTCACCGATTTCTACTTCAGGGATTCCTGCTGCAGTCGCAATAATTCCTTGTGGCGCTTCACTTCGCGCTTCGCGCTCAATTTCTTTGCGCGGAACATAACGAACTGGAACTCGTTGATCATTTGCCAACTCAACAATGTCGTCAATGATGTCGTTTTTATCAAGGTCGTTTGAAATTAATATTTCATAGGCTTTGCGTTTGCGCGCAATAAGCAGTTCGCGAACTGCTTGACGTCCTTCTACTTGGGATCCGCCAAGGCTGTGCTTGTCTGGTCGCGGCGCACGTGGGCCATCGTGTTCACGCGGAGCCGGCCTGCCTCCACGATGCTTCTTCGTCCCTCGTGGTGCCCCACGGGATGGTCCTCGACCACCACCTGTACTTCGTGGTTTCATGCCTGCGTCCTTTCAATGACTGCAACTGCCCAGCAGGCAATTCCTTCTTCTCGACCTAGTGCCCCAAGCCCTTCAGCACGTCGACCTTTTACGGTGATCGTCGCGCCAGCGGCATCAGACAATAACTTCTGCATCGCTTCACGATGCGGAGCGATCTTTGGTTTTTCACACACGATGCTGCAATCAACATTGCCAATTTCATAGCCTGCGTCGCGCACAATCTTGGCTACATGAGCAAGCAACGTGAGCGAATTTACTCCGGCCCACTGCGGATCAGTGTCTGGAAAATGCATACCAATGTCGCCGAGTGACGCCGCACCGAGCAATGCGTCAGCAGCCGCATGTGCAATGACATCTGCATCGCTATGTCCTACAAGTGGTTTCTCGTTTGGAAATTTCACTCCACCCAACACCAACACACGATCACTTGGGCCATCAACAAAACGATGAATGTCAAAACCTTGTCCTACACGGGTACGTATCGCCATGATGTGCTCCTATGCCTCTGTGTGCGCCATTGCACGCGCCCACTCAAGATCTTCTGGCGCAGTGAGTTTGCGATTCATTGCCTCACCAGCGACAACGACAACTTGTTTTCCCATTGCCTCTACCAGTGTCGCATCATCTGTGCCTTCAGGGGATGATGCGTGCGCTGAACGAAGTACCGATGCTCGAAAAGCCTGTGGAGTTTGTACCGCAACAAGCGAAGATCGATCAGGAGTTGCTACAACAATGTTTTGTGAACTCACTTGCTTAATGGTGTCTGTTACGGGCAATGCGGGAATTGCTCCATCGGCACCAGCATGAACTTGCATAATGACTTCGCGATATAAGTGTGCGCTCGCAAATGGTCGGGCGGCGTCGTGCACACAGATGATGGTGGCTTCTGCTGGCACAGCTGCAAGTCCGCATCGCACAGATTCACTTCGTGTCTCTCCGCCAGCAACCCCACCTTCGCGTTCTGCATCGGCGGCAGGAAGAACGACCACTACTCCCGCACTCGAGCTGCCCGCTGTTTCTACAGACCAATCCAAGACCCGGCGATCGCCGAGCATGGAAAACTGTTTTGGACCACCAAATCGAGCGCCAGAGCCTGCGGCAACCACAATTGTCCAAACAATTTCAGTGGGCGCTGTTGTCACGTTCATTTAGGGTAGTACCGTCTTAGTTCGCATGACACACGAAGAGATTCTTGCAAGTACCTCGTTCTTTGCAGACACGCCAACTAGTGCGCTTTCGCTGATTTGCGCTCAAGCAAAGACACAAAACCTTCAGCGCGGCGATGTTTTGTTTAATGAAGGAGATACTCCGGACGCATTGTTCGTAGTACTCAGCGGACGCATCGCCATTGCTATTGGCAACAAACCACTTGACAGCCGCGAGAGCATGCTTGCGCTCATGGAGTCGGGAGACCTGTTTGGCGAACTGGGCATGCTCGACGAAGGACCTCGAAGCGCAATGGCACGTGCCATTGAACAAAGCTCTGTCCTACGCATTCCTTACGCGCCTGTGCGCGAACAAATGCAAGCAAACCCAACCATGTTGTTGGGCGTCATTAAGTTGCTCGCCACGCGGTTGCGCACCATGGACGAAGTGCTTGCAGACAGCGTGTTTCTTGATGTCACCGGTCGAACAGCGAAGCGTTTACTTGAGCTTTCAAGTGGGAATAACGAATTTGTCTTGCCAGTTACACAAGAAGAACTTGCAGGCATGGTGGGTGCCTCACGCGAACGCGTGAACAAGGCAATTGCAAGTTTCATTCGTCTTGGATGGTTGGAACAACACGATCGTCGCTACAAAATTTTGATGCGCGATCGAATGGAAATTCGCGCTAGTTAATCAATCTGCAAGCAACCATTCCTGGGTGCGAGCAAAAGCATCAGCGGCATCTTCTGCCCGATGCGCTGGACGTGTTGCATCATGTGCAAAGCCGTGTGCCGCATGCGGGTATTCACACACCGTTACTCCACTTTCAAAAAGTTCGGTTACTTGTTCGGGTGGCGTGTACGGGTCTTGTGCACCAATGATTGCCAGAACGCGCTCTGGATAACCCGAATACAGATATTCCATTGGGTCGCCTTGGGTTGCACTCTGCCATCCTTCGGGCACGTGAATCATTCCGTAGAACGATGAAATTTTTGCAAAGCGATCACTTCGTGCTGCCTTAAAGCAATACATGCCACCCATACAAAATCCGATGAGTCCAACACGATCAACCGAAAGCGCGTCGGCTGCTTCAGTGAGATCGCGTAAGTGAACGCTGTCGTCCAACTTGGCCATTTCGGCGAAGCGCTCATTTACATCTGCTGACAACGCTTTTCCTGGAAATGGCTCGACGGCAATCACGGCCATGTGCCATTCGTTCGCCAATCGAGAAACCAAGTCAGAAAACAGTGGGCGAAGTCCGAAAATATCGGGCGCAATCACTAACCCCATTTTGGGATTCGCTACCGAATTGTCAATTTCTGCTGGTGTACCTGACGGCAAAGTAATGCGCATAATCCAATACTGACAGGGTTTTTGTAATGCGGTGAGACTTTCGGTGAGCGATCAAGTGAGGACCACAGTGACGGTCATTTCACAGGATCCCTCGCATGACCACAACTCGACCAACACATCAACGTCCATCACTCACCCACCCAGTAGGTTCAGCACCTCTTGTTCGCAAACTCGTTACTGAATGGGGAACCATCTCCACCCAGCCACGCACTCTGCGATTGATCAATCGGTGGGACCTCCCAGGCGGCCCAATCAACCACCTTGACGAGGTGCTTCTTCGCGCCGGGTACGGGATTGACACCAGTTACGAGAATTGCGATGCGTTCCTCTTTGCACTCGTAAAACGCGCTGCTCACGATGAACTTGCTGCTCGCATCGTGTTACAACGAATCCTTCCCCCACTCATTGCAATTGCTGGACGTCGAGGGCACATTGTGACTGGCGGGTTCAATGCAGCGTTCAACGAAATTCTTGGGCAAGCCTGGATCCTGATCCGTCAATACCCCGTAGATCGCCGACCTGCAAAAATCGCGTCGAACCTGGTTCGTGATACCGAGTACTTCGCATTTGTTCGTAACGCTCGCCTTAAGCGTTTAGAAGTTGAGAGCTGGACCGACGACACTGACGAAAAGTTTGTCGCTGAAGAAAACGACACCATTGAACCCAACGTTGAACTTGCACAAATCATTCACGATGCGGTGAAACGCGGTATTCGCACCGCTCCACTTCAGTTGATCATGCGCTTAAGCAGCGGCGAAACCGTGGAAGACATTGCAGCAGAAGCGGGAGTGTGCGTGCGCACAGTGCGCACCTGGCGTCGCAAAGCAATTATCGAGTTGCGTGAACGAACGCAGTGTGCGGCGTAAGTTTTGCAGTGCGTAAACGCAGCGAATTGCTCACGACAAACACGCTAGAAAAGGCCATAGCCAAACCCGCCCACATTGGGTTCAAATACCCGAGCGCTGCAAGCGGAATGGCAGCTGCGTTATAGATGAATGCCCAAAACACATTTGCGCTTATTGTTCGCAGCGTTGCACGCGACAACAAGATGGCGTCTGCCACCAAACGCAAATCGCCACTCACAATGGTGAGGTCGCTCGCGTTCATAGCAACATCAGTGCCGGTTCCCATGGCGATACCAACATCGGATTGAGCAAGTGCAGCCGCATCATTTACGCCATCGCCCACCATGGCAACTGCATACCCGCGCTCTTGCAAGTCTGAAACAACACGCACCTTCTCGGCAGGAAGCACACCTGCAATTACATGTTGTTCGTCAGTATCAATGCCTACTTGCTCTGCAACGGCAACAGCAGTTGCCCGATTGTCCCCAGTAAGCAACACCGGCCTTAAGCCAAGTTTGCGCAAATCGGCAATCGCTTCAGCGCTGTGTTGCTTTGGCTGATCAGCAATAACGCATACACCCTTTGCCGAACCATCGTAGGCAACAAGCACCGCAGTATTCCCAGAGTTGCGCGCTGCATGCAACGCGTCTTTCATGTCTTTCGAAACAATGGTGAGCTGCTTTTCAAATAGTGGTTCACCACCAACCATCACGCGCTTACCGTCCACCACACCAATCGTTCCCATTCCTGCGATCGATTCAAAATGACCGACACCTGCGAGAGTGCCTAATTCGGCACGGGCTGCATTGGCAATTGCTTTCGCCACTGGGTGTTCACTTGCATGCTCCAAAGCGCCTGCGAAACCAAGCACCTCTGCACGCGTTACGCCAGTTGCGCACACCACATCAATCAATTGCATGACACCAGTTGTCACTGTTCCTGTTTTGTCAAACACCACGGTGTCAATACGACGTGTGCTCTGCAATACATCCACGCCCTTAATCACAATTCCCATCTGTGCTGCGCGACCACTTCCCACCATCAATGCTGTAGGTGTTGCAAGACCAAGCGCGCATGGGCACGCAATGATCAGCACGGCAACAGCGGCAGTGAATGAATCTGCAACGCGATTGGCATTATCGCCAAGCACATACCAGCCAATAAATGTGAGAACCGAGATAACAATCACTGTCGGCACAAACACGCTGCTTACCCGGTCAGCCAAGCGCTGCACTGGTGCTTTGGTGGATTGCGCATCACGCACGAGTTTGGTCATTTGCGCAAAAGTTGAATCTGCACCAACCCGACGTGCTTTCACAATGATTCTGCCCGTCAAGTTCACTGTTGTTCCCGTTACTTTGCTGCCTTTTGCAACATCTACAGGGACACTTTCACCCGTGAGCATTGACGCATCGATAGTGGAGTCACCTTCTTGCACAATTCCATCTGCCGCAATGATTTCGCCGGGACGAACCACGATTAAATCGCCAACCTTGATAAGAGCAGCCTCAATTACTTTTTCTTCGCCGTCACGGAGAACCGTTGCGCTGCGCGCACCGAGTGCCAGAAGTGCGCGAAGTGCATCGCCCGCTCTTCTTTTTGCACGAGCCTCGAAATAACGACCGGCCAACAAAAACACGGTGACCGAAACAGCGACTTCGAAATACACATGCGGAGATTCGGCCATGCCGACCATGCCAGACATGCTGTGACCATCTGTTGCACCACCCCAAATCAGTGCCCACAATGACCATCCAGTTGCGGCAACAACACCAAGTGAAATCAGCGTGTCCATTGTGGTGTTTCGATGACGCGCATTCATGAGCGCTGCACGATGAAACGGCCATGCACCCCATGTGACTACCGGTGCAGAAAGCACCAATGCATACCACTGCCAGTTCGAAAACTGCAGTGTCATAAACATAGACACCACGGCAACAGGAACAGCTAAAACCAACGACACCAGTAGTCGTGTTTTTAACATTGATACACGTTCACGAACTTCGGCATCCAACATGTCGGGTGTGGTTTCAGCGAGCGTTCGCGCACCATATCCAAGACCCTCAATTGTTGAAATGAAAGTTGCTACATCGGTAGAAGTCGAATCAAATGCCACTCGAGCAGATTCAGTTGCAAAGTTCACTGTTGCTTCCACGCCGGGAAGCGCATTCAGTCCCTTTTCAATTGACATGGCACATGCATTGCATGACATGCCGGTAATCGAAAGATCCAGCTGGTTGACTACTGACTCGTCTGTACTCACTGAGTACAGTCTCGCCTTTCATTCACCCCGATGTCAGTGACATCTGGCGAATTGAGGAATTAGAGACGAAAGTCTGGGCCTTGGTCGCCGTATCCGTTGAAAGTGTCAACAGAAGTCATGACCAAGCGGTGTGCGAGTGTGAAAACACCTGCTGTGATAAGGAGGGGGATGAACATGGATTCAGTCTCCCACGATTATCGTGAACTGTGATACACAAGCCAGAAGTATCTCTAAATTAGATACTCGGTATCGCTACCGGCGAATAACCAATGGTGGGTCGCCAGGGGCTCGAACCCTGGACCTGCGGATTAAAAGTCCGTTGCTCTACCAACTGAGCTAGCGACCCGAAACTGCACTTCCTTCGTTGAAGACAGGCTAGTTCCCCCGAGGCCGAAATCTTCAGTTGTTAGCAAATGATAAGAATCCATGCGTGGTTTTCACGCTGAGCAACGACATTGCATCTGTCATTGTGGACTCAACTTATGGCGGTCGACTCGCATCGTTACGCATCCACGATGCGGAGGTTCTCCTTACCGACGGCCCTGACGACACAACTCTTACCTGGGGTTGCTACCCGATGGTTCCATACGCTGGCCGCGTTAGGTCAGGCATTGTGCGGTTCAACAATATTGAATACCAACTGCCGCTCACCCTTCCACCACACGCAGGTCATGGAACAGTCTTCGCACAATCGTGGACTGTCCTTGATGCAACCGCATCATCACTTGACCTCATCGCCGATTTAGGTTCGCAATGGCCATTTGGCGGTTCGGTGACTCAACGCATTGAATTGCGAAATGACCATGTCCGCTTAGACCTGCGCCTTACTGCTGGCGATCAAGCAATGCCCGCACAAGTTGGTTGGCATCCATGGTTTTGCAAACCAAGTCGCACTTCACTGATTTTTGAATCAATGTTGCAACGCGATGAACATGGAATAGCTACATCACATTGCGTGCAAGCTGATGCCTCAAACGTTGATGACTGCTTTGTCAATCCACTTGCACCACTATCACTCACGGTCAATGGAGTTGACTTAGTTCTATCGAGTGACTGTTCACATTGGGTGGTGTACGACCAACCGACACACGCAACATGCATAGAGCCTCAATCGGGTGCTCCAAATGGAATCAATGATTCGGCCGTCATTATCGCTCCTGGAGAGTCGCTGGCAAGGTGGTTCACCATCGCTTGGACTGGCAGACTTATTCATTAGTGGCAGCCAACGATCAACTTCTTCACTTGCACGACGAACGTCTCAGCGTTGTCATCAGCACGCGAGGCAACGTTCCCGCGATTGTGTACTGGGGAAGTTTTCTTGGAGAAAAACCACTTCATCAGAACTTGTTTATGCGAGCCGTTCTCGGCGGTGGAGTTGACCTTGATCCTCCACTCGGCATCATTGCTCAACACCATGATGGGTGGCTTGGCAATCCCGGCGTCGAGGGTTGTTTCCCCGATGGTTCAGGATCATTTCCCCATTTCATAATTTCATCAAGCACCAACACAACAACCTCAGCCAACTTCACACTTCGTGATGCTGGCCTTGAACTCGAATTGCAGATCAGCGTTGAAATTCATACGAGCGGAGTTCTCTCAATTACTGGCGCACTTTCTAATCGTGGTTCGTTGCCCTATCTGTTGCATAGCCTGCGCATTGCTCTTCCCGTTCCACCACGAGCCCAAGAACTTCTCACCATCGGTGGCCGCTGGGGAATGGAGTTTGGCGAACAACGAACTCCTTGGATGCAGTCAACCCAGTCGGTTTCCAACAACAGAGGTCGAACCTCTCATGAGAAATGGCCCGTGGTTTTTGCGGGGACAACACAATTCGGCGAACAACATGGTGAGGTATGGGGTTGCCATGTTGGGTGGAGTGGAAACTTCGAAATCACACTCGACGGAGTTACTGAACACCACAAACACATGCTTGTTGGGGAAAAGCTGAATGCGGGAGAGCTTGTCATTCAACCGAATGACACATATTCCGCACCAACTGTTTACGCGGTGTATTCATCGCATGGCCTGAGTTTTGCATCACAGCAATTTCATCAATTTGTTCGATCAGGCTTGCGACATGAAAACACACCGCGGCCGGTCACACTCAACACCTGGGAAGCGGTGTACTTTGACCACAATTTTGAAACGCTGACAAAACTTGCGGATGTAGCTGCATATGTCGGTGTCGAGCGTTTCGTGCTTGATGATGGCTGGTTTTCAGGAAGGCGAAACGATGCTGCTGGTCTTGGAGACTGGATTGTTGACTCTTCTGTTTGGCCAAATGGACTCACTCCACTGATTAATCACGTGAAGTCATTGGGAATGGAGTTTGGAATTTGGTGTGAACCCGAGATGGTTAATCCAAACAGCAATTTGTATCGTCAGCATCCAGACTGGGTACTTCACAGTGGGGCGAGCACACCAATCACGGGGCGGAATCAACTTGTCCTTGACATGTCGAAGAATGAAGTGCGCAAGTATTTATTTAATTGCATTTCGCAATTACTCGACGCCCATGACATCTCCTATGTGAAATGGGACCACAATCGAGATCTCGTTGCCTCGCCAGCACATGCACAAACCCTTGGCACTTACGAACTACTGGGTCAACTAAAAGAAACTCACCCGTGGGTTCAGTTTGAGTCATGCGCATCCGGTGGAGGGCGAGTTGACTTTGGGATTCTTCCCTTTGTTGATCGATTCTGGACAAGTGACTCCATTGATCCCCTCGATCGAACGCTCATTCAGCGTGGCGCTCAACGACTCATGCCACCCGAAGTACTCGGCACTCATATTGGATCACCAATCAACCACATCACACAACGCCGTCACTCGCTTGCATTTCGGGCTTCGACAGCGCTTTTTGGGTGGCTAGGAATCGAATGGAACCTGCTTGACGCATCGATCCACGAGCGAGACAGACTTGCATCCGTCATTGCGCAGTACAAAGCATTGCGCCCACTTTTGCACACAGGCTTAATGTTTCGAGAAGATCATCCAGATTCAAACATTTTGGTGCATGGAGTTTCTGCGCACAATCAATCGCAGTCACTCGTCTCTATTTCACGGCTCGCTAATGGCCCAAGTAGTCATATAGACCCAATACGCCTTCACCAATTCGATAAAAATGCAACATTTATCATCAAACCCCTGCACCTCGGAACACCTGCATTTGCACCCAACCGAAAACTTCCGCAATGGCTTGATGACGGATCAATCACGATGTCAGGTCTACAGATGCGTGAAATTGGTGTCATTTGCCCGCCACTGTTACCAGCTTCAAGTCTCCTGCTTCACATTCAAAAGGTAGATGCATGAACGAAAACGACCGCATCGATCCACATTCTGGTGCACGCGTTCATATCGTTGCTGCGCGTCAGCACCGACCAAATTTGCCATCTTCTGATTGCCCATTTTGTGTTGGCGGTCTTGAATCTCCAGAACCTTATGAAGTGAAGTCATTTGCTAATCGATGGCCAGCACTCGAAACAGGCGCGTGTGAAGTGGTGTTGTATTCATCTCAACATGACGCAACCATTTCTTCACTGGGAAGTAGTGGAATTCGAAAAGTTATTGATCTTTGGGCAGAGCGAACAACGCAATTGCAGCAACAAAGCGATGTTGACTTTGTGCTTATCTTTGAAAATCGGGGAGCTGAAGTTGGGGCGACAATCAGTCATCCACATGGTCAGATCTACGCATTTGATCATGTACCTCGCCGTCAGCACTCCATATTGGAGAAACAGTGGAAGCCAGAAAAACAACCTGCAGATCGTTTGGTTATCAATAGCGATCATTTTTCCACTTATGCCCAATATGCAGCGATACACCCAGTTTCATTAGTTGTTGCTCCGCATAAACAAATTTCTCTCCTTAGTCAACTGAACGATGCGTTACGTGACGACCTCGCATCAGTTCTTCACAAAACATTTGTGGCGTTGGATCAACTGTTTGATGGTCCTCTTCCGTACATGATGTGGATTACACAAGCTTCGGCAAAAACTCAATATGAAAATGTGTGGCTACACGTTGAGATTGTCTCACCATGGAGGGCAAAAGGTGTTCAGCGATTCATTGCTGCCGCTGAGGTGTCTACAGAGGAATACTTCAATCCCGTAGATCCTGCAGACATCGCTCAGCGTCTTCGCAACTTGGTGATCTAATGCGCGCAATTGCGCCGGGGCGCGTCAACCTCATCGGTGATCACACCGATTACACAGGTGGTTTGGTGTTTCCTATGGCAATCAATCGACACACCATTATTGATGCGCACTTTACGGAGGACTCCTCTATTTCATTGAAGTCTGCTGATGAACCTGAAGTGGCGAGTTTCAACATTCCAGTTGGCGACATTTCTTCATTACATCCACAATGGGCAAGATATATCGCTGCGGTTGCCTCTGAATGCAAAGCCTCTCGCGGAATCGCAGGAACTATTTCTACAGACATTCCAATTGGCAGCGGTCTTTCCTCTAGCGCTGCCCTTGAAATCGCAACTGCACTAGCCCTTGGTTTTGACGGAAGCGCCAAAGAACTGGCGCAGTTGACACAGCGTGCTGAGCATGTAGCCACAGGTGTGCCTACGGGAATCATGGATCAACTGTGCATTTCAGCTGCTCGAGAACATCACGCCATGATGATTGACTGCTCAACTCTTGAAGTTGTCCATAGTCCTATTCCCCAAGAATGCAAAATTGTTGTCCGGTTCATCGCACACCGCACCCTGCAAGGTTCGGAATATGGCGAACGTGTTCGTCAATGTAACTCAGCGGAGTCCATCATCGGACCGCTCCGCTCAGCAAGCATTGACATGCTTGAGTTAATTGAAGATACGACTATTGCACAACGTGCTCGCCACGTGATCACCGAAAATCAACGAGTACGTGAATTTGCCCAAGCGCTTGCAGCACATGATTTTGGGCACGCTGGCCAACTCATGAACGAAGGACACACATCACTTGCTCGAGACTTTGCAACATCGACTTCGGTTATGGATAAAGCCGCAAAAGAGATCCAAAGCATTCCTGGTGTATTTGGTGCGCGAATGACCGGTGGAGGGTTTGGTGGATGTGTTGTTGCTCTGTGCAGACACGATGCAGATGTGCCTGGTTGGACTGTGTCAGCGGTTGATGCCGCGCGACTCGTGTGACACCACATAAGCAAACAGAAACTTCCCAGGCTGTATCCGATATTTCGGCAAAACATCTGGTCCACAACTTGCCGTTCCAAGACCTCTGTGAGCAATGTCAATGTTCATTGTTAGATAAGGACGTTTAATGAGTTCTGTTTGGTCCGCCGCTTGATATAGATCTTGTGTTGAATACGGCAATGCAGACATGTGCAACGGTTCACTTTCTGCTTCAATTCGAATAACTTCTTGAGTATTCGGGTTGCTCACTTCAAACCATCTGCACTGCGTTCGTAGCCCATATTCCTGGGGAACCAAATATGGCAACTCATCGGCATCTCCGCTATAAATTCCCAACATTGCCGATGACTCGCGGTCTGGGTAACACTCGTGCGGACCATTACCCCACCACGAAACCCGTGTGAAGCCCTCAGGTAATGGAAAACTCACACCAATCCGCGGAAGATCGTCCAGTGCGTTGGGGATGACCAGCGAATGTTCGAAGCGGACTGAGCCATCTTCCCGAACTGTTCGGTTTGTCTGGTGCTTTACCAACTGTGAAATGTCTCCGTCAATTCCTTGCAGTTGCCAACGCTTCAACGTGGTGGTTTCTACCCAAGCAAGATTTGGCAATAACTTAAATCCGTCGTTGTCAATGGATGCTCTGAACAGAGAAATCTGTGGATCAACATCCAACGTCTCACACTTTTTCTGAGAGGTAGGAATCCTTTTCACACGAGCAGGTTTCACTGCCAATTGATCCCAGGCAACAACATGTCCGCGATCACACCATGACTCTGCACGCTTTGCAGCCCAAAAGATGTTTACTCGAATATCACCAGATAAACCCCGAATCGATGGAATGCTGATTCGTTTTGTCTTACCTGCATTAAGACCAGAGTGCGTCAATTTCCCTTTTCGCTTTACAACACCATTAAGCACTACTTCATATGTTGCAGAGAGCCATGAGGCATCACGAAATGACTGTCGGTTCTTTAACTCGATCAATGGGGCGGACTTTGGACCAACGAGTTGTGCAGAAACTGGTCTATGCACCCACGCAACCTCTCGCATTGCCGGGTGAGGTGTGAGATCGGCATGCATTAAACCATCTGCTACAAAGTTGCCATCATGTGGCGTATCACCAAACTGACCACCATAGGCAAACCGTTCTTTGCCATTAGGTAGTAACTGGCGAAGGCCGTGATCTTTCCATTCCCAGATGAATCCGCCTTGCAGACCCGGCGTGTTATCAAATGCTTTCCAATAATCCGAAAGTGATCCATTCGAGTTACCCATTGCGTGGCTGTACTCGCACATGATTAACGGACGTACGCGCTTTTTGCTCTTGCCGTACATTTCAATGGCTGCAATAGGTGCATACATCGGTGCTACAACATCGGTTGCCGCCATTCCCCCGTCGAACCAATTCGTATGAAACACCGCACCTTCGTAATGAATAATCCGTGAAGAGTCATATGACCTCACCCATGCTGCAGCGGCATCGTGAACACTTCCATATCCCGATTCATTCCCAAGTGACCACATAATCACGCTTGGATGGTTCTTGTCTCGCTCCACCATTCGACTTACCCGCGAAAGCCACGTGGCCCTATAAGAAGAGTCGTGACACAGGCTTGTTATCCACGCATGGCTTTCCACATTTGCTTCGTCAACGACGTAAAGACCCAATTCATCACAGATATCAAGAAATCTTGGATCATTTGGATAATGCGAACATCGCACTGCGTTGATGTTGTGGCGCTTCATCGCTACAACGTCATCTCGCATATCTTGCACCGTTACTGCCTTGCCCCGATCAGGGTGATGATCGTGTCGATTTACACCCTGAACCATGATGCGCTTACCGTTCACTAAAAGATCACCATGAACGATCTCAACTTTTCTGAACCCAATTATCTGCTCTGTTGAATCAATCACATCCCCATTCGCATCAAGCAATGAGATACGGACTAGGTAACGATTAGGAAGTTCGGCCGACCAAAGCTTCACGGCATTCACTGACCATTGAATTTCCGCACAGTGTCCTGCGAACAGATACGGACGTGTGGTGTGTGCTACTTCTCCGGAGTGCTGAATTCCTATCTGTTTTCCGCCAATACTGTGCAGTGTCGCTTTAACTTTTAGCCCCGCTGGAAAACGGTGGCCGCTCGGAGCTGCTACTTGAGTAGTAACGCGCAATTGACCACTTCCCGTAAGCGAATCTCGCACGTCAGTGACTTCGGCATCAACTCGAATATCTTCAATCCGTAATTGCGGTTGGGCTTCAATGAACACATCCCGGTGCAAACCCGACATCCACCATTGATCTTGGTCTTCAACGTAGGACTGTGCCGAGTATCTACAAACGGTGATCGAGACTAGATTCATTCCTTCACGAACAAATGGTGAAATGTCATATTCGCTTGCTAATCGGCTGTCTGTTCCGTATCCAACAAATTCTCCATTGACGCGAACTGAGTGCACGCTCTCTGCGGCACCAATATGTAAAACAATTCGTCGGTCTAACCATTCGCTTTCAACCTTGAAATTGCGTCGGTACACCGCAGTTGGGACTTCTTCGGGCAAATGTGGAGGGGTTTCGCGCCATGGCATTGCAATGTTTGTGTAATGCGGAACATCGCCAAGATCGAATTGAGTCCAGTTGCTTGGAACCGGAATGCTCACCCAGTCTCTATCGTCGCAAAGCTCGCCCAATTCACGAAGTGCAATGTCTTTGGGGTGCGAAAAACGCTTTATGCGCCAATCACCATTAAGCAAGACTCGAATACTTGATGCAGAAGTAAACGGTGTTCGCATTGGCAAGCGATTTACTTGAACAGCATTTGGATCTGCCCACAGTTTTAGATCGTGTAGTTCAGGTATTGAAGCCATGTGCTTACGCGACTCGACCTACTAACAAACCCACTCCAATGAATTGCAGAACCCCTGCGACAACGGTGAACACATGCCAGATTTCGTGATATCCAAACACATGTGGCACGAGGGCTGGTTTTTTCATATAGAACAAAACAGCGCCAACGGTGTACACAATTCCCCCTAGGGCATACATCAGCAAACTGATGAAACCGGCTCGACCATAAGCCCACGGCAAAATAATGAGCGCTGCCCACCCAATGATGATGTACATCGCGTGGCCCAGGCGCTTTGCTTTCCAGGTGATCTTCAGGCCCATCCCCACAGCAGCAGCTAGCCAGATCAACACGAGAAATGGAATACCCACGTTGTACGGCAGTGCCATCAAACAAACCGGTGTGTACGTGCCGGCTATCAGCACATAGACCATCGCGTGATCAATTTGTTGCATCGTCTTTTGCGAACGCAGTGATTTCGTGAATAGGTGATACGAAGCAGACGTCGAGTACAGAGCCAACAAAGAAAGCGCGTAAATTCCTACAGCCAGTCGAGGAACCCCCGCTGGAGTGAACAGAGTGAGAATGATGCCAGCTGGAATAGTGACAGCAACTGCAATGGCGTGAATTCGACCGCGCCAGCGCGGACGCCAGTTTCCTGTTGCATGCATAAACACTGGCATGTGTGGCACGAAAGCACCTCCTATGCACAGCGTAACCTGTACACATGACTTACAACTTTGATCGCTTTCTTCGTTACGACGAAATGGTTATGTGGCTAACCGAGTTGGCTTCACGGTTCCCTCACTTAGTCACATTAGAGACATATGGAAAGTCGCATCTTGGACGAGATTTATGGATTGCAACAGTTACCGATTCAACAACTGGATCACACGATACGAAACCAGCGCATTGGATTGACGCAAATATTCATGCAACTGAAGTAACGGGCGGAGTTGCAGCGCTTTACATTCTGGAATATCTCACTAGCCAATTTGGTCGAGATCATCACACAACAGAGGCGCTTCGCACACGCACGTTTTACATCGTTCCCCGAGTCAACCCTGACGGCGTAGAAGACGCGCTTCTCGACAGCCCGCGCTATCACCGTTCGAGTGTTCGTTCTTGGCCGTGGCGCGACGGACATCGTTGGCCTGGCCTCAGTGTTGAAGACATTGACGGTGACGGTGCAGTTCGAACAATGCGTATTGCTGATTCTGATGGTGCATGGGTTGAGCACGACGATGATTCGCGCGTGATGGTTCCTGTTGGCCCACTCGGTGTTGCCCCTGGAACACAGCGTTATCGATTGCTTGATGAAGGTGTTCTTGAAAACTTTGATGGCTTCACTATTCCGATGCCACGTGATCCGGCAGGACTCGATCTCAACCGAAACTTCCCAGCGGGTTGGGGCACCACCGTGCTCGGTTCGGGAGATCATCCAATGTCTGAACCCGAAATCGACGCACTGGTACGTGCCGCGCGGTCACGCACCAACGTATGCGGATACAACGCGTTTCATACTGCCGGTGGTTTCATGTTGCGACCAAGTAGCACGCGTCCTGATTCAACGCTGCCTCCGTTTGATATTTGGGTATACAACGAGCTTGGAAAAGTTGGGGTTCAACACACTGGCTACCCCGTTCACTCGGTGTACGAAGACCTGACTTGGGATAAGAGCGACACGATGAGCGGTGCTGGTGACGACTGGGCCTATGAACACCTTGGTGTGTTCGGCTGGACAACCGAGTTTTGGGACATCATTTTCCACGCAACAGGAAAGCACTCACCAACCGACATTTGGTACGTCGGTCCAACTCCAGAGCAAGAACTTGCTGTCTGCAAATGGACTGATAAGCACGCACCAGGCGCATATGTAGCCTGGAAAAAGTTCAATCACCCACAACTTGGTGAAATTGAAATTGGCGGATGCGACGCGATCAAAACATGGTCGAATGCTCCGGCATCAAAATTGCGTGACGAAGTAGCACCACACGTGCATTTCGCTATCTATCAAGCACTTGCTTCGCCACGTCTTGAAATCAAACGAGCAAGTGCTGTTTCGCTTGGCGGCGGCGTGTACAAAGTGGAAATTGGTATCGCGAACACTGGTTGGTTAGGCACTGAAATCAGCGAATGGGCGCACAAGAACAAAATCGTGCTTCCTCTTACCGCAGAAATTTCTGGTGCGACCCTGGTTGAAGGTGCACCGCGGGTAAAACTCGGTCAACTTGATGGTCGTGTGAAATTCCGAGTGAGTGGTGACGCCAAATCAGATGGAACACCAGATCGTGTACTGCACAGTTGGTTGATTCGTGGAGAAAAAGGTCAACGCGTAACTCTCACCGCTACACATCAACGTGCTGGCGTTGCTTCAGCGATCGTAGAACTTCCATAACGCCGGTGTGATTGAATTGCGCGCATCGAAATAAACAATGCGCTCGGCACAATAACAACATTCGGAAGAGCTACATACAAATCGTCAATCATTAATCCATAGATTCCCCACGATGCCGACATCGTGGCCACCATGATGAATGTCACCACCGATATTCCAACGAGATGACTCGTTTTTGCGGCGCGAATTACCTGAGGAACAATTCCAGTTGCTCCAACTACTACAGCAATTGCACCAAGCAAATCTCGTGAAATTGCAAGCGCAAGGAGTGCTGCGAGAACGACAGAGATCTCAACGGTAAGTGCCCGAGCCGCTGACACTGCTTTGAGTCGCACCTGCATAAACACCACGGTTCCGAACCCACAAATCGCCATAATGTTGGCAAGTGCAACCAAAGGCGTTGAGGAAGCAATTCCGTACACCACCCACAAAATTGACCCACTGACATTTTGCAATTGTGAAGGCACAGAAATGCCTTCAACGGTTTTCCTTCTTACCACCCGGTAAGCCTGCGGGATCGTGAAGGTAAACGAAAGCGAGATACACCACAGGCTGAAAATGGTGCGAAAATCCACTTCGCAACCCTAGGCGGTCTCGTTAGCGTTAGACAGACCATGTTCACCACGTACGCGATGACACTGCCCACAAAGAAGTGGACTGAGGAAACCCGCGAGCGTGCCATCGGAGTTATTTCGAAGTGGCATCAGCAGTGGTTCCCAGCAGATCGCCTCCCTGCAAATATTCGAGTTCGAATTCGACACAGTCAAGACGATGAAGTTTTCAGGCTTGAGGTGCAAAACACTCATCCTCAGACCGCTAATACTCACCTGATTATTGCGACCTTAACTCCATATAAGGGCCAGCTTGTTTTTGATTTGAGAGTCAAGTTTGCGCCGGGCAAGGATTCGATCATTCCCCATCGCCGAGCTGAATTGCCACCAAAACCAGCGCGAGCACTTGTAGCCGAAATGGCCAAGTTGCTTGAGGTGTATGACGCAGAGCGACGCATTAGTCCAACCATTCGCCAAGTAACTTCTGCTCTCGAGGGCGAAGCTCTTGCCGCCGACTTCATTAATGCACTCGCACGTCGCTTACCCATTTTGGTTGAAACAACCATCGATAAATCGATCCAGTCCTCACACACTGGCCTTTTGCTTGAAGACCTTGTCGGTATTGCCCACATTGCTCACATCACATCGATTGAAGCGGTTGATTCGTTCAATGCATATTGCAACGGCAAGGTATTGGACAAAAACTACGTCACGATACTGTGGCCACATCCTGCTCAACCACTGACCTTTCATACCGTCACGCCAAATCGTGAACAGATTGAAAACCCAATTCTTGAAGCCGCGGCCTTACAACCAGACATTCCAACGCAGGCGCCTCCGCGATTCAGCACAAGTCGCCCAGTTCATTCTGTGGTGCCTACGCCTACTCCCGTTATCAATCAAGCCAATACAGATCTGTCACCAGTAGTTGAGCAACTTAAGCGAACAGTTAATGAGCATCAACTTCATATTGAACAACTTGATGACGCACTAGAAGAAGTAGAAGCAGAACGCGATGAGTTTGCGGAGCTACTTGAAGAAAAAGAGGTGGAAGCGGAGGAATTGTCAACTGAAGTTGCGCTTCTCCGCGGACGATTAGCCGAGCTCACGAGTCTGACAGTTGACCTTGATGCTGAACTCGCCCGCGCACGTCCTGATCGCGTGCTTCGCACAGTGCTCGACGCTGTTAATCGTGCGCGTTCCGAATGCAAGCATCTTGAGTTTTTGCCAACTGCGTTCACAACCGCAAACGAGCTTCAAGGCCCAAACCCACGCCAAGTGCTTCAGGACTTGAAGGCTCTAGACAACGCAGTTGCAAACTGGCGCAGAGACGTCTTCCCGATTGCGGGATTGCAGTCGTATTTGCGTGATAGCGCAGGCCTCGATTTTGCACCGCGCATTTCTGAAGACACACACCATCGACACGGCGAGTGGTACTCCGCTATGCATAAGAACAAGCAGATTCATATCGGCGCACATCTGCGAAGAGGAAAGAATCGCACGCTGATTCGCATCTATATGCATGTTGATACTGCAGAAAAGTCCATTGTTATTGCCAAAATCGTCCGACATGGACCAGACAGCACCAGTTAGTTACCCCACATAAAGCACCTGTAAAGGCGTATCGTGTTGCCATGACTTCGCCTGTGTATTCACTCTCTGACGACTACATCAACAAGGTTGCTGAACTCGATCCAGCAGCAGCCACCTACATGGGGATTGCTGGTCACGATCACGAAATGACTGACTTCAGCCCTGCGGGTCACGATGCGCGCGCAGAAAACGACCGCCAAACTCTTGCAAAGCTGAACGCGCTTGATTCAAGTGCAAGTTCTGACCGCTTAGCCGCCGGTGTATTGCGTGAGTCTCTAGAAATCTCTGGTGCAGAATACGACGCCAATGAGCATTTGGTTTCCATTCGAGTGCTTGCGGGCGACGTTGATGCCGCTCGAGCAATTTTTGACCTCATGCCAACTGACACTGCAGAACAATGGTCAGTGATTGCAGAGCGCATGTCTAAAGTTCCACAAGCGTTTGCAGGTATGCGCGAGTCGTGGAAACTTGGTCTTGATCGCGGTGTAAAAGCTCAGCGCCGACAAGTTCTCGCATCAAGCGAACAGCTCGCAACTTGGGCTGGTCGAAAAGACGCTCCGGCATTCTTTGAACAATTCGCAGAATCTGCATCTTCGGTTGCTGGCGCTCCAATGGAGCAACTTCGCAAAGCAGCAAAGCATGCATCACAAGCGCTTGGTGAAACTGCAGATTTTCTCATCAACGACTACGCCCCACGTGCAGATACGCGCGATGGAGTTGGCCCCGATCGACACGCACTTGCCCGCCGACGCTTCATGGGAATGAAAGTTGAAGCGAAGGATGCATACGAATGGGGTTGGGCAGAAGTTCAACGCATCGATGCAGAAATGGAACGCGTTGCGCAGGAAATTCTTCCGGGTTCAACGCTTTCAGAAGTTCGTCACTTTCTTGACACCGATCCTTCACGGTCAATTCAAGGCGAAGGAGCACTTCGCGACTGGCTACAAGAATTGATGGATGACGCGATGTCGTTTCTTATCGACAACAATCATTTTTCAATTCCAGATTCCATTCGCACCGTTGAGGCAATGATCTCTCCGCCAGGTGGAGCAGCCGCCATGTATTACACAGGGCCGAGTGAGGACCTCAGTCGCCCAGGTCGCACCTGGTATCCAACAAACGGTCGCACGGTGTTCCCACGTTGGAGTGAGCCAACCACCGCGTATCACGAAGGTGTTCCCGGGCACCACTTGCAAGTAGCAATCGCCACAATTAACTCTGAAAAACTTTCGCGCTTCCAACGCAACACGTTCGTTTCGGGTCACGGCGAAGGTTGGGCGCTGTATGCCGAGCGCTTGATGGATGAATTCGGATTCTTGGAGAATCCTGAGTACCGCTTGGGATATCTATATGCCCAGGCATTCCGTGCCGCCAGAATCGTCATTGACACCGGAATTCATTGTGGTTTTGCCATTCCACAAAGCTCGTCGTGGCACCCAGGAGAGCAATGGACTCCTGAACTCATGCTTGAATTCTTGAGTGCTCACTCGTCAAGCGATGACGAATTCAATCGCTCAGAAATCAATCGCTATCTCGGTTGGCCAGGGCAAGCTATTTCATACAAGCTTGGCGAACGTGTGTGGCTTGACCTACGTGATGATGCCAAGAAAAAATATGGAGCATCGTTTGACTTGCGTAAGTGGCACGCACATGCTCTTGACCTTGGCAACCTTGGTCTTGACTTATTGAAGTCGGAAATGGCGCGCTTCTAGAGGCTTCTAAGGGACAACAACGACTGGCGTTCCAGGTTTTGCCCAGTCAAATATGAATTTTGCGTCTGCGGTGCTTGATCGCAGACAACCACTGCCCAAAAACGTTCCCAGCTCTGCTTCAGTTTGCATCGGCACACCATTCTTCGTAGGTATTTCGTGGAATCCGATGTTGCCACCATTTCGGCCAATTGCGAACCTCGTCATGAACCTAAACTTCACACCCTCAAGTTCTTGGCTGAATGACGAAACAGATTGGTTTTTTACAAAGTATGAACCTTTTTTGGGTTGACCACGCTGACCCGACACCAAAAAGGTGCGAATGACATCACCCGATGCGTTTATTACCCACACGCGCAGTTGACGGTTTGAGTACACAACCCGACGTCCGCTACCCGAGTTTTTTGGTACCGCAAAAGTTGAAACAGCAACAGTTGTTGTAGTTGGTGCAATCGACGTCGATGTTGTTGTTGGATTGGGATCAACTGCTGCATTGGCAATTCCCTGACCGCACCATGTTGATAGAACAACTGCAAGAACAAGTGCAACGCGTTTCATTTCACTCCATTCAAAATCGCACGTGTTGCAGAAGCCCCAATTCGACTTGCTCCAGCTTCAATCATTGCGAGTGCATCTGCAGTAGTGCGAATTCCCCCGCTTGCTTTGACGCCAATGTCTGCTCCAACAACATTGCGCATAGTTTGAACAGCCTCAAGCGATGCGCCACCTACTTTGTGGAATCCGGTTGAAGTTTTTACATAGTCAGCACCACCAGAAACGCTGTGCTCGCAGGCTGCAGCAATTTGTTCACTTGACCACAATCCCGTTTCCAAAATCACCTTCAACACGATGTGAGCACCAATCGCTTTTCGAACTTCAGCAACTTCATTCTCCACTTTTGACCAATCACCACCGGCAATCCACCCTAAGTTCGCAACCATGTCTATTTCACTCGCCCCATCGGAGACTGCTCTGGCAGCTTCTGATGACTTCGTCACAGAAAGATGGCTACCCGATGGGAATCCCACCACGCTGGCGACGGGAGTTCTTGTGGATTTATGCGCAAGCGCAACCCAGTTTGGCGAAACGCATACGGCACCGACTGCCAGTTCGTCAGCCTCTGCGCAAAACGCAACAATGTCGGCTGCTGTTGCCTCAGGCGTGAGCAATGTGTGATCAATCACCATCGCTAACGTGGCGCGATCAAGGGCTTCCATGCCCCCACTTTACGTCAGGTGGATCAAACACATCAGTCCGACTACGGTTCATGATCGTCATGGCCACCTTGCGATTCAGTTACGGCACGATGGGTTCAGGAAAGAGCACCCTCGCTCTGCAAATTCATCACAATATGTCTTCACGTGGAGTGAACGGATTACTGCTTACCAAACTCGACCGCGATGGTTCGCAAGTAACCAGTCGTCTTGGGGTTTCGGCTCCGGCTATTGACGTTTCACTTGATCTTGATTTGTTTGAGTTAACCAAAGGGCACATGCCGCTGCAGTTTCTCGTTTGCGACGAAACGCAGTTCTACTCAGTAGAGCAATGCGACCAACTGGCTCGTGTTGTTGATGAACTCAATGTGGACGTGTTTGCTTTCGGACTTATTACCGACTTCCGAGGTTTATTGTTTGATGGCACTCGTCGTTTGCTCGAAATTGCTGATCAACGCATTGAAATGCAGGTTGAAGCACGCTGCTGGTGTGGCGAACGAGCAAACAACAATGCTCGACTCGTGAACGGTGTAATTGTGTACGAAGGCGAAACCGTAGTTGTTGGCGACACCGACAAAACTATGAGTGAACCGTTATTTGGTGATGAGGTGCGATATGAATTGCTGTGTCGCAAGCACTACATCACTGGCGCGCTCGGACCTTCGCAATAACTTCACTTCCCACAAAGACCAATAGCACTCCAACACAGTTTCCAATCAAATCGGTGGCTTGCCGTGAGCGCAACTCCGTGAACCATGGCTGAGCGAGTTCAACAAACACCGTCCACAGAAACAGCAGTGCTAATGCACGCTTTACATTTGCAGCATGTACTGCAGAGGCAACTAACAATGCACATGCCCCCCATACCAACGCATGAAGGTCTGCATCACCTGTTGGACGATTTTCAAGCACCCCAGTGGTTGCAGATTCATTTACTCGAAGAGCAAATTCAATAATGCTGGTCCACCACGAAATTGCCTTGTCTAACCACATCACTGCAGTTGCCGCAACAATTGCTACTCCGGCAATAACCGATCGAGCGGTACTTCTCAGCACCACTAGTTCAATCGAATTGCGCGCTTAACTGGGCGGTCCCAGCCAGGTTGACCAGTTGGTTTTGGACTTGGCCACAAACCTGGACCCATTTCCACCATGCCGTGATGCGCGCCATAATCGCCAAGCAAGTTCAGGAAAGGATCAGCGTTAAACGCTTCAGCACCTCGAACGCCTGTTGACTTCCAGCTTCCATTTGCAAGGAGTTCAAGTGCAACCACTGGACAAATAGCGGTTTGCCACAACACTGCTTGCGAGCCCCAGTCGCGCATAGTGGTTTCGTTATCGGCAACGTGATACAGGTACACCTCGCGTGGCTTGCCGTCATAAGTTCCACGAACCCATGTTCCAGCGCAGGTTTTGCCATGCATGAGGTGCCCAAGCTTTGCGGGGTTAGGAAGCACCGCAGCCAAAACGTCGCGAGGTGAAACACTGACGTCACCTACGCGCACATGTTCTTTGCTGTCAAGACCAAGGTACGCAAAGGTTTTGAGCCAGTCAATGAACTCTGCACCCAGACTGTACTTAAAGGTCACTCTGTTGCAATCAATTTCGCGAGGAATGAGCAGTACTTCTTCGTGTTCTACGTTGACGCACTCGTATGGTCCGATTCCTGCTGGAAAGTGAAACACTTCTGGCTCCGAGAAACAGTCAGTCGTATACAAGCCACGATTCTTTTCCCACACAATTGGCGGGTTCAAACACTCTTCAATGGTTGTCCAAATAGAAAATGTCGGAGCGAAGTCAAGGCCGTCAATTGACAGGTTTGATCCGTCGCGCACACCAATTTCGTCAATAGTGTCGAACAAGTTGTCGGCTGCATAGCGAGCAAACACATCGCTCAGTCCAGGCTCAACGCCCATTCCAACCAATGCAAGCAATCCGCGATCGCGCCACGCTTGATCGGCTGCTAATTGATCTGCACCTAACGGTGATCCCACTTCTTCATATGGGTTCGACGCGTGTGGTTCACTCAAGTTCATTGCCATGTCGATGTAATTGCAATGTGCTTCAAACGCCGCATTGAAAATTGGCTCATTCATACGTGGATCACAGGCGTTTACCACAACGTCTGCCTTCACTTTTTGAATGAGGGCCTTAATTGCTTCCGTGTCTCGTGCGTCAACTTGTTCTGCAACAAATTTTGATCGATCGTCAAGCAAGGCAATTGCCTCTTCAGCGCGAGAAAGAGAAATGTCCGCAAGGACAAATTGCGTGAAAAACGATCGGGTCTCAGCAATAGACGCCATTGAAGCGCCCACGCCACCTGCACCGATTACCAAGATGTTCATTACTCACCAGTTCTTCGAATGTGCAACGTGTGTTGCACAAAGTTCTGTTGCAGTAAGTCTACCTGTGTTGTTAGTTAAAAAACATTCAGCAAATCAACAACAAACACAAGCGTTTCTCCACCTTTGATTACTCCGCCTGCACCACGACTTCCATATCCCATGTCTGGTGGAATTGTAAGTTGACGACGTCCGCCAACTTTCATTCCTGCAACGCCTTCATCCCAACCTTGAATAACTTGCCCTGCGCCTAAACGAAATTCAAAGGCATCGCCTCGATTCCATGATGCATCAAACTCTTTGCCGTTGCTCCAAGCGACGCCCACGTAGTGCACTGAAACATTTTTGCCCTTAACGGCTTCGTCGCCAGTTCCGACGGTGATGTCGGTTTTCACCAACTGTGCTGGAGGTTCTTCTTGTGGAATCGTGACTGTTGGCTTGTTATTTGACATTCAGGCAGGATAACAACGCTGCTAGGTGCTTGGACCGCATATATACAAAAGGCCCCCGGCGAACCGGGGACCTTTTGACCTTGGTGGCGGGGACAGGATTTGAACCTGTGACCTTCGGGTTATGAGCCCGACGAGCTACCGGACTGCTCCACCCCGCGTCGTAGAAGTTGTACGGTAGCGAGCACACCAT
>JACCDM011650151.1_pt1 | contig 31313 bp, 24 predicted proteins | sample 7445851 | NCBI WGS metagenome assembly JACCDM01 (sample SAMN15323438, study PRJNA562643) | freshwater metagenome | isolation source: river surface water | place: USA:Blue River Watershed | collected 2017-08-16
ATTTTGTATCGCAGGTAGCAGACCATTATGGAAATCAAGCTGTAGTAGGTTCCATTGATGTGAAGAAAAATTTTTGGGGTAACTACGAAGTTTGGACTAATTCTGGTAAGGTTAATACAAAGAAAAACCCTGTTGATTGGGCAATAGAACTGGAAAGACTAGGTGCGGGGGAAATCCTTATTACTTCAATTGATCGTGAGGGTACTTGGTCTGGATATGATATACAATTAACCCAAAAAATAGCTGATTCAGTTAATATTCCAGTGATTGCTCATGGTGGAGCTGGCAAGCTGGAGCATATTAAAGAGATTGTAAACGAAGGGAAAGCTTCTTCAGTTGCGCTTGGAAGTATGGTAGTATATCAACAAAAGGGAATGGGAGTTTTAGTAAATTTTCCGGACCGGAAGCAACTTGATTTAAGTTTGGTCAATGGATAAAGCTCAGAAATTGCCTCGTATTTTAGTTGGTTTCGCTGAAATAGCTGGGTATTACTCAAACTTGTTCGATGGCCTTTTATCACTTCAGGTAGATGCTGGTTATATCAACAACACGAATTTTAGATTTAATTATACCTATACAAAAAATAAAAATCCTTGGCTATTAAATATTTACATTCAATATTCAAAAAACTATAGACAAAAACCTTCCATCATAAAAAAAGCAGGCTATCATCTATTTAGTTTATTCATTTTAATTTTTGTTATTGTAAGATATGATGTATTTATATTGGGATGTAATTCTACTTTATTTGGATATTATGACTATAGAATATTAAAATTTTTAAACAAAAAAATCATTTACACTTCACTTGGAAGTGATTCAAGACCTCCTTATTTGAACGGAAATTACAAGGATGATTCTAAAGATGAAAATTTTAATCTATTATCTACACTCAGAGAAACAAAGCGAATTAAAGCTAGAGTAAAATTCTTTGAAAAATATGTAGATTACTTTATTAATTATCCTCAACATTCTCATTTCAATTCAAAAAAATTCATAAACGGACTTTACATTGGATTCCCAACAAAATACTCAGAAAAACGGAAATTAGATTCTAATAGAAATGAAATTGTAATACTACATGCACCATCAAGACCCAACGCAAAGGGCTCACTAATTTTTTCTAAAATAATTTCTGAATTGAAAGAAGAAGGAATTTTAATCAATTACGTTGAATTGCAAAACAAAACAAATCAGGAAGTTTTGGAAAGTATTAAAAATTCGGATATTGTTTTGGATGAAATTTATTCTGATATGCCTTTAGCAGGTTTAGGATCTGAGGCTGCCATGTTTGGAGTACCAGTTATTGTTGGAGGAGTATATTCTAAAGTTATTGCTAATGACGTGGAAAATGAAATGATTCCACCATCTATATATGTGAGTCCAGATGAAATAAAAAATAGTCTGAGAGAATTGTGTTTGGAAAAAGAGTTGAGGTTAAAAGTAGGGGATGATTTGCATAAATTTGTTAATCATCAATGGAATTATAAAGTTGTAGCTCAAAGGTTTTTAGATATTTCCATCGGCAACTTTGATAATAAATGGTATTATGATCCCAATGAATTAGCCTATTTAAATGGTTGGGGATTAAGTGAAGATGAGTTAAAGGAGAATTTAATTACAGTTTTAAATAAACAGGCTAGTTTAAATGATTTACTCTTAGATAACATTCAGGTAAGGTTGAAGTATTATGAATTTATAAGTAATGATAAATAAATTTTTAAAAGATAGTGCTGTTTATACAATTGCAAGTTTCATTTCAAGAGGAATATCCTTATTACTACTTCCATTTTACGTTAGGTTTTTAACAAAGGAGGAATATGGTTTATTCGACTTAATTCTTTTGTCTGCAAATTTTATAAATTTATCATTTTCGTTAGAGATAACACAAGCTATAGGCAGATTTTTACCTACTTTCAGACTTGAAAATGCAAAAATTGGACTTATATCGACTGCATTTTTGGCAATACTTTTATCCTACAGTTTATTTTTAACTATATATGTTTTTTTTGAGGAATTCATTCAACAAAATTTATTTCAATCTGAATTTAACGGTAAAACTTATTTTTTAATTGGGCTATATATTGTATCCAATGGTTTGTTTTTGTTTTTTCAGAATAATTTACGTTGGGATCTAAAAAGCTACCAATTTGCTCTTAATTCTATTCTTTTTACACTAATCAATGTTTTCGGAGTTTTTCTTTTTATTTATAAATTAAAATTAGGGATTGATGGAGTTTTGTACTCTGGAATAGTGGCCAGTGTATTTTCAATTTTTTCTTCATACTTGTGTCAAAAAAAATATTATACGTACTTTTTTTCTGTTAAGTACGCTAAAAAAATTATTGTTTTTTCTTTTCCTTTAATCTTCTCCAGTATTTCCGTTTATTTTTCGTTGTATATGGATAGGATAATTATTAATAAATTTTTAGGGCTTGAAGAATTGGCTGTTTTTGGGGTGGGTTATAGATTTGCTACAATTGTGGGTCTTATTTCTATTGGTTTTTCTAGTTCAATTGCTCCACTTATTTATAATTCTCCTTATGCTTTAAGTACTAAAAGTTCGGTATCTAAATTGTTTTTATATTATTTATTATTTAGTTCTTTGTTGGTTTTGTTTTTATCTATTTTTTCTAAAGAAATAATTCTAATCTTTGCAACAAAAGAATATTTGATTGCTAGTACAATTCTACCTTTAATAACGTCTTCTGTAGTTTTCTCATCTCTGTATCTATTTTTTCCTGGTTTAAGTGTTGAAAATAAAACAAGGAATCTTGCCGTTATTAATTTCCTTTCTGCTATTTTAAATTTAGTCTTGTGTTTGATTTTAGTGGATAATTTTGGTGTAGTCGGGATTGCTGTTTCAACTCTTCTTACTTCAATTTTCTCTTTTGCAGTGAATTATTATTACAGTCAGAAATATTATTTCGTTTTAATTCGTAAAGACATCGTATTTATGATTTCACTAATCTTTCTTACTTGCTTTATTTCCTCCTTGTTTTTAAACCAAATTTTGATTTATTCCTCTTTAAGTGTAATGTATTTGACAATAAAGTTATTTTTCTTTTTAATTGTTTGCCTACTACTTTATATGTTGGTTTATAGAAATCGTTTAGCCAAATTTAAAACACTTAATTAATTCATTTTGTTTTTTAACACGTTATTGTAATACATGGCGAAAGAAAATCTCACAGTTCATATTATTTTGTTCTCAAGATTGCAATCTTTTGATGGTGGGCGCGAGACTTGGTTAAATAATTTCCTTGTCGAGTCGTGGAAAATAGATTCTAAAATTAATTTTTTAGTTTATTATTATTCTGATTCTATTTCAAAGAATGACCATTTGATTCAAGCCGTTAATCTGAATCCAAGTTCATTTAAAAATGTTAATATTATATCAGGGGGTAATCTTTGGAGAAGTTTAATTAGAGTTTTGGGTTTTCAAATCAAACTTTACAAGGAAATTAAACGTGGATTACAAAATGGTGATGTTATTTTGGGAGTTGGTAATATTCATGAATCTGTCGTTCCCTTTCTTTTTACAAGGTTTTTTCATAATAAAAATAGATATTATTCGGGTATTTGGCTTCGTTCTATTTTTGTAAAACAACAAGCTGCTTTAGCAATGTCGTGGAGATTAAAATGGATGGAAGCCATAGAAGTATATTTTTTAAAATCATTCTCTTTTATTCTTTCCAATGGATGGGATACTAGTAATTTCTATTTTAATAAATATGCAGTTAAAAGTTATGTAATTCCTAATTCTTTATCTCTAGATAAGTTTCAAAATATTAATCCTGTCAATTTAGTTTCTGATGTTCTTGTTGTTTCGTATGTTGGTCGATTAAGTATAGAAAAAGGTTTTATTCAATTCATTGAATCAATTAAATTATTTAACTCAAAATTTTCCGAACTACAATCAAGAATTAGATTCGAGGTGGTTGGTGACGGTCCATTACATACCATATTGAATGACTTAAACCTTGATAATTTATTTTATAAAGGAGTACTTTCAAATGATGATATTCCAAATTATTTGGATTCTATTGACTGCGGTGTAGCCTTGACTCTTTCTGAATCTATTGGCGGTGGTGGTCTTTCTCATGGTTTCCTTGAGTTATTAGTTTCTGGGCGGATTACTATTGTATGGGATAACCCTATTTATAACCAGATAGATTGCAGTGAAGCTACAGTAATGGTTGAAGAGGGCAATATAATTAAATTAGCAGAAATGTATAAACAGATTATTTTAAACAAGAATTCTTTTATTCAGAAATCAATTCATGCTTCACTTTTGGGTAAAAAATTTTCAATAGAAAATCATGTTTTGAATTTTAATGAATTCATAAATAAGCTATGATTTTAAAGTTTTTTGTTTTTGCTGCTAAAAAATTTAAAGGAGAAGATTTTAGAATCGATTCTAATTTTTCTTCATTTGATTTGATAAATAAGTTAATTGTAATTTTTTGCAAACAAGTTAGAGGATTTTGGTACTTCCCTTTGATAGCTAGCAAAAAAATTTTAGTTGGAAAAAGAGTTAGATTAAAATCAAAAAGAAAGATTATTTTTTCAGGATCAAGTTATAATTTTGATGATGATGTATTTATTGATGCAACGTCTCAAAAGGGCATTTTCTTGGGAAACAATATATCTATTCAAAAAAGAGTAATAATTGAATGTACTGGTTCGTTGACAAAAATGGGTTTAGGGTTAGTTTTGGGAAATAATGTGGGAATTGGCTCAAGTTCTTTTCTTGGGTGTGCTGGAGGGATCAATATTGGTGATAATACCATAATTGGTAATTTTGTTTCTATACACAGTGAAAATCATAATTATTCCGATAGAGTAATTCCAATTAGATTGCAAGGAGTTAGTAATAAAGGAATCAAAATTGGGAATGATTGTTGGATTGGAGCTAAAGTTACCATTTTAGATGGAGTAAATTTGGGTGATGGATGTATTGTAGCTGCAGGTGCTGTACTAACTGAGGGCTCATATCCTCCTTTTTCAATTCTTGGAGGAGTTCCAGCCAAGATAATTAAAGAGAGGTGACGTTTAATCTAAAAAAATCATTTATTTTTTTATTTTTTTTTGCTGCACCATTTATCGATGCACTAACAGGTGAGTTGTTATTTAGTGGTAAAATTGAAGAGGGGAGCCTTTTTTCCCCCAGTCAAATTTTTAGGTTTTTATTAACTTTTTATGCTCTTTTATTATTAAAGTCTAACCATTTATCAATTGTATTAACTGTAGTTTTTTATGTCCTAATTACTGAACTAATAAGTTTTTTTTTCCACAAAAATTTTCTGGGGTTTTTGACAGGATTGGTATATTCATATAAGCTTGTTTTTATTCTCATTACTTTTTTTGTTATACGCTTGTTTTACTTAAATACTTCTGGTAATTTATTATTAAATCATATAGTCAAAAGTGGATTTTTATATAGTTTTATACTTTTATTTTCTATTATTTTGGGAATTGACGAATCAACATATAATGAAGGTGCATTTGGATCGAAGGGTTTATTTGCTTCAGGAAACGGCCTTTCCCTATTTTTAGGAGTTTCATCTGTTCTTGCATTTCAACACAATAAATTAGTTAAAACAAGGGCATCTTTATTGTATTATATAGTACTTGTTGTTAGTACTGTTTTAGTTGGGACTAAAGGATCGATTGTATTTTTTTGTATTAATTTATTTCTATTAATTTTCAAGTCGAAGAAAAATTTTTATTTTTTTATAATAATATTGGCTGTATTAATTATATTTTTTATTCAAAAAATAATTGATATGTTCTCTACTGCATTTGATGTAATTATCTTACGTTTCAATAGTAGTGAAACCTTCTTTCAATTTTTAGCGAGCAATAGAGATAATTATATAATTGATGCATTTCAAGTTTTTGGTAATTCAAGCTTTATACCCTTCAGAATTATATTTGGTTCTGGGGTATTTCTTTCTTTTAGAGATTATAATAATTTGAATTTACCTTACGACACACTAGAGTCAGATTTTTTTGATATTTTATTTAGTTATGGATTAATCGGTCTCTTTTTGTATTTGACCCTAATATTTTGGGGAATTTACATCTGTATAAAAAAGCAGCAATTTGTATATTTTATTACTTGGATTTCTTTGTGTACATATTCATTAATTGCAGGGCACATGTTATTTAATTCAATGTCAAATATTGCTTTTTTAATTTTAATTATTTTAATTAAGATGGCCCCTAAATATAGTAATGAAAAGTAAAATATTCGTGTTTCATTTACTTAACGGTTTTACCGGTAGCCCTTTAGTTCTTAGGAATGTTCTCTTATTAATGGTTCGTAGTGGTTACGATGTGGAGCTGTATACTAGTAGTGGTGAAGGTTTCCTGAGTGGTATAGACGGGATTAAATATAATTTTAATTTCTATGTAAGATCTAGGTATAGGTTGATTACTTTTTTTACGTTTTTCTTTAGTCAAATTTTCTTATTTTTAATTCTTCTTTATAAGCTTCCTAAAAAGAATAGTATAGTTTTTGCTAACACAATTTTGCCATTTTCAGGGGTTTTAGCTGGGAAAGTATTACGCATGCCAGTAATCGTTCATGTACATGAAGATAGTGTACAACCTGCAATTTTGAATAGGTTTTTGTTTTTTATTACAAATCGCTATTCTGATCAAATTATTTTAGTGTCTGAGTATTTACGCAAAAACCATTTAAGTGCTTTGGGGGAAATTAGTGTTGTTTACAATTCAGTTTCAGAAGAATTTAATTCTATTAATAAAGTTGTTAAAGTTAAGCCTCAAAATGAATTTAACGTATTAATGTTGTCTTCATTAAGGTCTTACAAAGGTTTAAATGAATTTCTTGCAATATCTAGATTGCTACCTCATGTCTCATTTACCTTAGTGTTAAGTGAAGAAATCCAGATAATTAACCGTTTTTTTGAAGGTGAAACTATTCCTTCTAATGTAATTTTGCATTCATTACAAAAAGATGTTCATCCATTTTACAGGGATGCTGATTTAGTTATTAATCTTTCTAAGAAGGATTTTTGGATTGAAACTTTCGGATTGACAATTTTAGAAGCAATGCACTATGGAGTCCCTGTAATTGTGCCTACTATTGGTGGAATAACGGAGTTAGTTAAAGATGATATGAATGGTTTTCTTATCGATTCAACTGATATTCATTTGATAGTTGATAAGATTAATTTGCTTTCAAGTGATATTGAAGTTTGGCAAAAAATGAGTTCTAAAAGTTTAGAAATTAAAGATCATTTTTCAATTAATGTTTTTGAAAATGGTATTTTACAGGTTTTAGAGAACTCGCAGAACATTTATTAATATTAATTTATTTTTTCAGCTGATTAATATAGTAATATAGTCCAATTTATTAGGTTTATAAATGAGAAAGAAAATAGCAATAATAGGTACTAATGGTTTACCTGGGCGTTATGGTGGTTGGGATCAACTATTGGAGCATTTAACACAAAGTTTGAGGTTCGATTATGATATTTTTGTATATACTAGTTCATTTAATGCTATAAAAGGCCTGAAAGAGTATAATGGGGCTACCTTAAAAGTTATCCCTCTGAAGGCTAATGGTTTTCAGAGTATTCCATATGATGGAATTTCTATGTTGCATGCAGTTTTCTATTATGATGTTCTTTTGGTACTAGGCACATCGGGCTGCATATTTCTGCCTTTTATTCAGTTGTTTGGAAAAAAAATTATTCTTAATCCTGATGGTGCTGAATGGAAACGTGGTAAATGGAATACTTTTGTTAAGTGGTTTTTAAAAAAATCTGAGGATGTTGGTATTAAATATTCGGATATTATAGTCGCAGATAATAAAATTATACAGGATTATGTTTTTAAGGAGTACGGGATTAAATCACATCTGATTGCTTATGGTGGCGATAATGCAAATTTTGTTTCTTTAAAAAGTGAAACTAAAAAATTATATAATATTGAAACAAGCGATTATGCTTTTAAAGTTTGTCGTATTGAACCAGAGAATAATTTAGACTTGATTTTGGATTCATTTAAAGATATGAGTTTGAAATTAGTTATAGTAGGTAATTGGAATAATAGTAACTATGGAGTGAACTTGCGAAAATTTTATTCCCAATATGACAATTTACTTTTATTGGATCCAATTTATCATCAAGAAACGTTAGATGAATTAAGATCAAATTGTAAAATTTATGTTCATGGCCACTCCGTTGGTGGGACCAATCCTTCGTTAGTTGAAGCTATGAATTTGGGTTTATGTTGCACAGTTTTTGATGTTGATTATAATAGGGAAACAACAGAATCGAAAGCACTTTATTTTAGTAACTCCGAAGAATTGAAGACATTAATAAATAGAATCCAAATTGGAGAAATAGATATCTCTAAGATTAAAACTGATTTGAGAACTATAGCATCAATAAAATATAAATGGTCAAAAATAGTTGATCAATATAAATTACTTTTTGATTAAATGGAAAAGATTTGTGTATCAGGATTATCAGGTTTTGTTGGTTCTAATTTAATGGATTATTATGGGGGTGGTTTGGTAAATTATATTGATTTTAATTCTTCTATTTATGCTTTTATTCACCTCGCAGGCAAAGCTCATGATTTTAAAAATGTAACTTCTGTTGATGAATATTATAAAGTAAACACAGACTTAACTGAAAAGATATTCGATGTTTTCTTAGCATCAGAATCAAAAGTATTCATTACTCTAAGCTCTGTTAAAGCAGTAGCAGATGAAGTTGATGGTGAATTGGTTGAAGAGGTCACACCTAATCCACTAACTCACTATGGAAAGAGTAAATTATTAGCAGAGAAGTATATACTTTCTCAGCCTATTCCAGAGGGTAAAAGAGTTTATATATTACGTCCTTGTATGATTCATGGCCCTGGGAATAAAGGGAATCTTAATTTACTTTACAGATTAGTATCTAAAGGTCTGCCTTGGCCGCTAGGATTATTTGAAAACTCCCGGTCCTACCTATCAATTGAAAATCTTTGTTTTATAATTAAAGAGTTAATAGAAAGAGAAGATATCCCATCCGGAATATATAATGTGGCAGACGATCTTCCATTATCTACGAATGAGATTATAGAAATGATTGCAGATTCAAAAGGCGGTAAAGCCAGTATTTTGAATATTAACAAGTCCTTTATAAAGTCCGTGGCACGTATTGGCGATATATTAAAATTGCCGCTCAATTCTGAGCGCTTACAGAAACTTACCGAAAGCTACATAGTGAGTAATGCCAAGATTAAAAAAGCCTTATGTAAACCATTGCCAGTATCATCTAAAGAAGGTTTAATTCGAACTTTTAATTCTTTCTCTTCTAATGCTTAATCGCTTACTTGCTTTAATTCTTTTATTGATTTTATCTCCAGTCATTCTAGCGGTGGCTTTGGCCATATTCATAGAAGACGGATCGCCCATATTCTTTAAGCAAAAACGAGTAGGCATTAATTATACTTTCTTCAATATATACAAGTTCAGAAGCATGAAGAAGAATACGCCGAATGTCGCGACACATTTATTAGAAAATCCCGCATCCTATTTGTTGAGAATAGGAGGGGTGTTGCGGAAATTGAGTTTGGACGAATTACCTAACCTGATCAACATCATCAAAGGAGAAATGGTATTCGTGGGCCCAAGGCCTGCCTTGTATAACCAAGACGATTTAATGGCCTTGCGGGTCGCAGCAGGGGCAGACAAACTGAAGCCAGGGATAACAGGCTGGGCACAGATTAATGGAAGGGATGAGATTTCGATTGAAGCCAAGGTGGCGTTGGAGAAAGAATACCTAGAAAGGAAATCTGTTTGGTTTGATTTGGTGATCGTGGTGAGGACTTTTACGAGTGTGCTGTTTAGTAAGGGGGTGGCGCATTGATTAGAAATAGAAATCAATTATGATAAGCTCGCTGTATAGCGGGCTTTTTTTGTTTAGATACTTTTTATTTTTGATTTCCCTCTTTTCTGATTGTAAATTGGGCTATTTACTACACACAATCCATTGATTAACATGAAATGCGTTTTGAATTAATCGATTTATTTTTTTGTACAAGGGAATTTCGTAATGAACTAAATCGCTTAATTTTTCGCCTAAACCATGCGTGTAATGATCTATTGTGATGAATCCTTCTTCTTCGGAAATGCTTCTGAGGCGTTTTTTGGAAAAAATAAAGGTATGATCTAATCCATCTACAATATCAGGGACCCGAAATCTTAAAAAGTTAATCCAACGATGTATGGTATATATTTTACTGGATATATCTGGTGTACCAATGGCCATAAATCCCCCAGGCTTTAAAATTCTTTTCATTTCCTGAATGTAAGCTCTGGGATCACCTACATGCTCGATAACATGAGAGATATGAATGAAGTCGAAATAATTATTTGGATAGTTTGCGTCTAATAGATCTCCATGATGTCCGGTTGCAGGGAATCGACTTTTTACAAACTCAAGAGAGTCTGTGTCTAGTTCCGTAGCATAGAGTTCACATCCCAGCTGATTAGCATACGCCAAACCCATTCCTAAACCACATCCTACATCTAGAAACTTATCTCCCGATTTTAGGTTTTTAAGATATCTTACCTTTTGATTTATCGCCGCAGGAGTTAGTTTTTTTATTAGATTTAATTCGTGCTGAATTTTTTCTTTAAAAGAAATGGATTGATAATTTTCCTTTTCATAATAAGATTGATAATAGGCTGCTAGCTCAATAGAATCTGCCATTGGATTGGCAAATACAATTCCACAATCTTGGCACCTTACACGTGAAATATGTGGTCCTACTCTTAGGGTATCAATCGCAAATCCTCTGAGCTTAGTTGAATTACAAAGTTTGCATGATTGGTGTAAAATCATAAAGTGGTTCAATGAGTTAAATGCAAGTCTAAATTAGGCAATTTTTATTTTACTTTGACCTCTACATCATCTATTCTTTTCTTGATAACCGTTCCCTAAATTATTCCCTTCCCTTTCAAATAAAATAAACCTGATTGCGTAACTTGCAGACTCAATTTATATGTCAAAAAAAGTCGCCGTTATATTAATTAATTGGAACAGTTATGATCTCACAAGAGACACGCTGAATTCTTTGAGAAAGGTTACCTATCATGATTTGGATTTGATTGTGGTGGATAATGGCTCTTCTGACGGCTCAGGGGATAAGCTAAAGGCAGAGTTCCCGGAAGTGATTTTATTGAAATCAAATTCGAATAAAGGATTTACAGGCGGGAATAACATTGGATTTAGGTATGTGATAGAGCAAGGTTATTCTTATGCGATGATGCTGAATAATGATGTGGAGGTGGAGCCAGATTTTATAGAGCCCTTAGTTTATGCGTTGGATGAAAAAAAACAACTAGGTGCTGTTCAGCCATTGATCTATTTTCATCATGACAGGGAGCTAATTTGGAATGCAGGTTCAGTACGAAATTCGTGGACGGGAGAAACAGTGACTCTAGAATATAATGTACGCGATGAGGGGCATGAACATAGATGGATTAGAAAACAGGTGGATTGGTTAACAGGATGTGCTTTTATGGTTCGCACGGATATTTTACAACAGATAGGTCTGTTGAAAGAAGAGTTTTTCATCTATTACGAAGATGTAGATTTGTCGTTTCGGATAAGAAAAGCAGGTTTTGAGTTAGGATATGAGCCAGCATCTGTAATTTATCACATTGCGGGGATGTCACATAAATCAAAAGTAAAAGGGCCGGAAGGCTTTTTGAACCCTAAAGTACACTATCTGAATGCACGCAATCGTTTGTGGATTTTGAAGCAGCATACTAGAAAAGGATTTGTTCCAACGGTGATTGTTTACCAGACGGGCTATTACATTGCAGTGAGTCTTTATTTCATTCTACGCGGGAGATTTACTAAATTAGGGGCTTGGTTAAAAGGAATACGAGACGGGCTTTTACAAAATATTTATTCATAGCATTTTGAAAAAAATAATCATCACAGGTGTTGCGGGTTTACTAGGGTCTAGAATGGCGGAATGGATCATTGAAAACCATTCAGAATGTCAGATCATCGGGATAGATGACTTGTCCGGAGGATATAGAGATCATGTGCCTGAGTCGGTGGAATTTCATAAATTAGATCTAGCGAAAGACACTATTTCAACCTTGTTTCAAGGGGTAGATATTGTGTACCATTTTGCAGCATACGCAGCGGAGGGCTTGAGTCCATTCATCCGTAAATTTAATTATTCATGTAATCTAGTAGCTACAGCTAATGTAGTCAATGCATGCATTGAGCATCAAGTGGGGAGATTAGTATTTACTTCAAGTATGGCGGTTTATGGGGTGGGAACTCCTCCATTCCAAGAGTCAGATATTCCTTCGCCGATTGATCCCTATGGTGTGGCTAAGTTTGCGTGTGAGATGGATATTAAAATTGCTGGCGAGCAACATGAGTTAGATTGGTGCATTATTCGGCCACACAATGTGTATGGTCGGAATCAAAATATCTGGGATCGCTACCGCAACGTGTTAGGGATCTGGATGTATCAATACAAGAAGGGTATGCCGCTTACTATTTTTGGTGATGGTTCGCAGCAGAGAGCTTTCTCGAGCATTGATGATTGCTTGGAACCACTTTGGAAAGCAGGAACAGATCCACGTGCTTCTAAACAAATAATCAATATAGGTTCTTGGAAATATTATAGTATTAAAGAGGCTTCAGAGGTATTAAAGAAAGTGATTGGAGATGGTAATACGAAACACGAGGAGGCGCGTCACGAGGTGAAAGATGCCTTACCATCGCATGAAAAGAGCGTAAAACTACTTAATTATGAGGATAAAACTACACTCGAGGCGGGATTGCGTGACATGTGGAACTGGGCGAAAAATCAGCCAGATAGACCTCAGAAATCATGGGACAGTTATGAATTAGAAAAAGGGATATACGGTTTTTGGAAAAATAAATAAATGATGCGATTTCATTTACCCACCATAAGTTCATTCGTATCCATGCTGGTGTTAAATGTCTCTAATGCGCTTTTTCAATTATTGCTCATTCCTATCCTGATTAATTATACCTCTGCAGAAAATATGGGGGCCTATTTTATTGCCCTATCCTATTCCGTATTGGCTTCTATTTTTGTCAATTTTGGAACATTCCAAACCGCCGTAGTAGAGTTACGAAAGGCATCCAATGAAGAAGAGAAAATTCGGATTTTAGCTGAAACAGGAACATTACGCATATTCCCGCTCTTAATAGCTGTTTTTGTAACTTCCTTATTACCTATGTTTTTTTCACACGGGCTATATTTCTTACTCGTACTTCCTCTATTAATAGCAGAATTTATAAATCCACAATTTTATTTAATAGCAAGCTATAAAATTCAACCTTTCGCAATTCTAAATCTGGGGATTAGGGTAGGTATTTTGGGAATTGTTTATTTTTTGAGGGAATCACCTTTTCTGATAGAAATAGCGATTTTATCCACAGGCTTTGGGATATTCTTGCTCCACATGATTTATTTGCCTAAAACTTTCTTGCATCAGGGAATCTGGGGGTATTTGCCTTCATTAGAACGCATAGGACAACTAATCTCTACTAATGCGCTGGTTCTGGGGAACGGATTGACGGTTCACTTGCAACAGTCGCTATTTCTTTTTGCCTTGCCTTCCTTCGTGACGCCTTTGTTTCTATCTGCTTATGGTTTTGTGGATAAATTAATCTCCAGTTTTAGGATGCTAGTTTATGCTTATTCTGCTAGTGTGATGCCACACGCTGCCACGACGCACCAAGAGGGACTTCAGGCTTGGAAAAATTTAAAAAAACAACAAAATGGGATCCTGGCTGTGATTTGCATTGCAGCAGGATTAGTGATGTTTTTCTATCCAGAAGATTTATTGTTCCTCCTGCTGCTGGGTAAAACTGGTACGCCCGAATTTTTAGCCGAAACTGCGCGCCTTCTACAATATATTTCTCCTGTTCCTTTATTTATTGCTATGAATATTTTCAATGTAACGGAATTGATTTTAGAAAAGCAATTTGTGGCTTATTTTGGTGCTGGAATTCTTGTGCTGATCGTCTCATTATTAGCTATTGACGCTTTGTATGTGGGAGTCTCACCTACTTTTGCTGGATTTTATCCCTTATTGATCGAGGGCGCCTGTTTGGTAATTTATGGAATTATTGTTCGCAAATTCAGGGCTAAGTTACTGCTCATTTTAGTTGCATTAGGGCTGTTTTCTTGCAATGATAATCTTCCGCAAAAAGAAGTAATCTATCAAAATTCTTTTAATGGAGGGAGGGGTGATTTAGCTGTTTTTGCCGGAGATAAATTAGATACGCGTCCACTGGTATATTCGTTTAACAACAATAATGTACTTGGGCCATTAAATCACCAGACAGTACATCGTTTCATGGGCAAACTACCTGAGCATGATATCATTGAGGTTAATGCCACTATTTATATACATGATCAGTGGAAGGGCAATGATGGTTTAGCTTCTGATTTTTGGGGATTTTTTGTAGATAAACAAAGGGAATTTTACACGACTTTTTCTAATCTCCCTAATACAACTCAGGCTTATCCAGAGCAGGAGGGGCATTATTTTATGCCGGGATCGAATTCCAAGAGCAAAGATTTAGAGGGGAGATGTAGTTTGAAAGGTAAAGTGGGGGGCACATCTGTTTATCAGTTTGTTTGGAAGAAAAAGCATAGCGCATCGAGCATTCAGATTGATTTTAGCGATTTAGTTCGGGAATTAGACCCTTGTGTAAAAAGTTGGTCGATTGATAATTTAAGTGTTACTTGTATTAACTACGACAATTAGATCATGTTCTTGCTGTTCCCGCTAGTGTACATTTCTTCCTTTCTGTATTTTTTGAAAGGCCTATATCTAGGTAAGCCGGAACGAATTCTGTGGTTTTTTCTACTGGGAATGTCGATTTATACCACAGCGCTTTCCGTCACGTTCGGAATGGGATTATTACCAGTAGTCAATGTTATCAAATACTTTAAAGAAATAGCAGCCATTGCAACACTAGGGTATCTTATTTTAAAATACCAGGGCGAACTGAAATTTCATTGGATTGATTTATGGGTGCTAGGCTTGTTTCTGTATTGCCTATCTTATGTGTTCCTGCCAGTGGGGAAGTTGACTTTTATAGAAAAGCTTACCGTTTTTAAAAGTTATGGACTCTTTGGGCTTTTGTACTTCATAGGTAAACTACTCCCACTAAAAGAAATAGACTTGCGTAAAATAGTGCTCGGTATAATTGCTTGGACGGTTTTAGCAATAGTGGTTCAATCCGTTGAGTGGTTATTTTACCAGCATTTGCAGACCCTAACTTCCTACACAAACTACAACCAAAAAGTTAATTTACTTTACCCTGCAGGATCTTTTGGTCTCACTTTTACGTTTGAAACGGATCTTATGGTTAAACGCTTTGCTTCTTTTTTTAGCGACCCCTTAGACTTCGCCATTTCACTACTTTTTACGCTCTGTTTACTTCTTTCTTGGATATCGTTTTCTGAAGAGACGTTTATCCGATCTAAATTTCGCTGGTTAATGGTGGGAGTTATACTTTGGGGTTTATACCTAACGTTCTCGCGCGCCTCTATAGTAGGTTCGATTATAGTGCTTTACCTATATGCGATTTGGACGAAAAGAAGACAATTATTACGGACCTTGTATTTTGGGCTATTTTTAGGCTTTGTGTTGTTTTTAGTATTTGCAAACTTAAAATTCAAAGCCTATGTTTTTGATACGATTAGTTTAAGAGAAAGTTCCAGTTTAGGTCATTTGATTAGCTGGGTAACTGGATTAGATGCGATTATCCAAAATCCGCTAGGAATGGGTTTAGGCTCATCGGGACTCTATGCTTTTGGCGATGGATTAGGAATAGGAGGAGAAAGTCAACCCATCTTTATGGGCGTTTCTACAGGAGTCTTGTCGATGATTGCCTATTTAGTAATTTACATTGGTAGTATAGTTGTATTAGCAAGAAATTGGCAATCATTAAACGGGTATACAAAAGTGATCGCATTTGCCTTATTATTATTTAAAATGGGCGCGATTATTCCCATGTTGACTTCCTATTTTGAGTCCTTCTTATACCTTTCATACTTTACCTGGTTATTTTCTGGATATGTTGTAAACCAAATTGTTCAGAAGAAATGAGAAAGATAGCTATCGATACCCGAGATTTGAAAAAAGGGAAAACGGGGACTTTCACTTATTTGCAATCTTTGTGCGCGGAGTGGGAAAATAACCCAGAGGTGGTGTTTATCGCATACCCTTTCTCCGTTTATAAGGGCCCTTCTGTAGTAGGAAAAATAGGGGAGCATGTCTTATTTTTTCTTTGGAAGCAGCTCTATTTACCTGCCTATTGCTTCTTTTTCGGGGTAGATGCTTTATTGTGTACAGACTACTTTTTACCCCTGCTTCCGATGCGGACAAAAAAGTATGTCGTATTTCACGATGCCTTTTTTTTTGAGCAACCAGAACATTACAATGGAATTTGGCTTCGTTTATTTTATGGCTTAGCAGTACCAGCCGCAAAGCGTGCAGCCGCCGTCATTGTACCTACAGAGTATGTAAAAGAGCGTCTTAAGAAGTTTATTCCAGACTTAGGTAGGGTAGAGGTAATTACAGAGGGAGCTAAACCATTCCCGGTAATTAGTGGACCTTCGGCTTATGATAAACCTTATGTGTTGCACGTCGGGACCCTAGATCACCGAAAAAATTTACCCCGTTTAGTTCAAGCATTTAGCCGTTTAGATTGGGATGGGTTACTTGTATTAGCAGGCGATTCGCCAGCCTATGCAGGTTCAAATGGGCGCATCGCACTAGAACAGGAAATAAGAAACTTAGGCTTAGAGGAGCGTGTTTTGCTACTGGGAAGAGTAACAGAATCGGATTTAGCTCATCTGTACGCACATGCACATGCGTATATGTTTCCTTCGCTAAATGAAGGATTCGGTCTTCCATTAGTGGAGGCGATGCAATATGGTATTCCTTGCGGAGCGGCAAATAATACAGCGATGCCAGAGGTAGGGCAAGAGGCAGTACTCTATTTTGATCCATTGAATGTGGAGGCGATGCAAGAGACTCTCAAGACGCTAGTAGAGGATGAGAAAACAAGAACTCGATTAAAAGAGGCGGGGCTTTTACGCGTGAAGGCATTTCAGTGGTCTGCTGTGGCTAATGCTATATTCCAATTAATGCAGCGGCCATTACGTGTGGCTATGTTAGGAGTGAAAGGTTATCCCTATGTCTATGGGGGTTATGAAACATTAATAAAAGAAGTAGCTGAGCGCCTGGCCTTAAAAAATGTGGATATTACAGTGTATTGTCACAGATCATTGTTCCAAAATCGACCTACTCAAGCAAATGGTATACAACTTGTATACATGCCTTCTATCGAACAAAAAAGCCTCAGTCAATTAACGCATACGTTTTTATCTACTTTACATGCCTGTTTCGTGCGTAGACCGGATGTAATTTTCTATGTGAATGCGGCTAATGGGCCATTTGGCCTTTTGACTAGATTAGCCCGAATTCCTACGGTTATTAATGTGGATGGGATGGAATGGTTAAGGCCAAAGTGGAAAGGATTAGGAGCAAAATATTTCTATTTTGCGGCTAAACAAGCCACGCGTTGGATGGATCAGCTGGTGACGGATGCAGTCGAGATGCAAAAGACTTATTTGGAATTATTTATGGCTCCATCGACGATGATTGCCTATGGATCGGACCCCTACATTCCTGTATCGATCGATCAGTTAAGCCCTTGGAAGCTAGAATCAAGGTCCTATTTCTTAATCGTAGGGCGTCTAATTCCTGACAATAACTCAGAAATTTTGATCGACGGGTATTTGAAATCGAAAACAGATAAGCTATTAGTCATCGTAGGAGATGATGTGTTTAATGATGATTATGCCCAGTCTATTAAAAAGAAAATACAGGGAAATTCAAATATTGTATTTACTGGATATGTAAGAGATCCAGCCATTTTATCGGCACTTTACCAGCATTGCTATGCCTATTTACATGGGCATGAGTTTGGTGGAACGAATCCGACCTTAATTAAGGCTTTAGCGGAGGGTGCTGGGATTTGTGCATTGGGGACACGGTTTAATAGAGAGGTTTTAGCGGAAGGCGAATTTGGATTTTTGTTTGAAAAAGAGGCGGGGTCAATTGCTCAGAGTTTACTGGCACCCGAAGAGGTTTTTGCTAATTTTAGGTTGAAGGCACAAAGCAGGATCATCGATATCTATAATTGGGACTTTATAACAACACAATATGAGCGAATATTCGTAAATTCGCACCATGAAGGGAATCTTTAATCGGTACTTGATTGCCAAAGTGGTGCTAGATTTCCCCGTTCTAATCACCGCTTACCTCTGCGCTTTTTTCTTTATTGAAAAAAGTTCATTCCTTGTTCCATTCAGCGTTCATTTAGTTTTCGTTTCTACCTCGGTTTTTTCTTGGTATTTATCTGCCCGTATTTCTCGTTTAAATACGGATCGCCGTTTCAATAAATACGCGGAAGAAATTATTTTTATAGGCTATACAATCGTGCTTTTTGCCATTGTCCAGGGCGCTAATATTTTCTTTTTTCAGTTATTTCTTTACTATAACTCGTATTTTTTTTACAATTATTTAGCGATTTTATTTGGGATTTTGTTTTTAGTCAAATATATCGTTCGCAAATATTTGCACACGTTTACGAATAAGGGGAAGATTTTTGAACGGGTAGTGATAGTTTCTGATCCTGACTACGCAAATCACTTTTTTGATATTTTAACACGCCATGCTTTTTATGGATATAAATGCTTGGGAGCACTGTCAGATGTATCGGTAGGATTTGATTCGTGCCCTTATTTAGGCAAATCAGATCGGGTGGAGGCAATTATCAAGGAAATGGATTTAGATGAAGTGGTCATTGCTTTGCCTCAGAAAAAAGAGAAGGAAATTAACCGCATAATTACGGTTTGTAATCAGCACCGGATCAATGTACGCATCATTCCGAATTTTACTCATTTAACTTCGAGTCCTATGACGATTGAAAATATCGGATTGATCCCGGTTATTAGCCAGCAGGCATTACCTTTAGATGAATGGGGGAATCAGTTAATTAAAAGGGCCTTTGATGTGCTTTTTTCTCTCTTATTTTTAATACTTATTGCCTCTTGGCTGTTTCCAATCTTAATGCTTTTAGTGAAGTTAACCAGCAGAGGTCCTGTATTTTTCAAGCAGCAACGCTGGGGGTTGAATAACAGCCATATAAATGTCTATAAGTTCAGAACAATGTATTTTCACGCGCCTACTTCGAGGGCAGATGGAACTTTTATTCAAACAGAAGAAGAGGACAATCGAGTGACGCCACTCGGAAAATTTTTAAGGAAAACAAGTTTAGATGAATTACCCCAGTTTCTAAATGTTCTTCGAGGTGATATGTCCGTGGTAGGTCCTAGACCCCATTCTATTCCGCATAATTTAGAATCATTAAATGTCGTTTCATCGTATACTTTGAGACATATTATTAAACCTGGAATAACGGGCTGGGCCCAAGTAAATGGATTTCGAGGTATAACAAAAACGAATTTGGATATGCAAAATCGAGTAAATTTCGATTTGTATTACATCAGAAAATGGAATTTTTGGTTAGACTGCCAAATAGTTCTTCAAACAATCATTAATCTTTTAAAAGGAGAAGAACAGGCATATTAGTTCATTCTTTTCCTTAAATTTATCTCATGAAATTATTTATTACGACCTACGTAGCTTTTTTCTTACTGGCTTTTTCGTCCATTGCACAGAAAGCTAATTTAAGTAATCCAGCTACGCAATCTCAGGCTCTTAACGCTTATAAGAAAGCGAAACAAATGGGTCTTTCAGATACTGAAATTAAAAAACAGTTAGTACAACGGGGGTATTCTGCCAGTGTTTTTGATCAGGTGAAACAAGCTAGTCAAAGTCAATCAATCACAAGTGCTAAGCGGGGGGAATTAAAAACAGATACTTCTTTTACGATTTCCGCCGTTCGTAGAGACACCGGTTGGGTATTTAAGAAACCACTTGAATTGAAAGCTAAATTGCCCTATTTTGGTTATTCATTCTTCGCTGAGGCATTTTCCCAATATGCTCCCAATACGAATTTAGCTACCCCTGAAAGTTATATTCTAGGTCCTGGGGATAAACTAAAAGTAGATGTAACAGGGGTAAATCAACGAGAAATAGCAGGGTATATCAGCCCTGAAGGGTATCTTACACTTCCATATGTAGGGAAAGTCCTTTTGATAGGACTACCTATCGAGGCAGCGAAAAAATTAATTCGATCAAGATTAACGGCCATTTATCCGGGCATTGCTTCTGGGGCAACAAAGGTGTATGTGAGTTTATCTGAAATAAGAACCATTCAGGTTTTTATTTCAGGAGAAGCTCGTAGACCTGGGGGCTACACGGTTTCTGGTTTAACTAATTTGTTCAATTTATTATACCTTTCTGGCGGACCTACTACAAATGGTACCTTGCGCTCGATTCAAGTAATTCGAAATAATAAAGTAATTCGTGAAGTCGATTTCTATGAATTTATTAAAAAAGGAATTTTAGGCCAAAACATTCGATTAGAAGACCAGGACATCATTTATTACCCAGTTTACAAAAATCGAGTTAGGTTAGAGGGTGAGGTAAAAATTCCATCTATTTTTGAATTAAAGGAGAAAGAGACAATTCAACAAATCTTGCAATATGGGGGTGGATTTACCGAAAATGCCTACACTCAAGGGGTAACCGTAAATACCAAGGGGGAGACTGGATTAGTGGTTAAAAATGTAAATGCCACAGAATATGCCACATTTACCCTTTCTGCGGGAGATGAAATTTCTGTAGGCCCAATCGATTCGCTATTTGAGAATAAAGTAAATATTGCTGGCGAAATTAATAGACCAGGCCCCTATGGATTATTAAAAAATGAGATGTTAAGTTCTTTAATTTCTAGAGCTGGAGGAATTAAGGAAGCGGCTTTTGCTAATCGCGGCTTCATTCAAAGGAAGATGCCGGGTGTTAATACGCAAATGCTAGCTTTTGACATAAAAGAAATCTTGGCGAAAAAACAGGACGATATTCTTTTAGTAAAAAATGATTCAATCGTGATTTTTTCTGCTCAGAATTTTCTTACGAATTCATTTGTCACGATCAGCGGAGGTGTGAAGAAACCTGGATCTTATACTTTCCAAAAAGGTATGAAAATAGAAGACCTAATAACTTTGGCTGGTGGGTTTACGGTCGATGCAGCATTCCATAAAGTAGAATTAAATCGGCTAAAGAAGGACAACCAAGAGAATTTGTCTAATCAAATTTTGACCAGATCAAAAGTGTCCATTGATTCAAATTTACGCAGTACTCCAGCTTCAATTGCTCTAGAAGCTTTTGATGATGTTTTAGTCCCTAAGTTGTTAAATTACCGTTTGTTAGGATCTGTAAAGGTAAGTGGTGAAGTCCTTTACGAAGGAGATTATAGCCTGGAAAAGCGTGATGAGACAGTAAAAGAAATCATTGCTCGTGCAGGTGGTATTTCACCTTATGCCTCTATTGAGGACCTTCAAGTTTATCGGGATGGTTTGCGCATAGGAATTGAAGCCCAAGAGACGCCTTTGTATTTATTGCCAGGGGATCAAATTGTAGTTCCACGTAAAAACAATTTCGTGACAGTGACTGGAGCCGTATTTAATGAGCAATTGATTGAATACCATTCTGGTCGCCTAAGTGAGTATATTTCTGCTGTAGGCGGGACGAAGAATAATGCCAATCTTCGCAAAGTGTATGTTCAATATCCGAATGGGATGTTTAAGAAAACCCATCGTTTTCTTTTCATGAAGTTCTATCCCCGAGTGAAACCAGGAAGTACGATATTCGTGCCTGAGAAATCCTTAGCTGACATCACAACCATTGGTTTTTCTGATATTAGTAGTATTGCCACGTTATTAACTTCTTTAGTGGCGGTCATTTCAATTTTGAATAAATAAGCTCATGTCAGGATCACTCTATTCGCATTTGATTTCCAAAATTAAGACTTATGTGGCTTATTTGCGCATCAAGTTGACTTTAATCGTTTCTATAACGGCTCTAGGGGCTTTGCTAGGAGTAAGCTATGTCACGATCAAGCCCTTAAAATTTACCGCCAGATCTTCTTTTGTAGTGGAAGACAGTAAATCTTTAGGCGGGTCTGGTTTGATGGGAGCAATTTCTGGTCAATTGGGGCCTGAATTACTAGGGGCATTAGGGGGAAGTAATCTATTAAGTGGTGAGAATATTATTGAATTAGCGAAGAGTAGGTCTTTACTTCGTAAAACATTCTTAACATCTTATGACGGGTCTAATCTATCTTTAGCGGATCGGTATGCTACGTCACTAAAACTCAAAGAGGATTGGTTAGATAGTCGTAAAGTGGGGATTTCAATTAATTTTTCTTTAGACAAGAAAAAATATTCTCGTTTGGAGGATAGTTTATTGAACACCTTAATCGATCGCGTCATTAAGAAAGATATTGAAGTCTATAAACCTGACCGTCGTTTGAGCTTGTTTGAAATTAATATTACCATGCGTGATGAGCAATTAGCTAGTCTATTTTGCAAGCGTTTACTAAACATGACTTCTGATTTGTATATTAATGCGAAGACAAAACGAATTAAGGGGAATATTAGTCGTTTGCAGCATTTAGCTGATAGCCTGCAGCGCTATGCAAATCAACGCGTAAGATCTACTGCTCAATCTAATTTTAACATGTTAGATTTGAATCCACAATATTATGATCAAGAAGTAGCAAGTACGATTAATACCAGAGAGGAGGGGCTTTCTAGTATGATTTATGGTGAAGTATTAAAGAATTTGGAGATTTCGAAGGCCTCCTTATTACAAGAAACACCTACAATTCAGCTTGTAGATACGCCAGAAACTCCATTGCCAAGTAATCTGATTGAATGGTATGAGGGTTTACTTTATGGATTAATTGGGGGCTTGTTTGGAAGTATCTTTTTATTGGTATTCTTGTTTGAACCTAAAGACGGTATTGAATAAGTAATCTAGCTCCGTAGTTGACTTCATCAGCCCCTACATTCTCAAATCCTACCCAAGTATATCGAACCCATTCCCATTGGTGATTATAATCACGCTGCCAAGATAGCTCACCAGCAAAGGTGAATTTTTTATAATGGACATTAGAATACAATGCGGCATTGAGGGTAGCCCAATATTGATTAAAGTGGTCGGTCGCATAATAACGTGTAGAGTGGTAGTAGTCTAGATTTTGAATTACTCGATTGAATCGAAGTCCTACCAAACTTAAATTTTTCATCCATTGTAGATAGATGGTTTGGGCATTGCTTCCTGGTCCAATACCAGCACCTAGTACTCGCCCTCTATGTGTGAAGCCCTGGCGGATATAATCGTCTAGATACCAAGATTTTGGATTATAAAGAACTTGATCTCTCTCCGGTAAACTGAGGTTTGTTAATTCTGCTCCAATTAGAATAAGTTGTTTATTACTTCCAATTTCATACCCTTTCTTTACACCTGCGGTATATCCACGACCGTAAGGTTGGCTTTGGAAAATATTATCAATTCGTAAATCAGTATCCGAACGGCCATATTCAAAGTAAATTTCTGCATGCTCTTTAGGCATGGTATACCGCATGAACCAGGAACCCATCGACGCACTAGTTTCACTGAAAAATTCATTCTGATAGCTCATTCGTAATTTAGCAAAACCGATGTACATACCAGGAACCCATTTAGGTTGCCAGGAATAAACTAAACCTACAAGATATCTATTTGAATCTTTCTTAGGCTTATAAAGCCAGGTTTTCCACCAGGTAGAGATACGGTTTTGTTCTGGAGGGCCATAGCCTGAATTATTTAAAATACCACCGATCAATTCCGCTTCCACTTCTCCAACAGGGGTATTAATGGGCTTGATGGTACTTATACTTCCATGTAAGAATCCCGGTGCATTGCTGCCTAAAATCAGTGGATTAAAACTCGCTGGCCCCCACCATTTATTCTCCGTTGAAATTTTAGCCGCCCAATTTTTATAGGTGTATTGAATATAGGACTGTCCTAAATTTAATGTATTAATTGCTTGCTCTCCAAAACGCTCAGGAATATCAATGTGGTTTAAATAATAATAATATTGATCCCAGTCAGGGCTATTTAAGGGGAAACCAGGATAGCTTAGATTCTCAGCGAATTGATATTCAGGGGCAATTTGTAGGGTAAATTTATTTTTCCAGTTTACCTGTACACCAAAGTTATAGAGTTGTTGAAATCCTACATTTGGGATTGCTGAACCCTGATTAATTCTAACGGGCAAATTTGAATTATAGTTACTTATTACTGAAATAGGAGTTGCAGAAATGTTTAATTCAGCTGGTTTTTCGGGAATAACTCCTAAAAGAGAGTCTACTTCCTTTTGATCTAGGTGATTCGCATTGATTAGGAAGGAACGATCATTCCGCAAAAAGGTATTTTTCAATACGTCGGGTCCTTGAAAACTATAATAGCGTTGTGCTTTTAGCTGAAAGATGAAAAACAAGGTAATGCCCAGAAGTAGTTGTGCTTTTTTCATTACCAGTAATAATAGGATTTAAGGGATAATTGAAGGTTTAGCTTGTCATTCCCCTTTTGCCAAAATAATCCACTTCTACTCACGATGTCGATTCCCGCAACAAAAAGAAAATGCTTTTTCCAAGGTTGCTGGTGTTTTAGAGCAATTGACAAATCGGTCCAAGTTATTTCATGAAAACGAGGATCATGCTGATACCTTTCTAAGGTAATCGATTGTTTTTTCAATCCATTACTATATGAAATACGAAGTGTTGCGGTATTGTCTCCAGGCGTCACTCCACCGCCGATAATTTGGTTTTGATGCGTATATCCTTCCCATATTTGGCCATGTACATACCAATTACCTGCGGGTCTGGCAATATCTGAATTAGTAGGTTCTAATTGAGTTAATTCTAATTCCATCCCTATTCTGCGTTGATTCGAAAGCGGGATAATTTTGCGTAATCCTACTAGGTAGGCCGCTGCATGATCTGGGTTGAGAATTAAATCTCGCATATTGTATTTATGGTCATTCCACCCAAACTCACCATAAATTTCGGTATTTGCCTTAGGGAAGGCATAGCGCAGGAATAAATTAATTAACTGATCTCGTTCACGGGCATCTTCAGCCAATCCGCCAGCAGAATTTTTGAATACAGCACCTAGGACCGGCAAATAGTCTTGTATAAAACTCCCCCCTTTCATTCCCTCGCCCCCATAGCGCTGAAACATACGATTCAACCCTACGCTTAAACCTTTTAAAAATCGGGGGCTATAGCTAATGTTAATAGCATTTAAATAGCGAGACTTTGGTTCTCTGCTAAAAACAGTTGAAAACAAGCGTAACTCTTGGTTTTCAAATGGCAAAGTAGATTGGCTAAGTAAATTCCCGCTAATTAGTTGAAATTCAAAATCCCCAATCCAGGTATGTAATGGTCGTCTTGTATGTAAAGAAATGTGTTCAAATCCAGGTGAATTATTACTCATCATTAGTGAATTAAAGACACCGGGTCCCCACCACAGATTTTCCGTAGAAATAGATAATCCAACCGGGAATTTATTCACATGAAATCGAAGAGCTGATTGACCCAGGCTAAGATTATTTACGGTAGCTTCAGGCGTCCAATAGACTTCAGGGATTAGTTGTAAATCAACAAATTTAGAGTGAACAGCTGCCCCTACTCTCCATATCGTCTGATACCCTTTTACTGACATCATGGATCCATCATTTCGGCCCCAATAAGAATGGGTATTGAAACGTTGCTCCCATTCTAAGGGATATGCTTTGAAGTATTTTTTTTGATAATTTTTACCAGCGATTTGATTTAACTCAGTCTGGAACAGACTATCCTGATCAACTAATAAAGGGCGAGTGGTAAAAGAAGCATTTTCGTTATAGCGGCCTGTTAATTGTAAATCCCTAAGCGTGATTTCATCGCTAGAGCCTGCGATTATGGTCGATTGTGCGCGACAAGTAATACTAATAATAACGAAAAGTAGAATCAAAGACCTCATTAGCGCAAAGTTAAAGAAATAATGCGAGTCATTTCCGCATTAAATCGCTCTAGGGAAAAGTGATGTTTCGCTCTTTCCCGCGCCTGAATGCTCATTTTTTTTATTTCATCCGTATTTTCGATTAGTGGCCTAATTATTTCTGCGGCTTTTTTAGGGTCTTCAATAGGTATAAATACGCCCGTTTCACCTTCTTTCACCATGTCTAAAGCGCCACCTTGTCTCGTGGCAATGACAGGTTTGCCTGCTGCCATGGCTTCTAAAATGACCGTGGGTAATGGATCTGGAAGGATGGATGGTAAAACCAGCACATGTATTTGGTTGAAAAAATCTCGGTTATCTGCTACATACCCCAGGTCAACTAGGTCAATCTGAAGTTTTTTTTGAAGAGCCTTATTTTCAGCAAGCAAATATTCGTAGCCAGGATAAGGATCACCAGCCATGATATAGCGGTAATTAGGGCCCAATTCTTTCGCAATTTGCATGAAATAGGGTTGCCCTTTCCAGTGATTAACTCGACCTATCATTCCTATGGTGACAGGTCCTCCTGGTTGAATGACATCTTTATAAAATGCCATTTCAACTCCATTAAAGAGTTGAATAATTTTTTCTGGTTTTTTAACTAAGGACTTCCAGTGTTTTTCTGCTGCCCTGGAAACGGCAATTTGCAGAGTCGAAACCCGATCCATCAAATAAATCTGGATTTTTTTCAATGGCCAGGGTGGGGTCATTATTTCATGAATGTGCCAAATGTGGCGCGTCTTGGTTTTAGCACAAGTAATGGCTCCTATCATGACAGCAGTTCCATTCGAATACACTAAATCAATTTGTTCTGCCTTAATAATCTTTATAAGTTTAAAATAGGCATTTGTGAGATAATAGAATCGATTAAATATGCCCCAAGGATTCATATAACGCCTTCTGAGAATCCCAAGTTTGAAGATGTAAAGATCTGCACCTAATTCTCTGATTTTATCTGCTAATGGCCCCTCATCAGATAAAACGACGACTGCCTTATCTCCATGACGAATTGTATTTTCAACGATTTGAAGAAAAATACGACTTGCGCCATACAGGTCTGATGAGCTATGTAAGAATAAAATGGCTTTCAATGAGATAATCTTTATCCCTCAAAATTACATAATTAAGGCCATTCCTTTTTACATTTGCATATGCTGAAACAGATCTTTTTCTGCCTTATTTCATTTCAATTATTGGCTCAAACAATACCGGTGGGCATGACCGATTTTGTGGAAGAACGATTGAGGAATGAACAATTGATTTCAGGGGCTAAGTATTCATTTACTATTCGGCCTGTTACGGATTCGGTGAAGCATAACATTCTGCCAATTAGCCTTCTGTCCAGTTTTAATTCATTTGCCCCTATGGGTTATTCAGATGGCGCGATGGTTCCAGCTCGAGGGTTGCAAACCATGTTTACTGGCGGGGTATTTTTGAAATACAAATCACTGTCTTTACAATTGAAACCTGAGATATTGTGGGCAGCTAATACAGATTTTTCGACTTTTAGCTTATCTCAGACCGATAAGGCTAGGCGTGCAATGGTGTATTATTTGACGACAGCGGATATCCCTGAACGGTTTGGTACGGATCCCATCACAAAACTTTATCCGGGTCAAAGCTCCCTGCGAATTTCTTCTAAATCCGTTTCCTTCGGAATTTCTACAGAGAATCTTTGGTGGGGTCCTGGGTTTCGTAATAGTTTGTTGATGACAAATAATGCCCCAGGTTTTTTGCATGCTACATTTAATAGTGTTAAGCCATTAAAAACGTTTGCGGGCAATCTTGAATTTCAATGGATTGCAGGGAAGTTAACTGGCTCAGGTTTAGAGCCTACAACTGAAGAGGTAAGTGTAGATGGAGTAAATTATTTTTGGCCCAAACCGAAAGATTGGCGTTATACAACTGGGATAACTTTAAATTATCAGCCTAAATGGGTGCCAGGATTATTCTTAGGTTTCTCTAGAATGTTTCAAGTGTATTCTAAAGACATGGGTTCAGGCTTGACAGACTTTTTCCCAATCTTAATTCCATTAGAGAAAAAATCGACCCCAATGGAGGATGAGAAAAATAGAGATCAATTGGCATCTTTCTCCGTACGTTGGGTATTCCCATCTGCTCAATTAGAAATTTATGCGGAAAGTGGATATAATGATTATTTCATCAATGTTTGGGATTTCTTAGTTTCTCCTGATCATTCCAATGCTTCTACAGTCGGTCTTAGAAAATTGTTTAAGCAATCTAATGGCAATTATATACGAGTTGCCGTGGAAAATACCACATTAGCAATGACCTCAAATCGTATTCTTCGAAACGAGGGTTCCTGGTATCGTCATTGGATTGTTCGGTCAGGATACACAAATGAAGGTCAAGTACTTGGTGCAGGAATTGGCCCTGGAGGAAGTTCACAAACAATAGATGTAGCTTCCATTTCAGGTAAAAAAGCGCTAGGCTTCACTTTTGAGCGCTTTGCGCATAATCTTGATTTTGTATATGACGGTTTGACTAATTATGATCAAAAATGGGTTGATCTTATTCTAGGTGGCTATTATCAGGTGCGTCATCGAAACATTGGTATAAATGCATCTTTATCTGCAGCTTGGATTCGTAATTACCAGTGGGAATTAGATAATCATCGCTTTAATCTACAAGCTAGATTATCAGTGAGTCGATATTTTTAGTCTTCAGGACATATTTTCGTTCGATTTCAAAATCTGGCTAGAAGCGTCAGTGCATCGAATCGAAAGGAATCAATAAAGAAATCTCTAAATTGTATTCAAGGCTTGGTCTAAGTCCGCCCATAAATCATCCACGTGTTCTAATCCGATTGAGAAACGTAATAAGTTTCCGGGTGTCGTGCTCTGTGGCCCTTCGATAGATTTGCGGTGTTCAACTAATGATTCTACTCCACCCAAACTTGTAGCTTGTTGAAACAGCTGTAATTTCCCTGCCATATCACGGGTTTCTGTTTCGCCCGTTTTTACTTGCAAAGCGATCATTCCGCTAAACCCTTGGTTCATTTGAGCCTTTGCAAGCGTATGCTGTGGATGGGATTCTAAGCCTGGATAATGTACTTTTTCTACCTTAGGGTGTTTTTCTAAACGTTTAGCTAGTTCCAAAGCCGTGGCACTATGCTCGCGCATTCTTAGCGGTAAAGTCTTTAATCCTCTGGCTAATAAGTAGCAGTCCAAAGGATTTGGCGTCGCCCCCATCAAAATTTGTACTCGCTCTATGCGCTTTGCCCAGTCATCATCTTCCTTCACAAGTACTGCGCCACCCATAATGTCGGAGTGGCCACCGATGTATTTTGTCGTAGCGTGCATGACAAAGTTGGCACCTAAGGTTAGGGGATTTTGGATGATCGGGGTGGCTAATGTGTTATCAACCCCTAATTTCAGACCGTGTTTTTTCGCTATTTCAGCTAGCCCTTTGATATCCGTCAAGCAAAGCATCGGATTCGCCGGAGTCTCCGCCCAGATGAGCTTCGTGTTCTTTTGAATCGCCTTCTCCACTTTCGTTAGGTCAGTCATATCCACCTGCGTTACTTCTAAGCCCCAAGGGCCTAGAATTTCTTCCGCTAGTTTGTAGGAGGCGTAGTAGCCTACTTCTGGCATGAGGATGTGATCTCCTGATTGGAGGCACTGGAAGACGGCGTTTACGGCGGCGAGGCCTGAGCCGAAGGCGAAGCCTCGCGACGCTCCTTCTAAGGCCGCTAGGCCTTTTTCAAGGGCAGTACGGTTCGGATTCGAGTTGCGAGAATACATGTGGCCTTTCGGATAAGTTCCATCCAAAGCCCGTTCAAAAGTCGTTGTCAAAAAAACTGGTGCCGAAATCGACCCAGCTGTCTCATCCTTCAAATGACTCCCATGTACCGCAATCGTCTCCTTTTTCATCCTACTTATTTTCTCTCAATTTAAAGTTTTTACCTAAATAGAGTCGACGAACTTGTTCGTCATCCGCTAATTCTTTTGGCGTTCCTGCCTTCAAAATCTTTCCCTCAAAAAGTAAATAAGCCCTATCTGTAATCGATAAAGTCTCATCCACGTTGTGATCCGTAATTAAGATGCCGATATTTCTGTATTTTAATTTCGATACAATCGTCTGAATTTCCTCTACTGCGATGGGATCGACCCCCGCGAATGGTTCGTCCAACAAGATGAATTTGGGGTCTACCGCCAGTGCTCTTGCGATTTCTGTTCTTCTGCGTTCACCACCTGAAAGCACCTGGCCTAAACTTTTACGAACGTGGGTTAAGGAGAATTCTTCTAAAAGGCTTTCCACTTTTTCTTTTTGCGCGGCTTTTGACAAATCTGTCATTTCTAACACCGCCTGGATGTTTTCCTCCACGCTTAATGTTCTGAAAACGGACGCCTCTTGTGCTAAATATCCGATGCCTAATCTCGCCCTTTTGTACATAGGCAAGTCAGTTACGTCCAAATCACCTAAAAATACTTTCCCTTCATTCGGCTTCACTAATCCTGTAGCAATATAGAAGGAAGTGGTTTTTCCTGCGCCGTTTGGCCCTAATAATCCGACAATTTCACCTTGCGCCACTTGATACGAAATGTGATCATTCACTAATCGCTCTCCGTATTTCTTGACTAAATTCTCTGTCCGTAAAATCATGTCCTAAAAATACGAATTATTTCGATGTTTTTTCTTTTGGTTTTAAATGGGTCTGCCCCGAAAACGCTTTACAGGCTCTGATTGTTCTGAAACGTTGTGTTTTGAAATAAATCGTTCGGGGGTAAAGTCGATTTTCAGGTATTGACAAAAAGTGTCAATACCTGAAAATGCCATTTAGTACTTTGAATGTATTTTCAACATTAGGGCGATTTCAGCACGTGAGTGATTATTATCTATACTCTCTTCTCTATAATCTCAAACCTAGTTGAGAGCCACCCCCCTAACCGAATAGCGCGTAGGCGTCGAACCCCAGCGCAAAGCTTGAGAACCTGAAATGGAATAGGAAATGAGGCGACCAGCAAAAAGGCGCATCGATAGTTTTTTGGAGGTACGATAAATTAAATTCTCTGAGGAAATCTCGAAATCAACAGTAGAAGGACGGCCTAAGGAATCTAATTCAATCTTAAATGATCGTACGGGTAGATCCTCGCCTTTTTTCAGTACATACTGTATGGTGCCTGGAATGGAGCGATCTTCGTAACTGAGGGCGTAGGCGGGTTTGTTTAGA
>JACCDM011479408.1_pt1 | contig 31303 bp, 27 predicted proteins | sample 7445851 | NCBI WGS metagenome assembly JACCDM01 (sample SAMN15323438, study PRJNA562643) | freshwater metagenome | isolation source: river surface water | place: USA:Blue River Watershed | collected 2017-08-16
AACGGACCAAGAATTAGCCCCCTTAGAAAGTTTTTTTGAAGAAAATAATTTTGAAATTCAGTCTAGCACGCCAAATTATTTAGAAGTTACTTCACAAGAAAATAGCACCCTAGGATTTCATATAGTAAACACCCAACACCTAGAAACTACCCTATTTAAAACGAGTTGCTCCCCTGGTTTCTTAGAAAAAATAAACGAATTGGTGCCTGGAGGGCTTGATCAAAGCTTTATTTCTGAAAAAGACATCTTTGCAGCAGCCAATATCCCTTTTATCGAGCCCTACTTAAGAGAAGATACTAGCATTATTGAAACAGCCATTAATAAGGGCCTTCCTACTATTATTGTGCCCTCTGATATTAAAGGCATTATTCATAGCCATAGTAAATGGAGCGATGGTTCAAACACCATTTTAGAAATGGCAACCGCTGCTAAAGCAAAAGGACTTGAATATTTAGTAATAAGCGATCACTCTAAATCGGCATTTTATGCAAGCGGCCTACAAGAAGACCGGATAGTAGCACAGCACAAAGAAATAGATCAGCTAAACACAGCCTTAGCCCCTTTTAAAATATTTAAAAGTATTGAAAGTGATATTTTAAATGATGGGAACCTCGATTATGCGCCACATATTCTACAAAGCTTTGACCTAATAATAGCATCTGTGCACTCGAATTTAAAAATGCAGGAAGAAAAAGCCATGCAAAGGCTTATTACGGCCATCGAAAATCCGTACACCAATATACTTGGGCACATGACTGGAAGACTGTTGTTGAGCCGTAAGGGCTATCCTGTAGACCATCAAAAAATCATTGATGCCTGCGCTGCCAACAATGTGGTCATAGAATTAAACGCTCACCCACGCAGGTTAGATATTGATTGGCGCATGATTGGAAAAGCACTTGATAAAGGCTTACTTATTTCAATTAATCCGGACGCACATGCCATAGAAGGCTTTGAAGATTGCAAGTATGGGGTTCTAGTGGCTCAAAAAGCGGGCGTAACCAAAGAAAACAACCTTAGCAGCTATACCCTAGAAGCCTTTGAAAAATGGGTAGCTACGCAGCAATCAAAAAGAAAATAAAATTTATAGCTATTTAGATTTGGCTTCGTTCCAAAGCAGATCCATTTCTGATAAAGTCATATCCCCTAAACTTTTACCTTGTGCGGTAGCCTGCGCCTCCATGTACATAAAGCGGGTTCTAAATTTTAGGTTTGTTTTTTCGAGCGCTGATTCTGGATCTACACCTATAAACCTTGCATAATTTACGAGACTAAAAAGCACATCACCATACTCATCTTCCATTTTTGAAACATCTGAACTAGCCACAGCTTCATGTAACTCCCCCATCTCCTCTTCAACTTTATTCCATACCTCAGCTGTTTCTTTCCACTCAAATCCTACCTGCTTTGCTTTTACTTGCATACGCGTTGCTTTTACAAGTGCCGGTAACGATACAGGCACACCACTTAGCACCGAAGTTTTTCCTTCTTTTAATTTTAATTTTTCCCAGTTACGCTTTACGTCTTCTTCATTTTCAACTTTTACATCGCCATAAATATGTGGATGCCTGTCAATTAATTTTTTTGCAATGCCATCAATCACTTCTTGTAACTCAAATTTATTTTCTTCTTTTCCAATTCGCGCATAAAATAAAATATGCAACAGTACATCTCCAAGCTCTTCTCGAATGCCATTCCAATCTTTGCTGGTAATGGCATCGGCTAGCTCATAGGTTTCCTCGATGGTCATGGAGCGGAGCGTATCAATGGTTTGCTTTTTATCCCAAGGGCACTGCTCCCTTAATTCATCCATGATGGTTACCAGTTGTAAAAAGCTAGAAGCGAGCGGATTCATAAAATAAATTTAGTCGTTGTATTTGCGTTTCTTTTCTGGCGCGTAACTGAGCTGGTCTTGTAAAGATTGGGCGTTTGGATTGGTGGTTACAGAATATGCAACTTGCAATAATAGCACATAACCTACAACCGAAAATAGGAGTTCACCCCAACCGATCCAATAGCCCCAAAAGGTATATATAGCAGCTGTTTCAGGCGTTGCGGTTTCGTAAATAACAGTCACCCTTTGCCCAAGTTTAACAGGCCTCAAAAAATATCGCGCATCGGTATGATGCCACTTTCCACCGGCTTGATAAATAGCGGCAGGAATGGTTTGCTTGGCTACCGAATCGTATACGTTTTGGATTGTTGCGGGCGCTTTTTCTCCATCAAAATAATCTGGTTGGCGTGTAAATAAAATATAACACCCAAAACAAATTAAGTAGAGTATGAAAACCGACCTTAACAACCGATTTAATTAGTGAGGCTTCTAAAGTCTACAGGGACAAGTTTACTTACACCTGGCTCTTGCATGGTTACACCATAAATAACATCTACCGCACCCATGGTTTGCTTATTGTGTGTTACAATAATAAACTGTGAGTTGTCGCTAAATTTCTTAATCATCTGTGTAAACTTACCTACGTTGGCATCATCTAATGGCGCATCCACCTCATCCAAAATACAGAATGGTGCTGGCTTAATTAAATAGATGGCAAATAGTAATGCTGTAGCCGTTAATGTTTTTTCTCCTCCACTAAGCTGCGTAATAGATGATGGACGCTTACCCTTAGGTTTTGCCACAATATCAATACCCGTATCTGCTAGGTTGGTTGGATCCACAAGTACCATGTCGGCGGTATCTTCTTCGGTAAATAAAGCTTTAAATACTTTTTGGAAGTTTTCTCTTACTTTATTGAATGTTTCTAGGAACTGTTGGTTAGCGGTTGCTTCCACTTCCTGAATGGTTTGAAGTAAAGATTCTTTAGCCGAAACAAGGTCATTTTTTTGCTCTAAAATAAACTCATAACGCTTGCGCATTTCTGTAAAAGCTTCGATAGCTGTAGGGTTTACTTCACCCATATTTTCGAGGCGCTTACGCATACGCTCAGAAGTGTTTTGCAATTCTTCGAGCGGTGTTTCAGAAGTACGAGGCTGATCTAAAATATCATCTAACTCAACTTTAAATTCTACACTGAGGCGTTCTTTCATACCCGCCAACTGTAGTTTTAAGTTGTTTAATTTGTCTTTGATTTCTGTAACTAAATGATCAATCATTTCCTTACTCTTAGACTTCAAACGTAGCTCACTTTCTTTTTCTTGAAGTGCGTTTCTTAAGTTATAGTATGCTTGATCTGCTTCATTTAATTTTTGCTCTTCTACTTCTTTTTGTTGCATAAGCTCAATCAATAACGCTTCTGATGAAGCGAGTGCAGCAGCACCCTCGGCGATATCGGTAGAAGCTTCAGACAATTGTGAAGTATTAGAATCAATTTGTGCAATGAGTTCACTCAACTGATTTTCTTTGAATAACAATTCTTGCTTGAGTGTCGTGATCTTACTTTGCTGACGTGTAAACGTAATGTTGGTTTCGTTGTAAGCAGCAGAAGCCTCATTGTATGCTTGTTCAGCTAGTTGATAATCCTGCTCTACCAACCTTACTTGCTCGGCGGTTGCTTGCAAGCTATCATTGAGTTCATGAAGCGCCGCACGTGTTTCTGAAATAGCATCATGCTCATCTCCTAAACGTGCTTCAATATCAGCTAAACGGTCGGTAGCTGTTAAACTAGCGGCTTGTAAATTTTCGATTCTATTTTTAGCAGCAAAAACTTCGTTGGTTAATTGATTGATTTCAGACTCTGTTTGCTTGATGCTACCTTCTTTTAATTGATCATTAAAAGCAATCACTTCATTGTGCTTGAACTGAATATCTGATTTTAATAAATTAACCACAGACTCCTGATCGGTAATATCTTCTGCTAATTTTTCTAAGTTTTTAGCACGGCCAATTTTTTTACCTTCAAATAAACCAACGCTACCACCAGTTAATGTGTATTTGCCTTTTACAAATTTGCCCGTTTTTTCAAGAACGATGGCGCCATTGCTGTTGTTAATAGCATCTTCATTTTCGGCGATGTAAACATTGGATAAAAGGTACTGTGCTAATTTTTTGTATTGCTCATCTACTTCTACTACATCGAGTGCAGCAAAGGTACCAGCAGGTTGTGAACTGTCTGATCTAAAATCGGCAAACTTGTCCAACATAAAAAAGTTGGCTTTACCTTTTTGATTGGCATCCAATAAATGAACCGCTTGCAAACCTTCTTGTAAATTATTTACAACGTAGTAGTTTAGGTATGGCTCCAACACGTTTTCAACGGCTGCTCTAAATTCTTCCTTCACATAAATAATGTCAGAAAGTATAGGTGCCGAATGGTTCCAATCTGGGTTGTTGTGTAAGAATTTAATGCTCTCAGGATAACCTTCCATCGAGTCCATTAAACTTTTAAGTAAGTTGTATTCGTTACGCTTAGCGTCTAATTTTCTATTTTCTTCGGCAAGCTCTCCACGAAGCACTTCAAGCGCTTGTTGCGTTTCAAAAATACTAGACTTTGTTTTTTCTTGGTGTGCTTGTAAATCTGCTAAAGCATTACGCTTGTCTACTAAGATTTCTTCTTTCTCTACAAGCGCTTCTTGTAACTGTGTTAACTGCTGCGCACGTTGTGATTGCTCATCGGTTAACTGTGTTTGCGCACGTTGTAAGTTTTGAATAGACGTATCTGCTACGGCTACCTTTTTTTCGGCATCAAACTGATTACGCTGAATTTGTTGGAACTGACCTCTTAAAGCATCCACCCCTGATCTGCGCTCGTCAAAATTGCGTCGCTTATTTTCGATATCAAGTTTAGCATTTTCTACGGCGTCTTGTAACTCCGCTAATTTTGCTTCCTCATCACCAACCTGAATTTGTGTGTATTCGATCGAATCACCAATGGTTTTTACCTGGCCTGTAGCCTTATCTAAAAACTCTTTTAAATTGGTTTCTTTTTCTTTGAGGTAATGAAGCTTTTGAGTAGCTAAGTTTTTATCGTTTTCTTTACCACGTAAGTTTTGCAATAAATCGTTAAAAGCTCCCTGCATGCTTTGAAGGGCACGCTCTTTTTCAATAAAGCCAACTTTCTCCTGCTCAAGGGCCGCTTCTTCTACAGCAATCTCTGCTTCTAATTGCACGCGCTTATTAACCTCAAGGTCTTGTTGTTCGTTAAGTTCTTTGTACGTGATGTTAAAGCCTTCGAGCGCAGCTTTAGCAAGCTCGATAGATACTTCTCTAAACTCACCTTTAATTTCAAAATATTTTTCTGCTTTTTTAGCCTGATTTTCGAGGGTCTTTAATTGGTTGTTGATTTCAAACAACAAATCTTCGATACGCGCTAAATCCTGTTCGGTAGCATCTAATTTATTTTTAGCTTCCTTTTTTCTGGTTTTGTAAATGGTAATACCCGCTGCCTGCTCTAGCATTCTTCGGCGGCTATTTTCTTTATCCTTGATAATATCATCCACCATACCTAACTCGATGATGGCATAACTATCGGTACTCACACCCGTATCCAAAAACAAATTGTGGATGTCTTTTAAACGGCAGCTTACGTCGTTAAGGCGGTATTCGCTCTCGCCGTTTTTATAAAATCTACGCGTAACGGTTACGGTGCTAAACTCTGTGGGGAGTAAATTTTTAGTGTTTTCAAAAGTCAAACTCACTTCCGCTAAACCACTCGCACTTCTTGTTTTACTACCATTAAAAACGAGCGCGTCGAGATTTTCACTTCTTAGCGCCGATATTTTTTGCTCACCAATAACCCATCTGATGCTATCGATAATATTACTTTTACCACAACCATTGGGCCCAATAATCCCAGTGATCCCCTCGTCAAATGTTACCACTGTTTTGTCAGCAAAACTTTTGAACCCTTTGATTTCTAACGATTTTAATCTCACTTTTCTATTCTTTTAATACCCGCGAACTTACATTAAAACGGGTAGAAATAATCGTAAAAATTGTAGCACTGTTAATAAGACGTGGAGAAGTATTATTTAGATGGAATTAATTCACAATAAGATAGTTTTAATTAATTGTATATTAATTAGTTACAAGCATTTGATAGAATAAAAAATGAGGTAAGTTTAGTGGAAAAATAAGTTCGAATTAAGCATGTAAAACACCCCATTTGTCAACACAAATGGGGTGTTTTTAACCCTTACACCGAACAATCAATGATAGCGCTTGTTGTACCATTATACCCCTATGCATAGAAGCATCAATATCATATCAGGACAAATTCCCTGCCCTAATACCCCTGGCGATGCTCAGCAAACTTACTGGCTAATAGAGGGGCTTTGTGCGGCGGGCATTGATGTGCACCTATTTACTTTTTTAGAAGAAGGCGCCAACACAGATCCGGAACTCTCCAAAATTTGCGCTTCCATTTCAAGATATCCGGTCAATAAAGGACACCGAAATTTTTCGTTTTCAGTTCCCTACGCAGTAGCCAAGTATCAAAATGAGCAGTTAGAAAAAGACCTTGCAATCAACAACTACCCTATCCTAATTGAAGGGTTGGGTCCCTGCAGCTTAGCCTTTTCAAAAACACTCGAAAGCAAAAAAATATGGGTGCGCCTTCTCACTTTTGCCCCGGGGTATTTTGGGTACCTCCAAGAGCGGACGAAAGCGCCTTTAAAAAAATTGTATTACCAAAGAGAGGCGGTGCTTACCAAAAAAGTACTCAAAAAAATAAGCACAAGGGTGCAATGGATTGTGCCATCCTTAGCTGATAAAACCGAACTTGAAAATGTTTTTCTAGGAGGCAATATTGTATCCTTATCCCCCCTTAACAACAACATAAGTACCATCTCTAGTAAAACAGGTCTTGGCAATTACTGCTTATTTCAGGGCAACCTTGCAGACGCGGCAACGCATAAAACGGCTGCTTGGCTATTAACACATGTGTTTCATAACCTTACGGTTCCTTTTGTTATTACGGGCAACAACCCTTCACCTGTGTTGATTGAACTAGCACACAAGCAGCCACACACTTGCATTGTAGCAAATCCATCAGCGTCTGAAAGAAGCGATATGATTGAAAAAGCACAAATAATTTTACAGCCTTCTTTTATAAAGCCAGGACCCGACGAAGCGTTATTGGAAGGTATCAAAACAGGAAGACACTGCGTAACAAATAGCAAGTCAAGTGGCAGCCCTTATGCCCCATGTTACCATCAGGGATCTTCTGCAAGTGCATTTCAGGAAATTATTGTTCAGCTTTATCACCATCCATTTTCGGAAGAGGAAATAGAAACAAGAAGTAAAGCCGTAGCCACTGAAAAATCAAATGCGGCATTAACAACCGAATTTACCACCATTATTTGGGGCTAATACATCTTTGCAGAACACTTTTATAGCGCGCCGCTATCTAAAAGCTTGCCGCCATCTGTTTTTAAAATACGAGACGGATATCTATTTATCACAATAAAATCGTGGGTAGCCATAATAACAGCAGTGCCATAATCTTTTGCAATTTGAATGAGCAGTTGCATGATCTCATCACTGGTTTCAGGATCTAAATTTCCAGTAGGCTCATCGGCTAAAATTAATTTAGGTGAGTTAAGTAGCGCTCTAGCAATGTCTACACGCTGCTGCTCTCCACCACTCATTTCAAAAGGCATTTTAAAGCCCTTGCTTTTTAGGCCTACTTTATCTAATACGTCGTTGATTTTTTCTTCAATCAAACGCTCGTCCTGCCAACCTGTTGCCTGTAATACAAAACGCAAATTTTCATGCACGTTACGATCCGTTAACAACTGAAAATCTTGGAAAACAACGCCTAAATTTCGGCGTAAAAATGGAACTTTTTTCCAGTCCATATCTTTTAAGTCAAACCCAACCACAGAGCCAGTTCCATGCTGTAAAGCAAGTTCACCATAAAGCGTTTTTAACAAACTACTTTTACCGGTTCCTGTTTTTCCAACGAGGTATACGAACTCACCTTTTTGCACAGTAAAATTTACATCGTCTAATATTAAATTATTGCCTTGGTAAATTTTAGCCTGCTGTATGGATACGACTGTTTCTGACATAAAAATATTTTAATATTCAAAATCGATAATACCTGTTGAGGTATGTAAGTGTAAACTAGATTGAGACGCTGCTTCCACGCGGCCCACAATTTGAGCTTCAATATTAAATTCGGCAGCAATGTTTATTAGCGCCTCTGCTGTTTTTTGATTGGTAAAAATTTCTAATCGGTGACCCATGTTAAACACCTGATACATTTCTTTGTTATCAGACCCTGCATTTTCCTGAATCAAATTAAAGATTGGCGGCGGTGTAAACAAATTGTCTTTGATAATTTTTAATGTAGTTGGCAAATATTTCATGCACTTGGTTTGTCCACCACCACTACAATGTATCATGCCATGGATATCAGCAAAATGCGTATCCAATATCTTTTTTACAAGTGGCGCATAAGTTCTGGTAGGACTTAACAATAATTTGCCAATCGAAATAGGATCCGCAAAGCCTTCTACAGCAAGGGTATCCGTCATTTTATTTTTACCTAAGTAAACAACTTCTTTATCAAGTGTTGGCTCAAATGTTTCAGGATATTTAGTGGCATAGTAATTACTAAGCACATCATGTCTTGCACTTGTCAAACCATTACTTCCAAGTCCACTGTTGTATTCCTTTTCATAAGACGCCTTGCCCGAACTTGCAAAACCAACAATTACATCACCAGCAGCGATATTTTGGTTGGTAATTAGTTTTGATTTTGGCCATCTACTTTGCATCGTTCCATTTACGGCAATTGTTCTAACCACATCTCCTACATCGGCAGTTTCGCCACCTAAGTAATGAACTAAAACACCATAACTAGCGAGCGTATCAAAAAAAGATTGTGTGCCATTAATAACAGCCTCTAACACAGTCCCTGGAATTACTTTTTTATTTCTATCAATCGTAGAAGAAAACAAAATATTGTCCGTCACACCCACACAAAGCAAATCATCTAAATTCATGGCAACGGCATCTATAGCGATACCTTCCCACACAGATACATCACCGGTTTCTTTCCAATATAAATACGCTAAAATACTTTTGGTACCTGCGCCATCTGCGTGCATGATATTAACAAAAGCATCATCACCCATCAAATAATCGGGGTACATTTTGCAAAATGCATGCGGATACAAGCCTTGATCTAGCTTTTGTATGGCAGCGTGCACTTCTTCCTTCTGAGCCGAAACACCTCGTTTAGCGTATAAAGACATTGGTATATAATATATATGAACAAAACCAGTAACTCCTACAAAGGTAAGCAAAAGACAGAAAGAGTATGGCCGCAAATGGCTTAAGATTGGATTTTCCGCTTATTTTTGCCGCTTATTATGAAAGTCCACTACGAACTAGCCCCCTCTCTTCCTGCTTTTAGAAATGCAGTGCTCACTATTGGCACTTTTGACGGGGTGCACAAGGGACATCAAAAAATCATACAACAGCTTAAAGAAACGGCTACAGCGGTAAATGGAGAAACAGTTATTATTACTTTTCACCCCCACCCCCGCAAAATAGTTTCTTCGGTACCTGGCGACGTTAAATTACTTACCACGCTTCAAGAAAAAATAAGTTTATTAGAAAAAGCGGGTATTGATCATTTGGTTGTCGTGCCTTTTGACCATCATTTTTCAAACCTTAGCGCCGAAGCCTATATCACCGATTTTATTGTCGCCTATTTTAAACCGCATACGGTTGTAATTGGATATGACCACCGTTTTGGAAAAGGTAGAATTGGTGATTTTCAGTTATTAGAACAAGTGGGTAAACAACATGGATTTGTGGTTAATGAAATATCCGAACAGGTATTGCAAGAATCAGTGGTGAGTTCTACAAAAATTAGAGCTTCCATTGCCATACATGATATTGAAACCGCCAATACTTTTTTAGGCCACCCTTATTTTTTTGATGGACTTGTAGTAGAAGGAAATAAATTAGGCCGAACCATTGGCTACCCAACAGCCAATTTGCATATTGCTTCTGAAGAAAAACTCATTCCAAGTGATGGCGTATATGCCGTTCGCGTTTCGATCAATGATGCAAAAGAGGTTTATGATGGCATGATGAACATTGGCGTAAGACCCACCATTGATGGTAAAAAAAGAGTGGTAGAAGTAAATATTTTTGATTTTGACGCAGATATCTATGGCGCACAAGTAAAAGTAGAACTCTATTATTATTTAAGAGGCGAAGTGAAATTTGAAGGATTAGAAGGCTTAAAAGCGCAGCTTTTACAGGACAAAAATAAAGCAGCTGATTTATTACAAGGCACCAGTAGTAGTTACAAATTAAGCGATCATTTTAACGGCCAATTCTTTTAACAAGCCAGCATCAGATGTGCCTGCATCATGCACCCCAATACTTCTTAAATTGTATTGATGCAGCAGTAGCAATACTTTTTCTATACCCTCATAATCGTAACGGCGGGCAGTAGCAATATATTCTTTTACAAAAAAAGGATTCACGCCTAGCGCTGCAGCAGCAGACTGTTCGGTAATACTTGGAAGGCTATACAGCATAAATACTTTACTAAAATAATTGTAAAGCGCCGGCAGTATCATTTGAATGGGCGCAGCTTTTGGATTGGCCTCAAAATAATGAATGATTCGAATGGTTTTAGCAAGATCTCTTTTCCCAAGCGCATCTTGAAGTTCAAAAACATTAAAATCTTTACTTACCCCAATGTATTTTTCAATATCATCTTCTGTAATATTTTTTCGGCCCGCTAAATTAACTGCTAATTTTTCTACTTCATTTTGAAGCCTGCTCAAATCATTACCTATATGATCCACTAATAAATGAAGTGCCTTGGGGGCAATGGTTAATTTATGTGAAGCAACCATTTGATTCACCCATTCTGGTAATTGACTATCATACATTTTTTTTGTAGATAGCATCTCCCCTTTTGACTTTAAGGTTTTGGCTAATTTAGAACGGCCGTCTACTTTTTTTTCTTTGTAGCTCACTACAAAAATGGTAGACGCGAGTGGATTGTCGATGTAAGATTCTAATTTTTCGATGTCGCGCATTTGCTGCGCTTCTTTTAAAATAACCACCTGCTTTTCGGCAAACATGGGATAACGCATACAAGCATTCACCACCGACGACCAATCGGCGTCTTTTCCATAAAAAATGGATAAGTTAAAACTCGCCTCCGCCTCCGGTAAAATTTTATGCTCAGCATAGTTCACCACTTGATCAATAAAAAAAGGCTCGTCACCTTCTAGCCAATAAATAGGCTTGAAGTTACCTTTTTTCCAATCAGCTATGATTTTTTCGGCAGACATAGTGCAAAGATGCTAGAAAATCTTATCAAATTGCTAAATCTACCTTGGTTTCAAACGATTTTATTTAATTTGCAGCAAAACAAACATTATGTCAGCAAATAACGGTAACAGTAGCAACAACAAAGGTATTATCATATTTCTAGTTTTGGCCCTAGTAGGTAGTTGGGCATACTTCTTATATAGCAACAACCAACACCAAGACACAGTTACCCTCATGGAAACTAAAATCCAGTTTGTAGATAGCAGCAGAGGCGCGATCCAAGAGGCTTATGATTTAGTTTCTGCTAAAGCCGATTCATTAACCCTTAACAATGGTCAATTACAAGGAGCGCTTGCAGAAAGAGGCAATGAAATTCAACAATTAAAATCAAATATCAGCGCTATTATTAAAAATAAAAAGGCATCAGACGCAGACCTTTCTTTAGCGCGCAAAATGATTTTAGAATTGAATGGAAAAGTAGAAGGCCTATTTGCTGAAATCGAAAAATTAAAAGGCGAAAACAAGCAATTAACGGTTGCCAACGAACAATTAAATACCGAAAAATCTCAACTTACCAACGATAAACAAAATTTAGAGCAAAACCTATCTGCTACTAAAAAAGAGCTTGACGAAAAAGTGGATGTAGCTTCTACCCTACATGCATCTAATATTGGAATTGCTGCATTAAATGTAAAAAACAACGGCGCTGCAAAAGCGACTACTTCAGCTAAACGTGCAGACCTTATTCGCATTTCATTTACGTTAGACCCTAATAGAATTGCCGTTACTGGCACCAAAGACATTTATGTATGTGTAACGGGTCCAGATGGTAAAGCCATTACTGAAGGTGCTTCATTTGATACCAGAGAAGAGGGCAAGAGATCCTACACGAGCAAAGTGAGTGTAAACTATGAACAAGGCAAAGCAAGTCAAGTTAGCTTTGATTGGAAACAAGCAGCTGCTTTTCAAATGGGTAATTATACAATCGAAATTTATAACAACGGTTTTAAAATTGGCGAAGGTGTAACAAGCCTTAAAAAAGGCGGCTTGTTTTAATTGACCATGAAAAAATTTAGGTGGTCGGGTTTTCTATTTTTTATTGCCATACTCTTTGTGTGCGCTACCATATTTTATTCAAGTTATGTGGCAAGTAAAATTGCCAACACCGAAAGGAAATATGTAAGCGAATGGATAGAGGCGCAACAAACAATATTAAGTAGTAAAGACAGTAGCAACCTAAACCTTGCAACACAAATTAGCGCCAACAACCAAGACATCCCTATCATTGAAACCAATGAAAATGGGATTCCTACGGGCAACACACTAAACCTAGACTCAGCAAGTATTGCAGCAGATAGCTTGTACCTTGTAAAAACTTTAGAAGACTTTAAAGATTTTTGTAAGACGCCCATTGTACTAGTTATTAGCGACTCCCCTTATATAGCCAATCACTATTACTACGGGCCAAGCAAACTACTAAATGAGGTAGAATGGTACCCGTATATTCAGCTACTTATTATTGCCTTATTTATTTTAGTAGCAATTGGTGCAATACGCACCCGCTATAAAAATGAACAGGATAAATTATGGCTTGGCATGGCCAAAGAAACAGCCCACCAACTGGGTACTCCGGTTTCTAGCTTGCAAGGGTGGATTACTTTATTAAAAGAAAAAGAAACCAAAGATCCAATTGTTTTTGAAATCGAAAAAGACATTGAAAGACTGCAACTTATTTCGGATCGTTTTGGAAAAATTGGAAGCGCTCCTGTTTTAACGCGTAATAATCCATTTATTGAAATTGAACGCATGGTTGCTTACATGAAACTCAGGTCAAGCAAACAAGTTGTGTTTGAAAGTCATTTGCCCGATGAGGCTTTTGTTATGTTATCCATTCCCCTTTTTGATTGGGTTTTAGAAAATCTAATTAAAAATGCACTTGACGCTACAGAAGGTGCTGGAAAAATTACCATTGAAGCGTCTATACATAATAAGCAAGTTCATATATTAATTTCGGATACGGGCAAAGGCATGGATAGCCAAACTGCGAATCAGGTTTTTGAACCTGGCTTTACCACTAAAAAAAGAGGTTGGGGACTTGGCCTTCCACTCAGTAAAAGAATTATGGAAAGCTATCACCACGGAAAATTATTTGTGAAAAATACAGCGCCTGGAAAAGGAACTACGTTTTGTTTGCAACTTCCGGTAGCCAACTAATTATTTGAAAACAACTGCACTTAATGCAGGCAACTGCAAAGTAAGTTCATACCAGTTATTTTCTTTGTCAACGCAAACACTTGGTATCAAAGGGTTATAAACAACGCCAGTACCCCAAAATTCTTTGGCGTCACTATTAAATATTTCCTGCCAACTTGTTTTTCCTTGTACCTTAATTTTCCAATCGTGCCTAACAACAGGTGTTACATTGATCACTACTAAAATATCTTGTGCAGGGTTTTTACCTTTTCGTTTAAATGCCATTACAGACTCGGACCTATGCCCCAAGTCTACCCATTCAAAACCAGCCGGATCAAACTGAAGTTGATATAGCGCAGGTTCCGATGTATACAGTTCGTTTAGTTTTTGCACACAATATTTCATACCGCCATGACTTGGGAATTGAAGTAAATTCCAAGGCAGTTCGGTTTTATAATTCCATTCGGTGGTGGCTGCAAACTCATTACCCATAAATAAAAGCTTGGCACCCGGATGCATAAACATATACGCATACAAAAGCCTTAAGTTGGCAAATTTTTGCCATTCGTCGCCAGGCATTTTATAAATCATGGGGCTTTTGCCATGCACGACTTCGTCATGACTCAGCGGTAGCATAAAATTTTCGTCGTAGTAGTACATCATACTAAATGAAAATTTATCCTGCACACCTGCGCGCATGATTGGATCCGTTTTAAAATAACTAAGGGTATCGTGCATCCATCCCATCATCCATTTCATGCCAAAACCTAAACCGTCCATAAAAGTTGGCTTACTTATACCCGGCCAATCTGTAGCTTCTTCGGCGATGGTTTGTATATCTGGAAAATCACGGTAAAGCGTTTCGTTTAAATCTTTGATAAATGCAATGGCTTCTAAATTGCCGTCACCACCCATTTCATTGGGTTCCCACTCCCCCTCTTTTCTACTATAATCTAAGCGAAGCATAGAACTCACCGCATCTACGCGTAATCCATCTATGTGAAAAGCATCTATCCAAAAACGCGCGCTACTTATTAAAAATGATTTTACCTCGCCGCGTTTATAATTAAAAACATAAGAGTTCCAATCGGGATGAAATCCTTTGCGCATATCGGCATACTCATAGGTATGCGATCCGTCAAATAAATAAATCCCATGTGCATCGTAAGGAAAATGCGAAGGCACCCAATCTAAAATTACGCCAATACCTGCGTTATGAAAGGCGTCTACAAATGCTGCAAAATCTTGCGGGTTTCCAAACCTAGAAGTAGGTGCAAAAAATCCAGTACCCTGATAACCCCAACTTCCATCATATGGATGCTCCATAACAGGCATGAGCTCGATATGGGTAAATCCCATTTCAAGCACATAAGGCACGAGCCTTTCTGCTATTTGTGCATAGGTGTTATAACTTTCTTCATCGGTTGGAACAGGACGCATCCAACTCGCCAAATGCATTTCATACACAGAAATAGGTGCATCTAATGCATTTTTTTGTTTACGATTGTTGAGCCAGTTATTATCAGACCAATTGTAATTTGTTTGCCAAGTAATGGAAGCCGTTTCAGGCCTTTTTTGTGCGTAATGCGCAAAAGGATCGGACTTGTTAAGCCTCACCCCTTCAAAACCATGAATGTAATATTTATACATTTCTCCAGCACCTACACCCGGAATAAATCCTTCCCAAATACCGGAAGCATCTGGGCGTACATGCAAAGGATGTGACAACTGATCCCAGCCATTAAAATTTCCAGTAACAAAAACAGCAGTGGCACTAGGCGCCCACACAGCAAAATAGGTGCCTACTACTCCATTTACTTCAAACTGCTTATTACCAAAAAAATTATACAGTTGGTAATGTGTGCCCGCCTGAAAATTACGCACATCTGCTTCTGAAAATATTGAATATTCCCAAACAGTTTTTTGTGCAGCATCTAAAGGTGTAGCAGTTGCCAAAGTATCAATTTCGTGAAAGGTACAACCTTTATTTACTTAATTCAATAATCCACATTTGCTTTGCAGGAATAGAAAATTGAGCACCTACTTGATAGCCCGTTACCACTTCTTTACCTCCTTTAAAACCACCCGTTAATTCGGCGTAATCTGAAAACTGAATATCCTGTGCTTTGTCGTTGCTATTTACAACACACATAACCGTTTGGTTGGCCGATTTTCTGAAATAAACAAAATAGCCATCCTTAGGAACAAACATGATTGTTTTACCAGAGGTTAATGCAGGAGATCCTTTTCTAAAATTAGCTATCGTTTTTACAAAATTGAATGCGTCATTTTCTTTTGCATTTCTTCCAGCAGCTTCAAATTTATTTTGCGTATCGCCAGGGAATCCACCCGGAAAATTTAAACGCACCATTGCATCACTTGGGTTCATGAAATTTTTCATTAAAATTTCTGTGCCATAATACAACTGAGGAATACCGCGGGTTGTATAAAGTAGGCCAAGTCCCATTTTAAATTTATTGTAGTCTTCGCCAACCATCGATAAAAAACGGTTATTGTCATGATTGTCTAAAAAAATACAATTGTTAAGTGGGTTCTTGTACAAAATATCTTGCGATAAAGTCACATACAATTTAGACAATCCATTGTCCCAACTAAATGGTTGATTAACGGCGTCTAATAAAGCATAATACACGGGAAAATCTGTTACGCCTTCTACGTTATGCTTAAACGGAATATCCATATTATTACGCGTGAAATATGCCGTACCTGTAACTGATCTAGAAACGGTTTCTCCAAAAATAGTAAGCTTTGGATATTCAAGCATCAACGCGTCGTTTACGCGGTTCATAAACGCTTCATCACAATACTTATAAGTATCTACTCTCCAACCATCAACACCAAATGTTTCGGTAGTCCATATAGCGTGTTGAATTAAATAGTTGGCAACGTATGGATTGCGCTGATTTACATCCGGTAAATGTGGCACAAACCAGCCATCTAACATTTTCTTTTTATCAATGGCACTTCCATTGTTCGAATAAATGGTTTCTTCACGGTGCGTACTGCCGGTATAACTATCCCACTGATTTACCCAATCTAAAGCAGGTGCATCATTATGCATCCAATGCTTATCGCCCACATGATTGTACACCGCGTCTTGAATTAATTTTAATCCATTTTTATGCATCGCATCAGATAAAGATTTGTAGGCTTCGTTGCCACCAAAACGTTTATCCACTTTGTAATGATCGGTAAACCAATATCCATGGTATCCGCTCATCCAACCGGCTGCTTCCTTATTTTGAGGCATGTCATTTTCAATTATTGGACACATCCAAATAGAGGTCATACCTAGTTCCTTGATATAATTTAAATGATTTTCTACACCCTTTAAATCACCTCCGTGACGAAGAAGTATATCACTTGCATTGGCAACACTATCACGTAAGTCTTTAAATGCATCGTTGGTTTTATCGGCGTTGCTAAAACGGTCTGGCATAATTAAATAAATAGCATCTTCGCTGCGCACGCCTTGAGCAAACTTTGTACCGTTACCCTCCCTTCTATTTAACAATGCCCATTCATATACAGTTACTTTACCGCCGTTTGATGCGCTGATTTTTACATTGCCCGCTTTTGCTGAAGGCGCAATGGTAAGATCAAGTGCCACGTATTTGCCGTTGGTAAAAGTGTGCGTTTTTGAAAGCGTTACCCCTGGATACTTTACATCAAAAGTTGCTTTTGAAAAACCAGCATCAGCACTTCTTAATAAAAGTTGAACTTTATTTAATTTCATACCAACAAACCAATTGGTAGGATACATACTAACCTGCTGTGCTGTTGCAATAATTGCAACGCAAATAAACAATACAAATGAAATAATTTTTTTCATATCTATAATTTTCAAAATTCAATAATTATTTACTCGCTAATTTAGAAGCGCCGGGATCATACACAAATAATACACTCACCGAAGCGCAAAGCATTAAAAATCCTGCTAACACAATTGCATAAATGGGTTGTCCTCCATAAATATGTTTCACAATCCAACCACCACAAATACCATTGATAATTTGAGGAAGCGTGATAAAGAAATTAAAAATACCCATGTAAATGCCAAGCTTTCCTGCAGGAATAGAACCCGATAAAATAACATACGGCATGGCTAAAATACTAGCCCAGGCAAGACCTACGCCTATCATCGAATAAGTTAGCATGGCCGGATCGGTAATAAAATAAATAGACACTAGTCCAATACCTCCAGCAAACAATGAAAATGCGTGCGTACCCTTTCGGCCTAAAAACTTAGCCACAACAGGTAAAAAAAGCGCATAAATAGCAGCTACTAAATTGTAAGTACCAAACGCAGAACCCACTTTATTACCTGCCTCATTGTAAGCCACAGATAATACATCGTCACCTGCTAATTTATAAACATGTGTTGCAACAGCATCTGTTGTAAAAACCCACATACTAAAAAGTGCAAACCAAGAAAAAAACTGAACAAGTCCAAGTTGTTTCATTGTGCGTGGCATTTTTCTGAAATCGACAAAAATTTCAGATAAGCCTGCTTTTTTTGTTGCTTCTGATTGTCCGCCATGATACTGCTCATACTCGGCAGGTGCATATTCTTTAGAAAAAAATACGGTTACTAAAATAGCAAGTATAAAAACAGCCGCACCAATATAAAATGCGTATTTGATATTGTCTGCAACACCTGATGGGCCTGCTTCTTGAGAGAATCCAAGTTTTGCCAACCAGTTAGGTAGTTCAGATCCTGCAACAGCTCCTACCCCAATTAAAAATGTTTGAACTGCAAATCCACTTGTACTTTGCGCGTCTGGTAAGTTATCGGCAACAAGCGCTCTAAATGGTTCCATCGCAACATTAAAAGAAGCGTCCATGATCATAACCATTCCTGCTCCAATCCAAAGTGCTGGAATTACAGATGCAAATGCACCGGCGTTTGGTAAAAACAAAAGCGCAATAGAAGAAAGTAAAGCACCTGCTAAAAAATAAGGTTTTCTCCTACCTATTTTATTCCAGGTTCTATCACTATAATGACCAATGAGTGGTTGCACAAGCATTCCCATAAGGGGCGCTACAATCCAAAATGCTGGAAGTTGATCCACGTCGGCACCAAAAGAGCGAAGGATTCGACTGGCATTACCATTTTGAAGCGCAAACCCAAATTGAATACCCAAAAATCCAAAACTCATGAAAAAGATTTGGCCAAGCGTTAACCTAGGTTTAGGTTTTACACCCTGTAAAGGAGTGGCATTAGCGGCAGTATTTGACATAGCAATCGTTTTTAGCAAATGTGTAAAAAATACATATCCACTAAAATAGGTAAAAAACCTATCCAATCACCTACCCAATCACAAATCCGTCGGGTATAATGGCCATTTTTTTAACCACTACAATGCCATCTTTAACGGCGTACAAGGGGTGATCCGTGTTGGTGAGGTGTTTCCCTCCTTTTATGATTACGTCGTTGCCTATACGGCAGTTTTTGTCAATAATGGCAGATTCTATTGCACAGCGCTCTCCAATACCTATAAGCGGCTTACCTGCAGCTGTATTTTCATGTATTTGTTCGAGGGTTTCATAATAATCGTTACCCATTACATAGGTATTACTAATAGTGGTTCCTTTACCAATTCTGGCACGAATGCCCACCACAGATTGTTCGATGGCACTGGCATGTATAATGGAACCTTCTGCAATAATACTTTTATCTAGTCTTGTGCCGCTAATTTTTGCTGGAGGAAGCATACGAGCACGACTATACACCGTTTTAGCATTATCAAATAAATTAAACGATGGAACATCATCTGTAAGACCAATATTGGCCTCAAAAAAAGAATAAATATTTCCGATGTCTGTCCAATATCCATCGTATTGGAAACTCACAACTTTGTAGGAGCCAATAGCCTGTGGCATAATTTCTTTTCCAAAATCGGTTGCATTTGGATGCACTTCATTGAGCAAATGATAGAGTGCTTTTTTACTAAAAATATAGATGCCCATGGAAGCCAAATAATTTTTACCAGCAGCTTTCATCGCCTCGCCCGTATCACTTGTCCAATTTGGCAAAAGATCTGGTGCAGGCTTTTCTATAAAAGAAGTAATTAAATTTTCATCGTTGGTTTTTAATATGCCAAACTCAGGTGCATCTCTACTATCAACAGGAATAGTAGCAATAGAAATATCAGCTCCTTTAGCCATATGCGCTTGCCACATTTCACTAAAATCCATTTGATAAAGCTGATCCCCACTTAATATTAAAATGTATTCAAAATCTAAATTAGAAATATGTCGAAGTGATTGACGCACGGCATCTGCGGTACCCTGAAACCAACCTGGATTATCAGGTGTTTGCTCGGCTGCTAAAATGTCTACAAAGCCACTACTAAAAGCGCTAAAATGATACGTGTTTTTGATATGTTTATTCAATGACGCAGAATTAAACTGCGTTAAAACAAACATGCGGTTAATTTGACTATTGATACAATTACTAATGGGAATATCTACAAGTCGATACTTTCCGGCAATAGGTACGGCAGGCTTAGATCTACTCACTGTTAATGGAAACAATCTTGAACCAGCGCCACCTCCTAAAATAACGGCTAAAACAGATTTTGAAATCGTACTCATACTTGTATTTTTTAGTATAAAATTTATAGTGATTTGTAAACATTGGTATAGGACTGAACCGTTTGCTCCCAACTATGATTGATTTGCATCATGGTTTGTCGCATCCATAACAAATGTGTTTTATGCTCAAATACCGAAATGGCCCTTCCAATAGAATCTACAATATCACCTTCGCTTGCGTGTGTAAATCTAATTCCATAGCCTCCTTCATCTCCCATATCAACAACCGTATCTTGAAGCCCCCCCGTGCTGCGCACCATGGGTACCGTTCCATAACGCATAGCATAGAGTTGATTTAAACCGCAGGGTTCTACCCTTGATGGCATCAGTAAAAAATCGGCGGCAGCATAAAGCGCATGACTTAATATTTCGTTGTATCCAATATATACTTGCAGAATATTAGGATTTGAAGCAGCTAGATGACTGAGCGCATGCTCAACTGCAGGATCCCCACTTCCTAAAATCATGTAAGAAGCTTTTGTACCATAGGTTTGAATGGCATTATGTATAGCTCCTGGTAAAACGTCGGCAGCTTTTTCTCCAACCAACCTTCCAATAAAAACAAAAAGCGGAAGCCTTGCATCTAACCCGTACTGACTACAAATTTTTTCTTTGTTTTTTTGTTTGCCTTCCATCACCGTTTTAACGGTATACATCTCTTCTAAATTTGTATCTGTTGCAGGATTCCATACTTCATGATCAATGCCATTTAAGATGCCTACACATTTGTTTTTTTCTGAAGCAAATAAAGATTCGAGACCATTGGCATGATGCATTAGTTCAAGCATATAACTAGGACTTACCGTTGTAATTTTTGATGCGCACTTAACAGCCGCAGCAAGCGGATTGACGGCATTGTTCCAATCGAGTAATCCTTTTTTTGACAAGTCCCATCTGGGTATTAAATGAGATTGATTCCATCCCATCCAACCCTGGTATTGTGCGTTATGTATGGTAAGCACCGTAGGCACTTCTTTTAAATTTTGATAGTCATAACAATGCTGCATCATAAATGGGATAAGCCCCGCATGATAATCGTGACAATGCACCACTGATGGACGGTGATTCCAATGGGACATCCAGTGTACCACCGCAATTTGAAAAGCAGTAAAACGCTCGGCGTCGTCGGGATATCCATATATTTTTTGCCGGTCTAATAGGCCATGGATATCTACTAAATATAAATCGAAACCTAGTTTGTTGTTGGACTCTTTAATGATCGTATACTCAAATTCCCAAGCACCCATATATGCCTTTGCTTTGTAATCCACCACCCAATTAGAAGCATATAAAAATGACGTGCGGTACATAGGCATCACCACTTTTGAGGTAATGCCGGCCTTATTTTGGTATTTTGGGAGCGCTCCTACTACATCTCCAAGGCCTCCTGCCTTGGCTACCGGATAACACTCTGCACTGACATGAACCACTTCCATAGCGCTAAAAATAGGTTTACCCTCTAATGTAAGAACTAATTATCAGCCCGCAAATTCTAGTTTTACTTTTTCGGTACCTATTTTATTATTATTTTACAGCTTACTAACAAATTAAACGATTGATATGAGCCAACCTAAACAACCCACCAACACCGGTGCACTTGCAACCCTTGTGATGGTATTTTTCTTTTGGGGATTTATTGCTGCGTCTAACAGTATTTTTATCCCGTTCTGTAAAACACATTTTAATTTAAACAACTTTCAGTCTCAACTGATTGGATCTGCATTTTATGGAGCTTATTTTATTGGCTCATTATTCTTGTTTATTTTTTCCAATGTTTTAGGAAAAGACTTACTCAACAAAATTGGATATAAAAAAGGTATTATTTACGGACTACTTATTTCGGTAGTTGGTGCATTGTTAATTATCCCTTCTGCTAATGCCAATTCATTCCCGGCTATTTTAGCATCATTTTTTGTAGTGGCACTTGGATTTTCTTTGCAACAAACTGCTGCTCAACCATTTGCTATTTCATTAGGTGATGCGTCTACAGGTTCTCACCGTTTAAATTTAGGCGGAAGTATCAATTCATTAGGTACCACACTCGGACCAATTATTGTAAGCTTTTTCTTATTTGGTACAGCAGATAGTAAAGCTGCAGTTGTTACGGTAACCAACATCAATATATTATACATGATTGTTGCTGGCGTATTTGCTGCAGTAGCATTATTTTTTGCGTTCTCCAACTTACCAGACGGCAAAAATGATGAAGCGTTTGAAAAAGCAAATAAGGCTTCTTCCTCATTACTTATGATGACATTAATTATTGGTGCGATCATTGTAGTAGGCCAATTAACAGAAGTTCCTAAACTAACTTTACTCCTACTTTCATTAGTAGCCGTTGTTGGTATTTTATTTTATTCTAACGGAAGTGCTATCAAAAATAATGATGGCTGGGGTGCCATGAAATACCCTCAGTTAATTTATGGTATGATTGGCATATTTGTATATGTAGGTGTTGAAGTAACCATTGATAATAATTTTGGTGCTTTATTAAAAATACCTGGCTATTTAACCGCCGAAGGTTTAGATGAAAGTGCTATTTCAAAATACATTTCATTGTACTGGGGTAGCCTTATGATTGGTAGATGGACCGGTGCCATCAGCGTATTTAATTTAAAAGGAACCCTTAAAACCATCATGATGATTGTGGTGCCATTTATTGCATTTGGTGTAGTACTTGGTGTAAGTCAAATTTATGGTAACGATGTTACTGATTTATTTGGTTACGCAGTATTTATTGCCATTGCAGTAGCTGCCTTCTTCTATGGTCAAGAAAAGCCTGTTAAAACCTTATTGGCTGTATCAGTATTAGCTGCAAGCTGTATGATTGTTGGCGTATTTACATCTGGTATTGTATCTGTATATGCATTTATGGCGGGTGGATTGTGCTGCTCTGTAATGTGGCCTTGTATTTTCTCATTAAGCGTAGGCGGGTTAGGAAAATATACCAGCCAAGGATCTGCGTTTTTAATTATGATGATTTTAGGTGGAGCCATTATTCCGCCATTACAAGGTGCCATTGGAGATATGTCTGCGGTAGGCATGCATAAATCTTACTTATTAGCAGCTGCAGGATTTTTATTTTTAGCGTATTTAGCACTTAAGCAAAAAGCGGTATTAAAAACACAAGGCATCGATTTTGATGCACAAGTTAGTGGTGGTCACTAATTTGATTAAATAGTATTGAACGAAATTGAAATAACAAACATGTTAAATAATACGAGCGCATTGGAGGCATTAGCAATAGGAATTGACATTGGTGGAACGGGTACCAAATTTGGTATTGTAGACCGCGTAGGAAACGTTTTATTTTCTAGCGAGATATCTACACGTAAACACAACGACGTTAACGACTTTATTGATGACTTGCACAATGAGCTTAGTAAATTAATTGACAATGTTGGCGGCATAGGCCGTATCAAAGGGATTGGAGTGGGCGCACCCAATGGAAACTTTTACACAGGAACCATTGAGTACGCCCCCAACCTTCCTTGGAAAGGCATCATTCCTCTAGCCCGTATGATGGAAGATAAATTTAAAATTCCAGTGGTATTAACCAATGATGCCAACGCGGCAGCTATTGGTGAAATGATGTATGGTGCAGCACAGGGCATGAAAGATTTTATCATGATTACCCTTGGCACAGGTGTTGGTAGCGGTATTGTTGCCAACGGAAAACTAATTTATGGACACGATGGTTTTGCTGGTGAATTAGGACATACCACTATTATTCCAAACGGTAGATTGCATGAAGGCACAGGAAAAAGAGGTTCTTTAGAATCTTATGCATCTGCTACAGGTGTTCGTTTAACAACACTAGAAATTTTAGAAAAAAGCAGCGAACCAAGTTCTTTAAGATCTATTCCATCTGATCAAATTGATTCTAAAAAAGTATATGAAGCCGCTATTGCTGGCGATGCCGTTGCAAAAGAAATTTTTGAATCTACAGGAACTATTTTAGGCGCAGCACTTGCCAACTTTGTAATGTTTTCAAGTCCAGAAGCCATTATATTATTTGGCGGCTTAACAAAAGCAGGTGATTTGATATTAAAGCCTACCAGAGAAAGCATGGAAGCGAACCTGATTCAAATTTTCCAAAATAAAGTGAAAATTTTAGTGAGTCACTTAAAAGAATCAGACGCTGCCATCCTTGGTGCATCTGCACTTGCCTGGGATCTTAAATAAGCACCTAAAAATTATTAGCGAATCATAAATACGGCCGGCACCGGACGTTGCCCTTCTTTATCGGAAGGTTTAATGGTTTCTTTTCCATTAATCAGCAAACAACTACTACCTCCCCCATCTAAATTGATGGCTTCTACACAACCAATTTGTTTCATAAGTTTTGCCATTTCGGGAAGCGTCAAACCATCTGCCCTTCCTGGAAAACGACCTTCACAAACAAACATAATAAGTTCGTTGTTGGCAGTATAACCAACTGCTGTTCGGGGATGCTTATCTGAAATTGCTTTGCCAGCAAATTTTAATTCTTCGTTGTTGGTAATTTTAAGTTCCCCTTCTTGTAATAATACTGGACCACCGCCAATAGCCGTTTTTATTTTCCACTTTTTAAAATTTCCTTTTGAAAGCATTACGCTTGCAGGAACATCCGCAACCGAATCTTTAAACATGGGAATCACAGTTTGAGAAGCATATACATTAGCATCTGCAGTATCGGTGTACACCCATGCTACATCTGGCTTATTTGATTTAGAAATCCCTAATGCTGCACCATACACATGCCTGTAGGTAAGTGTGTCTTTTCCTTTACCAGGAAGTGAATGCAAATGATACGATTTTATTTCGCCATTGTCTACAACTAAATTTAAATTTGAATTATGTGCAAATTCAAAAAAAGTTGCATTCATTACAAGCAGTGGCTTATTGGATATAGAATCATAAAATTTTTGTGGCGTATACCTTTTGCCATTCCCTACTGCCGTAGATAAAGGATGTGATTTATCTTTTAAATCGTAACTGATATAATAGGCAATATTGAGTTTGCCATCAATGGCATCGGTTGTTTTGTAAACGTGCATAGAAGCTGGTAATGGACCAAAATCTGTGTCAACATTTGTCCAATTCACTTGCGCATTTGTTGCGGATGTAAATAGTGTAAGTAAGAGCGCGAATACTATATTTTTCATAAGCTTTTTTCAGATAGCCATTTATCTTTACCCCATCCCTTAATTACATGTTTTTCGCTATGGTAAGACGAACGTACAAGCGGGCCACTTTCTACATAATCAAAACCAATTTGATAACCAATCTCTCTTAATTCAGCAAATTCATCGGGGTGCACAAAACGCTGCACCGCTAAATGTTTTTTAGTGGGCTGTAAATATTGACCAAGCGTTAACACATCACAACCAACGTTTACCAAATCTTTCATAGATTGAACCACTTCATCTTTGGTTTCACCAAGTCCAAGCATCATACCCGTTTTAGTGCGCATGCCACCTTTTTTTAAGGTTTCTAAAACGCCTAATGAACGGTGGTACTTAGCCTGTACACGCACTTGACGCGTAAGTCTTTCTACGGTTTCCATATTATGACTCACTACTTCAGGTGCAGCGTCAATAAGGCGCTGTATTTGATCCGGAATGCCTTTAAAATCAGGTATCAATGTTTCGAGTGTTGTAGTTGGCGTTAATGCCTTAACAGCTTTAATAGTGTTATACCAGATGGTAGAACCACCATCTTTTAGTTCATCTCTATCTACACTCGTAATAACAGCGTGCTTCACCTTCATGAGGTGAATGGCTTCTGCCACGCGCTGAGGTTCATCAAAATCTACGGGAGCAGGACGCCCGGTGGCCACCGCACAAAATCCGCAACTACGCGTACACACATTACCTAAAATCATAAAAGTTGCCGTTCCTTCACCCCAACACTCTCCCATGTTAGGACAGTTACCACTCTCGCAAATGGTATGCAATTTATGGGTATCTACAAGGCCTCTAACGTGCTTATAACTTTCACCAATAGGCAGTTTTACACGTAACCAATTGGGCTTTTGTATTTTAGAAGTAGTAGGATCTATTTTAGGAACAACGGGTAATTCTTGCATGAAACAGAAATTCTAAATGATTGCTTGAGATGCAAAAATAGGTCACTTTCGCTTACCAAATGTGACAGAAATATAGGCGTTAAAAAACAGGCTTTTTTCCTTGTTTAAGAGCATAATTGGCATCTTTTTAGAAAAATAAGTGGCTTTTAACCCTACTTCTAGCGCAGATACCATTTCGTTGTAACGGCCATAGTCGAATCGAAGGGCGCCTTTAACATGCCCCCCAGGTACCAACTGCATTTCATTGAAGCCTTTACCAAAAGTTGATTTACCTAAAACGATGGTAGGATCTAAAAATAAATTGTCGTTGTTGGCGTATTTGATATCTTCTTGTTTGAGCGTTGTAGGATTTTGAATTTGCAAATAATAAGGCTTTAACAATCCTGCACTAATACCTCCACCATAAATGGCAGAAACAGCAACGCCGTTTTTATTTCCTTTCCCACCAATTAATTTTTGTTGACCAACACCAAACTTAAGGTCATACAAATTATTTTGTTTGCCGTAAATATAATTTGACACAATAATAAAACCTTGCACCGAGCTTGCTGTTGGCGTTTTTTCTTCTTTAGGATGCTTGTGCTCCCCTAGTTCGATCCACCACAAATTTGTTTTTGTAATGGATTTATATTTTCCTTTTTCATAAAATACACTCCACCCATCTGTATTAAAATGGATGCCTTGCGTAATTTGTTTTTGATAAATTAAAGCGCCCTCTTCTTCTTGCTTGATGAGTTGATTTATTTTTTCACGGCGTTCATTTTTTAAACGAATTTTTTCTTGCTGCGCCGCAGATAATTTTTGCTGCTGTGCAACACTCATGCTTACAAAAAATAAGCTTGCAAATAGGGTAACCCCTATTTTTTGAAGGCTGGGGGCCATAAATTCTATTTTCTTCACGCTCGTTTGATTAGTTCCTTGTAAATTTAAGGCAAAATTGTACCAATGACTTCACAAATTATTTATAAAACTAAGTTAAGAACTGAAGCTACACATATACAAAGTGGCACAACTATCGAAACAGACGCCCCCACAGACAATCAGGGCAATGGCGAACGGTTTTCACCCACCGATTTAGTGGCCACCGCACTGGCAACTTGCATGGTTACCACCATGGGTATTAAAGCGCAAAGCATGGGCATTGCACTAGACGGCACTACGGCCGATGCCACCAAAATAATGGTGAGCGACCCACGCAGAATTGGAAAAATAATAGTACATATAAAATTCCCGGATAGCCTGCAGCTAGACGAAAAAACAAAAGAAATATTGGAAAGAGTGGCAAGAACCTGCCCAGTAGAGCGCACTTTACATCCAGATGTAGAACTTGATTTTAGTTTTACTTGGCCTGCATAAATACAGTAAAAAAATATTTCTAAAACTGCGCTAAAAGGGCGCAAACCAATCTTGTTACAGCATTGTTTGCAGCACCTGCATTACCCTACTAACCGGAAGTCCCATTACATTGTAAAAATCACCTTCCACCTTTTTGATTCCTACCACGCCAATCCATTCTTGAATGGCATAGGCGCCGGCTTTGTCATAAGGCTTGTACTTGTCTACATAAAACGTGATTTGTTCTACTGTAAGTTCATGGAAATGAACCGTGGTAATATCTGAAAAAGATTTTTCAAAGGCTCCCTCCATTAAAACAACACCTGTAATAACGCGGTGCGTTTGACCCGCAAGTTTGGATAATATTTCTATGGCATTTTCTCTACTGGTGGGTTTACCAATAATTTCATCGCCTAAAACCACAATGGTATCAGCAGCAATCACAATTGTGTTGTTTGACAAATCCGCTGCTACCCCGAGTGCTTTTTGACGCGCAATATACACCGGCACTTCTTCTATAGCAAGGTCAGCTGGATAAGTTTCGCTGGTAGGTTTTACAATCACTTCAAATGAAACCTCGGCCCATTCAAGTAATGTTTTTCGGCGCGGAGAGCCAGAAGCCAATACAATTTTTTTGCTCATACTTTTTATAGATAATACCTGAAAAATACCATCGATACAATGCCCGTAAGCATCACGATTTTTATAACCGTGCTAAGTTTGCCAAAATCTTTTTCGGTTTGTGCAGTAAGTAATTTTATAAATACCCAAATTAATGGTGCAACAATAGTAAGCATGCAATAAACAATACTTTCCCACCAACCCATGGGTATCACATACAACTGAACAATTATAAGTACAGCGATTAACACCACCAGCCAAACTGCTACAAATACTTTGGTGGCCGTAAGCCCCCATACAATGGGAATGGTTCTACAACCATATTTTGCATCACCTACCCTATCTTCTACATCTTTAATCACTTCTCTAATTAAAGAAATAATAAATGCAAAAGATGCATATAAAATAGTGAGTCTGAAAAAACGAATTTCTTTATCTCCCGATTCTAAAACATTATTTAATTGGAGTGGCGCTTTTGAAAAAAACAAAATAAGTAGCACCCAAGCTGTCAATAGTGATATAAGTACATTGCCAATGAGCAATTGTTTTTTAAAGTTTGTAGAATACACCCACAACAGCACAATGCATATCATGTTTGCAAAAACCAAATACCAATAATTTTGTATTGGAAGCGCATAGGCTGTAAAAAAAAGCCCTAACATGCTTAATACTAAATGAAAAAATATAACCCAGCGTCTACTAATAGAAACATTAACCACTACTTTGCTTGGCTTATTTATTTGATCTATGTTTAAATCAAAATAATCGTTAATGCTATTGCCTGCAGCAGCTATTAATACAGAAGCTAAAACAATAAACCAAAACTGTTGGAGTTGCGCTGGCGAAGATGGACCATAAATTCTTTGGTAAATACAAAACTCAAATAAAAATTGAGTGAGTACAATAAACACCAAATTACTTGCACGAATCAGCGTTAAAAAAGCAGCAATTTTTTTCATGCAAATAATTTAATAAGCAGTTATAAGGGACAAATTATTGAGCGCGAACCGTTGTGTCTTCACTCCAATCACCTCTTACACGCATAATTTTCTCAATTACATCACGCACACATCCAGCGCCACCATTAAGTGGTGATACATACGCCGATAAAGTTTTAATTTCTACGGCAGCATCTGCAGGGCAAGTTGGCAATCCAACTTCTTTCATCACATCGTAATCAGGCATATCATCACCCATGTAAGCGGTGTTAGCAGCATCTAAACCATTTAGTAATAAGTATTCTTGAAGTACCGATAATTTATCCTGCACTTTCATGTACACATCGGTGATACCTAATTTTTGCAATCGGTCTTTAACTTCCGGTGAATCACCACCAGAAATAACAGCAATATGATAGCCCTTTTTAACAGCTAATTGTAAAGCGTATCCGTCTTTGATATTCATGCGTCTTACCATCAGTCCGCCTGGCATAATAAGTAACGTGCCGTCGGTTAAAACACCATCCACATCTAGTACAATGGTATTTATGTTTTTAAACTGATGGAGCATGGAAAATTATTTTTGATTGTCTCTCCACTCATACACCCAAGCACTTTGTATCATTTCTAAATGACCTTCGGTACTTTGCTCTTTGGTGCCTACAAAATTGGGGGTTTCTAAAATCCATTCTAACAAATCTGTAAAACGAATTCTATAAATTTTTGCTTCGGTAAAATCATCACCAAAACGCTCGTATAATTTCATGGCAATATCTTCATGATCTGCCCAATGTATTGGTGGTTCAAAATGACTCATAGTGATGTTTGATATAGTAAGTTACAACTAATATTATTCGCCCAAAAACTGTGTTTGGTCTGGCAGGGTAATTTCGATGGTTCCAGTACCCGCTTGTAATACACACTGACATCCAAGTCTAGAATTAATACGAGGATTTACCGCTCTATCAATAAAATCTTCTTCTCTATCAGATAATTCCTCGAGATGCTCCATACCTGCATGCACATACATATGACAAGTACTACAAGCACAAACGGCGCCACAATTATGGTGCAGCTCAATGCCATTATCCAAACATACTTCCAATAAACTTTGATCCGGTTCGATATTTGATAGGGTTACCGGTTCTAATCCTTTCTGTTCAAATTTTACGTGTAGGGTGTACATATATAGAGGCTTTGGAGCGCAAAAGTATTTCAAAAATGTGGCTACACGCATTTCGTTGAACAATTTATGTAGCGAAAAAGGAAAAAATTATGCAAGGGAGGGCATTATCTTTGCACCATGAAAATGAAATTGGGCCAGCGATTACTTATTGGCTACTATAAAAATAAACTAAGATCCCTCAGCTATTTGTCCAAAGAACGTGCTGCCAAGGAGGCTTTCCGTTTGTTTTGCACCCCTTATACCAGAAAAATAACGCAAAAACGTCCGGCAATTTTTACAAAAGCAGATCCAAAGCAGGTTCAATTTGAAGGATTGTCCATTAAAGGCTATGGCTGGCAATCCCCCAATCCTACAGGCAAAAAAGTAATGATCCTGCATGGATTTAGCAGTTACGCTTATAAATTTGAACATTATGTGCCTCTTTTTTTACAAATGGGCTACGATGTACTTGCTTTTGATGCGCCAGGGCACGGAGATAGTGAAGGGAAAATTGTAAACGCCCTTATTTATAAGCGTTTTATATGTCTCGTAAACGAATTAGAAAACGGCATTGATGCTTTTATTGCGCACTCATTTGGCGGTTTAGCCCTTTCACTAGCCATGCTAGAATTACCAAATGCCGCTCATAAAAAAATGGTTTTGATTGCCCCTGCCACAGAAACAACCTCTGCGCTAAAGGGTTTTTATACCATGCTGCAGGTAAAACCAGACTTACAAGCTGCCATTGAAGACTATATAATAAGTATGGCTGGAAAGCCCATTTCTTATTTTTCGGTTACCCAAGCATTAACGGTACTGGATACCCCAAGCTTATGGATTCATGATAAAAATGACCGCATTTGCCCCTTTTCAGATACATTACAGGCACAAACAAACGCCAAGGCCCACCAAGAATTTTTTATTACTGAAGGACTTGGACATAACAAAGTCTATAGAGATCAAGGAGTTATGAAAAAAATTGGCGCTTATTTAACCCCCCAATCCTAGTGTTTTTGGGGGTATTTTACCGTCATTTTGAGGTAAGTTTTTTTGTGTTTTCAAGGTTTCAACTAATATTGCAGCTACATGGCAAAGAATTTATTGATTGTTGAGTCCCCGGCAAAGGCCAAAACCATAGAAAAGATCTTAGGGTCTGA
>JACCDM010987468.1_pt1 | contig 31271 bp, 24 predicted proteins | sample 7445851 | NCBI WGS metagenome assembly JACCDM01 (sample SAMN15323438, study PRJNA562643) | freshwater metagenome | isolation source: river surface water | place: USA:Blue River Watershed | collected 2017-08-16
GGATTTGCGTGGTTTCAAAATTCCTCTCGCAATTCTTAATCGAGATGTCTCAGAGCCATACAACGGGGATATTGATGTCCAGAAATCACTTATTGAATTACACCGGAGCGATCCAGAAGCCGCTCTAGTTTTTGAAAGATTGGTTGATATTGATGAGGGTTTACAGGAATGGCGTTATCGTCATGTCAAAATGGTGGAGCGAACAATTGGAAGAAAAGTCGGGACGGGTGGATCTAGCGGAGCTGATTATTTGAGAGCAACTCTGTTTCAACCAGTCTTCCCAGATCTTTGGGAAATTCGAAGCAGTTTCTAGTTTTTAGAGAGTTTTAGCGCTAATCCCAATTCGTCGCCACCAAGTGCTAATGAGTTATCTCGCTCAAAAGTTGTCGCAAGAACTTCTTCACTTATGTGCGATTTTGCATCATTGATTGCCGAAGCAGCTTCATCCTTGGCATTCCATTTGACGCTGATTCGATCGCTTACATCAAATCCAGAATCTTTCCGGGCATCTTGAATGGCACGGATCGCTTCGCGCACCAAGCCTTTATCAATCAATCTCTGATCAAGCGTTAAATCAAGCGCAACGCTCTCGCCAGAATGTGAGGCAACTGACCAGCCTGAGCGAGGTGTTTCGGTAATCACAAGGTCAGATTCAGTGAGCGTTGCACTTCCACCCGAATAAGCAATATCTACCGAGTTGGAGCTGCGGATCTTTCCAACTAACTCGGCGGCATCAAGGGTAGTAAGCGCCTTTGCGATCTCTTGAACTGCGCCACCATATTTGTTTCCTAGAGATCTAAAGTTCGCCTTGATTGAGATATCAACGAGGTCACTTCCAGCAGAGGAGAGATCATCAAGGCTCTCGACATTTAATTCATCGGATATTTGATCCTTTAGTTCACTGTTTAAGTTTTTCCAGCCACTTGCCGAGATCAGAGCCCGTGAAAGGGGTTGGCGAATCTTGACCTGGGATTGTGCGCGAGCTGCTCGACCCAACTCAACCAATCTACGAGCAAGAGCAACATCGGTTGAAAGATTGGAATCTATCGCCATTGAATCCTCAAGCGGGAAGTCGGCCAGGTGGACGGAGATTTGTGAGTTTGGATTGACCTTTCGAATCAGTACTTGCCAAACATGCTCGGTAATGAAAGGAACCATCGGCGCCATTAGCAGCGTTACTTTTTCTATGCACTCATGAAGAGTTGTAAGCGCGACTGGGTCACCATCCCAGAATCTTCGACGCGATCGTCGTACATACCAATTCGATAGATCATCTACGAACTGTGCAATCGCACTACCCGCACGCTGCGAGTCAAAATCAGCATATGCGGCATCAACTTCGCCGATAAGTTGGTTTAGCTCGCTCAAAATCCATCTATCCATCATCGGACGTTCATTTACTGGGACTGGAGTTGATGGGACATAACCAGATGCCGAGGCATACAAGGTTAGGAACGAGACGGTATTCCAATAAGTAAGGAGCGTCTTTCGAACAACTTCAGAGATGATTTCATGTCCAACGCGCCGGGCACTCCATGGTGAACCGGAAGCGAGCATGTACCAACGAACTGCATCCGCGCCATGGCGATCCATGAGCGGCATTGGCTCAAGGACATTTCCAAGATGCTTACTCATCTTGCGCCCATCTTTATCAAGAATATGGCCAAGACAGAGCACGGTCTTATATGAAGATTTATCAAAGACTAAAGTTCCAATCGCCATCAGCGTGTAGAACCAGCCACGAGTCTGATCAATCGCTTCGCAGATGAAATCCGCAGGGTATGAATCCTTAAATATTTCGGCAGAACCTGCTTTATGTGGATAGCCCCATTGAGCAAAGGGCATCGCGCCCGAGTCATACCAACAATCGATTACTTCTGGAGTACGGAGCATGAGTTTCTTGCAGGTAGGGCATTCGAAAGTTATCTCATCCACGTAAGGGCGATGTAATTCCAAATTAGTTAGATCTTTACCGGCAACTTCTGCTAATTCAGATTTAGAAGCAAAGGCGAGCTCATGTCCCTCTTCGCACTTCCAAATGGGAAGGGGAGTGCCCCAGTAACGATTACGAGAGAGCGCCCAATCAATATTGTTATTTAGCCAATCTCCGTATCGACCAGTTTTTATGGTCTCCGGATGCCAATCCGTCTTCTCATTTTCACGCAGGAGGGCTTCCTTAATCTTTGTTGTGCGGATGTACCAAGATGGTTGGGCGTAATAGATAAGCGGAGTGTGGCACCGCCAACAATGCGGATATGAGTGTTGGAAAGTCTGATGGCGAAATAGCGAACCACCTTCCTTTAAGGCCTTAATCAAAGGCTTGTCAGCATCTTTGAAGAATTTTCCGCCAACTAAGGAGACATCTTCTAGGAAGTGGCCATTTGCTGCGACCGGATTAACAACCGGGAGGTTGTAACGTTTACAAGTCGCTAAGTCATCCGCGCCAAATGCTGGCGCTTGATGAACGAGGCCCGTTCCATCCTCAGTCGTTACGTAATCTGCAAGAAGGACATAGTGAGCATCAGGAATTTCAACTAAATCAAGTGGGCGTCTGTATTTAACGAGTTCAAGATCTCTCCCGCGCACTCGTTTGAGTTCAGTGAATCCTGGCGCAACTTGGGCGGCTAAGTTTTCTGCTACTACTAGAACTTCTTCGGATAGCTCTCCGCCGGTTCTTATTACTAAATACTCAACATCGGGATTTACCGCTACCGCTGTATTTGAAACTAAAGTCCAAGGTGTGGTCGTCCAAACCAAGAGGCTGGCATTTAATTCAGCCAATTCACCACTAGTGATTGGGAATCGAACGTAAACCGAAGGATCGGTAACTGTTTCATATCCTTGAGCTAATTCGTGATCTGAAAGTCCGGTTCCGCAGCGCGGACAATAAGGTGCAACCCGGTGGTCTTGAACTAAGAGTCCTTTCTTATGAATCTGTGCGAGCGACCACCAGACACTCTCAATGTACTCATTAGACATCGTCCAATACGCCTCATCGAAGTCGACCCAGAAACCCATCCGCTCAGTCATCTCAGTAAAGGCGCTGACATGGCGCTGTACAGATTCTCGGCACTTATCGTTGAACTTAGCTATTCCATATTTCTCAATATCTCCCTTACCGGAGAAGCCAAGTTCTTTCTCAACTGCAATCTCAACTGGAAGTCCATGGCAATCCCAACCAGCTTTGCGGATTACATGTTTGCCTTTCATCGTGTGATAACGAGGAAAGACATCTTTAAAAACGCGCGCCTCGATGTGATGCGTTCCGGGCATGCCATTTGCAGTAGGTGGGCCTTCATAAAAAGTCCACGATTCTCCATCGGCCCGTTGGGCTAGGCTCTTATGAAATATTTCTTGAGTGCTCCAAAAAGAGAGAATCTCGCGCTCGACTTTAGGAAGATCAATTTGAGGACTGAGCGCCTCATAAGGTGAATTAGTCATGATCCTCCCTTCCATAGTTATTGGAGGGGCGATCAAAGGATCGCGGTACCACCCGCCTTATCTACCGAAACGGTAGATATCTTCATGACCTTGTTGTCAGTTCTACGTGAGCCTTCCGGCACATTTCTTCTGACTCGCTCTTGGGTGATTGCCCAGTCCCTGCGAATTTCTTTCAAGGTGTCTTGCGACTGGTGAATTTTAGCCCATCAAACTGTGGCGAGTGGCATTTGGCCTGCATAACCCCTAGCCTTCGGCGCTGTGCCATTGAAGAAAAAACTTGCTAAGGCGGTAGCTAAATTGAAAAAGGCTCCAAAGAAGAAGGTCGCCCCAAAGAAGACTCCGGCAAGTAAGTCGGCGAAGAAGTCGGTAAAGAAGGCTCCTGCAAAGAAAGCTCCTGCAAAAAAGGCGCCGGAAAAGAAAGCACCGCCAAAAAAAGTTCCGCCCAAGAAAGCTCCAGCCAAGAAACAACCCGCGGAGATAATTAAAGGCCAACATAAGACTGCGCTAACAAGTAGCACTGCTAAGGGCGCAACAACTATCTCGGTTTATAAGCCTGAAGTAGAAGCTAGCGATGTCGTTGTTGTAGAAGAAAAACGGCTAGTTCTTCCGCCACCAATCCGCAAGCCAAAACCTGGGAAAAAGCCGGCATCGCTTAAGCCGATCAAGGCTGCCCCTGCTCCACTTGTAGTAAGCGAGGGCGCTGAGAATTGGAGCGCAACTGAGTTGAAATCAATTAGAAGCGAACTCGCAAAAGATTTAGTTCGACTAAAGAAAGAGCTTGCCGAAGTCGAAAGTGAGATGGATGCGCTGATTGAAGCCTCTGGTGTTGGCGCAGGCGATGACCAGGCTGACGCAGGTGCAAAAACTTTTGAGCGCGAACATGAAATGTCACTTGTCTACAACGCGCGCGATATGGTCTTGCAAACCGAACGTGCATTAGAGCGAATTGATAATAAGAGTTACGGTCGCTGCGAAGATTGCGGTAACCCAATAGGTAAAGCACGGTTACAAGTGTTTCCGAGAGCAACGCTCTGCATGATATGCAAACAGAAGGAAGAGCGCCGCTAAAGTCGTCCCGTGCTGAGCGCGCGCGACGACTCTTCATCGCAGTAACAACTTCAATATTTGCTTTAGATTTAGCGACAAAAAATTGGGCTGAAGCAGAATTGAAATTCCGTGAGCCGATCAAAGTATTAGGTGAATTTCTACAGCTTTCTTATTCAACAAATTCGGGTGCCGCATTTAGCCTTTTTACCGATGCAACTCTTTTTTTATCTTCGCTCAAGTTAGCAGTCGCTGGTTTCATCATCTTTTACATACGAAGAGTCACGCGGCCCGTTTGGTCACTGGGCTTTGCGCTCCTGCTTGGGGGAGTCCTAGGCAATCTTTATGACCGAATTCTTAGGCCACCAGGCCTATGGCGTGGGGAAGTCATTGATTGGATTGAACTTCCGAATTGGCCCACCTTCAATATTGCCGATAGCGCAATAGTTTCTGCCGGCATACTTATGACGATTCTGGCGATGCGTAACATTTCTACGACGCTTCCTCCCGAGAATCGGAGCAACTAGCTTGAGCGAGCGGGAGAAGCGGTCACTCCAGATCGAATCGGAATATGAAGGTGAGCGGGTTGATGTCGCTCTCGCCGCGCTTCTAGGAATTTCTCGTAGCGCGGTTGCGGACCTGCTAAATGCAGGTGAAGTTTTGCAGGGAAAGAAACCATTAGTTAAATCTGATCGGCTTCGCGCTGGGGATCGCATTCAAGTATTGATGCCTGCCGCAATCGATCCGCTCGATTTCACTCGGGTGGTGAGCGAAGAACTAAATGTTGTTTACGACGATGCTGATGTTGTAGTTGTAAATAAGCCAGTAGGTGTAGCGGCGCATCCAAGTCCCGGTTGGCAAGGCCCAACAGTTTTAGGAGATTTAATTTCCAAGGGTTATCGCATCTCCACCTCAGGATCTGAGGAACGCAAGGGAATTGTCCAGCGTTTGGATGTCGGAACAACTGGGTTGATGGTGGTTGCAAAACATGAAGATTCTTACATTGCGCTAAAGAATCAATTTCGAGTGCGTACCGTAACAAAGGTTTATCACGCACTCGTTCAAGGCCATATGGATCCTGCAGAAGGAACAATTGATGCACCGATTGGTAGACATCCTAAGGAAGATTATCGATTTGCAGTTGTCGCAGATGGGAAAGCGAGCATTACACATTTTTCTTTAATCGAGTTTTTTCCAGGAGCAACTCTTCTAAAAGTTGAGTTGGAAACTGGGCGAACTCATCAGATTCGCGTTCACTTTAGCGCGCTACGTCATCCCTTAGTTGGCGATCTCGCATATGGCTCAGATCCGGTTTTAGCAAGTAAGTTGGAGTTGAAGAGACCTTGGTTACACGCAATGGAGCTCGCCTTTGATCAGCCATCCACGGGGGAGCGGGTAAAACTCGAGGCTCCGTATCCCGACGACTTAAAACGCGCCTTAGCGCTTCTCGGCTCGAAGTCATAGCGGGGGAGTAATCTCACCGCCCGTGAGCAAGGACTTCGTTCATTTACATGTCCATACCGAGTATTCGATGCTCGATGGCGCTGCTCGAATTGAACAACTTGCAACAGAAGTAGCACGTCAAGGCAGTCCCGCCATAGCAATTACAGATCATGGCCATGTCTTTGGCGCCTTTGAATTTTATAAAGCTATGAAGTCAGTCGGAGTTAAACCGATAATCGGAATCGAGGCTTACGTCGCTCCCGAATCCCGTTTTGAAAAACGTCGCGTGAAATGGGCTGATGGCGGTGAAGATGATGTCTCCGGCGGCGGAGCTTTCACTCATATGACAATTCTGGCGGAGAATAATGAGGGTCTAAGTAATCTCTACAAACTTGCGTCACTCGCATCCCTCGAAGGTTTTTATTACAAACCGAGAATGGATCGTGAGTTACTCTCGAAATATTCGAGTGGTCTAATAGCGACTACTGGATGTCCGGCTGGTGAAGTTCAAACGCGTATCCGCATGGGCGCCTACCAGGAAGCAAGAAGTGCCGCTGCAGAGCTTAGGGATATTTTTGGCGCCGAAAATTTCTTTGTCGAGATTATGGAGCACGGACTCGAAATTGAACGGCGTGTGCGCGAAGATTTGCTTCGGCTCGCTAAAGATCTAGGTTTACCACTTCTTGCTACAAACGATTTGCATTACACCTTCGCTGATGATGCAAAGCATCATGATGCATTGCTCGCGGTCCAATCCGGATCCACTCTAAATGATCCTAAGCGATTTAAGTTTGAGAGTCATGAGTATTATCTTAAGGATGCCGCGACTATGCGAAGTCTTTTTAAAGGCTTAGAGGTTGCTTGCGACAATACCTTGTTAATTGCCCAGCGCTGTAATGTCACTTTGCGCGAGAACGAAAATTTACTTCCAAAATTCCCAGTCCCAGCTGGCGAAGATGAGAACTCATGGTTAATCAAGAAAGCTCGAGCTGGGCTAGAAGAGAAGTTTTCCGAGGGAGTAAGTAAAGAACATCAAGAGCGACTTGAATTTGAATTAGGCGTAATGACCAAGATGGGCTTTGCCGGATATTTCTTAGTGGTCGCAGACCTAGTCGCACACGCAAAGTCAGTCGGTATTCGAGTTGGCCCTGGTCGAGGATCGGCCGCCGGATCATTAGTTTCTTACTGTTTGGGTATAACGGCCTTAGATCCCATCAAACACGGACTTCTTTTCGAGCGCTTTTTGAATCCAGATCGAATCTCTATGCCCGATATCGACCTTGATTTCGATGAAAGAAGACGGGGTGAAATGATCCGTTACGCCATAGATACATATGGCGAAGATCGAGTTGCCCAAATCATCACCTATAACACCATTAAATCTAAACAGTCCATCAAAGACGCAAGCCGGATTCACGGTTTCCCATTTGCAATTGGTGATCGATTAACGAAGGCCCTGCCGCCCTCAATTATGGGTAAGGACATTTCTCTAGCTGGAGTATTCGATGAAGAAAATGAACGGTATCAAGAGGCCCAAGAATTTAGAAATATTTACGACGAAGATCCCAATGCGAAAGTTATTGTAGATACTGCTAGAGGCCTGGAAGGCTTGAAGCGTCAATGGGGAGTGCACGCCGCCGGAGTAATCCTCGGTCGCGATCCGCTCCTTGAAATCATCCCAATTCAGCGGCGCGATGCAGATGGCGCAATCATCACCCAATTCGACATGGTGGCCTGTGAAGCAACGGGTCTGCTCAAGATGGATTTTCTAGGTTTGCGAAATCTATCTGTTTTAGATGATTGCCTCGCCAATATTGAGAAGAATCAAGGTAAGAAAGTTGTACTTGAAGATCTACCGCTTGCGGATAAGAAAACCTTTGAGTTATTAGCAAGGGGAGAGACTCTTGGTGTCTTCCAACTAGATAGCGCTCCTATTCGTGCACTACTTCGCTCCATGAACCCAGATTCATTTGAAGATATCTCAGCGGTCATTGCACTATATCGCCCAGGTCCCATGGGAGTTAATGCACATAACGACTATGCAGATAGAAAAAATAAGCGGAAAAAAATCGAACCGATTCACCCCGAATTATCAGAGCCACTCAAGGAAATTCTTGATGACACTTACGGATTGATTGTCTACCAAGAGCAAGTTATGGCAATCGCCCAGAAAGTCGCCGGCTTCTCACTTGCCCGCGCAGATTTATTGCGAAAAGCGATGGGAAAGAAGAATAAAGAGATTCTCGATAAAGAGTATGTTCATTTCCAAGAGGGTATGACAAAGAATGGATTTTCAAACTACGCGATCGAAGAGCTATGGAAGACGCTAATTCCATTCTCTGATTACGCTTTTAACCGAGCCCATAGCGCTGGCTACGGAGTAGTTTCCTTCTGGACCGCCTATTTAAAGGCGAATTACCCCACCGAATATATGGCTGCACTTCTTTCCAGCGTTAAGGATGACAAAGATAAGTCTGCGCTTTATCTAAATGAGTGCCGCCGAATGGGAATTAAAGTGCTACCGCCTGATGTAAATGAATCAGATTCAGAATACACCCCAAGAGGAAGAGATATTCGCTTTGGTCTCGCAGCGATAAGAAATGTGGGAGAGAACGTCGTCGGTTCAGTTGTAAGAAATCGAGAGAGTAAAGGGCGCTACATCTCTTTCGGTGACTTCCTGGCAAAAGTCGATGCGCTTGTCTGCAATAAGAAAACGATTGAATCTTTAATTAAGGCCGGCGCCTTTGATTCATTGGGTCATACCCGCAAGGGGTTAATGGCAGTTCATTTAGAGGCTATTGATTCAATATCTGAGAGCAAGCGCGCCGAATCAATTGGACAATTCGATCTCTTTGGCGGCGGTGAAGTATCTGGTTCAATCTCAACTGTTGTCCTTGATATCCCAAGGGATGAATGGGAGAAGGCGTTACTGCTTAATTACGAGCGGGAGATGTTGGGGCTGTATGTATCAGATCATCCACTTCTTGGTGTGGAGCATGTATTACGAAGCGTTCGAGATATTCCCATTAGCCAGCTCTTTGATGAAAATATCGCGCATGAAAGTATTTTCACCGTTGCTGGACTTATAACAAATGTTCAACGAAAGGTAAGTCGACAAGGTTCAAATTGGGCGATTGTCACAGTTGAGGATCTAGAGGGCGCCATCGATGTGCTCTTCTTTGCCAATACATATCAGCAACATGCTTTGAGTTTGATTGAAGACCGCATAGTCACAATTCGTGGCCGCGTTGATAAGCGCGAAGATACGCCGCGTTTCACCGCGCTTGATATGTCCATTCCAAATGTCAATCAGGCGCCTATAGGGCCATTCATCATTCGCATCGAATCAGAGCGATGCACCCCACCGCTAGTAGATCGAATGAAAGAGATTTTGCGCTCCCATCCAGGAACTCGCGAAGTGCATCTGCGGATTGAAGGAACTGCAAAAGAAACCACATTCCGACTAGATGATGGACTTCGTGTCACCGCATCACCGAGTTTGAGCGCCGACTTAAAATCGATTCTCGGCCCTGATTGCCTCGTCTGAAGTCGCTCCAGGAAAATGAGGAAGCGAGCGCGCACCTCTTTATCTAGAATGGGGCAGTGAATTCCCTAATTAGACGGATTGATTTGCGGGGAAAGCAGCTATCCAAGAGCGATTATCGAAAGACACTTCCGCGGGCTGCCCTCGATATTGATGCGGCTCTTTCACAAGTACAACCGATAATTGCCCAAGTTCGCTCTGGAAATGAGAATGACTTACTGGAGTTGGGCGAGCGCTTCGACGGTGTACGTCCTCAAAATATTAGAGTTCCAATAGATGTAATTGCAGCTGCCTTGGAGAAGCTAGATCCAAATTTAAGGGCAGTCATCGAGGAGGCAATTCGTCGAGTTCGGATTGTTCATCGAGATCAAGTGCGGGCCTCATCCGTTGTAAGAGTGGTGGATGGTGGCGAGATAGAAGAACGCTGGGTCCCAGTCGATCGCGTGGGACTTTATGTTCCAGCCGGACGTGCGGTGTATCCAAGTTCGGTTGTGATGAATGTTGTACCGGCGCAAATCGCTGGAGTAAAGAGCATCGCACTTGCATCACCGCCACAAAAGGAGAATGCGGGCTGGCCAAATGAAATCGTCCTTGCAACTTGTGCGCTCTTAGGAATAAATGAAATCTATGCGATGGGTGGCGCACAAGCGATTGCTGCTTTCGCATTTGGAATTAAAGATGAGAACGGAATCGAGATTAGCGCTCCGGTAGATATTGTTACTGGCCCCGGAAACATTTATGTGGCTGCCGCTAAGCGCGCGCTGCGCGGAATTATTGGTATTGACTCGGAGGCTGGGCCAACAGAGATTGCCATCGTCGCCGATGAGAGCGCTAACGCTGGTGAAGTTGCCGCCGACCTAATTAGCCAAGCCGAACATGACACGATAGCGGCTGCTCTATTAATTACAAACTCTTTATCTTTAGCAGATGAAGTTCTAGAGCAGCTATCAATTCGAGTGGCACGTACGAAGCATCGCGAGCGAATCACTGAAGCGCTGGCGGGCGAACAGTCCGCGATTGTTATTGTCGATGACTTAAAACAAGGAATTGAAGTTGCTAATGCTTATGCTGCTGAGCATTTAGAACTTCAAGTAAAAGATCCAAAATCTGCCAGTACAGAGATTAGAAATGCCGGCGCAATATTTTTGGGACGTTTCTCACCGGTCTCTTTGGGCGATTACCTCGCAGGTTCAAATCATGTTCTTCCAACTGGCGGTTGCGCCTGCCACTCGAGTGGTCTTTCGGTGCAAACATTTTTAAGAGGTCTCCACTTTGTTACTTATAACGAGCGGGCTTTTCGCGAAGTAGCGGGCAGTGTAATTACCTTCGCGGAGGCCGAAGACTTGCCGGCTCATGGTGAGGCAATCAAAGCGAGATTTGAATGAGCGCAAAATGGCCGAACTGGTTACCAATACGTAAAGACTTGGCGACCTTAACTCCCTACGGCGCACCCCAAGTAAATGCCAAAGTTCGCCTTAACACTAATGAAAATCCATATTCACTATCTAGGGAGCTGCAAGAGTCGCTAACTAGTGCAATCAAAAGAGAGTTGGCCGATCTAAATAGATACCCGGATCGAGATGCAATAAAACTTAGAACCGATCTAGCAAATTCACTTCGCGATGAGACTGGATTAACTCTTGAAGCGAGTTCGATCTGGGCGGCAAATGGAAGTAACGAAATCATCCAGTCAATTCTGCTCGCTTTTGAAGGAGCGGCGTTAGGTTTTGAACCTTCTTACTCAATGCACCCATTAATAACCAAAGTGGTAGGTAAGAACTGGGTTTCTATCGCTCGGACCGCTAATTATGAGGTAACGAAAAACGAAATTGAATTAGCAATTAAATCCGATGATGCAAAGATTGTATTTCTTACAACTCCTAATAATCCGACTGGAAATTCGACTGATATTTCCCTTATAGAGAAACTCGCTGGGGGCCTAATGTCACGGGGAGCGCTGCTCGTCGTTGATGAGGCATATGCCGAATTCTCCTCGCAACCCTCGGCAATAACTCTGCTCGGCAGTTACCCGAATATCTTGGTTTCGCGCACTATGAGTAAAGCCTTTGCTTTTGCAGGCGCTCGACTGGGCTACTTAGTCGCAGACCGAAAAGTAATTGAAGCGATTGAGCTTGTAAGGCTTCCTTATCACTTGAGTTCGCTTACACAAGCGGCCGCGCGTGCTGCGTTGGCAAATCGAGGCGCGCTCCAAATTGATGTAAAGCGACTAAGTGAGTCTCGTGATCAACTCGCCAAAGCTCTTGGTGAATTGGGATTAACTGTCTATGCCAGCGATGCCAATTTCATACTCTTTGGCGGATTTAGGCAGAGCGCTGAAGAACTTTGGCGAAACCTCCTTGATAAGGGAGTTTTAATAAGGGATGTAGGACTTGCTGGAAAATTGCGCGTAACAATCGGAACGGAAGATGAGAATCGCGCATTCTTAGTCGCACTAAAGCAATCAGTTAGGGGATAATTCAAACATGGCGCGTACATCAAAAGTAGTTAGAACTACTAAAGAATCGGAAGTTAGCGTTGAGTTGAATCTTGATGGAACTGGAAAAATCTCAGTCGAAACCGGAGTTCCGTTCTTCGACCACATGATTTCACAACTCGGCAAGCATGGTGGTTTTGACTTAGCGGTAAAAACCAAGGGAGATGTTGAGGTCGATTCACATCACACCGTTGAAGATACTTCCCTCGCTTTAGGGCAAGCTCTACGCGAAGCTTTAGGAGATAAGGCTGGAATTCGCAGGTTTGGCGACGCGCTCGTTCCGCTCGATGAAGTTCTTGTGCAAGCAGCTGTTGATCTCTCCGGTAGACCTTATCTAGTACATCGCCAACCTGAGATTGTGGAACTCATTGGAACTTTTGATACGACTCTTGGCAAGCACATCTGGGAATCATTTGTTGCAGAAGCGCGAATTGCGCTTCATATAAGAGTTATCGAAGGTAGAAATGCGCACCATGTCTTGGAGGCACAATTCAAAGCAGTAGCTCGAGCGCTGCGCGACGCCGTATCGCTTGACTCACGCGTGACTGGGGTTCCCTCTACAAAGGGCGTTCTTTGATTGCAATCCTTGACTATGGCTCAGGAAATATTCGCTCCGCACAACGAGCAATTGAGCGGCTAGGGGTTAGCACAGAAGTCACATCGGAGTACGAAGTCGCTCTCAATGCAGCCGGATTGTTGGTTCCTGGCGTTGGAGCATTTGGAAGTTGTATTCGCCAACTACTTCAAATAAACGGGGATTTGATTTTAAAAAAACGACTCAAACTGAATCGTCCCACCCTTGGAGTCTGCGTTGGTATGCAAATCCTCTTCGAAAGCAGCGCTGAATCTAACGAAGCTGGTCTCGCGTTAGTTGCCGGAAAAGTCAAGAAACTCTCTGCAAAAATTCTTCCTCATATTGGATGGAATGAAGTTCATGTAGAAAAAGAGATGAACCTGATGCGGGGCTTAAATAATCAACGTTTCTACTTTGTCCACTCTTACGCTGCCACAACTGCCCCGGATGAATTTCTTCAAGCAAAGAGTAATTATGGTGAGGAATTTGTCGCTGCAATCCAGTCTGGCTCATTAAGCGCTGTCCAATTCCATCCCGAAAAGAGCGGTGATGCTGGTATGCAACTTCTCAAGAATTGGGTCAGCGCGCTATGAAGGAGTTGATCCTGCTCCCAGCAGTTGATGTACGCGCAGGGAAAGCGGTGCGATTAGTGCGCGGTGAGTTAAGTGCTGAATCGCAATATGGTGAGCCGCTAGAGGCGGCGCTTGCCTTTCAAGAAGCGGGGGCGAAGTGGCTCCATCTTGTAGACCTTGATGCAGCTTTTGGCACCGGAGATAACCAAGAAGTTCTTCGCGAAGTAATAGCGAAGTTAGAAATTCAAGTAGAACTATCCGGCGGCATAAGAGATGAAGAATCACTAACTAGAGCTTTGGCTACCGGATGTGCTCGGATAAATCTTGGTACCGCTGCATTAGAGAGTCCGGAATGGACTGCATCTGTTATTGCAAGATATGGCGAGCGTATCGCAGTCGGTTTAGATGTACGCGGGCGAACTTTGGCTGCGCGCGGATGGACAAAAGAAGGGGGCGATCTCTTTGAGACGCTAGATAGATTAGATAGTGAAGGTTGCGCCCGATATGTTCTAACCGATGTAAATAAAGATGGCACGCTGCAAGGACCAAACCTCGAATTATTAAAGAGCGTCTGTGCTGTAACAAAATCGCCAGTCATCGCATCCGGCGGCGTCTCATCACTTAGCGATTTAAAGGCTTTGCGTGAATTAGTAAGTATTGGAGTTGAAGGTGCAATTGTGGGCAAGGCGCTCTACGCCGGAGCATTCACTCTGCAAGAAGCACTTGCGGTGAGCTCATGACTTTAGCTACTCGAATTATTCCCTGTCTAGATGTCTCAAATGGTCGGGTAGTAAAAGGTATTAATTTTGTAAATCTCAAGGATGCAGGTGACCCAGTTGAAATGGCGGCGATATACGCAGCTGAAGGAGCAGACGAGATAACTTTCTTAGATATTTCAGCAAGCGTAGAAGGAAGAAGTACAACGCTAGAAATTGTAAGAAGAACCGCTGAGCAAATCTTCATTCCGCTAACAGTCGGCGGAGGAATAACGTCAGTAGCTGATGTAGATAATTTGTTACGAGCAGGCGCCGATAAGATTTCAATCAATACTGCGGCGATTCGTAATCCGCAATTAATCTCAGAAATTGTGGAGAGATTCGGAACTCAAGTTCTAGTTCTCTCTGTGGATGCGCGGCGAGCGCGCACTAAGTCTGGCTTTGAGGTTACAACTCATGGCGGGCGGGATAGCGCCGGCCTTGATGCTTTTGAATGGATAGAGATGGCTTCGGCGCGAGGAGTTGGCGAAATTCTGCTTAACTCAATGGATCGCGATGGAACACGATCCGGTTACGACTTAGAGATGATTCGAAGTGTTCGCAAAATTTGTTCGGTACCACTAATAGCAAGTGGTGGTGCTGGCGATCTGGGTGATTTCCAAGGCGCCCTAGCCGAAGGAGCCGACGCGCTCCTTGCTGCTAGCGTTTTTCACTTCGGTATATATCGAATCGGCGACGTTAAGCGAGCGCTCTCAAAGGCTGGATATGTTGTGCGCGAGCCCTTCTCGATAAGCGAGAATTGAGCATGGACCAGCTCCCGATCTTCGCAAATTCAGAATCACTGATCGCCGCTATCTTGCAAGATCACTCAACTGGGCAGGTTCTTATGCTTGGTTGGATGAACCAAGAGGCATACGAGAGAACTCTCGCAACTAAGCGAGTCACATTTTGGAGTCGAAGCAGAAATCAAATCTGGATAAAAGGGGAGAGCTCGGGTAATTACCAAGACGTCGTTTCAATCGAGATTGACTGCGACCGTGATGCCCTTCTAATTAAGGTGAAAAGTCATGGACCCGCGTGTCATACCGGCGAGCAGAGTTGTTTTCACGAGTCAATCGATTAAGAGAATTTAATGAAACCAATTCCCCTTGAAGAGTTTAGAGCTTATGCCAAAAACCATAACGTAGTTCCAGTTGCAGAAAGTTTTCTTGCAGATAGCGAAACCCCATTAACTCTTTACGCAAAATTAGCGGGACATCGCGAGAATACTTTTTTACTTGAATCAGCGGAACATGGTGGAGCTTGGTCACGCTATTCATTTATTGGGGTATATAGCGAAGCAGTGCTCACTGAAGTAGCTGGTGTATCAACTTGGTTGGGGCGTCCGCCTGCGGGTGCGCCAACCGGAATCGACCCGCTCGAGGCGCTACGAATAACAAGTTCTCATTTACGCGCACCACGAATAGCTGGACTTCCAAGGTTAACTAGTGGGCTTGTTGGTTACATGGGTTACGACGCAGTACGCAGGCTTGAATCAATCCCAAGCAAGCTAACTGATCCGCTAGCGCTACCCGAGATTGCATTCATGCTTACAACCGACTTGGCGATTTTTGATCATCTCCAAGGAACCGTCACATTGATCGCAAATGCAATTAATTGGAATGGTTCAGATGATGGTGTAGATGAGGCGTATGCGGCATCACTGAAACGACTAGACGAAATGCGCTCAGCGCTGCGCGACCCAATTCCCAGCGCCATTTCGCATATCGATTCAAGGCCAGCACCGAATTTCAAACGACTGACCGAAAGTAAAACATATGTGGAATCAGTCGAACGAATCAAAGAAGAGATTAGAAGCGGTGAAGCATTTCAAGTCGTGCTTTCGCAGCGTTTTGAAATGGAGTGTCAGAGTGATCCATTTGATGTCTATCGCATGCTCCGGCTACATAATCCCAGCCCATACATGTACCTCTTCCGTTTTAAAGATGGCCTATCAATAGTGGGTTCGAGTCCAGAAGCTTTAGTGAAAGTAACCGATGGCGAGGTAATGGTTCACCCCATTGCCGGAACTCGGAAACGTTCGCTCGATCAAAGCGAAGATGTAAGACTGGGCGAAGAGTTGCTATCCGATCCAAAGGAACGCGCCGAACACCTGATGTTGGTAGATCTGGGTCGAAATGATCTCGGACGCGTATGTAAGTCCGGTTCAGTCAAGGTTGTCGAATTTATGCAACTAGAGCGGTATTCCCACGTTATGCATATTGTTTCAACCGTATTGGGCGAGCTAGGTAATGGGAAGATAGCTATTGATGCGCTCTATTCTGTCTTTCCGGCCGGAACACTCTCGGGCGCACCCAAGCCGCGGGCTATGGAGATAATCGAAGATCACGAACCTTTTAGGCGCGGAATTTATGGTGGCGCGATTGGCTATGTTGATTTCACCGGCAATTTGGATACTTGTATTGCAATTCGCACCGCAATTATCAAAGAAGGTCGCGCTTATGTCCAAGCAGGTGCCGGAATAGTGGCTGACTCAATTCCATTAAATGAAGAAGAAGAATGTCGCAACAAAGCTGCAGCCGTACTTGGAGCGATTGCGGCTGCGAATAATTTAAGGGCGCTTTCATGAGCGTACTTGAATCAATCATTTCTGGCGTAAGAGAAGATGAAGAGAGGCGAAAGAAATCCAAAGAGCACCTTGCCCAAATGCTCAAAGACGTCCCTAAAGTAAGAAGTGCCCATGAGGCACTTTTGCGAAATAAATTCTCAGTAATTGCTGAAGTTAAGCGATCTTCTCCAAGTAAAGGCGACCTTGCCAAGATTCCAAATCCCGTCCAATTAGCGCGCACCTACGCTGAAGGTGGCGCGGCGATCGTAAGCGTCTTGACGGAGGAGCGTCGCTTCAAAGGTTCGCTAGTGGATTTTCAAGCAGTGCGCAGCGCGATAGATGTTCCAATGTTGCGAAAAGATTTTATTGTGAGCGAATATCTTGTTGAGGAGAGCAGGGCTTACGGGGCTGATTTAATATTGTTAATAGTTGCCGCGCTTGATGATCATCAACTCAAATCTTTCTCGGAAATTGCATCCGGATTGGGTATGGATGTCTTGGTAGAAATACATGACGAAGTCGAGTTAGAGCGAGCCATGGCGATCAATCCCAAGATGATTGGGGTAAATGCGCGCAATCTCAAGACGCTAGAGGTAGATCAGCGAAGTTTTGAAAGGCTCTTACCCCAGATTCCAAGTGGAATTTTGAGAATTGCTGAGTCTGGCATGAGCTCAAAGGCAGATGTCTCTCATGCCATTGATTTTGGCGCCGATGCCATCCTTGTTGGAGAAGCTTTGGTTAGAGCTGAGAACCCGAAGCATTTGATTGATGAATTTTTATCCTGCGCGAGACAGAGTTGAAAAGTATTGTGACCTTATGACAACAGAGCTCATCGGGCACTTCGGGAAGTTTGGTGGCCGTTTCGTGCCGGAAGCTTTGATTACCGCACTTGATGAGTTAGCGAAGGCACACCGAGAAGCCCAGCAAGATCCGAGTTTCCAATTAGAGTTAATGGAACTACATCGAACGTATACCGGCCGCCCTTCAATAATCACTGAGGCAAAGAGATTTTCAGAGCATGCCGGCGGTGCTCGGATCTTTCTTAAACGCGAAGATTTAAATCACACCGGTAGCCACAAAATTAATAATGTCCTTGGCCAAGCGCTCCTTACAAAGAGGATGGGGAAGAGACGCATAATTGCTGAGACCGGCGCTGGTCAACATGGAGTTGCATCAGCAACTGCAGCTGCGCTTTTGGGACTTGAATGCGTTGTCTACATGGGCGAGGAGGACACCAAGCGCCAGGCTCTAAATGTTGCGCGCATGAAACTGCTCGGCGCAGAAGTTATTCCAGTAACTACAGGCTCTCGAACATTGAAAGATGCAATAAATGAAGCGATGCGTGACTGGGTAACAAATGTTGAGAGCACGCATTACTTGTTAGGAACAGTTGCTGGACCAGATCCATTTCCCACAATGGTGCGCGACTTTCATCGCATCATCGGTGATGAGTCAAGGATGCAAATGATGGAACTGACTGGCCGTCTACCTGATGCAGTCCTTGCTTGCGTTGGCGGCGGTTCAAATGCAATCGGAATCTTCTACGCTTTTCTAGAAGATAAAGAGGTTCGGTTAATTGGCCTCGAAGCGGGGGGCGATGGGCTTGATAGTGGAAGGCATGCAGCAACGCTCGTGGGCGGTTCACCCGGAGTTCTACATGGAACTCGGACTTATGTTTTGCAAGATGAAAATGGCCAGACCAGAGAGTCGCATTCAATTTCAGCCGGGTTGGATTATCCCGGCGTGGGACCGGAGCATGCTTATCTATATGAAACTGGTCGCGCAGAATATCGAGCAGTCACTGATAAAGAAGCGATGACAGCCTTTGCCTTGTTATCTAAAACCGAGGGAATAATTCCCGCTATCGAGACTGCCCATGCTCTAGCTGGCGCAATCGAGATTGGTAAAGAAATGGGCCCACGGGCGAATCTGCTAATTAATCTATCGGGTCGCGGCGATAAAGATGTCCAAACTGCTGCAAAATATTTTGGAATTCCACTCGAATAATTTATGAGTTTGATTAGCGAGCGCTTCGCTCTGGCCCAAGAAGAAAATCGTGCGCTCTTAATCGGCTATCTAACTGCCGGTTTTCCCACTATGCAGCGATGTAAGTCTGCAATCGCAGCCATGATCGACGGCGGAGTAGATTTAATCGAGGTCGGATTTCCTTATAGCGATCCAGTAATGGATGGCCCAGTTATTCAACGCGCTTCGGAATTAGCGATAGAAAATGGAGTGGGCGCGCGAGAGGTTTTTGAAGTTGTTGCCTCAAGTTCTGTTCCGACACTTGTTATGTCGTATTGGAATCCAATCGAAAGATATGGAGTAACGGATTTCATAAGAGATCTAAAAGCTGCAGGTGGCTGTGGAGTAATTACTCCAGATCTAACGGTAGAAGAGTCACAAGAGTGGATAAGCGCAAGTCAAAGTTTGGGACTAGATCGCGTATACGTAGTTGCTCCCAGCACGACTGACTCGCGCCTTGCCAATGTAACTGCACGATGTTCCGGATTCGTTTACGCTGCAAGTTTGATGGGAGTAACGGGGGCGCGCAGCGCACTCTCTGGCGCAGCAGAGTCTTTAGTTAAAAGAGTCCGAGCTGTGACAAATACCCCAGTTTGCGTCGGCCTTGGAGTATCAAATGGCCAACAGGCAAGTGAGATCGCGAAATATGCAGATGGTGTCATTGTCGGTTCAGCATTCATTAAGTTATTGGCGGAAACCCAGGATGAAATTGAGGCTAATAAATCTCTGAAATCCCTCGCGGAAGAGCTTTCGCGGGCCGTCCGTAGATAATCCGGTAATAAGAGGAGCGAAGGCCTCTTATGCCTTAGAATTTTTTCTATATTCAACCGCTAGGAGTACATAGTGCCAAAGCAAGCAAAAGAGAGAGCTCGCGATGTAAAGCCCAAGGGCGATACCCTGACAAGAAATCTTGTGCTGGGGATGGTCGGATTCGTCGTATTAATCCTTGGCGTCTTTACCGTGTTGGACCGGCAATCAGGAAGTAGCTCAGAAACTCCATTAGCTATTGATCAGCTCGACACGTCATCCTTGGGGGCTCCACTCGTTGGAGCAGTGAGTGAAGAGAATGACTACGGAATAGTTTTTAATCCAGACGCATCAGTACAAATCGATATTTGGGAAGATTTCCAATGTCCGTATTGCAACTTCTTTGAACAAGCAAACGGGTCATATATTGATGAATTGATTCGAAATAAAGAGGCAAAAGTTGTTTATCACATGGCATCTTTCTTAGGCCAAGAGTCGGTGCGGGCATCCAACGCTTCATACTGTGCTGTTGAAGAGGGCCGCTTCCTTGATTTCCATAAGGCCATCTACCAAGTCCAAGGCGCTGAAAACTCAGGGCTATTTTCTAACAAGAACTTGATCACAATCGGCGAGAAGCTGGGAATCACAAGTCAAAGTTTTAAAGATTGCGTAAATAACAATAACTTTGGCGATAGCGTGAAGAAGGTTGCCGAATCTATGCCCAAGAACAATGTAAAGGGAACTCCCACAATATTTATCAACGGCAAGCTCTGGGAGAGAACTTCAAATGACTTCAATGTTGAAGAGTTCAAGGCGGCGGTCGAAGCAGCCCGTAAGTGAGTTCGCTCAATATTCCATCACCGGCCCGGTCTCTAATCGAGATCGGGCCGTTAACAATTCATTACTACGCTCTATGCATAATGCTCGGAATTGTTGCAGCGGTCATTATCGGAAATAAAAGGTATGTAGCAAAAGGTGGCGCTGCTGGTTTAGTGGGCGATGTAGCAATTTTCGCCGTGCCTTCTGGAATTATTGGTGGTCGTCTCTACCATGTTATTACTTCTCCAGAAAAATATTTTGGCGCAAACGGAAATCCAATTGAAGCGCTGTACATATGGCAAGGCGGGCTAGGAATCTGGGGCGCCATAAGTCTTGGAGCGCTCGGCGCATTCCTTGCCTATCGAAAAAATCCGAAACGGGGTGAACTTTCCTTCGCTTCTTTTGCAGATGCAATAGCACCCGGTCTATTAGTCGCACAGGGCATTGGCAGGTTTGGTAATTGGTTTAATAAAGAGCTCTTTGGACGCCCGCTTGATGCGCCCTGGGCTCTTGAAATACCAATTCGCTATCGACCAATTGGATATTCCAAGTTCGAGACTTTTCATCCCACATTTCTCTATGAAGCAATTTGGTGTTTTGCGGCGGCTGCTCTCTTGGTGTTAATAGGGAAGAGGAAGGCTCTGGTTGCAGGATCACTTTTTGCACTTTACGTTGCAATTTATTCACTCGGTAGGGGAGTGATAGAAACGCTACGGATAGATGAGAGTAATTTGATAATGGGATTACGCTTAAATTTGTGGACGAGTTTAATTCTCCTAGTTTCGGCGAGTTTCATAGCATTCAAGTTGAATCGGAAAAATGCGAGTAAAGTCGCGACATGAGTTTAGAGGCAATTCAAAAACGGAATGAAGATCATAAGAGCCATCGCGCTGGATGGTTAAGAGCAGCCGTATTGGGAGTGAATGATGGTCTGGTCTCAACTGCATCGCTTATGATCGGAATTGTCTCGGCTGGAAAGAATGACTTTGTTGTAACTGCCGGGGCGGCAGCTATTGCTGCCGGAGCTATGTCTATGGCCGTTGGCGAGTATGTTTCAGTTCGCTCCCAAAATGATATTGAAGAATCTGATCGACTCCTTGAAATCGAACATTTGAAAGAGGATCCCGCTGGCGAACTTGAAGAGTTGACCCAGATCTATCAAGCTCGAGGAATTTCGAGAGCATTAGCTGAGAAGATTGCTGCCGAACTTCATGCGCATGATGCGCTCGCAGCGCATCTAAGAGATGAGTTAGGACAGAACGAGGCGACGAAGGCAAGACCGCTACAAGCCGCTATCGCATCAGCTTTAAGTTTCACCGCCGGTGGACTCATTCCATTTCTTGGCGCATTTGCTCCCGGCCTAGGTGAAAAAGCAATATCGATTATTGGTTTCTCATTCTTGGGGTTGGTCGCGGCTGGAGTTGTGAGCGCAAAGACCGCTGGAGCCAAAGTCGGGCGAACGACCCTTCGGATTGTTATGGGCGGCGCACTGGGAATGGCAATAACTGCAGGCGTAGGACAGATCGCTCACATATCCGGCATTTAGATTCTTTGGTAGATTTTCCCTTCCTACGGGCCACCGCCGTCCCAACAAATTCGCTCCGCTAAATCGATTAATGATTTAACGGCAATATGTTGAAAAGAGATTAACACTGGTGGCAAAGGCAAACCTCTTTAGCGCTCTGCCAGAGCGGACTGGTCTTTATGACCCCGCTTTTGAGCATGATGCCTGTGGCGTTGCCATGGTTGCCACCTTAAATAAGAACGCCACTCACGAAATTGTTGAGCAGGGTCTTGAGGCGCTGCGAAATCTAGATCATCGAGGTGCTTCCGGTGCAGAAGTAAATAGCGGGGATGGCGCCGGAATCATGATCGGAATTCCCGATGAATTTTTTCGAAGTACTCTGAACTTCCAACTCCCTGAAGTGGGCAAGTATGCAGTTGGTATCGCCTTTATACCGAAGGAATTTCGAGAATTAAATCGACTTGAGATTTTAGCTAAGGAAGAGGGTCTACAAATCCTTGGCTGGCGCGAAGTTCCAATTAATTCGGCGAGCCTTGGAGCTACCGCGCTTTCAGTAATGCCAAATTTTCAGCAAGTTTTTCTTGCCGGTAGTGAAAATGAGAGTGGAATTCAACTAGATAGGAAAGCATTCTGTTTCCGCAAACGCGCCGAGCATGAATTACAGATTTATTTCTCCTCACTATCTTCGCAAACAATCGTCTATAAAGGCATGCTCACCACCCATCAATTATCAGAATTCTTTCCTGACTTAAGAGAAGCAAAACTCACCTCAAGATTTGCGCTGGTCCACTCAAGGTTCTCAACTAATACATTCCCTTCTTGGCCACTTGCTCATCCTTATCGCTTCATCGCACATAACGGTGAAATCAATACCGTAAAGGGCAATCGCAATTGGATGGCTGCGCGCGAAGCGCTTCTCGAGAGTGATTTGATTCCGGGCGATTTGAAACGCTTATTTCCGATTGTTGATCCAAATGGCAGCGACTCGGCTTCCTTCGATGAGGTTCTAGAGCTCCTGTACCTTGGTGGCCGCACTTTGCCTCACGCAATTCTTATGATGATTCCGGAAGCGTGGGAGAACCATGAAACTATGTCGGAGCATCGCAAAGACTTTTATCGCTTCCATGCCTCATTAATGGAGCCATGGGATGGCCCTGCATGCATCACTTTCACAGATGGCAATCTCATCGGAGCAGTTTTGGATCGAAATGGGTTGCGTCCAAGCCGGTTCTGGATCACAGAAGATGGATTAGTTGTACTAGCAAGTGAAGTGGGAGTTCTCGATATTCCACAAGAGCGAGTTCTGCGCAAAGGAAGATTGCAACCCGGAAAGATGTTCTTAGTTGACTTAAATCAAGGCCGTGTTATCGAAGATGATGAAATCAAGGATGGACTAGCAACTGCTGCCCCTTATGGCGAGTGGCTTCACGCAGGAATGGTGAGATTAAAAGATATTCCGGCGCGTGAGCATATTTTTTATCCCCACTCCTCGGTTTTGCGTAGACAGCGCGCATTTGGTTACACCGAAGAAGAATTACGAGTGATTATCACCCCGATGGCGCAATCAGGAGCCGAACCCATTGGTTCTATGGGAACTGATACGCCGGTCGCAGTTCTCTCGGAGAAGCCCAGATTGTTATTTGATTACTTCTCACAACTCTTTGCTCAAGTAACAAATCCACCCTTGGATGCAATTCGTGAAGAACTTGTAACTTCACTCGGCGGTTCAATCGGCCCAGAACATAATTTGCTAGATCCCGGTCCCGCTTCTTGCCGGCAGATTTCCCTGGAGTTTCCCGTTCTAGATAACGATCAGTTAGCGAAGATCATCCATGTCAACGCTGATGGAAATAATCCTGGTTTCTCGGCTCATGTAGTTAGAGGTCTCTTTCCGATTGCAGATGGCGGGGAGGGCTTGAAGGCAAGAATTGAGGAGATTCGTGCAGAAGTCTCTGAGGCAATCAAGAATGGCGCTCGGATAATTGTTCTCTCTGATCGTGATGGCGATGGCGAAAATGCACCAATACCTTCACTGCTACTTACCGCGGCAGTTCACCATCACTTGATTCGTGAAAAAACTCGAACCAAAGTGGGTCTCGTTGTAGAGACTGGCGAAGTTCGTGAAGTTCACCATGTAGCGCTACTCATTGGTTATGGCGCTGCAGCAGTAAATCCTTATCTTGCAATGGAGTCAGCCGAAGATCTTGTCCTGCACGGAGTAATCACAAGTGTCACTGCCGAGAAGGCGGTCTACAACTTAATCAAAGCACTTGGCAAGGGCGTCTTAAAAGTTATGTCGAAAATGGGAATTTCAACTATCGCCTCCTATACCGGGGCCCAAGTCTTTGAAGCTCTTGGCCTATCCCAAGAATTAATTGATGAATATTTTGTTGGTACGACTTCAAGACTTGGTGGAGTGGGAATTGATGTGATTGCGGAAGAGACCATAAAACGTCACCACATCGCTTACCCACCTGGCGGTGAGATTCCCAATACAAAGCGACTACCGATTGGTGGTGAATACCAATGGCGAAGAGAGGGCGAACCTCATCTCTTTGATCCAGAAACTGTTTTTGCTCTACAACATGCGACTCGTTCGAAGCGTTATGACATATTCAAGCGCTACACCACACGGATTGATCAGCAAGCAGAAGCGCTTATGACGTTACGCGGACTTTTTACCTTTAAAGAAGGAGTTCGTCCACCTGTCCCCATTGAAGAGGTAGAACCAATCTCATCAATCGTTAAACGTTTCTCAACTGGCGCTATGTCTTACGGTTCTATTTCCGGTGAAGCCCATGAAACTCTTGCTATTGCTATGAATCGCCTTGGAGCAAAATCAAATACCGGCGAAGGCGGCGAAGATCCCGAGCGATTTAAACCACTAGCAAATGGCGATTCAAAACGCTCCGCCATAAAGCAAGTTGCATCTGGACGCTTCGGTGTAACTAGCGAATACCTCGTAAATGCTGACGATCTCCAAATAAAGATGGCCCAGGGAGCAAAGCCCGGCGAAGGTGGACAACTTCCGGGAAACAAGGTTTATCCGTGGATTGCCAAGACGCGCCACTCCACTCCGGGCGTTGGGTTGATCTCACCACCTCCGCATCATGATATTTATTCCATCGAGGATTTAGCGCAACTAATCCATGATCTATAAATCTCTAATCGAGATGCCCGTATACATGTAAAGCTTGTGGCACAAGTAGGTGTGGGAACTGTTGCAGCTGGTGTTTCCAAAGCGCACGCCGATGTGGTTCTCATCTCCGGACACGATGGTGGTACTGGCGCTTCACCTCTCACGTCGTTAAAGCACGCTGGCGCCCCGTGGGAGTTGGGTCTGGCAGAAACGCAACAAACTTTAATTCTAAATGGATTGCGAGATCGCATAACTGTTCAAACTGATGGCCAGATGAAAACAGGTCGAGATGTAATCATCGCGGCATTACTTGGCGCTGAAGAATATGGTTTTGCTACTGCGCCACTGGTCGTTTCAGGATGCGTAATGATGCGAGTCTGTCATCTAGACACTTGCCCAGTCGGAGTTGCAACGCAAAACCCAGAACTTAGAAAACGCTTCTCCGGTAAGCCCGAATTTGTGGAAACATTCTTTGAATACATTGCTGAAGAGGTGCGAGAGTGGCTAGCAAAGCTAGGTTTTCGAACTCTAGATGAAGCAATTGGACAAGTTGAGATTCTCGATACGAGAAAAGCGGTTGAACATTGGAAGGCTTCTGGTCTAAACCTGGAGCCAATTCTCAAATACCCAGATGGAACTAAATATCCTGCCCGCAAGAAATCAGTTGAGCAGGATCACGGATTGGCGGGAGCACTTGATAATGAGCTTCTAAAGTTGGCTGCGCCCGCTCTTGTAAATGGCGAACATATTTCGATTTCACTTCCGATTCGAAATCGAAACAGAACTGTAGGAACAATTTTGGGCTCAGAAATCTCACGCCGCTATGGTGGTTTGGGTCTGCCCGAAGACACGATTGAAGTAACTCTGCATGGATCAGCCGGTCAATCACTAGGCGCCTTCATTCCAAAGGGATTAACGATTCGACTCTACGGCGATACAAATGACCATTTAGGTAAAGGTATTTCTGGCGGACGCGTCATTGTTAGGCCGGATGAGAAGGCCAAATTCGACTCAGATAAGAATGTAATTGCCGGAAATGTGGTCGGTTATGGCGCAACCGGTGGCGAAATTTTTGTCAGTGGAGTGGTGGGGGAGCGTTTCTGCGTGCGAAATTCTGGTGCAGTCGCAGTCGTTGAAGGAACCGGGGATCATGGCTGTGAGTACATGACTGGCGGAACCGTAGTTGTGCTCGGTAAGACTGGTAGAAATTTTGCTGCTGGCATGTCTGGCGGTGTCGCTTACTTGTTAGATCTTGATCCCAAATTAGTAAATACTGAGATGGTTGATCTTCAACCATTAACTGATGAAGATAAGAGAAAACTAAATGAAATTATCTCCAAGTTCCATGCTGAGACCAGTTCTAAAGTTGCTGCGGGATTATTAAAGAATTGGGATCATTCCACAACACGATTTACTCGAGTCATGCCACGCGACTACGCCCGCGTTCTTAACGTGATTGCTAACGCGGAGAAATCTGGCAAGCAAGTTGAACAAGCAATCATGGAGGTACTAAATGGCTGATCCCAAAGGCTTCCTTAAGTTTGATCGCGAGACACCTAAGCGTCGTCCCGTGGATGTTCGAATCCGAGATTGGCGAGAGGTTTACGAGAACCAAGAATTCTCCTCACTCCAAAGACAAGCTGGACGTTGTATGGATTGTGGAATTCCGTTCTGTCACCAAGGTTGTCCGCTAGGAAATTTGATTCCTGAGTGGAATGATTTAATTTGGCGAAACGAAAAAGTAGATGCAATTGATCGACTTCATGCGACCAATAATTTCCCGGAATTCACCGGAAGACTCTGTCCAGCTCCCTGCGAGACTGCCTGTGTCTTGGGTATAAATCAGAACCCTGTCACAATTAAGCAGATTGAGTTGCGCACTATCGAAGAGGCTTTCCAAGCCGGAAATGTGAAGCCGCTTCAACCCGATCGCATCACTGGAAAGACTGTCGCCGTAATTGGATCAGGCCCTGCTGGCTTAGCCGCAGCGCAGCAACTAACACGCGCCGGCCATACCGTGGTGGTTTACGAGCGGGCCGAGAAAATAGGCGGACTACTTCGATATGGAATTCCAGAATTCAAAATGGAGAAATCAATTTTGGATCGAAGGTTAAACCAGATGCAACGCGAAGGAACTCGTTTTCGAGCCGGGGTAAATGTCGGGGTTGATCTGACTGCTCACGAATTGAAGATGCGCTATGACGCAGTTGTCCTTGCTCTCGGTTCGACGATTGCGCGTGAACTAAATATCCCGGGAAGGGAAGCGCGCGGTATTTATCAAGCGATGGAGTATTTGCCTTGGGGGAATAAGCAAGCACTTGGAGAGCTAGCTGAAGAACCGAAGATCAGTGCTAAAGGAAAGCATGTAATTATTTTGGGTGGCGGCGATACCGGAGCAGATTGTCTTGGTACTGCTATCCGACAAGGCGCTGCGAGCATTACTCAAATTGAGATTATGCCGCGTCCAACAGAAGAGCGTCCTGCAACTCAACCTTGGCCAACTTATCCGATGATCTATCGGGTAAGTAGCGCGCATGAAGAGGCGGGGGAGCGGATGTACTCAATCGCCACTCAAGAATTTATAACCGATAAGAGTGGAAACTTAACGGGATTGAAGGTTATTGAGACTAAGTTTGAGAATGGCAAATTCGAATCTATTGCGGGTTCTGAGAAAGTAATCCCTGCTGACATGGTTCTACTAGCCATGGGATTTGTTGGCCCGGAACAGAATAAATTAGTGAAAGATCTTGAAGTGAAATTAGATGCGCGGGGCAATATTGATCGTGATCCACATTTGCTACAAATATTGAAAAAGTATTTGTTTGTGGCGATGCTGGACGTGGCCAATCGCTGATTGTCTGGGCTATCGCGGAGGGAAGAAGCGCAGCAGCAGCAGTTGATGAATATCTGATGGGACGCACCCAACTTCCATCACCGATTACTCCGGATGCTCGACCACTCGTGGTCTAACTAACATTTAAAGAAGATGGATAAGGTTGGCTAATGCGTAGAGCAAAGATTGTCTGCACGCTCGGCCCTGCAGTATCTAATCGCGAGGGCTTAGCTTCCCTTATTGATGCCGGAATGAATGTGGCTCGATTAAATCTCTCTCATGGCGAGTATTTGGATCATGAAGCTCAACTTAAATTGGTACGCGAACTCGCTGAGAAGAAGGGAGTTTCCGTTGCGATATTAGTTGATTTACAAGGACCAAAAATTAGATTGGGTCGATTTGAAGCAGGATCGCATGATTTAAACATTGGCGATGTTCTAACCATAACTACCGATGAGATTGTTGGCACAAAGGATCGAGTAAGCACCACCTATAAAGGTCTTCCCGGAGATTGCAAAGTTGGTGACCGCATACTCATAGATGATGGCAAAGTTGCGGTAGAAGTTACTAAGGTAAATTCAAGTGAGGTAATCACTAAGTGTGTGGAATCTGGCACAATTTCGAATAACAAAGGTTTGAATCTTCCGGGCGTCGCTGTATCGGTTCCCGCACTTTCGGAGAAAGATATTGAAGATTTGCATTGGGGCCTAAAAGTTGGCGCAGATTTTATTGCGCTCTCATTTGTAAGAAGTGCAAGTGACATCGAGGGCGTTCACAAAATTATGAAGGAGCTCGGTATTTATAGGCCGGTTATAGCGAAAATAGAGAAACCTCAAGCGGTGGCAAACCTAGAGGAAATCATCGAAGCCTTTGATGGAATTATGGTGGCGCGGGGAGACCTCGGCGTTGAGATGCCAATCGAAGATATTCCACTTGTGCAGAAACGTTGTATCACATTGGCTCGCGAGCAAGCCAAGCCCGTGATTGTTGCCACCCAGATGTTGGATTCAATGATCAATAACTCAAGACCAACTCGAGCAGAAGCAACGGATTGTGCTAATGCTGTTCTTGATGGAGCAGATGCGCTCATGCTCTCCGGCGAGACCAGCGTGGGTAGCTTTGCCTCCGAAGCAGTCAAGACAATGGCGCGAATCATCGAGAAAACTGAGACTGATGCACTTCACCTCATTCCGGCGCTTATGCATAACCCCAGAACTAAAGGTGGAGCAATAACAAAGGCAGCAACCGAGGTCGGACAGGTAATTGGGGCTAAAGTGCTAGCAACTTTTACCAAGTCAGGTGACTCGGCGCGAAGAATGTCACGCCTTCGTAGCAATATTCCGGTTGTTGCACTTACGCCTGATGAAACAACTTATAGACAACTCGCTCTTTCTTGGGGGATTGAACCCTTTATTACTCCTCTCGTACAAACGACCGATGAAATGGTCAAACAAGTTGATGCAATCCTTATAAAGGAGCGACGCGTAAATAAGGGTGAAGTAATAATGATTGTTGCAGGCTCGCCTCCCGGAATACCAGGGTCAACAAATGCAATGCGAGTACACATCATTGGGGACGCAGTAGGTGGCGTCGCTCCGGCGTATCGCTAAACTACGACTTCCTCGCCTCGGTACTCCAACGGTAGAGAGGACGGTCTCAAAAACCGTATAGTGTCGGTTCGAATCCGACTCGAGGCACATGTCAGCAAATCAAACAACTAAGCGAATTCTTATTGCCGAAGATGAAACTTTAATTCGTATGGATCTTGCTGAAATGTTACGTGAGAGTGGATATGAAGTTGTAGGCGAGGCAACCAATGGTGAAGAAGCAATAAATCTTGCTAAAGAGTTGAAACCAGATCTTGCCATTCTTGATGTGAAGATGCCCAAGATCGATGGAATAACAGCCGCGGAGTCGATAGTCGAGATTAGTCCGGTTTTAATGCTGACAGCATTTAGCCAGAAAGACTTGGTGGAACGAGCGGTCGATGCCGGTGTTATGGCATACCTAGTTAAACCTTTCACTGTCAACGATTTGCTACCCGCAATAGAAATTGCAATTACTCGTCACGCTCAGATGCTCGCTTTAAAAACTGAAGTTACTGACTTAACTGAACGTCTGGAAACTAGAAAGATTATCGAACGAGCCAAGGGAATTTTGATGCAGGCAATGCGACTTAGTGAACCCGAAGCCTTCAAATGGATTCAACGGACTGCGATGGATCGACGGGTCAGCATGAAGCAGGTTGCCGAGGCCGTAATAGATCCAGCCTCTGCGCCTCATATCTAGTTTCAACCGATTGAACCCGTCTCATATAACGGGAAAGTTATTTCATTGGGCGGGAAATTTAATTGTGCTGAGCGTGAGGCTAACGCTAACCTTCACCCCTCCCTGTCCCAGGGGGCATGATCATGAATGAAAGGCAATAAATGAAGAAAGTATCTTCAATCGTCTCTGCACTCGCATTGGCTCTGGGTTTGACAGTAGCGCTAACCCCAGCAGCAAACGCGGCTTGCACAGGCAAATTAAAAATCGCTTACCAGGGACCACTAACTGGTCCAGAAGCGGCTCTAGGTCTCAATGAGCTTCGTGGTGTGCAATTCGCCGTCAAGAAGTCAGGTCTAGATATCGAAGTTAAGGAAGTTGATGACCAGGGAGATCCTGCAGTTGCAGGCCCAATCGCACCTTCCGTTCCACAAGATGAGTGCGTTGTTGCTCTCGTAGGTCCTGCTTACTCAGGTGCGTCACGCGTGTCGCTTCCTGTTTACCTATCAGCTGGTCTACCGATCATCACACCATCTGCAACTAATCCAACTCTCTTTGATTTCGGTGGAAAGATTTTCCATCGCGCGGTTCTAACTGATGATTATCAGGGTCCAGCACTTGCCCGTTTGATTACATCGAAGGTCAAGGATGCAAAGGTATTCCTAATCAATGATGCAACTGACTACTCAGTTGGTCTTGCCAAGCTAGTAGATTTCACACTTGGCTCACGCGTTGTTGGTAAAGAGACAACCCCACAAGGCACAACAGACTTCACTTCTACTCTTGCAAAGATTAAGAAGTCCAAGGCGAACGTTGTTGCATACACCGGTTACTTCAGCCAAGCTGCAGTATTGGTAAAGCAACTCCGTGACTCTGGTTCGAAGGCTGTATTTGCTGCCGGTGATGGTGTACTTGATGCACAGTTCGTTAAGTTGGCTCGTAAGGCAGCAGAAGGAGCAATCTTGACCGCTCCTGCTGTTCCGCTAGAGGCAGCTGATAAGAAACTTGCTGCAGAGTTCACTAAGACCATGGGCAACGCTCCTGGTGTTTACACCACAGAGTCCTATGACGCGGCTAACTTCTTCATTGCCGCTATCAAGAAGGGCAATAAGGATCGTGCTTCAATCCTCAACTTCATCAAGAAGAACTCACATAAGGGCCTTTCCAAGACCCTGAAGTTCGATGAAAAGGGTGAGGTTGCTGGCGTAGACGTTAATGGATTCGTCATCAAGGGCGGCAAGATCGTCCTTACAGGCGCAATCAAGTAACGCTAGTTAGCAAAAGGTAGTAATTGGGTGTTACAGAAGTGAACTTCGGTTCACTTCTGTAACTCTCTTAATTTAACGTTTTAAATCAAACTGAATTTAAAGAAAGTTCGGTGTAGCTAACTTGGATTTCTCGCTCCTCTTCTCTGAATTTCCATCTTTGACCTTTGACGGTCTCGCACTGGGCGCGATCTATGCGCTTATCTCACTTGGCTAC
>JACCDM010335043.1_pt1 | contig 31245 bp, 24 predicted proteins | sample 7445851 | NCBI WGS metagenome assembly JACCDM01 (sample SAMN15323438, study PRJNA562643) | freshwater metagenome | isolation source: river surface water | place: USA:Blue River Watershed | collected 2017-08-16
CCGCGGCACCCGCCTTCGGCTTCTTGGTCCCGTACTTGGAGCGGCTCTTGTTGCGCCCGTTCACGCCGGAGGCGTCGAGCTTGCCGCGCACGATGTGGTAGCGCACGCCCGGCAGGTCCTTCACACGACCGCCCCGGATGAGCACGATCGAGTGCTCCTGCAGGTTGTGCCCCTCACCGGGGATGTAGGCCGTGACCTCGAAGCCGTTCACCAGACGCACACGCGCCACCTTGCGCAGCGCCGAGTTCGGCTTCTTCGGGGTCGTGGTGTAGACGCGGGTGCACACGCCCCGCTTGAACGGATTCTCCTTCAGAGCCGGCGCCTTGTCCTTCTTGACCACGGCGCGGCGGCTCTGCCGGACGAGCTGATTAATCGTCGGCATGCGGTTTCTCGGTGTTCGTCCTTCTGCCTCTACGTGGATCGCCCGGACGGGCGGCACGGAACCAGAGCCCCGAAGAATAGATACTCGGGCGCCCCCGGTCAACGGCCGAAGAACTGGTCCACCGGCAGGGCGTCCCGGGACCGAACCGACGCCTCCCACTCCCCGCAGAGATGCGCGATCCCGTTCGCGTAGTACGACACGAGTTCCCGCCCGCGGGGCAGAAGAAGGTACCCCTCCCCCGCCCGCGAGAGCACCCGCCGCATCCGGAGTAGCCGATACGCCCGCTCGAAACTCTCGGCCGCGCTCAGCGCGGGCTCGACCACCACCGCCCCCGCCTCCTCCAACGCCACGCGCAGCGCCTCCACCCGCTCCAGCAGCGCCGGCCGTGACACATAGTCGGCCTCGAAGGTCTGGAGCGCCGCACAGACCAGCGGCACCGCGGTGACGGGGACGAGCCGTCCCACCTCTCCCATCATCCGATCGCAGAGGCGCTGCACGGCCGCCAACCGGTCGGCCCGCGGGAGGTCGAAGATGGGGACGGCGCCTGGGGACGCCGCCCCGGGTCCGCTCGCCGCGCCATCACCGGAGGAACCGGCCAGCGCCGCCTCCGACGCGATCCACGCGGCCACCGACACCGGCGCCCCCAGGACCACCGCCGCCCGGCCATACCGCTGCCATCGCCCGGTCGAGAGCCGGCCGAAGCTCGAGGCCAGATACGACACCACCTCGCCCACCTGGGACCACCGCGAGCTGCCGACCCCCCCTTCGGTGACCCGGAGCTCCCGGAGCAACGTCCGGTCCTCCAACACGCGGTCGTAGTTGAGCCCCACTGGCACCACGTACATCCGGGACGCGAGCGCGGGGTCCCGCGCCGCCCCGACGATGTAGTCGAGGAGACCGATCTTCGAGGGCCGCAGCCGACCGTCACGCGTGAGGCCGCCCTCGGGGAACAGCCCCTGCGTGACACCGGCAGACGTCACTCGATGCACATAGCGCTCGAGGACCGTGTGATACAGCGGCTCCCGATAGCGGCGGCGGATGAAATACGAGCCGAACGACTTGAACAGGTACTCGAGGGGGAAGACGCGCGCCCACTCCCCCACCGCCCACGAGATCGCGACCTGACCCGCGAGCGCGTAGCTCGCCACCACATAGTCCGCGTTCGACCGATGGTTCATCAGGTAGATCACGATCGCATCCGGTGGGAGCGCTCGCGCCGCGCCCGGTGCCCGGTCGATGATCGTCACGCGGTACAGCACCCGCAGCAGCGCCGCGGCGGCGGTATGCCCCACGCCGCGATAGACCAGCGGGTTGAAGGTCGGGATGATCTCGTGAAGGTAGCGGCGCACCATCCGCCAGACCGCCGCCTCCGATAGCCGGTGCGCGGCGGCGTGCGCCTGCACGGCGGCGATGACCGCCGAATCCAGCTGGATGGCGGCGATCAGCGCACGCTTCCGCGGGTGCCGCCGTGCGCTCACCCCAGCCACCCGCGGACGAGACTCGGCAGCACACCAAGCGCGCCGAAGCGCAGCAACCGACCGACGAAGCAGAGCCCGAGGAAGCCCGGCCACGGAATCCGCACGATGCCCGCCGCGATGGCCGCGAGGTGAAACGGGGGGACACTCGTCACGGCGCTGACCCCGAGGAGTCCGTGCCCGTAGTTCGGGTGACGCGCGATCACCTCACGGGCGCGGACGACCCCTCGCACCGCGACACCCCAGCGGACCTTCTCCGCGTGGGTCCCGGCCCAATACCAGGGACACTTGGCCGCGACGTGGCCGACGGTGAAGGCCACCAGGAGAACGGCGGTGAGCCCTGGGGGCTCCAGAACGCCGATCGCCACCGCGGCCGCCTCGGCGAGGCCGACGGGAATGATCCCGACGGCGAACCCGAGGCCGATCGCGGTGGCGACGGCGAGACCCGGCGCAGCCGGGTCGAACGACGGGATCAGGCCCCGTAGCCCGGCGGAACCTGCTCGTCCGCCGGGGAGGTCAGGGTCTTCTTGTAGCACCAGAAGGTGCCGCCCCAGACGAGGATCAATGAGGCGAGCATCGTGATCCAACCGCCGGTGGTGAGCCCCACCTGAGCGGCGGCGACGGCGAGTGTGTCAGTCATCGGAAGCTCCTCAGTCGGTGGCAGGGGTGGTGTCATCGAGGTCGACGCCCGCGGCCCGGAGCCGGCGCTCGCCGACCCAGGTGACGCCGACGAGGTAGACCACGATCGCGAGGATGGTGAGCAGCGCGACCCGCGCCCCGGTCGTGGCGGTCGCGTTCGCGAGCTCGGCCTTGAACGACTGGAGGTTGAACCCGATGAAGACGATCAGCAGGTACGCCGGCGCGATGTACTTCATCACGAACTTGACGAAGGACGGAATCTGGATCGACGCGCCGTCGTGGATCTCCCGCCAGCCGCGATCGATGCCGAACACCCACGCGAAGTAGATGATCTGCGCCATCGCGAGGAGGAAGATGCCGTAGGTGCCGACCCAGAAGTCCATGGTGTTCAGGAAGGTCCCGCCCTTGCTGTACCAGAGCGTCAGGATCGCGCCGACGGTCCCGATCGCGGCGATCGTCGACGTCGACTTCCCGTGGCTCCACCCGGTGGCCTCCTTCAGATGCGCCACCGCCGGCTGATACATCGAGAGGGAGCTGGTGATCGCGGCGAGCCAGAGCACCAGGAACCAGAGCGCCCCCATGATGTTGCCGAAGGCGCCCATCTGCGCGAACACCACCGGCAGGGTCGCGAAGCCGAGCTTGAAGCTCCCGCCACCGACCGCCACCTGCGTGCCGTACATCCCGAGGAAGACGACGGCGGCCGTGAGGGTGATCATCCCGCCGAAGCCCACCTCGAAGAGCTCATTGGTGGCACTGGCGGTGAGGCCGGAGAGCGCGACGTCATCCTTCTTCTTCATGTAGCTGGCGTAGTTGATGATCACGCCGAAGCCGACGGAGAGCGAGAAGAAGATCTGCGACGCGGCGGCGAGCCACGTCTTGAAGTCGCCGAGCTTCTCGAAGTTCGGGTTCCACATGTAGCCCAAGCCAGCGAGGACGTTTCGGTCCGGATACGCCGGGTCCGGGGTCCCGAGGGTCAGCACGCGGATCAATACGATCAGGGCGCAGACCGCCATCACCGGCATCGCGAAGGAGACGAACTTCTCGATCCCCTTCGAGAGGCCGCGGAAGACGAACCAGATGTTGATGGCGAAGACGACGACCCAGGTCAGGAGGGTGTTCAACCCCTGGCCAGAGAAGAGCGAGCCATCGGCCGCCGCGCCGGTGTACATGTCGTAGTAGTCGTTCGCGACCTTCGTCTGCATCTCGATTGACATCGACGGGTCGATGCCGATCCCACCGGTCAGATACTTGACGAAGTACCCGAAGGTCCACGTCTCGATGAACATGTAGTACGTCGAGACACCGAGCGGGATCAACACCCCGATGACCCCGAGGTAGCGCGCGAGGCTCCCCTTCCCGATCACGCCCATGATCATCGGCGCAGAATGCAGCCCCTTCTTCCCACCATACCGCCCCATCGACCACTCCGCCCACCCGATCGGGATGCCGAGCAGGAAGAGGGCACAGAAGTACGGGATGAGGAAGGCGCCGCCGCCGTTCTGGGCGGCCTGACCGGGAAAGCGGAGGAAGTTGCCGAGGCCGACGGCGGAACCCGCGACAGCGAGAATCACGCCGAGCTTCGAGCCCCACTCTTCCTTGTGTTCAGCCATGGGACGGTCCGGGGGTGGAGGTGAAGGAACGCCGGAAGATGCACCGGCTGCCCGAGGGCCGCCACCGGCGACCCGCGAGACGAGAGTCGAGGATATACGAACGGGGGCGCGGACCGTTGGTCCGTGCCCCCGTCGTCCACCGGCGCCAGCCTACTCCTCGTCGGGCAGCGCGGCGGGAATTTCCCCTTCGAGCTCCATCGGCGGCGCCAGGAAGCTGTCGGGCAGCGCCCCGAACGCCCCGAACTCCGGGGTGGGCGGGGCCGGCGGCGGCTCGATGTCCATCGCCACGTCGGAGTACCGGTACATCCCGGTGCCGGCGGGGATGAGGTGCCCGATGATGATGTTCTCCTTGAGGCCGAGGAGGTCGTCCTTGGCTCCGCGGATCGCCGCATCGGTGAGCACGCGGGTGGTCTCCTGGAACGACGCCGCCGAGATGAACGACTGGGTCGTGAGGGAGGCCTTCGTGATGCCGAGGAGGAGCGGCTCGGACTGCGCCGGCTTCTCCTTCTTCTTCTTGACCTTGTCGTTGGCGTCGCGGAAGACCGCCTTGTCGACGTTCTCGCCCTCGAGGAATTCGGTGTCCCCCGGCTCCGCGACGCGGACCTTCTGGAGCATCTGCCGGACGATGACGCCGATGTGCTTGTCGCTGATCTTCACGCCCTGCAGGCGGTAGACCTCCTGCACCTCGTTCAGGAGGTATTCCTGGACGGCGCGCGGGCCCTTAATCCGCAGGATGTCGTGCGGGTTGACGGGCCCCTCGCTCAGGCGGTCGCCGGCGCGCACGCGGTCACCCTCGTGCACGCGGAGATGCTTGCCGGAGGCCACCTCGTAGAGCTGCGGCTGCTGCGACTCGTCGACCGAGCCGTTGAGGTCGACCGGCTGGACGAAGATCTCGCGCTTGCCGCGCTTGATGTCGCCGAAGCGGACGACGCCGTCGATCTCGGAGATGGTGGACGGATCCTTCGGCTTGCGCGCCTCGAAGAGCTCGGCGACGCGCGGGAGACCGCCGGTGATGTCGCGCGTCTTGTACGCCTCGCGCGAGATCTTGGCGATGGTCTGGCCGGCGGCCACGTCGGCCCCGTCCTCGATGATGAGCTGGGCGCCCACCGGGATGACGAAGTCGCGGACCTTCTTCTCCTTCCCGCCCTTGGTCTGCCAGATCTCAATGTGCGGGTGGAGCTTCTTCTCCCGGTCCTCGATGACGACGCGCTGCCGGAGGCCGGTGAGCTCATCGAGCTCCTCGGAGACCGTCTCGCCCTCGACGAGGTCGACGAAGCGGACCTCGCCGGCGACGTCGGCGATGATGGGGTTGGTGTACGGGTCCCACGTGAAGATCACCTGCTCCTTGGCGACGGCCTCCCCGTCCTTGACCATCAGGACGGCACCGAGCGGCACCGCGAGGCGGGCGATGACGGGGGCGTTCCGGTCCGCGGAGGCGCGGACCGAGAGCTCACCCTCGTACGAGGTGACGATGCGCTGCCCCTCGGGATCGGTGACCGCGATCAGGCGGTCGCTGAACTCCACGACGCCGGCCACCTTCGACTTGCGAGCCGTCTGCTCGGCGATACGGGCCGCCGTGCCGCCGATGTGGAAGGTGCGGAGCGTGAGCTGCGTGCCGGGCTCGCCGATCGACTGCGCGGCGATGATGCCGACCGCCTCGCCGATGTCGACCATCGCCATCGTGGCGAGGTTGCGGCCGTAGCACATCCGGCAGAGGCCGCGCTTGGCCTCGCAGGTGAGCACGGAGCGGATCTTGACGGTCTCGATCCCCGCCTCCTCGATCGCGAGGGCGACCTCCTCCGACATCATCTGGCCGGCCTCGACGAGGAGCTGCGGGCGCCCCGCCTCGTCCAGCAGCTGCGGGTCGACGACATCCTCGGCCGCGACGATGCCGGTGAGGCGCTCGGCGAGCGGCTCGATGATGTCCTCGCCTTCCTTCAGCGCCCCGATGTCGAGGCCCATCACCGTGCCGCAATCCTCCTCGGTGATCGTCACATCCTGCGCGACGTCGCAGAGGCGGCGCGTGAGGTACCCGGCGTCCGCGGTCTTCAGCGCCGTGTCCGCGAGGCCCTTGCGGGCACCGTGGGTCGACGAGAAGTACTCGAGGACGGAGAGGCCCTCACGGAAGTTCGACTTGATGGGGTTCTCGATGATCTCACCGATGCCGCCGGTGAGCTTCTTCTGCGGCTTGGCCATCAGGCCGCGCATCCCCGCCAGCTGACGGATCTGGTCGCGCGAGCCGCGGGAGCCGGAGTCGAACATCATGAACACGGTGTTGAAGCCCTGCTGGGACTCCCGCATCCGCTTCACCATCGCGTCGGCGATGTCGTTGTTGGCGTGCGTCCAGGTGTCGATCACCTTGTTGTAGCGCTCGCCGTTCGTGATGTTGCCGGTCTGGTACGCCTTCTGGAAGCGGGCGACGCGCGCCGTGGCCTCCTCGAGGAGCGTCTCCTTCTCGGCCGGGATCTCGAGGTCCTCGATGGCGATCGAGACGCCGCCGCGGGTGGCGTTCCGGAAGCCGAACTCCTTCAGGCGGTCGAGGAACGCGACGGTGCCCGCGAGGCCGGCCTTCCGGTACGACTCGAAGACGAGCTCGCCGAGGACCTTCTTCTTCATCTCCCGGTTCTGGAACGGGAGCTCCGGCGGCACGATGCCGTCGAACAGCACGCGGCCGGCGGTGGTGATTGCCCAGGCGCGCCCCCCCTCGGGCGTGCGCGCGAGGTAGCGGACCGCCGAGTGGATCTGGAGCTGGCCGAGGGCCAGCGCCATCTCGACTTCCGACGCGGCGCCGAAGGTGCGGAGCTTGGTCTGCGCCTTCGCGTCCTTGAGCAGCGCGTCGAAGCCCACCGGGGCCTTGGTGGCGACGTAGCAGCCGAGGACGATGTCCTGCGACGGCTCGGCGACCGGACGGCCGTCGGACGGCTTGAGGATGTTGTTCGACGAGAGCATCAGGACGCGCGCCTCGAGCTGCGCCTCATACGAGAGCGGCACGTGCACGGCCATCTGGTCGCCGTCGAAGTCGGCGTTGAAGGCCGCGCAGACGAGCGGGTGGATGCGGATCGCCTTCCCCTCGACCAGCACCGGCTCGAACGCCTGGATGCCGAGGCGGTGGAGTGTCGGGGCGCGGTTCAGGAGCACCGGGTGGTCGCGGATGATCTCCTCGAGGATCTCGAAGACCTCGGAGGACTCGCGCTCCACAATCTTCTTGGCGCGCTTCACCGTCTCCGCGATGCCCTTGTCGACGAGCTTGTGGATGATGAACGGCTTGAAGAGCTCCAGCGCCATCGCCTTCGGGAGACCGCACTGGTGCAGCTTGAGCTCCGGGCCGACGACGATGACCGAGCGGCCCGAGTAGTCCACGCGCTTGCCGAGGAGGTTCTGACGGAACCGCCCCTGCTTGCCCTTGAGCATGTCGGAGAGCGACTTGAGCGGCCGCTTCCCGCGGCCGCGGATCGCCTTCGAGCGACGGCCGTTGTCGAAGAGCGCGTCGACCGCCTCCTGCAGCATGCGCTTCTCGTTCCGGAGGATGACCTCCGGCGCGCGATGCGAGATGAGCTTGGTGAGACGGTTGTTGCGGTTGATGACGCGCCGGTAGAGGTCGTTCAGGTCGGACGTCGCGAAGCGCCCGCCGTCGAGCGGCACGAGCGGCCGCAGGTCGGGCGGGATCACCGGGACGACGTCGAGGATCATCCACTCCGGCTGGTTGCGCAGCCCCTCGGCGTCGCCGGAGTTCCGGAAGGCGTCGACGATCTTGAGGCGCTTGAGGAGCGCCTTCTTCTTGTGCTGCGACGTCTCGACGAGCACCTCGGCGCGGAGTTCCTCCGACACCTTGTCGACGTCGAGCCGCTTGAGGAGCTCCCGGACCGCCGGCGCGCCGATGTCGGCGAGGAACGCGGTGTCGCCCTCGGCCTTCGCCTTCTGCTTGAGCTGGAGGTACTGCTCCTCATCGAGCAGCTCGTTCGCGCGGACCTCCTGCTCGCCCGCGTCGATGACGACGTAGTTCGAGTAGTACACGACCTTCTCGAGGTCGCGCAGCGTCAGGTCGAGCAGGTTCCCCATCGGGCTGGGGAGGGTCTTGAAGAACCAGATGTGCGCGACGGGGACGGCGAGCTCGATGTGTCCCATACGGTCGCGCCGCACCTTGCTGAGCGTCACCTCGACGCCGCAGCGGTCGCAGATCACGCCGCGATAGCGGATGCGCTTGTACTTGCCGCAGTGGCACTCCCAGTCCTTCACCGGACCGAAGATCTTCTCGCAGAAGAGACCGTCCTTCTCCGGCTTGAACGACCGGTAGTTGATCGTCTCCGGCTTGGTGACCTCGCCCCATGACCACCAGGTGCGGAGGCCGGCCATCTCCAGCCGCTCGCGCTCCTTCGGGTCGCGCGGCCCGCGGACCTCCTCGGGGGCCGCGATGCGGACGCGGATGTAGTCGAAGGCGGAAGCCGCCTTCTCACGGGCGCTACGGAAGTCGATCATCGGTTATTCCTCCCCGCCAAGGGCCGCGCCGCCTTCGGCGTTCGCGTCCATGGTCACGTGGATGCCCAGGGCCTGCAGTTCCTTCACGAGCACGTTGAACGATTCCGGCGTGCCCGGCTCGGGCAGGTTCTGCCCCTTCACGATCGCCTCGTACACGCGCGACCGGCCGTTCACGTCGTCCGACTTGACCGTGAGGATCTCCTGCAGCGTGTGCGCGGCGCCGTACGCCTCGAGCGCCCACACCTCCATCTCGCCGAAGCGCTGCCCGCCGAACTGTGCCTTGCCCGCGAGCGGCTGCTGCGTGACGAGGCTGTACGGGCCGATGCTGCGGGCGTGGATCTTGTCGTCCACGAGGTGGCTGAGCTTGAGCATGTACACCTCGCCGACGGTGACGGGGTTGGCGAAGCCCTCCCCGGTCCGGCCGTCGCGCAGCCGCACCTTGCCGCCCGGCAGCAGGCCGCCGGCGCGGATGAGCTCGACCGCCGCCGCGTCGACGTCGGCGTCGCTCTTCTTGCCGAGCATCGCCGCGAGCGCGGGGTGTCCCATCGCCTCGAGGAGCGCCGCGGCGTCGAGCCCCGCGCGCTTCTCGAGCTCCTTCAGCGCCTTCTTGAGCTCGGCCTTGGCGGCGGCGGACCCGCCCTCCGCGGCCAGCTCGGCCTCGTGGTGCGCGATGGCGTGGCTGGTGGCCTCCGCCTCACGCGCCGCGAGCTCCTTCGCCGCGGCCACGAGATAGTCGAACACCCGCCCGCCGAGCGCCTTCGCCTCGGCGCTCATCCCACGGCCGGCGAGATCGTTGAGCGAGGCGTCGTGCAGCAGCTCGACCTTCTCCCCCTCCTCCGGCGTCGGCCGCAGGTCGTCGAGCATGGCGCGCAGCTCGTCCGGCGTCGGCGCGGGCGTCGGCGCGGCGAGCCGCAGCGAGCCGCGGACCCACTCGAGGCCGGCGAGGCGCAGGGAGAGCCCGATCTCACGCTCACTCGCGCCCTGGAAGACCGGCGTCTTCGCGTAGAAGCCGAGGATCTTCGCGGCCCACCCGAGGTGGGTCTCGAGGATCTGCCCCACGTTCATGCGCGACGGCACGCCGAGGGGGTTGAGGACGATGTCGACCGGACGGCCGTCGGGGAGGAACGGCATGTCCTCCTCAGGCACGATACGGGCGACGATACCCTTGTTGCCGTGACGGCCGGCCATCTTGTCGCCCACCGAGACCTTCCGCTTCTCGGCAAGGTAGACCTTGACCAGCTGGAGCACGCCCGGCGGGAGCTCGTCGGGCTGCAGGATGCGGTCGATCCGCTCCTCCGCGCGCTCCTCGATCTTCGCCTTCACCGCGTCCGCCGCGTCGATGATCGCGCGGACGGCCGCGTTCGCCTTCTTGTCCTCGACCCGGAACGTCTTGAGGTCGAGCGTGATGAGCCGCAGGTCACGGAGCATCGCCTCGGTCAGGACGGTCCCCGGGGCGATTGCCTCCTCCACCGTGCCGCTCTGCAGCGCGAGCGCGACCTTCTCCCCGACGAGGAGGGTCTTGATCTCCGCGTCGCGCGCGTCGTTCACGCGCACCTTCTCCTCGCCCTCGAGCCGGCGCACCTCGCCGATGCGCTCGCCGCGGTCCTTCTCGACCACCGCATCCTCGACTCGCGAGAAGATCTTCACGTCGATGACCACGCCCTCGACGCCCGGCGGCACCTTGAGCGAGGAGTCCTTCACGTCCTTCGCCTTCTCGCCGAAGATGGCGGTCAGGAGCTTCTCCTCGGGGGAGAGCTCCGTCTCGCCCTTCGGCGTGATCTTGCCGACGAGGATGTCGCCCGGGCGCACGTGCGCGCCGATGCGGACGATGCCCCGCTCGTCGAGGTCGAGGAGCGCGTCCTCGGAGACGTTCGGGACCTCACGCGTGATCTCCTCCTGGCCGCGCTTGGTGTCGCGGACGTGGAGCTCGTGCTCCTGAATGTGGATCGACGAGTAGACGTCGTCCTTGACCAGGCGCTCCGAGAGGACAATCGCGTCCTCGAAGTTGTGGCCGTACCAGGGCATGAAGGCGACGGTCACGTTCGAGCCGAGCGCGAGCTGGCCGAACTGGGTGCCCGAGCCGTCGGCGAGGACCTCGCCCGCCTTCACCTTCTGCCCGACCGCGACGAGCGGCCGCTGGTTGAGGGCGGTGTCCTGGTTGGTGCGGAGATACTTGCGGAGCTTGTACCGGTCCTGCTGGTAGAGGCCGGCGAGCGGGGTCTCCCCGTCCCGGACGCGCCCGCGACCGGCGTCGACGACGATCTCATCGGCGGTCACGCGCATCACGACGCCGGCACGCTTGGCGATCACCACCGCGCCGGAGTCGACCGCGACCTTCTCCTCGAGCCCGGTGCCGACGAACGGCGTCTGCGGGTTGAGGAGCGGCACGGCCTGCCGCTGCATGTTCGAGCCCATCAGCGCGCGGTTCGCGTCGTCGTGCTCGAGGAACGGGATGAGCGCCGCCGCGATCGAGACGAGCTGCTCGGGGGCGACGTCCATGTAATCGATGCGCGACGGCGGGAGGAGCGGCACGTCGGCCTGCTGGCGGCAGAGCACCAGCTCATCCATGAAGCTGCCGTCGGGGTTGAGCCGCGCGTTCGCCTGCGCGATGACGGCGTGCTCCTCGCGCGTGGCGTCGAGCCACGCGATCTCGTTCGTGACCTTCCCGCCCTTCACGATGCGGTACGGGGTCTCGACGAAGCCGAGGTCGTTCACCCGCGCGAAGCAGGCGAGCGACGTGATGAGGCCGATGTTCGGGCCTTCCGGCGTCTCGATGGGGCACATCCGGCCGTACTGCGAGTAGTGCACGTCGCGGACCTCGAAGCCCGCGCGCTCGCGGGTGAGGCCGCCCGGGCCGAGGGCCGAGAGGCGCCGCTTGTGCGTCAGCTCGGCGAGCGGGTTCGTCTGGTCCATGAACTGCGAGAGCTGCGACGACCCGAAGAACGCCTGGATGACCGCCGAGACGGTGCGGGCGTTCACGAGGTCGTCGAGCGAGATCTTCTCGCTGTCCTGGTTGATCCCCATCCGCTCCTTGACCAACCGCGCCATGCGCGAGAGGCCGACGGAGAACTGGTTCGCGATCAGCTCGCCGACCGAGCGGATGCGCCGGTTGCCGAGATGGTCGATGTCATCGATCCCACCGCGCCCCTCGTGGAGTTCGACGAGGTGCCGCACGATCGAGACGAAGTCCTCCGTGGTGAGCACGGTCTGGCTCGCCGGGGTCCGGAGCCCGAGGCGCTGGTTGATCTTGTAGCGGCCCACGCGGCCGAGGTCGTAGCGCTTCGGCGAGAAGAAGAGCCGCTCGAGCGCCTGCTTCGCCGTCTCCTTGTTCGGCGCGTCGCCGGGCCGGAGGAGCGAGTAGATCTGGCGGAGCGCCTCATCCTCCGACTTGGTCGGGTCCTTCGCGAGGGTGTTGCGGACGAGCATGCTCTCCGCGCGACCCGACGCGACGAAGCAGCTCACGCGGGCGATCTCCGCCTTACGGAGGCGCTTGACGAGGGTGACCGAGAGGTTCTGGCCGGCCTCGGCGAGCACCTCGCCCGTCTCGGCGTCGGTGACGTCCATCGCGAGCACCCGGGGCGACGGGCGCTCCTCGCGCTCGAACGCGTCGAGCTCGTCACGGAGGTCGACGGCCTGGTACGAGGCGAAGACCTTGATGCGGTCGATCTTCTGCCGGCGGAGGCGCTGGAAGACCTCCTCGGTCAGCTCGTCGCCCTCCTTCACGAGGAGGACCGCCTCGGCGCGCTCGCGCTCGGCGCGGGCCTTCTTCGTCTTGGCCTTCGGTGCATCCTCGGCGGTCGCCTCGCCGGGGAGCTCCACGGCCTCGGCGATGATCGCCCCGATCACCTCGCGGTCACGCCCCTCCTTCCGCTTGGTCAGGTCGAGCTCGCGGACGCCGAAGAAGAGCCGGTAGATGTCGGCGTTCGTCCCGTAGCCGAGGGCGCGCAGGAGCGCGGTGGCCGGGAACTTCTTCTTCTTGTCGATGTGGACGTAGACGACGTCATGGATGTCGACGGTGAACTCGACCCACGAGCCGCGGAACGGGATGATGCGCGACGAGATGAGGCGCTGCCCATTCGGGTGTGTGCTCTCCTCGAAGACGACGCCCGGCGAGCGGTGCAGCTGCGAGACGATGACGCGCTCGGCGCCATTGATCACGAAGGTGCCCAGCGGCGTGAGCAGCGGGAGCTCGCCGAGGTAGACCTCCTTCTCGATCTGGTTCTTGACCCGCTTGGTCTTCTCGTCGGCGGGGTTCGGCTCGAACACGGTCAGGACGAGGGTCGCCTTGAGGGGCGCCGAGTACGTCATGTCGCGCTCGATGCACTCCTCGACCGAGTACTTCGGCTCGCCGAGGGTGTAGCGCTTGAACGCGAGCTCGAAGTTCTCGTGGACGTCGGTGATGGGGAACAGGTCCTTGAAGACCCGCTCGAGGCCCACGTCCTCACGGTCGTGGGCGGCGGCGTCCAGCTGGAGGAGCGACTCGAAGGCGCGCGTCTGGATGTCCAGGAGGTTCGGCATTTCCATGCCGACCTTGCGCTTGCCGAAGGAGATCTGGGTGATCATAGCGTCTCGGGGCTCACCGGGGAAACGGCGACAGACGCCCACGTCCCCGGTCGGCGGAGCCGACCGGGGCGGGGCGCACGAAACTGCGGGAGTAGTACGGGTGGAGCGTCAGATGCATCGGCGGGGTCGAGTGAGGGGGACGGTCATCCCGGTCGGCGGGTCCCCGCGGTGCGGAGGCCGCCGACCGGGCGTCCGTGCCTCACTTGACCTCGACGACCGCGCCTTCGGCCTCGAGCTTCGCCTTCATGGCGTCGGCATCGGCCTTCGAGACGCCCGCCTTCAGCGTCTGCGGGGCGCCGTCGACCATGTCCTTGGCCTCCTTGAGGCCGAGACCGGTGAGCTCGCGGACCACCTTGATGACCTGGATCTTCTTCGCGCCGGCGTCCTTGAGGACGACGTCGAACTCGGTCTTCTCCTCGGCGGCGGCGGCACCCGCGCCCGCGCCACCGGCCGGCGCGCCCGCGGCGACGGCCGCGATGGTCACGTTGAACTTCGTCTTGAACGCCTCGATCAGCTCGGTGAGCTCGATGACCGACATGCCGCCGATCGCGTCGAGGATCTCGTCCTTGCTCAGGGTCGTGTTCGCCATGGTACTGTCTCTCCGTAAAGGTCCCCCAGGGGATCCTGGGGCTGGTGAATCAGGCCGAAGCCTGGGGGATTCAGGTGGTGGATTCTTCGAGCTGCGTCTTCTTCGCCTCGAGGGCGAGCGCGAACATCATCAGCACGCTGTTGAACGTGCCGACGAGGATCGAGAGCGCCTCGTCGCGGGTCGGGAGGCTGGCCAGCTTCTTGACCATGGCCTCGTCGATAACCGCGCCCTCGTACAGGCCGCCCTTCACCGTCGGTCGCGCGTCATGCTCCTTCGCGAAGTCGGAGAGGAGCTTGGCCGCGGCGATCGGGTCCTTCGCGACCACGACGCCCGTGGGGCCCTTGAGGGTCTGACCGGCGAGGCCGGCCGCCTGCACCGCGCGCAGCGCGAGGGTGTTCTTGATGACGACGTACTCGACGCCCGCCTTCCGGAAGCGGCGACGCAGCTCCGTCATCGACTTCACGTTCAGGCCGGTGAAGTCCGTGTAGATCACCCCATCGGCGCCGACGATCTTCTGCTGCAGCTCGGCGACGAGCTGTTCCTTCTCGGCTCGCTTCATCGTCGGGTTACCGGTAGGGGGTGGTGTCGATCCGCACGCCGGGGCCCATCGTGCTGGACACGGCGACGGTGCGAACGTAGACGCCCTTCGCCGCGGACGGCTTGGAGCGGATGATCTGATCCATGAAGGCGGCGAAGTTGCTCTCGAGGGCGTCGACGCCGAACGAGACCTTGCCGATCGCGGCCTGGACGTTGCCGGCCTTGTCGACGCGGAACTCGATCTTGCCCGCCTTCGACTCCTTCACCGCGCGGCCGACGTCGAACGTCACCGTGCCGGCCTTCGGGTTCGGCATCAGGCCGCGGGGGCCGAGCACGCGCCCGAGCTGACCGACCTGACCCATCTGGTCCGGGGTGGCGATCATCACGTCGAAATCGGTCCAGCCATCCTTCACCTTCTGGATGTACTCCTGCCCGACGAAATCGGCGCCGGCGGCCTCCGCTTCCTTCGCCTTCTCGCCGACGGCGATGACGAGGACGCGGACGCTCTTGCCGGTGCCGGCCGGGAGGACGACGGTGCCGCGCACGACCTGGTCGGCGTGGCGCGGGTCGACGCCGAGGCGGACCGCCACCTCGACCGACTCGTCGAACTTCGCGAACGCGGCCGACTTCACCAGCTCGAGCGCCGCCTTGGGGGCGTACGCGGGCGCGGTGACCTTCTCAGCGGCGGCGCGGTACTTCTTGCCGTGGGTCTTCATCCCTTCACCTCCACGCCCATCGAGCGGGCCGCGCCGGCGATCATCGCCATCGCGGACTCGAGGGAGTCGCAGTTGAGGTCGGGCATCTTGAGCTCGGCGATCTTCCGGACCTGCGCCTGGGTGATGGAGCCGACCTTGTTGCGGTTCGGCTGACCCGAGCCCTTCTCGATCCCGGCCTCGCGCTTGACGAGGAACGCCGCGGGGGGCGTCTTCAGGATGAACGAGAACGACTTGTCGGCGAAAATCGTGATCTCGACCGGGAGAATCGCATCCTGGCCCTGCGTCCGAGCGTTGAACTCTTTGCAGAACGCCATGATGTTGATCCCCTGCGGACCGAGCGCGGTGCCGACCGGCGGGGCCGGATTCGCCTTGCCTGCAGGGATCTGCAGCTTGACGAAACCGGTGACCTTCTTTGCCATCGTGTCCCCTCTTGGAACGTGAGGCGGCCTCGGGCGGCGTCCGGATGGACGCGCTGACGGGTGCCGCCGACTCCCACGGTGTGTTTCACGTCGTCGTGGTCTCCGACGGTGCGCTCCTCGGCGTGGATCACACGCCTGCCCCGCGCAAGGGCGCTCTGCGACCTGCGACCTGCTAGTGCCCCTTCAGCTGGAGGTAGTCCAGCTCGACCGTGGTCGGCCGCCCGAAGAGCGAGACCGACACGCGGACCTTGCCCTTGTCCGGCATCACGTCCTCGACCGTCCCGTTGAAATCGGTGAACGGCCCGTCCGTGATCGCCACGGCCTGACCGACGAGGAAGGGGATCTCCTCGCGCGGTGCCGCCGTCTCTTCCTCGACCGCGATACCCAGGAGGCGCCGCACCTCGTCGTCCCGCAGCGCCTGGGGTTCGCGATCCTTGTTCCCGACAAACTTGATGACGCCCTGGATGGCGTTGATCTCGTGGAGGGTGTCCTCCCCGAGAACCATCTCGACCAGCACGTAGCCCGGGTAGACCTTGCGCTCGACCGTCACCTTCTTGCCCTGCTTGATCTCGACCACCTGCTCGGTCGGGACGAGGGCTTGACGGAGCCGGCGCGCCTCGGCGGGCGCCGCATCCGCGTCGATCTTCCGCTGGATCAGCGACCGGACCTTGTTCTCATGGCCCGAGGTGGTCTGGATGGCGTACCAGCGATGCATCGCGCTCAGGCCCCGAAGAGGGAGGGGATGAGCCGGACCAGAAGCCCCTGCAGCACCAGGTCGAGGACACCGATGACGGCGCCCACGAAGAGGGAGAGCAGCACCACGCCGATGGCGAGCTGCTGCACCTGCGGCCGGTCAGGCCACGTCACCTTCCGCAGCTCAGCGACCACGTCGTGATAGAACGCGATCAGCCGGCGCGGGAGGCTCGGGGCCGGCGCCACCACCTCGTTCGCCATCCTACTTCGTCTCCTTGTGCACCACGTGCTTGTTGCAGCGCGGGCAGAACTTCTTCCACTCGACGCGCTCCGGGTGCAGGCGCTTGTTCTTGGTCGTGAAGTAGTTGCGGTTCTTGCAGTCGTTGCACGCCAGGATGATCTTGTCGCGCGGCATGGCGGCTCTCTCGAGTCACAGGTTCACCGGCTCATCCTCCGTCGGACGAGCCAGGCCTCCCCGACACCCAAAAGGGGTGCGAGGGAGGCAAGCCTTGTAACGTAGACGGGATTGGACCGCCGAGCAAGGGCCTATGAGAGGGCCGGGCCCGGGGCCCGGGGCCTGAGGGCCAGGAGCCTGAGGGCCAGGAGCCTGAGGGCTAGGAGCCTGAGGGCCAGGGACCGAGGGACACCAGGTGACCACCCCAACGGCGACGGGGGGAGGGCCGCCCCGCGGCCACTCCCCCCGTCCACCACAAAGCACGCAACCGGGATCGAACCGGTGACCTCATCCTTACCAAGGATGTGCTCTACCGACTGAGCTATGCGTGCGACTGCCACCTACAGAGCGGGAGACGGGGCTCGAACCCGCGACATCAAGCTTGGAAGGCTTGCGCTCTACCAGCTGAGCTACTCCCGCGTCACTCCCGCATCACCCTCGCCCCGCCGCCTGCGTCCTGCCGAATGGTGGGGGAAGGATTCGAACCTTCGAAGGCAAAAGCCGGCAGATTTACAGTCTGCTCCCGTTGGCCACTTGGGTACCCCACCCTGCTCATCCGCCGACGGCCGCCCTACCCACAGAGCCGACGGCGAGGATCGAACTCGCGACCGCCCGATTACAAATCGGGTGCTCTACCAGCTGAGCTACGTCGGCGACACCGAAGTCCAGCGCGAGCCTCGAACAATAGTGGGACCACCCCGGAGGGTCAATCAGCGCACGAGCTTCCAGCGTGTCCCGCCGGCGCCGTCCTCGACGACGACCCCCCGCGCCTCCATCTCCCTTCGGATGGCATCGGCCGCGGCAAAGTCCCGGCGCGACCGCGCCTCAGCGCGCGCCACGAGCTGCGCCTCGACCCACGCGGCGAGCTCCGCATCCGCCGCCGCGGGCTCCGGCACGAGATCGAGCACCCCGTCCACCGCGGCGAAGGCCTCCCGCGCCCGCGCGAGCGCGAGCGCATCGCTCCCGCCCAGGTCGAGCTCACGGTTCGCGGCCCGGACGAAGTCAAAGAGCGACGCCACGGCCGCCGGCGCGTCGAGATCGTCGGCGAGGGCCGCCCGGACGCCCGACACGACCGCGTCGGCCGCCGCCGCGAGCCCCGCGGTCCCGCCCCGCGCCGCCGCGAGCCGGTCGGCGAAATCCCGCAGGCGACGCACCGCCTCCATCGACCCCTCGAGCGCCTCGCCCGCGAGGTTGAGCTGCTTGCGGTAGTGCGTCGAGAAGACGAAGTGCCGGACCGCCGCCCCGCTGACACCGTTCACGCGAAGGTCGGCGACGTTCTGCACGTTCCCCACACGCTTCGCCATCTTCGCGCCGTCGGTGAGCAGGAACTCGCCGTGGCACCAGCAGCGGGCGAAGGGCTTCCCGGTCGCGGCCTCGCTCTGCGCGATCTCATCCTCGTGGTGCGGGAAGACGAGGTCGACCGCGCCGGCGTGGATGTCGAGGGTCTCGCCGAGGAGCGCCATCGCCATCGCCGAGCACTCGAGATGCCAGCCGGGCCGTCCACGCCCCCACGGGGCATCCCACGCCGCGGCGCAGGCCTCGTCCTCGGGCTTCGCGGCCTTCCAGAGCGCAAAGTCCTGCGCGTTCTCCTTGGCGTAGTCGTCCTGCACCACCCGCGCGCCGGACTGGATCTCGCGCGTGTCGAGGCGGGAGAGGCGACCGTACGCCGGGAACTTGTCGATGGCGAAGTAGACAGAGCCATCCTCGGCCTGATAGGCGACCCCATTCGCGATAAGGCGCTCGACGAGCGCGATCATCTCCGGGATGTACGCCGTCGCCCGAGGATAGTGCTCCGCATCCTCAATGCGCAGATAGTGCCGGTCCTCGTGGAATCCCGCGACGACGGGGTCGGTGACCTCCTGAATCGTCTTCCCCTGCGCCGCCGCGCGGACGATGATCTTGTCGTCCACGTCGGTGAGGTTCATCACCTGGATGACGCCCCAGCCGTGGAGGCGCAGGGCGCGCCGCAGCAGATCCTCGAAGAGGAACGTGCGGAAGTTCCCGAGGTGCGCGGGGTTGTAAACGGTCGGGCCGCAGGTGTACAGGCGCACCGTCGCCCCGTCGGCGGGCGCGAAGGGCTCGACGGTGCGGGACATCGTGTTGTAGAGACGGAACGCCGACATACGGGAAAGTTAGCCGGGCCGCTCCACCACCTGCGACCCCCGCACCCCGATCCCAGCCTCACGGCAACGGGCGAGCACCTGCTCGGGGGTCCGACCCTCGAGCGGGATCCGCCACCGCCGCCCCGCCGCGCGCATCGAGGGGAGGGTCGCGACGAGGCGCCGCCACTGCGCCGGCGTCGCGGGGGCGACCTCGAGCTCCAGGAGTCGCGACACCGACGGGGCGACGGCCCGCGTGTCCGCCCGCGTGTCCGCCCGCGTGTCCGACCGTACGGGGACGCCATCGATCGCGACGATGTGCCCCGCCTCGAGCCGCACGCATCGCACCACGATCCCGGCTGCGACGACAGGTGCCGCGTCGCGCAGCGCGAGGAGGACGGCGGCGCCCTCATCCGCGAGACCGCGGAGCAGCGCGACCGCCACCGGGAGATCCGCCGGCGGCAGGGCCGCGAGCACGTCATCGGCAACAAGAAGCCCGGGCCGGCTCAGTCGCGCCTGCGCGACGACCACCCGGAAGGCATCGATCGGTGCCAGCGCACTGAGGTGCTCACGAGCCACCCCGCGGAGTCCCACCCGCCGCAGGAGCGGGACGAACCGAGAGGGCACCGCCCACCCGGACTCGCGCCGCGCCACCTCCTCAGCGTGGTGACGCAACGCCTCCCGGACGGTCAGCGCCCCATACTCCCACGGACGACCGCGCATCCGATGCGGTCGCACCGCGCCGACCTCGGACGTCCCGGCCCACCAAACCTCTCCGCTCGTCGGGGTGACGACGCCCGCGGCGATCAGCAGGAGCGTGGACTTCCCGGCACCCGGCGGTCCCTCGACGCAGACGAACTCCCCGGCGCCGAGCGTGAGATCGACACCATCCAAGGCCGCAACCGCGGGGCGCTCGCGCAGGGGGTCGGACCAGCGGCGTCCCACTCCGGCGCAGCGGAGCCGCGGCGGAATCGGCTCGGAGGGGCCGCCACACCCGCCCGGCACCTGGGGTGGCGGAGGTAGCGGCGGTCGACGTGCGGGTCGCGGCGAGGGGTGGCCTGGCATGGGCGCACGCTGCGCACCCGGGTGCGCCGCTGCGTCACCGCGCGGCCGCGCGACTCACCCGGGCGGTGCGGAGCGGCGGCGACGCGGGGCGACGGGGCGCACCACCGCGGTAGTGGCGGCGTCGCCATAGATCCGCGCTACGAGGACGCGGCGGAGGAGCACCATCGACACCGCAAGCAGCGGGACGGCGACGACGAGCCCGACGGCGCCGAGGAGGCGCCCGCCGATCAGCACCGCCATGATCGTCAGGACCGGCGGGATGTCGACCTTCCGGTGCATCAGCAACGGCACGATGAGATGGCTGCCGACGAGATGGATGACCGTGCCCAGGATGAGGACGAGGACCGCCTGTGTCCCGCCATCGGGCCCCGGGAGCACAAAGAGCGCCGGCAGCACGGTCGAGACGAAGGTCCCGAAGAAGGGGACGATCGCGACGAGGCCGGTGAAGATCCCGAAGGCGAGCGCATACGGCACCTGCAGCGCGACGAGGCCGACCCAGGTCAGGAGCGCGAGGATGATCATCACGAGGAGCTGCGCGATGGTCCACGCGCGCAGGGTCTCGGCGATCGCGTCGAGCACCTCCTGCGTCGCGGCACGGTGGCGCGGCGGCGTGAGGGAGACGATCAGGTCGCGATAGACCTGCGGATGGAGCGCGACGTACAGCGCCATCACGAGAACGGCGATGAGGTCGATGGCGAGCTGGAAGGTGCCGACGAGGCGCGGCAACAGGGTCGTGCTCAGCTTCTGGAGTTCCGACACGGCCATCCCGACGACGGCTTCGTCGCCGGCCGGCAGCAGATCCCGGAGTCCCGGTATGCCGCCGATCACGCGTTGCAGCGCCGCCTCCCACTGGGGGATGAGCACCGGCAGGGCCGCGGCGATCTCGCGCGACTGCTCCACCACCGGCGGCACGAGGAGCGCCGTGATGCCGACGAGCGCCGCCGTCGACGCGACCATCGTGACGACGAACGCGACGGATCGCGGCATCCCCGTGCGCTGACAGAGCAGGTCGGTCATCGCGGACAGATAGACCGCCGCGAGGACCGAGACGAAGAGCAAGACGAGCAGGTCGGCGACGGTGCCGGCCAACCAGAGTAGGAGGACGGCGGCGATGATGGCGGTGAAGCCCGGGTGGAGCCGAACCCTCTGCAGCGGACCGTCCGTCACGTCCTGCCTCCGACCAATGGGTGAGCGATGCCCCGGAACGATATGCGTCGCGCGTGGGGCCCCGCGAGTCGTCGGGTGGTCACCCGCGCTTGATCTGCGTGAGGCGCTCCTTGGCGAGGCGACGGCCGGTCGGCGTCTGCGCGAGACCACCGCCCGCGGTCTCACGGTAGCGCACATCCATGTCGCGGCCGATCTCCCCCATCGTGTCGATCACCTCATCCGCGGGGATCGCGAAGGTGATCCCCGCCATCGCCATCTCGACGGCGGCGAGGGCGATGGCCGCGCCAGTCGCATTCCGGAAGACGCAGGGGAGCTCGACGAGCCCGCCGAGCGGATCGCAGACGAGACCGAGGGTCCCCTGCTGGGCGAGCGCAACGGCGTGGCCGACCTGCGTCGGCGTCCCGCCGAGCATCTCGGTCGCCGCGCCGGCCGCCATTCCAGCGGCCGCGCCGGTCTCCGCCTGGCACCCACCCTCCGCACCGGAGAGGGAGGCCCGCTGCGCGACGACGGCGCCGATGAGGCCCGCGGTCGCCAGCGCGTCGACGAGCCGGTCGTCATCAACGGCGTGACGGGTCGTGAGGCCGAGGAGGACGCCGGGAAGCACCCCCGCACCGCCGGCGGTGGGCGCGGCGACGATCACCCCCATCGCCGCGTTCACCTCCTGCACGGCGATGGCGCGCATCAGCACCTCTCGGAAGATGGTGTCCGCGAGTGGCCCGGCCGCCGTGGTGCGGAGCTTGGCGGCGTCGCCGCCGACGAGCCCCGAATTGGAGCGGAGGTCCCCGACGAGCCCGCGGTCGATGGCGCCACGCATCACCTCGAGGGCGCGACGCAATGCGTCACGGATCTCCGCGACGGGGCGGCCCTGGTCGCGCGCCTCGATCTCGAGCGCGACCGTCGCGAGGGTGGTCCCGCGCGACTCGGCCTCACGGATGGCGTCCTGCAGCGCGTGGTACATCAGCCCCCGACCTTTTCGATGCGGTGGACCCAGCGGACCCAGGGCAGCGCCTTGAGGTCGGCGATGACGGTCTCCGCCGCCGGGTCATCGACCTCGATGACCATGAACGCGTCCCCGCCGCGATGTTTCCGCGTGAGGCGCAGGGTGGCGATGTTGACGCCGTCCTCGCTGAGCCGCCCCGCGATGCGGGCGATGGAGCCGCGGATGTCCTCGGCGACCAGGACGATTGCGTGGTGCGACCCGTCGACCTCGACGGGGTAGCCGTCAATCTCCGAGACGCGGATTCGGCCCGCCCCGAGTGAGGCGCCGACCATCACGTGGCGGCGATGCTGGCGGGTCACGGTGAGCCGGACGGTGTTCGGATGGACGGCGGGCTCGTCGCCGAGCGTCGTCTTCTCGAACCGGAAATCGAGCCCCTCGCGCTCCATGATCGCGAGCGCGTCGCGGAGCCGTTCATCATCGGGGCGGAAGCCAAGGAGGCCGCCGACGATCGCCTTGTCGGTGCCGTGCCCCTCACCGGTGCGGGCGAAGGACCCGTGCAGTTCGATGAGCGCCTGCTCGGGGGTCCCGGCCACGAGGTCACGCGCAATCAGGCCGAGGCGACACGCACCGGCGGTGTGGCTGGAGGAGGGCCCCACCATCACGGGGCCGATGATATCGAGGAGGGAGACCATGGGGAGGCGTCCGGCTCAGGGGCGTTCGAGGAGACGGCGGAGGTAGGCGCCGGTATGCGAGCCCGGGACCTGGGCGACCTGCTCGGGCGTGCCGGTGGCGACGACGGTGCCGCCACCGGTCCCACCCTCGGGGCCGAGGTCGACGATCCAGTCAGCCGTCTTGATGACGTCGAGGTTGTGCTCGATCACAAGGACGGTGTTGCCGCGGTCGACGAGGGTGTGCAGCACCTCGAGGAGGACGCGCACGTCCTCGAAATGCAACCCGGTGGTCGGCTCGTCGAGGATGTAGAGCGTTCGGCCCGTGTCGCGCTTGCTCAGCTCGGTCGCGAGCTTCACACGCTGTGCCTCACCGCCGGAGAGGGTGGTGGCGCTCTGACCTAGGTGGATGTAGCCGAGCCCGACCTCCATCAGGGTGCGGAGCTTCTGATGGATGCGTGGCTGGTGCTCGAAGACCGCGAGGGCATCCTCGACAGTGAGGTCGAGCACCTCGGTGATGCTCATCCCGCGGAACTTCACGTCCAGGGTTTCGCGGTTGTACCGCTTGCCGCGGCACTGCTCGCACGGGACGTAGACGTCGGGGAGGAAGTGCATCTCGATCCGCATCACGCCATCGCCCTGGCAGGTCTCGCACCGCCCGCCCTTCACGTTGAACGAGAAGCGTCCGGGGCCGTAGCCGCGGAGCTTCGCCTCGGGCATCTCGGCGAAGAGGTCGCGGATCGGGGTGAAGAGCCCGGTGTACGTGGCGGGATTGGAGCGCGGCGTCCTTCCGATGGGCGCCTGGTCGATGTCGATCACCTTGTCGAGGTGCTCGAGACCGGAGATGCGGCGATGCGCCGCGGGGACGACGCGCGCGCGGTAGAAGTGCCTCGCGAGGGCACGCTGGAGGATGTCCTCGACGAGGGTGCTCTTTCCGGAGCCGGAGACGCCGGTGACGGCGGCGAAGGTGCCGAGCGGAATCGTGACGTCGACGTCCTTCAGGTTGTGCGCGCTGGCCCCCTCGATTCGGAGGACGCGTGCGGGGTCGACCGGTCGCCGCCGCGACGGCGTCGGGATGCTCCGGCGCCCGCTGAGGTACTGCGCGGTGATGCTCCGCTCGACCGCCATCACCTCGGCGACGGTGCCGGCCGCGATGACCTCGCCGCCGTGCTTCCCCGCCCCGGGTCCGAGGTCGATTAGATGATCGGCCTCGCGGATCGTCTCCTCGTCATGCTCGACGACGAGCACCGTGTTGCCGAGGTCGCGCAGGCGGTGGAGCGTGCCGAGGAGGCGCGCGTTGTCGCGCTGGTGGAGCCCGATGCTCGGCTCGTCGAGGATGTAGAGGACGCCGACGAGGCGGGAGCCGATCTGCGTCGCGAGGCGGATGCGCTGGGCCTCGCCGCCCGAGAGCGACTCGGCGGCGCGATCGAGGGTCAGGTAATCGAGCCCGACGTCCACCAGGAAGCGCAGCCGCTCGCGCACCTCCTTGAGAATCGGGCCAGCGATGCCGGGGTCGAGCCCCGGGCGCCCCGCCTCGCGGATCGGGACCGTCTCGGCGAAGGCGAGGGCCTGACCGGCGGAGGCGGCAGTAAAGTCCGCGATGGTCCGGCCGTGGATCGTGACGGCGAGCGACTCCGGCTTGAGCCGTGCGCCGGCGCACGTCGGGCACTCGGTGACGACCATGTAGGCGTCGAGGTCAGTGCGAATCGCGTCGGAGCCGGTCTCCTGGTACCGACGCTGCACGTTGGCGAGGATCCCCTCCCACTTCGCGCCCTCGTCGCTCTTCTGCTTCGAGCCGAAGAGGAGCTCGAACTTCACGCGGTCGGGAAGCTTCCCCCACGGCGTGTTGAGCTCGAAGCGCAGGTGCTTGGCAAGACCGGGGAGGATGACGCGCCGGAGCGCCCCGTCTGGCTCGCCCCACGGCAGGACGACACCCTCGAGAATGGAGATCGAGGGATCTCCCAGCACCAGGTCCGCGCTCGCGGTGCGGGTCGTGCCCAGCCCGGAGCAGGCGGGACAGGCGCCGAAGGGGGAGTTGAACGAGAAGTGCCGCGGCTCGAGCTCCGGCATCGAGATGCCGCAGTCGGGGCAGCCGTAGCGCTCGGAGAAGAGCTGCGCGGCGCCGCCCGCGTCGTGGCGCACCACCTGGGCGAGTCCGCTCGCGAGGCGGAGCGCCGTCTCGAGCGAGTCAGTGAGGCGTCCGCGATCCTCGGCGCGTACCGTGAGGCGGTCGACGACGATCGCGACATCGTGGTTGACGCGGCGGTTCAGCTTCGGCGGATCGGCGAGCTCGACGACCGCCCCATCGACGACGGCGCGGACGAAGCCCTGTTTCCGGGCATCCTCGAAGAGGTCGCGGAACTCCCCTTTCCGGCCGCGGACGAGCGGCGCGAGGACCTCGATGCGCGTCCCCTCGGGCCACCCGAGGACCACGTCGGCGATTTGGGACGGTGTCTGCCGAGCGACACCGCGTCCGCACTGCGGGCAGTGCGGCGTGCCGGCGCGCGCGTAGAGGAGCCGCAGGTAGTCGTAGATCTCCGTGACCGTGCCGACCGTGGAGCGCGGATTCGCGCCGGCGGTCTTCTGCTCGATGGAGATCGCCGGGGAGAGCCCCTCGATCACATCGACGTCGGGCTTCTCCATCAACCCGAGGAACTGACGGGCATACGCGGAGAGCGACTCCACGTACCGACGCTGTCCTTCGGCGAAGATCGTGTCGAAGGCGAGGGAGGACTTCCCGCTGCCGGAGAGGCCCGTGATGACCGTCAGGCGGTCGCGCGGGATCGTGACATCGATCCCCTTCAGGTTGTGTTCGCGCGCTCCACGGACGATCAGCGAGTCACCGGGCATAGTCATCCAAGTTCAGGGGCCTCTCCCCCGAATGGAAGGGTCGGGGTCCGCTGGGTGGCACGGGGGCAGCCCCGGACGGCGTCGGGTCGTGGTGCGGCGCTAGATTGCCGGGACCGCGACTCCCGCGCCCTCGCCACCGTGACCGAGCGCCCCTCCCCCCGTCCCCCCGACGATCCCGCCCAGCTCTCCTTCGGCATGCTCGAAGGGGCGTCGTTCCTGACGATGGAGTCCCACGGCGCGGACGATGCGATTGTCGTGACGACGGTGCGGGAGCCCCCCGTGTGCGGGGAGTGGTCGTACGACGACAGCGAGCTCGAGGACCCCCGCTTCGTCGCCGGTCGCATCGACGGTGAGGACCGGCCGATGACGGTGGCGGTGCCGGTGGAACCGATCCGCGTGGCGATCGACGCCGGCGCGCCCCGCCCGGCGCCCGAGGTGCCGCACGAGCCGATCGCGCCGACCGTGCCTCCGCCGGTGACGCCAGAGTCGCTGCGCCGCGCGCACGAGGGCGCGCCCGGCAACACCGCCGCCGCTCTGGCGTGGGCGTCGCATCTCGAGCGCCGTGGCGACGCCCGCGATGCGCTCGCCGTCCTCGACGCCGCGGATGCCGCGGGGGCGGAGCGGGCCCTGATTCTCTGCGCCAAGGCGAGCGTGCTGGGCGCGCTGCAGCGCTACGCCGAGGCGGAACGACTGCTGCGCGACGCAGCGGATCTCCGCGCGCCGGCCACAGAGCTCGCGATCCAGACGGGGGTGCTCGCGTGCCGACGTGCGCGATGGCGCGACGCCCTCGGGCCGCTCCGCACGGGCACCGCCGCCGACCCCCTCTCGGTGACCGGCCGGTACTTCCTCGGTGAGGCGTTGAACCAGACGGATGATCTTCGGGGCGCGCTGGAGGCGTACGAGGCGGCGTTGGCGATCGACCCGTCGCACTGGCGGGCGCTCAAGGGGATGGGGAAGGTCCTTGACCGACTCGGCCGCAGCACGGAGGCGGCGGTGTATCATCGCCGCGCGCGCGAGGCGCAGGCGCGATGACCCTCGACGCCGCGGGCCGGCGACGGCGCGGACGCCGCCGCGTGTGGGTCGCGATCCTCGTGCTCCTGGCGTGGGGCGGCGGCGTGGGGCTCGTCCTCGCGCGCGCCGCCACACGCTCCGACGCGGACCGGCTCGCCGAGGCCGCGCTGCGGCTCGCACCGGGCACCACCTTCTTTGTGGTGGAGCAGGACGGACGCCCCATCGGCTATGCGTCCACCACCATCGACACGACGCGCAGCACGGTGGTCGTGACCGACCAGTTCACTGCGGACCTCCCCGTGGCCGGCCAGACGATCGCCGCCAGCGCGACGGCGGCCATCACACTCTCACGCGGGCTCGCGCTGCGGGCGTTTGACATGCGTGTCGAGACCCCCGTGGCCCCGATGCACGCGGTCGGCCGGACCGAGGGGGACAGCGCCATCGTCTTCACCATCGACGCACCGGGGCAACCGGCGGACTCGCAGCGCGTGCCGGTGCGCGGGCCGGTGGTGCTTCCCGCGCTGATCCCCGCCGTCGCGGTGCTCGTCCGCACGCCGAAGGTTGGTGGACTCGTCACCCTCGCCAGCTTCGACCCGATGACGATGGCGTCGGCGACCCTCCGCCTGCGGATCGACGCGGAGTCCCTCTTCACGGTGGTGGACAGCGCGGCCTTCGATTCGACCTCGGTGCGGTTCGTATCCGCGCGTACCGACACCGTGCGCGCCTGGCGCTTCACCAGCGCGGATGGCCCCGGATTCACTGGGTGGGTCGACGGCGCGGGACGCGTCGTCGAGGCGACGCAGCCGGGCGGCATCACGCTCCGCCGCACGGCGTTCGAGCTCGCCTTCACGAACTGGCGGCGAGACCGCGTGACCGCCGTGACGTCGCCAGGGGAGGCCACCACCGGGCTTCGGCGTGCCACGGCGGTGAGCGCCGGCGTCGTCCCCACGTCAGCCGCGTTCGAGGCGTTGCGTGTGCGGGTCGCGGGCGTCGACGTCACCGGCTTCGCGCTCGACGGGGGGCGCCAGCGCTTCACGGCGCCCTTCCTCGACGTCCGGCGCGAGCCGCGTGCCGCGTTGCGTGCGGACTGGAGCCTCGCGGCCCCGCCCCCGGGGTTCCGCGCGACGCACGCGGAGACGCTACGGGACGAGCCGTTGCTGCAGGTCAGCGACCCGGCGATCGTCGCCCTGGCGGTGCGCATCGCCGGGGACGCCCGGGACCCGGCCGTGGTCGCGGAGCGCCTGACGCGGTGGGTGTTCGACTCGCTCGAGAAGACTGTGGCGGTGACGGTGCCCAGCGCGACGCAGGTGCTCCACACGCGGCGCGGCGACTGCAACGAGCACGCGCAGCTCTTCACCGCGCTCGCGCGGGCCGTCGGGCTCCCGACGCGCATCGCGACGGGACTCACCTATGTCGACGGCCACTTCTACTACCACGCGTGGCCCGAGGTCTGGCTCCGCGACTGGGTCGCGGTCGATCCGACCTTCGGGCAGTTCCCGGCTGATGCCGCGCACCTTCGCTTCGTCGTCGGCGGGCTCGCGCGTCAGGTCGAGCTGCTCCGCCTGATGGGATCCCTCCAGCTCGAGGTCGTACCGAACCGATGATCGAACTCCACGCGGTCACGAAGCGCTACGGCGCGTTCACCGCGGTCGATGCGATCGACCTGCAGGTGCCCGCCGGGGAGCTCTTCGGCCTCCTCGGCCCGAACGGCGCGGGGAAGACGACGACGCTGCGGATGCTCGCCGGGATCCTGCGCCCCACCGCGGGGACGATCCGCATCGCCGGCGTCGACCTCGCGGCCGATCCGGTGCGGGCAAAGGCCTCGCTCGGATTCATCCCCGACCGGCCGTTCATCTACGAGAAGCTGACGGGAATGGAGTTCCTGCGCTTCGTCGCCGGGCTCTACGACCAGGAGGGGCCGGCGGTCGACCGACGCGCGCAGGAGCTCCTCGCGCTCTTCGACCTCGAGCCGTGGCGTGACGAACTCGTCGAGAGCTACTCGCACGGGATGCGGCAGAAGCTCATCATCTCGAGCGCCTTCGTCCATCGGCCCGCGGTCATCGTCGTCGACGAGCCGATGGTCGGGCTCGATCCGAAGGCGGCGCGGATCCTGAAGGACCTCTTCCGCGAGTACACGCGGCGCGGCCACACGATCATCTTCTCGACCCACACGCTCGAAGTGGCAGAATCGCTCTGCGACCGCCTCGCGATCATCGCTCAGGGGCGGATCCGGGCGATCGGGACCATGGCCGAACTGCGCGCGCAACAGGGGGCGGGCGCGCTGGAGGAGATCTTCCTTCGACTGACGGGGGAGCAGGCGGCGCGCACCCTCGTGGACGTCCTCGATGCGTGAGGGCGCGGCTGCGTCCTCCGGGCCCTCGTCGGGCGATGCGCGAGACGCGTTGCCCGACGCGCCGCTCGGGCTGCTCCTCCGACCGAAGTGGCTGACCGCGCGCGCGCGCGCGACGCAGGGCGATCGCGGGCGCGGTGCGCGCGCGTCGATCCTTGGCGGGACGGGGCTGCTCTTCTGGGCGCTGAGCTTCGGCGTGCTCCACCGGTTACTCCAATACTTCCGCGGCGTCGAGGAGATCGGGCCGGTGCTCGCGGGGAAGCTCCTCGGACTGCTCCTCGTGGGCTTCGGGTCGATCCTCCTCCTCTCGAACGTCATCACCGCACTCTCGAGCTTCTTCCTCGCGAAGGACCTCGACCTGCTCGTGGCGGCACCGGTCGACTGGCTGCGTGTCTACGCCGCGAAGCTGCTGGAGACCCTCATCGCCTCGAGCTGGATGGTGCTCCTCGTGGCGGTGCCGCTCCTCTCGGCCTACGGGGTGGTGTTCGACGGCGGCTGGCGGTTCGCGCTCCTCTGCGTGGCGGTCCTCCTGCCGTACTTCGTGCTCCCGAGCGCCATCGGCGCCGCGGCGACGCTGCTGCTGGTGAACATCTTCCCGGCGCGTCGGACACGCGACATCCTCTCCGTCATCGCGGTGCTCTCCGCCGGGGCGCTCGTCCTCGTGATTCGGCTGGTGCGCCCCGAGCGGCTCGCGCGGCCCGAGGGATTCCGGTCGCTCGTCGAGTTCGTCGCGGTGCTGCGGACGCCGAGCTCCCCGCTGCTCCCGAGCGAGTGGGCGCAGCAGGTGCTGATGGGGCAGCTGACGGGGGAGCCCGCGTGGCTCCCCCTCTATCTCCTCTGGACCACCGCGGCGGCGGCGGTGGTGCTCGGGGCGCTGCTGCACCGCGGCACCTACCTCCGCGGCTTCAGCAAGGCGCAGGAGGGCGGGCAGCGTGTGGCGGGTCGGGCGCGGGGTCGGGGCCTCCTGCATCGGCTCCTGCGCCCGTGGGGCGTGCTCCGACGTGAGCTGGTGCTGAAGGAGGTGCGCGTCTTCTTCCGCGACACCACGCAGTGGTCACAGCTCATCCTGCTCGGCGTCCTCGTCGTCGTCTACGTGTACAACATCAAGTTCCTGCCGCTGCAGGGGGACGGTATCACGTTCTTCCTCCGCAACGTGGTGCCGTTCCTGAACCTCGTCCTCGCGGGCTTCGTGCTCGCGTCGGTCGCGGCGCGCTTCCTCTTCCCGGCGGTCTCGCTCGAGGGGCGGACCCTCTGGCTCCTGAAGGCCAGTCCGCTGCGGATGCGGGATCTGCTCTGGTCGAAGTTCTGGGTGGGGACGCTGCCGCTCCTCGCCGTGGCGCTCGGGATCGTCGGCGTGACGGACTGGCTGCTGCAGGTGAGCCCGTTCATGATTGCCGTCTCGCTCGCGACGATCGCGATGCTCACGGTGGCGCTCGCCGGCCTCGCGATCGCGATGGGGACGCTCTTCCCGCAGTTCGAGACCGAGAACGCCGCGCAGATCCCGACCAGCTTCGGCGGCCTCCTGTACATGATGGCGTCGATCGCGCTCATCGCGATCGTGGTCATCCTGGAGGCGCGCCCCGTCTACGGCTATCTCTCCGCGCAGGCGTTCGGCACACCGGCCCCCGCCTGGTCACTCGCCCCCTGGTTCGGCGCGGCCGCCCTCGTCTGCGTGCTCGCCACGCTCGTTCCGCTCCGCATCGCTCTCACCCGGCTCGAGGCCGTCGAACGATGAACACGCGCATCACCGTCGCACACGAGACTGACATCCCGTCGCTCCTCTCGCTGAACAACCGCTATGCCGGGTCGGGGCTGACGCTCGCACGCACCCCGGACTTCGCCGCGAACCATCTCGGGGATTACCGCGTGCTCCGCGATGCGAACGGCGGGGTGCTCGGGTGCGTGGCGCTCGACGAATACAGCCCGAGCGTCGCGGAGTTGATCTCACTGGCGGTGGCGGAGGAGGCCCACGGCCTCGGGCACGGTCGGACACTGATCGAGGCGGCGGTGGCCCTCGCTGCGCGACGCGGGTACGCGACCCTCTTCGCCGTGTCGTACTCGGACGACCTCTTCCTGCACTGCGGTTTCGACCGAGTGCCGCTCAGCACGTATCCCGAGAAGATCGCGCGCTACCAGCAGGTGGATCGGACGGAGATCGAGGTCGGCGAGAAGCACTGCTTCGCGCGCGCGCTGCGTTAGCCGGGGGGGCGCATCCCGGGCCGGATGCCCGGCCGCGGCCCGGGACCCATCCAGCCACGACCGCCCATCCCCATCCCGGGACGCGGTCCCATCCCACCGCGCATCCCCATCCCGGGACGAGGCCCCATCATCGGACCGCGCATTCCACCGCGCATTCCACCGCGTGCCCGCATCCCCGCACCGCGCGCTGCACTCGCGCGGCCCCGCGCAAAGGCCCGCGCCTCGCGTAGCTGGGCCCGCTGCGGCTCGGTGAGGATTCGCTCCGCCGCCGCCGTCGCGGCGGAATCAGTGCGGCGAAGCTGTTCGAGCGGCGGACGGAGCGCCGCCAGCCGGGCGCGCATCG
>JACCDM010936663.1_pt1 | contig 31223 bp, 25 predicted proteins | sample 7445851 | NCBI WGS metagenome assembly JACCDM01 (sample SAMN15323438, study PRJNA562643) | freshwater metagenome | isolation source: river surface water | place: USA:Blue River Watershed | collected 2017-08-16
AATGTAATTGCTTTAGAGCGTATTAGGGCCGTTTTTGAGCCGACACCCCCTCCGGTATTGCCTTGGTGGGAACAATGGAATGAGGCTATAAAATCAGCCTTGTATCATCCGACCTTAGAATCGAATTTGGAATTTACGCTATTTAACATGGCGTTATTTTCGCCCATTAAGGAGTGGAAGTCGGCATGGAATGACCGTGTTTTCGGTCGGCTTGCGCGCGAGGTTCAGCGTTCAAGCACGGGGGATCAATTGTTTATGAATGAAACGGTAGATAAGCGAGAAAAAGGAAGTTCCTATCGTGAAATTTCGGAGGCTGAAGTGAAGGCTATTGTCCAAAAAATGAAGGAAATTCAAACGTTTTATCGAGCGAAGGGATTTGATTTAGTCTTGTTTTCGTTCATGCCAAATCCCGTTTCCATACTAGAGGCCGATCGGACTAACCAATATTTGGCACGTATTCGAGCGGAGGCATCTGAGGATTTAACTATCATTGATCCTTCTGCACGCTTAACCCAGCATGCGAAGCAAAATTTTTATCAGTCTGATTCTCATTGGAATCAACGCGGAGCGCGTGTTTGGCTCGATCAGTTGAATGAGGTGCTGCAAGGTGCCCAACTTTAATATGCGCGTCATCTATTTAGTTCTTTTTTGTTTATTGGCCCACATCTCCATCGTGGATGCGCAAAAAAAGGCGACATTATCTCCGTCTAAGCAAGAGGAGTTAATGGCGGAAGGAATGCGTTATTATACGAAGGGGGAGTACGAGGAGGCGATTTTAGTCTGGGAAAGTATGCTGCCCTATGTGAAACAAGAGCCTGCCCTCTACTTTTATGCCGCCAAATCCTATGCTGCCTTATCCAAACCTGCACTTGCTTTACAACATGCCAAAAAGGCGAATGAACTTTCGCCATATTCATTGGACTTTGGATTGTTCTACAGTGAATTATTGATGCAAGAAAAGCGGTTCGATGAAATGATCGCTTGTTTGCGTCAATTATCACAATATGATGAATCCCAGCCAGATGTAAATTTACTATTGGCCCAAGCCTACTTGTGGAACGAGCAAGGTGATTTAGCCTTGGAGGCTTTAGAAAAGGCAAATCGATGGGTCGGTGAGTATCCAGAAATCATACGGACGAAGCAATTTATTTTATTGAAAAAGAAACGATTATTGGATGCGATTACCTTGGGTACGCAGCTAATGGAGCAGGAGGAAGGGGAGAATTTGTTTTCTTGGGATCAGATGGATGTGGCCTGGGAGTTAAGTCGAGGAGATACACTCCGTGAAGCCTATTTACGTTTATCGGAGCGGTTTCCAACCGAAGGTCAGATTCCTTTATTGTTGACAAATGTCTATATCCAATCCCGAGATTTTGGTTCGGCTTTAGGCCAATTGCACGCAGCTTCAGAGGATCGGTCACTGAACGCCGAAATGATATCGCAGGTTGCATTGAAGGTGTTTGAATTAATCGATAACAAGGAAAAGTGGTCAGCCGCGCTGGATGTATCGAAGCATTTTATTCAGATGTATCCGCGCGAACCTCGTTTTTTAGCTATTCAGGGGGATTTGTATGTTAGTGCGCAGGATTTCGCGACTGGTTTAGCGAGTTATTTACAGGCAGCTCGATTAGGGAAAAGTAAGATCGAAGTATGGGCGCGAATTGTGCAGTTGGACTTCGAATTAAATGCGATCGATAGTGCGATCGTCCATGCACAGGAGGCCTTGGTTATTTGGCCAACACATGGATTTTTCCATTTTCAAAAAGGTTTTGGGCAGTACATCAAAGGCGATGTGAAGAATTCGATGGCTACTTTGGAGCTGGCAAAATCGTATCTGCAACCTCAAGATGCGTGGGATATTCAATTGTATTCCATATTAGGGGATGTATATCAGGCGCAAAGTCGGTACCGAGATTCGGAAAAGTCCTTTGATTACGTCCTGCGCAAGGAGCCTGAGGATGAGCATGTGCTTAATAATTACAGTTATTATTTGTCTCTTAGGAAGGAGCGTTTGGCGGAGGCTGCTGCCATGTCGAAGAAATTAGTGCAGAAATACCCAACGAATGGGACCTATTTAGATACACATGCTTGGGTTTTATATCAACAGGGTTACTATGCGGAGGCTTTGGTGTTTTTAGAATTAGCGGTCGCAGATAAGGAACCGGCAAGCGCGACGGTATGGGAACATTTGGGAGATACCTTGTATCGCTTGCAACGTATCGATGATGCGAAGTCTGCTTGGAAACATGCCAAAAAACTGGCTGGTGAAAATCAATTGCTCGATAAAAAGATTGAGATGCAGCGAATTATCGAAAATTGAGATATTTTTGTATACTTATTTAGGCCTATTGGTATCTATGCGTTACGTTATTATCATCCTGTGCTTCTTGTTTGTGAGTGCCTGCCAGCGAAAGCAGTCGGCACCTGTCATGAACGAAATTCAACAGGATAGTGTCGTACGAGATACCATCATTCAAGAAGTTAAAAAGCCAGAAGTTCCGCTTATTCCTGAGGCTGACAGACGTGAGGCCGTCGAAGATTTACGGTTTAATTACCTCAAAGCAAAATCGCGCGTCGTTTGGAAGTCGGGCAATAATCAAGATAATTATACCGTTGACATACGTATGAAGCGCGACAGCCTCATCTGGGTGAATATTGGTCAAGCCGGATTTACAGGAGCGACGGGTGTGTTTGATCAACAGCATTTGCGTTTTTATCAAAAAATCAGCGGTCAATATTTTGATATATCGTATGATAGCTTGAGTACGATGCTAGGTTTTCGTGTTGATTTTCGGATTTTACAGTCGTTGATTGTGGGAAATCAGCCCTTTAAACGGAATAATTCGCGTGTTATACGGGAGAATGAGAATATTATAATCAAACAAGATTCAGGACGAATCAAGATTGATAATATGGTGGGTCCCAACCGGAAGCTGAAGAAGTTGTTGGTGAATGACGAGCCCACGGCCAATAAAATGACCATGGATTTTGAGGAGTTTACCACGCTGAATCAGGTGATTTTTCCGTTTACGAGTTTGATTACACTGGATGTAAAGAATAAGGAGAATAAGCAGGTGACGACAGTTATTAGCATCAAATATTCCAAAGTAGAATTGATGGACACGCCATTGGAATTTCCGTTTCGTGTTCCTGTTAAATTATTGAATTCAAAGCCATGAGATATTTTTTCATTATAGTTAGTTTGATTATTGGTTTTTCAGCTGTTGCGCAGGTGGATAAAAAAGCGCAATTAGAGCAGCAGAAAAAGGATAATTTGGCTAAAATCAAGGAGTTGAATTCCATTATTTCTCGGACCTCTAAGAAGAAAAATGCCTCGATTGGGAAATTGAATGTATTGAAAGAGCAGATTGGGGTGCAGAAGAAGCAGATTAATATTCTGAATGAAAACCAACAAGTCTTAGCGGCGGAAGCTACCAAATTGACTCGTGAGAGTGATGTTCTTGCGGCAAAATTAGAACGTTTAAAGAAAAATTATGGGCTAATGTTATTTGAGGCTCAAAAGGTTTCGACGGTTTCAAATAAGATAAGTTTCTTGATTTTGTCGAATGATGTGGGTGAATTCACGCGCCGGATGGATTTTTTGCGTCAGTTTACAAAGAATCGGAAGGAGCAGGCGCATAAGATTTTTGAGACTCGTCAGGATTTGATGTCAAAGAAGCAGCAGGTAATCTTCAAGAAGAATGAGGAGAAGAAAGTGATCGTTGAGAAAGAAAAGGAGACAAAGACGCTTGAGGTATTAAAGACAAAGGAAAATAAGGTAGTTACCGTATTAACGCAGCAAGAGAAAAAGTTACGTACTGAATTAGAACGTAAGAAATTGTCTATTCGGAAGTTGGATAATTTAATTGCGGGTATCGTTCAACGTGAGATTCAGAAATCGATGGAGCGTGAGCGTAAGTTGCGTTTGGCGGCTCAGGCTCGTAAACTAGAAGTAAATAAGCCGGCATTACCTAAGGTGAAACTTGAGGAGGGATTAGTCAAAAAACCGGAGAAAGGTGTCGTGGCAGAACAGCCAAAAGCAGAAACCAAATTGGAGGCTAAAGTAGAGAAGAAGGAGCCTGTGAAAGAGAAAGCTGTCGTGGCTGAAAAAGTAGCGGAGCCTGCCTTGAATTCAAATACGTATTACATGAATGCGGAAGAGGCAAAATTGGCTAGTTCATTTAGTGCATTGCGTGGACGTATGCCTTTTCCAGTTCCTTCAGGATTTATCTCGGATCATTTTGGTGTGCATAAACACCCGATTTTGAAAGGTGTGATGATCAACAATAATGGGATTGATATTCAAACCTCACCGGGATCACCTGTTCATTCCGTATATGATGGAGTCGTTCAGTCGGTGGTTAATATTCCAGGTATCAATATGGTGGTTGCGATCCAACATGGAGACTACTTTACCGTATATAGTAAGTTAGCCGGTGTATCTGTTAGTACAGGCCAAAAAGTTAAAACGGGCCAGCGTATTGGTTCAGTAGCTTCGGATGAAGATGGTACGTCAGAGATCAATTTCCAGGTTTGGAAAAATACGGTACGCCAAAATCCAGAAAGTTGGTTACGTCGTTAAAAACGATAATTGGCTCGAAGACTGATATTCCGTCCTTGATCATCTGCAAAGTATCGGAAGCGATTTAGATAATCACGATATGCCGTGTTTAATGCATTGGTCACACGAATGCCTAGATCCATATTTTTCCATTGCACCCCCCAATTCAACTGGACAAGCGCGTATCCTTTAGGGGGGGCGGCATAGTCCGACCCAGGTTCCACGCGTGTTTGTTGTGTTACATGTGTCACACCAGCACTGATATATTGCTTATTTTCCATCCAAGCATAGCGAACTAAGTATTCAAATCGATTTGGTGGAATGTTAACCAAATACTGGTTGCCGTGTCTAGTGTCGAAGGCATGGACAATACTCGTTTTTTGTTGGAAAGACCAGGTAGGGCTTATTTGATAATTTACCTGTCCATCGATTCCCTGAAATATAGCGTCGATTTCTTCAAAAGCAAATCCAGGAAATGCACCACGGACGGTGGAGAAATAGACCGCTTTTCCACGATCGACCATCGGTCTTAAATAGATGAAATCTTGAATGTAATTATGGAATAGCCCTATTTCGATTTGAAGATTTTTGGGAGAAAATACTGTGTTGAAACTGAAATTGTAGGCAGTTTCTCCTTTCAGATTTGGGTCACCAATTTCGAAAGATGCCGCCCCATGGTGCACACCATAGGAAAATAATTCGTTAGCTCCTGGTGCGCGGTAGGACCGAGCAATCATGAGGTGGTTTTCAAGGATTTCCGACCAGAAATATTTGAATCCTACGCTACCTGAAATTCCATGATAATCCCGGTCTCCGCGTAAAATCTGATTAGAATAATTCTGACGTGGTCGATGTGTTTCAATGTTTTTTAAATCTGCCCGAATTCCAAAATCAAGTTCATAGGTAGGTGTTACCTTGCGTTCAATGGCAAATACGCCGATGTTATTTTGGAAATAATTGGGCAAAAGACTCGAAGTTAAAGTAGGGTTGGTTACGCGTTTCCCAGAGGTAATATTTTCTTGCATTTGAAAATTCATGCCCCATTGCCCTTTCCAATTTTTGGAGCTATTGGTTTCATCATAGATCAATTCGCCATTCCAGGTACCGAGTAAAAACTGCAAGGTGTTCACACTTTTTCCCGCTCGCATGACGTCTAATTCAAGTCGTTGGTCATGTTGCGTAGCTAATGTTGTTCGTATCGCGCTTCCATTAGCTAAGTTATAATGTGCTTTCCATTTAGCGAGCTGGTGGGTGACATCTTGGTTAGGCCGATTGATATCTCGACTAAAATTTTCGGGGGTGAATATAGGATTAGGTCTAGTTCTTTCAATGGCATCTTCCAAGTCGTTTACGTTGCCGATATGTGAACCTAGGTAAATACCGATCACTGAGTGGAAATAACTGTAGAAAATATCGGATGCCCAGCGTTTTGATTTATAGCCTGTTTGGAGGGAGAAGTTTTCTTCTTGGACGCCGGTGTTAGCTAAATAGTAATTCGCCGTATGAATATTTCCGCCATTTTTAAGTGTTCCTTGAGCACGCCATCCCCAACCAGTTGCGCCTGGTATTCCTCCAGTCAAAGAACCGGATAAAACGGCTTGTTGGCCATTTGAAAACAAGATGGACTGCACTTCACCTTTAATGCCTGCTGTATCGGGTAGTGGATCTGGGTTTAATAATACGATTCCACCGATGGCATCGCCTCCATAGCGTAAACCGGCAGGGCCTTTAACAATTTGAATGTTTTTGGAAACGAATGGATCGATTTCGGGGGCATGTTCACTTCCCCACTGCTGGCCTTCTTGTCGGACACCTTGATTTAAAATAACGACGCGTGCGGAGTGCATTCCATGAATGACAGGTTTAGAAAGTGAACTTCCGGTTTGGAGACTTTGAACGCCGGTCATTCCTTTCATCATTTCGCCAAGAGACAGTCCATCGCGTTCTTTGCGTTCTTCTTCCGTTAATTTCCCTTGTAATTGCGCGCTTGATTCTGTTTTTTTTCCGGTGACGATAACTTCTTGAAGGTGTTCGTCGTGGTTTTGAAGGGTAAAATTCTGTTCGTGCGTATGTTCTTCGGCGATATTGATTTGAATTTCAGTACGCTCAAAACTAGACATTTGGCAAATGAGCGTATACGTGCCGGGGCATATATTTTTCAGCGAGAAATGACCTTTTTGATCGGTTGAAACTCCTTTGTTTATGCCTTTCAGGTAAACCGTTGCACCAGGAATTAATTCTTGACTATCTGCCATGCGCACATTTCCTTCTAATGTACAGGTGCAATTCGATTGCCCAAACAGGGAGCTTGTTGAACCGATGAACAAAAAAAGAAAAAATATTTTGCGAAACATGAATGTCTGAAATGGAGATAAATATACGTTAAAATAGGCTCATATGCATCTTAATTGATAATTCTAGGGAATAAGCCGACGAATCCCAATATCACGTCGATAAAATTTTGTTTAATTTATTTTGAAAATTGTTAAACAAATATTTGTTTTGTTTAATGTTTTTATAAATTTGTTAAACAAAATCAACAAATCAAGATGACGGCGTTAGAATTTTCATATCAGGTAGGTAATTTTTCCAAGTTTTTGAAGCCATTCGCTCTGCGTTTAACGCGTGATGGCGACGATGCCAATGATTTAGTCCAAGATACATTGGTCAAGGCATATACAAATCGTGAGAAGTATATGGATGGAACAAATTTAAAAGCATGGTTATTTACGATCATGAAAAATACGTTCATTACACAGTACCAACGAATGGTTCGCCGGAACACATTTATCGATACAACAGAAAATTTACACTTCATCAACTCTTCGGAGTCTATTCAATTAAACGGAGCTGAGTCCTCGTTCATGCGTGAGGATATTAATTTGGCTTTGAGTCATACAGAAGAAATGTACCGAGTTCCATTTCTGATGTATTTTGAGGGTTTTAAATATCATGAAATTGCTGACGAGTTGGGTTTACCAATTGGTACAGTTAAAAATCGTATTCATATCGCTCGTAAGTCGCTGAAGCAGCACTTACAGATGTATGCATAATTAAGTATTCACGTTTTTTTTGGTTAACAGAGGAGGAAGTAAAAAGTCAGATTTTATCTGACTTTTTCTTTGTCATTTAAACGCGTTAGAATTCCTATATTTGTTCTTGTATGAAGAAGAAAATAATTGTCATCGGTGCCGGATTTTCTGGATTAGCCACTGCTACATCCCTTGCTGATCAAGGATATGATGTTGAGATTTTTGAAAAAAATGAACAAGCAGGTGGACGAGCACGTGTATTTTCGGAGAAGGGATTTGTGTTTGATATGGGGCCAAGCTGGTATTGGATGCCAGATATTTTTGAAGATTACTTTGGTCGTTTTGGTAAAAAACCTTCTGATTATTACAATTTAGTTCGATTAGATCCTTCCTATTCAGTTATTTTAGATGAGAAGCAAGTCATCGATATGCCGGCAGATTATGCTGAGCTAAAGACGTTGTTTGAATCAATTGAACCAGGTGCTGGTTCTGCCCTTGATCGCTTTTTAGCACAAGCAGCACATAAATATAAAGTGGGTATTCAAGAGTTTGTCTGGAAACCATCCACCACAATTACTGAGTTTTTAAGTCTTCGGATTCTGATCGATGCGCTACGCATGGATGTATTTCAATCATTTTATGGACATGTGCGGAAGTTTTTCAAATCGCCCACGCTTCTAAAATTGATGGAGTTTCCAATTTTATTTTTGGGGGCCATTTCACAAAACACGCCTGCCATGTATAGTTTGATGAACTATGCGGAAATCAAATTAGGGACTTGGTATCCGATGGGTGGGATGCATAACATTGTCAAAGGAATGGTTGCCCTGGCTGAGGAAAAAGGGGTGAAGATTCGGACCAACATGGAAGTTACTGGTTTCGGTATTACCAATGGTCGTGTACAATCTGTTAAAACAGCTTCTGGTGCTTTTGATGCCGATGCGGTTGTTGCGAGTGCAGATTATCATCACGTAGAAGAATTATTAGGTGACGCTCATCGCAATTATGATGAGGCTTATTGGGATAAACGCGTCATGGCACCTTCTTCGTTATTATTCTATTTAGGAATAAATAAGCGTTTGCCGCGTTTGAAACACCATAATTTGTTTTTTGATCGTGATTTTTCAGTGCATTCACACGAAATATATACGGAAGCTAATTGGCCGACGGATCCACTTTTTTATGCTTCTGCTCCTTCGGTAACTGACTCTTCTGTCGCACCTGATGGATGTGAAAATGTATTTTTATTAATTCCTGTCGCCCCTAATTTGGTTGATACGGAGGAAGTGAGAGAGAAATATTTTGATCAGTTAATGGATCGTTTGGAGGCATATTGTGGTGTGTCGATCCGTGATTCAATTGTTTACAAACGTTCTTATGCGCACCGCGATTTTATAGGTGATTACCACGCCTTCAAAGGGAATGCGTATGGATTAGCGAATACGTTGATGCAAACTGCGATTTTGAAGCCAAGTTTAAAAAATAAGCACGTAGCTAATTTATATTATACGGGCCAATTAACGGTGCCTGGGCCAGGGGTTCCTCCTTCGCTTATCTCAGGTTTGGTTGTTGCCAAGGAAGTTGACAAATCATTCAAATAGTCAAATGGATTTATATTTAAAGGTTTCGCTCGATTCGAGTAAGTTGTTGACTCAGGCTTATTCCACCTCTTTTTCATCCGGAATTCGTACCCTGGACAAACAATATCATGAAGCGATTTATGCGGTTTATGGATTTGTACGTTTGGCAGATGAGATTGTTGACACATTTCATGACCAAGATAAACAGGCGCTTTTGTCCCGATTTAGAGCGGATACCTACCAAGCCATTGAAGAAAAAATTAGTTTAAATCCGATGTTGCATTCGTTTCAATGGGTGGTCAATAAATACCAAATTGGCCATGATTTAATCGATGCATTTTTGGTTTCCATGGAGATGGATTTGACGGATCGCGTTTATGATGTAGAGACTTATAAGACTTATATATATGGATCGGCTGAGGTCGTTGGTTTAATGTGTTTACGTGTTTTCTGTTTAGGAGATTCAGCACAATACGATTCCTTGCGCGCGGATGCTTGTGCGCTCGGATCTGCCTTTCAAAAAATAAATTTTTTACGCGATATACGTTCTGATTTTGATGAGCGTGGACGCGTGTATTTTCCGGGTGTGAATTTTGAAACATTTTCAGATACTGAGAAGAAAGAAATTGAGGCGGATATCCAATTGGATTTTGATGCAGGCCTACGAGGTATCGAAAATTTGCCTAAAGCGGCCCGTAAAGGGGTGTTATTGGCGTACGAGTACTACATTCGTTTGTTCGAAAAAATTAAAGCATTGCCAGCTTCTCGCGTGAAAGAGGAGCGGATTCGTGTTCCAGATTGGGAGAAATTGCTCATTTATTTGCGCGTGTAATATGGAATTTTGGTTGCTTTTGGTCTTGCTTGCTACCATGGCATTTTTGTATGCCTCTGTCGGACATGGTGGTGCCTCTGGCTACCTAGCGGTGTTAGCCATTTTTAGTGTGGCTCCTGCTGTGATGAAACAAACAGCCCTCTTGTTGAACTTGGGAGTTTCGCTCATGTCGTTTATTGCGTTCTACCGACAAGGTTATTTTAAGTGGCGTTTGTTCTGGCCGTTTGCCCTGGGGTCGATTCCTTTGGCATTTTTAGGGGCTAGAATTCCTTTGAGCGATTCCACCTATAAACAAATTTTAGGGGCCTGCTTATTGATTGCTGTTCTACGAATGCTTTCTTCTTTGCGTGAAACAGAATCAAAATCTTTGCCGATATGGGCGGGACTTTCTGCTGGTGGAGCTATCGGTTTACTTTCTGGTATGATTGGGATTGGTGGTGGCATTATTTTAAGTCCGCTCCTCTTACTCTTTCGATGGGCAAGTTTAAAAGAGGCCGCGGCCGTTTCGGCGCTATTTATATTTGTCAATTCGGTTTCAGGTTTGGCCGGACTAAAAACATGGATTCCACTAGATCAATCTTCACTTGTTTATTGGTTGATCGCATCGCTCATCGGCGGTTTCCTAGGTGCTCGTTGGGGATCAGGAATCGCTTCCAATACCAAAGTGAAATGGATATTAGCCTTAGTGCTCGTTATTGCATCACTTAAATTATGGTTCGTCTAAGCTCATGAAAGAAAACGCAAATCAAGACACAGGTTTTGGAGACAAAGCCTCCGAAATGGGAGGTCGCATGGTCAATCGGGATGGGTCATTTAATATCAAACGATTAGGTATCCCATTTTTTACACGTGTGAGTAGTTATCATAGTATGTTGACGATGCCTCGGTGGAGATTTATTTTGGTCATTTTCAATACCTATTTTCTGATGAATTGTTTTTTCACGCTCTTATACTGGTTGGCAGGTCCTTCCGGATTAGAAGGTGTTGATTCAGGAAATAGTTTTTCGCGCGTCAAGGAATTGTTCTTTTTTAGTACTCAAACATTCACTACGGTAGGATATGGCCGGGTGAATCCCGTTGGCGAGCTCACAAATTGGATTGCTGCGATTGAATCATTAATTGGATTTTTGTCCTTCGCCATCGCTGCCGGTTTACTATATGGCCGGTTTTCTCGACCTCGTTCATTTGTTCGATTTTCTGATAAAATGGTCTTTACTAACTATCGCGATGGTAAGGCTTTGATGTTCCGATTGGTGGGGTACAAGGATGATCATATTTTAATCAATTCGGAAATTAAAGTTAGTACCCGTTTGTTTTCGGCAGATGGTACGTATAAATTTTTCAATTTGGATTTGGAACGATCGCATGTTGAAAGTTTGGTGTTGAACTGGACAGTCGTTCATCCGATCGATGCCAATAGTCCTTTTTATGGTCTTTCGGAGCAAGAGATTTTGGCATTGCAGCCCGAAATAAGTGCTTTGTTGATTGGATTTGATGAGGTTTATTCATCAACGGTAATGGCAAGAAACTCCTATGTCTTGTCTGATTTTCTTTTTGGCTATCGATTTGTACCCATGTACTTTAGAGGCAAATCAATTACAAAATTAGATTTGTCTTTACTGGATTCGACTATACCAGAATTAAAAAAGCCCGATTAGATATCTAATCGGGCTTTTACATGTTTCATACATGTTAGTTTTTTGAACCAGTGACCGCTCCCGATTTCTTCGCATTTTGAGCTTCCTGCATGGGGTTTGGACCACCACCATAACTACGAGCCTGTGCTTTGAATAACTGGACGCGCGTCGGTTGTGCCGGTTCACGTGGATATGCGTTATCATCCGTATCAATATCCGCAATCTCTAAATAGGGATCTAGTGTCCATTTCACCACCTTCTTGGTTGTAGGGATAATTTTCTTCGCTTCTACATCATTTAAGCGCCAAATTTCCGCAGGGAAACGTAATACCTCTTCAGTACCATCTTCATAATTTAATTTCACAATGATAGGCATCGGTAAACCGCCTTTGTTTTTGAAATTGATTACGTATAGATTTTTACCCTCTGAGATGGACTTACGCTCGTCCGCCGATAAGCCGTTTAAGTAATCTTGATGCTTTTTCTTTTCAGTGTCCGTTGTTGCAAACCGATCATAGGTATTATAGAAATCGGTTAGATCAGGATTTTCTTCCACAAAAGTCGATGCGATCTCTGTCTTATTACGGATGTTCGTGATGGTTTGTTGTTTAGCGGCTGTTTTCGCTTTCTCAGTTTCCTTTTTGGCTACTGGATCCATATTGTCTAGGCTAAACAATTCAACTGTTTCAATGGATTGATTGACAGGTTCTGTTCCGTAGAACCAGCCACGCCAGAACCAGTCCAAATCGACGCCCGAAGCATCTTCTAACGTACGGAAGAAGTCTGCTGGGTATGGTTGTTTGAATGCCCAGCGACGAGCATATTCCTTAAATGCATAATCAAATAATTCGCGTCCCATAACGGTTTCGCGAAGTATGTTCAGTGCAGTAGCTGGTTTGGCATAGGCATTATTTCCAAAATCCATGATGTTCTCCGAATTCGCCATAATAGGCACCTGATTTTTTGAATCTAAGCGCATATAGGGAACGATGTATTGTGGATCTCCGCGACGTGCCGGGAAATTACGATCCCATTCTTGTTCAGCTATAAATTGACAAAAGGTATTCAATCCCTCATCCATCCAAGACCATTGACGCTCATCCGAATTAACAATCATAGGGAAAAAGTTGTGGCCAACTTCATGAATAATCACACCAATCATCCCGTTTTTGACATTCTCCGTATAGGTGCCATCTGTTTCAGGCCGACCGCCATTAAAGGAGATCATTGGATATTCCATACCTCCGCCTAAAGTCGCATGACACGAGATCGCGACTGGATAAGGATAGGCAATCGTTCTTTTCGAATATGAACGCAATGTGTGTGCTACCACCATGGTCGAATATTTTCCCCAAAGTGGATTACCTTCTTTTGAATAGTATGACATAGCCCATACTTTCTTACCTTCCACATCTACCTGCAAGGCATCCCAAATAAATTTACGCGATGCCGTGAAGGCAAAATCACGCACATTGTCAGCCTTGAATACCCAAGTTTTTTTACCTGTTGGCTTTCCTTTTTCAGCTGCTTCAGCTTCCGCTTGCGTCACAATTTCTACGGGGCGTGTAGCTGTTTTGGCTTTATCCCAACGTTTCAGTTGGGTTGCAGACATCACTTGATTTGGGTTAAGTAATTCTCCACCTGCGCCTACAACCATATCATTTGGTGCTGTGATGGCTACTTTATAATTTCCAAAGTTCAAGGTAAACTCTCCTTGTCCTAAGAATTGCTTGTGTTGCCAGCCATATACATCATTGTAAACGGCCATTCTTGGGAACCAATGTGCAATGAAATAATTGGCATTTCCGTCTTTGGCAAAAAACTCATATCCAGAACGACTCAAATATTCAGTAATAAGGTAATTCCATTCGATGGCGAAGCTAACCGATCCACCCGATTTAACCGGGGCGGGTAAATCAATACGCATCATCGTTTGGTTGATCGTATGCCGCAATGAATTCCCTTTGATATCTTTAACTGCCGTGATTTTATATCCATAATCCCGGGTATCCGTCAGTTCGGTAAAAGTTCTAGAACTTATTCCCGTTTTTATCTCACCGGTATCGCCCGTTTTGCTAGCCGCGTTTTTTTCGAAAACATTTTGATCTAGCTGAATCCATAAATAGGGAAGTTCATCTGGTGAATTATTGAAATAAGTAATCGTTTCAGTTCCCGTAATTTTCCGGTTGATGTCGTCTAGCTCAACTTTAATATCATAGTCAGCACGCTGTTGCCAGTAATCTTTACCTGGCGAGCCACTTGCTGTTCGATAAGTATTAGGCGTAGGAAGTGTTGATTCCAATTGTTCAAATCGGCCATTTGCATTAAATGCAGTTTGTGCGAATGTGGGTAGTGCAAGTAGGATGAATATCCCGAGTTGGTATATTTTGTTCATAGGATGAAGTTGTATCATTCAAAAATAGAAAAAACTATTTGAATTCATAACCTTATATAATAACCTATCTGTGCTATACTATGCTAAATTTTTATCTTATCCATTTGGAATAAAGGCGAGAATTCGTAGTTTTGGGCCATAACATGCATTTTAAAAGACTTTTTTAGCTAATCACATGAGCGTATTAATTGGACAAAAAGAATATTTCAAGGGAATCGGTCAAATTAAATTTGAAGGACCCGAATCAGACAACCCGTTAGCATTTCGCTATTACGACGAAAACCGAATCATTGCTGGTAAATCCATGAAGGAGCACTTGCGTTTCGCGATCGCTTATTGGCATTCATTTTGTGGCGATGGTGCTGATCCTTTCGGTCCAGGTACGCATCATTATCCTTGGGATGTAGCTTCAGATGCGCGTCAAAGAGCCGCAGATAAAGCTGATGCCGCATTCGAATTTATCACTAAAATTGGTGCTCCATTCTATTGTTTTCATGATGTGGATGCGATTGAAGGTCATAATGATCCGAAAGAATTTACAGATCGTGTAAAATTCATCTCTGATATTTTTGAGAAAAAGCAAGCTGAAAGTGGGGTGAAATTATTGTGGGGTACGGCCAACTTGTTTTCGAATGAACGCTATATGAACGGTGCTTCGACGAATCCTAATTTTGAGGTAGTTGCCCATGCAGGTGCTCAACTTAAAGGAGCGATAGATGCAACGATTAAATTGGGTGGAGATGGTTACGTTTTCTGGGGAGGTCGCGAAGGATATATGACCTTGTTAAACACGGATATGAAACGTGAGCGTGAACATTTTGCACGTATGTTACATACTTGTGTGGAATATGCGCGTCGTAATGGATTCAAAGGTAAGTTCTTTATTGAGCCAAAACCATGTGAGCCTACTAAGCATCAATATGACTACGATGCAGCTACGGTAATTGGTTTTTTACGTGAGTTTGACTTGTTGTCAGAATTTGGATTAAACTTAGAAGTGAACCACGCAACTTTAGCGGGTCATACGTTTGCTCACGAATGCCAAGTGGCTTCTGATGCAGGTATGTTAGCTTCGATCGATGCCAATAAAGGGGATTATCAAAACGGATGGGATACCGATCAGTTCCCGACCGATATCTACGAATGGGCTGAAGCGATGTCAATCATCTTGAAGCAAGGCGGATTAGCAGGTGGTGGCATTAACTTCGATGCGAAACGTCGTCGTAATTCAACAGATGCAGCTGATTTATTCTATGCTCACATTGGTGGTATGGACACAATTGCGCGTTCATTGATCATTGCCGATAAATTGTCAAAACACGGTGAAATGGACCGCTTGAAAGCAGCACGTTATGCGAGCTTCAACTCAGGTAAAGGAGCCGATTTTGAGTCTGGTAAATTGAAATTAGAAGATTTATACCAAATAGCTGTGGAGATTGGCGAGCCTGCTATGATCTCAGGAAAGCAAGAATATTTGGAAAATTTATTAGGTCGTTTTGTGTAAAAAAACGACATTCGGGGTATGAGAAAAATCGGATACCTATTGTTATTTCTATTCATGGCAAAGGCAGTTGGAGCACAATCTCCAACTGCTTTTTCTACTTCTAAGCCCTGGGCTTATTGGTGGTGGCCGGGAAGCGCTGTCACTGAAATAGGGATTACGCATAATTTGGAGGCCTTTTCTAAAGCTGGCTTTGGTGGATTGCATATCATTCCGATCTATGGCGCAAAAGGTTATGAATCTAAATTTCAACCTTATCTAAGTGAGGGTTGGCAACAGAAATTTGCGTTTGTTTTAAAAGAAGCGAAACGCTTGCATCTGGGAATTGATATGACACTCGGAACCGGTTGGCCGCTCGGTGGTCCGCAAATTCGCAAGCAAGATGCCGCCAAATCATACAAAATCGAAGAAATTTCAATTGCACCGGGTCAGATATGGTCGGTACCTCAAGAGGCTAAAGCAGCTTCCGTATATATAAATAAGGTGTTTTCGGGGGATTTGGTCGCCGGTAAAAAGACATCATTTCAGTCTGGTGCTGAGGGCGCAAAAGTGTATGTGTTTTTGGAAACGTTAACGAACCAACAAGTTAAGCGGGCTGCTCCGGGGGCTGAGGGTTTGGTGATGGATCATTTTAGTAAGCCTGCATTCGAGCATTATCGGGAATCATTTGTCCCCTTATTGAAAAAGTCTCATGCACCTCTTCGTGCCCTGTATAATGATTCGTATGAAGTTTATGGTGCGAATTTTACGCCAGATTTGTTTGCGGAATTCCAGCGACAAAATGGATATGACTTACGCGAACATTTGGATGTGTTGTCCAAATCTAAGGCGGAATCTGATTCGGAAAATGCAATTTGGGCGGATTATCATCGGACATTGGCTCATTTATTATTAACTGAATTTACGCAGCCTTTTGCCTCCTGGATTAAACAAATGGGTTTTGTAAGTAGAGATCAGGCTCATGGGTCACCGGGTAATTTATTGGATTTATATGCGGCTGTGGATATTCCTGAGACTGAGTTTTTCGGAAGTAAACCGTTCAATATCCCTGGTTATCGTGTGGACCCAGATTATGATTCAATTCGTTTCGGAATTCCTGATGTTCGAAACTTGAAATTGGCTTCTTCGGCTGCGAATTTAACGGGAAAGAAATTGGTTTCTTCTGAGACAACGACGTGGCTGGGCAATCACTTTAAGGTTTCTTTAGCACAGGTTAAGCCCGTCGTTGATCAAGTATTTATCGGCGGAGTGAACCATATTTTTTATCACGGTGCGACGTATTCGCCACCTGAAGTTGCCTGGCCGGGTTGGTTGTTTTATGCAAGTACTAACTTCAATCCACAGAGTCATTTTTGGGAAGCATTGCCTGAATTGAATCGGTATATAGATAATTGCCAAAAAATGTTGCAGGCACATCCAACTGACTCTGATGTGCTTATGTATTTTCCGATGGAGGATATTTGGCATGAACGAAATGGAAAAGGTAAAACGCATCCGCTCGATTTACATGCAAATAGTCGAGATTGGATGAAGAATACGTCATTTGGTCACTGGTCAGAGCATATGCAAACCAAAGGTTATCAAGTAGATTATATTTCAGATTTATTGTTGAAAGGTTTGCAACCTACTGCAAAAAGAACTTTTAGAACAGCCTCAGGTGCTGAATACAAAATGTTGTTAATCCCTGCTCCGCATTTTGTTTCGCTAGAAACCATGGAGCTTTGGGCTAAATGGGTTAAGCAAGGGTTACCGGTTTATTTCTTGGAACATTTGCCATTGCACCCGAATTCGTTTGGATTATCAGAGGACGAAAAGGTTCGTTGGCATGCTGCCCGCGAAGCGATGTTGATGCATTGGGTCTCAGATCCCATCAATATTCTTGAACGTTATCGGGTCAGTCGGGAGTCCATGGCAGATCAAGGGATTTCGTTTATCCGTAAGCGTTCGCCCCAGGGAGCCATTTATTTTCTGGCCAATTTGTCGAATCAATTTAACGAAGGTAAGATTCGTTTGGCCAAGGGTTCCCTAGATATGGAATTGCTAGATCCGATGACTGGTCAAAAAACAGCGATACATGTGAATAAGGATAAGGAATTTTTCTTGAATTTGGCACCTGGGCAAAGTTTGATTTTGAATCAAATAGGGGTTAAGTCGAAGGTTCAAGTCATAGGTGATAAGGTAATTAGTCCGATTGAGCCAGTGGGTAAAATATCGCTCAGTTTCCCTGATAAATTATTGAAATCCTCCGTCATCGATTCGTTGCAGTTTTGGACACGAGATTCATTCACGCATGATTATTGGGGTAAAGGAACCTATGCATTTGATTTTGATTTGTCTGCAGAACAAGTAGCTCAAGCTAAAATCTTACATTTAGATCAGGTGCGTGATTGGGTTCGGGTCAAGATAAATGGTGTAGACCTGGGGATTGTTTGGTCATTGCCTTATCAAATTCAAGTTCCATCTGGCCTGTTGAAATCATCGAATCATATGGAATTAGAGGTGACCAATGTGTCAGCAAATCGCATTCGTAAATTGGATCGCGAGCGGGTTAATTGGAAGAATTTCTACGAGATTAATTTTGTGGATATTCAGTACAAGCCTTTTGATGCTTCTACCTGGGAGGTGACTGAAAGTGGTTTGCAGGGTAATTTATATTTTTCAAATCGATGAGTTTTGTCCAAGAGTTAAGTAGCGCATTCTATGCCTTAGATAATCCAGATAATGCTTACTGGATGCGCTGGTATATGCGGGATCAATATCCATTTATTGGGATTAAAAAGCCGGAGCGAACGACTGTTTTTAAGGAAATTTACAAGGCATATGGTCGGAGCGAAGATTGGTTTGAGGTGTGTTCTGAATTATTTGCCAAGTCGGAGAGGGAGTTTCAATATGCAGCCATGGAATATTTAATGAAGGCTGAGAAATGTTGGGACCAACGAGTACCCGCGTTGATTGATTCCTGGGTAGACGACAAAACCTGGTGGGATGTGGTGGATGTGTTAGGTCCGAAAGTGCTGGGCGCTTATTTTATGAAGTTTCCTGAGCAGCGGGATGCTTGGATAGCAAAATGGATGGCTTCACCTGTTTTTTGGCATCAACGGCTTTGTATTTTGTTTCAATTGGGCTATAAATCCAATACGGATTTAGATTTATTATCGACAGTCATTTTATCCTTGAATACGTCAAAGGAATTTTTTATTCAGAAGGCGATTGGATGGGCTTTGCGGCAATATGCGCGGACTGATGCCGACTGGGTGCGAGATTTTGTTTCGGAAAATAGCTTGATGTCTTTGTCCAAGAGGGAGGCCCTAAAGCACATTTCCTAGCTACCTTTGGCAAACCTTGGAGGATTGCCAAAGGTAAGGAGTTGTGAGTTCTTTTGAACCTCAAAAACTGATATTCTATTTACGTCGTTTCATGACGGCCAGCTCATGCGCCGTGTCGTAATATCCACGAAGATTTGACCAGTCAAATGTATCAGCAATACTCTCGACACGGTTTCGTTGTGTAATCCGGTCACGCTGACTTTGCTGAACAAATTTGAAAAGTAGGTTAGCCAACTGCTCTGCCGATTCCTGATAGTTTTGCGTTTTCCGATTCACCACACTGACACCCCATTGTTCATAATCACGCATAATTTGCATCATGTAATCTCCAAAGCCCGACAAGTCAGAAGTTACCGTAGGGACACCACGCGCCATACATTCCAGCGGCGTATATCCCCAAGGCTCATAGTAAGAAGGGAACACCCCCAAATGACACCCGCGTACAAATTGGCCATAATCCAGTCCAAATAAGGGGTTAGTAGAAACGATGAAATCCGGGTGATAAACCACCTTAACCTTATCATCCGCATTATTTAATAACTGAGTACGATGCAAGTTGCGTATGATGTCGTCCTCTTGTTTGAGAAGATGTGTCACAACCTTTGGACGAGAATTTGTTTTCCAAGTTTGAACGGTTCTGCGTAAACGCAAACGCCAATATTCGTCCACAAAATCATTTAAGTCTGGCAAGGTTAAATCCTTTGAAGCCGCAGAGGCTTGGAAAAGTTTCTCGCCAACTTCCTTTTCGATGGCCTGGCAGTTTTCCCGAATTTCATCCAAGACCGCACGTGAATGTAAAACCTCTGGATCAATGGAATGGTAAGGCTGCTTCGTAATGAAAAACATGATCACAGTTTTGCGTGATCCCGACTCCTTCATTTTTCGATTTAGGATTTCCAACGCATCCAAAGTCAAATCATATCCTTTATTCGAATATTCAAATCGGCCGGATGTAAACAAATACAAGGTCTGATCTAGGTCAAAAGGCTGGTTTTGAAAAAAATGACCCATCACAAAATCCGAGATACGTTTTTTGTATAGTGAGTGCAAGTTTTGATGTTCGTGAAGCGCAGCAAAACGCTGAATATTCAAGCCATTTGGCAAAATCAATTCAGGAATTCGACCTAAAAATGCCACACATTCTTTCGCCGTTATATCCGAAACTGTCGTTAACACATCTGCTTTTTGAGCCGCCGCACGTTCAAAAGAAGCTTGCGCCTCAATTCCATAATGCTTTGCCTCTTTATGCCAATCAAATGTGTCTAGCACATCATAAAAGTTAGGCACATTACCCGCTAAATACCTACCCAACATGGTGGCATGCGTGGTGAAAACGGTCGAAATTTTGACTTTATCTTTGCGTAAATCTGGCAAACATGTCGATGCCATCCATTCATGAAAATGAACAACTAAGTCTTTTTTGGTCTTGTTTTCAGTGGCCAATTGCCCTAAGAAAAGACGTATTAATTCGCCGAAAACGATGGTTTGATTCACTAAATCCTCAACCCCTAACGTGGAAATTTTGTGATTTTCCCAGATGCGACCTTTGATTGCATCCACATCTTTCATCAGAGAGGCAATATCAAATAGAACAATCTTTGGTTTTCCAGTGATGAGCCAGTTTCCATAATGCACTTCTAAACCCTGATCACGCATCCAAGCAATGGATCTCCCTATCGGTGTTTCGAGGTCGATGGCTAAGGGTTCAAATTCCGCTGCGGCGGTTTGGGTGAAATATGGGCCAAGCAGTAAATAATCCTGTTCCCATTTCTCCACCATCGCGGGGACTTTTGTGCGTATGACGGTATAAATTCCGCCAACTTGGTTACATGTTTCCCAGGCAACCTCTACTAAAAACTTCTTCTTTTCGGTAACTTTTTTTTCCATAACACTAGGACATGTAATAGCCACTCTCAATTACTTGCGTGACTCCATTTTTCGTAATAGTGAAATTAAACCCTTTTTGGATAGAATAAGCACCATATTCACCTTTTTTGTTCAAGGCCAAATATCCTACTTGGAATTCTTGGTATTTATATCGTTTCACAATGCGCATAATCGCCGCCTCACATGCTTGCTGCGGAGACATTCCCTGACGCATAAATTCCACAATCAAAAATGAACCGAGCGTTTTCATTACAAATTCACCCAATCCCGTCGCACAAGCTCCACCTACTTCATCGTCGCAAAAAACAGCACCGCCAATGATAGGAGAGTCCCCCACGCGTCCATGCATTTTAAACGCCATGCCACTGGTCGAACAGGCGCCTGCGATTTCACCCGATTTTCCTAAAGCCAATAATCCAATCGTATCATGTCGTTCAATATTTACTTTTGTTTCATATTTGGATTCTTTCTTCCAAGCTTCCCATGCTTTTTTCGACTTTTCGGTCAATAGGTTTTGTTTCTTAAAACCTTGAGATAAGGCAAATTGCAAGGCACCTTCACCAGAAAGCATGACGTGTGGAGTCTTTTCCATCACGGCACGTGCTACCGAGATAGGGTGCATGATTCCTTCTAAAAACGTTACAGAGCCCGCATTTCCCAGGTGATCCATGATACAAGCATCCAAGGTCACATGACCATCTCGATCAGGATATCCGCCATACCCCACGGTCGTTTCTTCTGGATTTGCCTCGGGTACCCATGCACCTGCTTCTACGCCATCTAAGGCCTTTCCTGTTTGCATGATTTTATCCCAACCAGCTTTTGTTCCCTCTTCATTTTTCCAGGTAGCAATAATAATAGGTTCTGTACTTTGATTGGTAGGCAACGTACTCATGGCCCCCATGAGGCCCGCGGACTGCAGAAATTGTCTTCTTTTCATTTATTTACTTAGTTGCCGATTTTGAATTAAAATTAAATTATTTGTTGGTTGTATGACAATTGCGTAAAATTGTCTTTCTAAAAGTAAAAAAAATCTTAGAAAATTTATCGTTCATCATCAATCGTTTCTATGAACTTAGTTAAAAAGGTATTCCCACTGCTCATCGCGCTTTGTGTTACGTACGTTCTGTCAAATTCCTGGGGAACTATTCCGCCATTTGGTAAATTTCTTAGTCCCTTTCATGGATTTTGGGTGAATGCGGAGGCAGCTGATACAGGTGAACCAACGGAAGAAAATTTGCAAATTCCAGGCTTAGAAAAGCCGGTCAAAGTCGTTTATGACGAGATGGCGATCCCTCATATTTTTGCCGAAAATGATCACGATTTATATCTAGCGCAAGGTTATTTAACTGCTAAGGATCGCTTATGGCAAATGGAGTTTCAAACTCATTTTGCCGGTGGACGTATTTCTGAAATAGTTGGTGAGAAAGGACTTGCCTCTGATCAATTCCAGCGCCGCATGGGTTCCGTTTATGGAGCCGAGCAATCTTTCGAAGGTATGAAGGCAGATCCGCAAGCTAAAGTAGCCTTGGAAGCCTACTCTGACGGCGTTAATGCCTACATCAATTCACTCGATGAGCGTAATCTGCCTCTTGAATACAAGCTGTTAAATTATTCACCTGAACCTTGGTCTCCTATCAAAAGTGCCTTATTCTTAAAGAATATGTCTTTTGTTTTAGCATCAGGAACGGATGACTTGAAAATGACAAATATTCTTCGTCAATATGGTCGCGAAGTTGCCGAAGATCTATTCCCCAATTATCCGTTTGATGAAAGTCCAATCATTCCGACTGGCTCACCTGTCGATTTTAAACCTGTACCTATTCCTGCGAGTCCCAAAGATTTTATTGGGCTAGGTAGTGCGATGCAAACACCAGAAAAAGATCCCAATATCGGTTCGAATAACTGGGCCGTTTCAGGAAATAAAACAGTTTCAGGCATGCCCATCTTGGCGAATGATCCGCATTTAACCTTATCACTTCCTTCGATTTGGTATCAAGTACAACTTGTTGCCCCAGGTGTCAATGTATACGGTTCAACCATGCCAGGCACACCGAATGTCATAACAGGTTTTAATAAAGACATCGCTTGGGGTGTAACAAATGTGGGTTCAGATGTATTGGACTGGTATCAAGTAAAATTCAAAGACGCTTCTAAACTAGAATACTGGCACGGTGGTCAATGGAAAAAAACAAAACTTCGCATTGAGAAATTTAAAATTAAAGGCAAAAAGGATTTTGTTGACACGGTATTCTTTACGCATCATGGCCCAGTGGTTTATTTGAGTCATGAAAAAGCATTCAAGTCGAATATCCCCGTTGGCCATGCACTTCGCTGGATTGCGCACGAAAAATCCCAAGAACTGACTACGTTTTATAAACTGAATCGCGCTAAAAACTATTCAGATTACACGGAGGCACTGGCCTACTATTCAGCCCCTGCTCAAAATTTTGTGTTTGCTAGCAATGAAGGAGATATTGCGCTTTGGGTGAATGGAAAGTTTCCATTGAAATCGAAATTGCAAGGGAAATATTTAATGGATGGAACGGATCCTGCTGCCGACTGGCAAGGGTTCATTCCGCAAGCGCACAATCCGCATGTTAAAAATCCAGTACGAGGTTTTGTAAGTTCTGCGAATCAATTTTCAACAGATCCTTCGTATCCTTATTACCTCGGTTGGCAATATGCTCCATCTGAGCGTGGCCGTCGTATTAACGAACGGCTTACGGCCATGAGTAAAATTACGATTGACTCATTAAGAGGTTTGCAAAATGATAATTTTAATATTCGCGCACGCAAATTGCTCCCTCTATTATTAGCTCAGGTAAGTTCGAAAGACAAGGCTATCGATGAATTAAAGCATTGGAATTTGCAGAATTCTTCTGAGTCTGTAGGGGCAACTATTTTTGAAACATGGGTTCAAACGCTACAAAGTTTCCTTTGGGATGATGAATTTGAAGCCGATGAAAAAGTGCCGATGAGCCGACCATCTATGGACCGTACGATTCGAATGATTGAAAATGAAGGGTCAGCGCGCTGGTGGGATAATGTCAAAACCAAAGATAAAAAGGAGACCATGCGTGATATTATTTCTGTTTCATTTCAAGCGGCATTGGATACATTGGCGAAGCATCATGGACCGATGGGGCCTGAATGGGCTTGGTACAAACAAAAAGAAACAGGAGTCCGTCATTTGATTCCAGGTATGGATGCGCTCAGCCGACTTCACATTCCGGTCGGAGGAGGAGGGACCATAGTTAATGCAACAACTACGAAAACTGGGCCATCATGGCGATTCATCGTTGAGTTGTCTAAGAAGGGAACGCCCAAAGCCTATGGCATTTACCCAGGGGGGCAATCTGGAAATCCAGGTAGTTCACATTATGATGATTTAATTGATACTTGGGCCAAAGGCGAATTAAAACCTTTATTGTACTTGGATCAACCGACTCAGTCGACAAATCGTATTCGCAAAAAATTAACTTTATCTGTTCAATAGTATGAAATATTCGCTTGGATTAATTCTGGTCATTGTTGTCGTTGGTGCCTTAATTGGCATGTATTTACCCTGGTATGCCATGGGTGTTTCGGCCTCTATCATCGCCTATTTAGTGGGTATGAAAACAAAAGGATCATTTACGATCGGCTTTGCAGCTGGTTTTATTTTGTGGGTACTAGCAGCCTATTATACGGCATTAGGACATCCGAGTACCCTGCCTGCACGTATGTCGGAGTTGTTACCATTGAAAGGCCAAGTGTCCTTGCTTTATGTTGTTACCGGAATTATTGGTGGTCTAACAACGGGCTTGTGGGTTTGGGCTGGCGCACGTTTACGACAGAAATAATAAAATTTTAGGACAATCAATTTTGACATTGTATATTTACCATTCATTTAAAAAATAAAAATTAATCTCGTGAAAAATTCAAGTATCGCTTACGTTTGGTTAACCGTTTTGACGCTAGCTTTAGGCTATTCATATTTTAAACCAAGCACAAGTGGAGGTGCAAGCGCAACTACTGCAGATGGCAAGCGCATCGTTTTTGTTAATTCAGATTCGTTGTTGACAAACTATCAGTTCTACAAAGACGCACAAAAAGAATTTGAAAATAAAGGATACCGTTTGCAAGTTGACCTAGGTCAAAAAGAACGTGCTTTGCAAGGTGAATTGCAAGCAATCCAACAACGTGCTTCGGCGATGACTCAAGCTCAATTACAAGCAGCAGACATGACGTTGAAAAAGAAGGGGGCTGAATTGCAACAATATTCGCAACAAAAGCAAGCGGAGTTAGGTCAAGAACAAGCGAAGAAAAACGAAGAGTTGTACAACAACATCCGTGATTATATCGCGAAAGTAAACAAAGAAAATAAATACGAATTCGTATTGGGTTATTCGAAAGTAGGAGGTGGAATTTTATTCGCTGATGCATCTGTTGACGTAACTCAAAAATTAGTGGACGGTCTTAACAAAGAATACGCAGCTAAAAAAGGCGATAAGTAAACGATAAATATTGATAAAGGCCACGCAGTATATGCTGTGTGGCTTTTTTGTTTTAATCCATGGCCAAAGAAAAAATTCAAAAACAAGTCGAAATTAAAAACCGGCGCGCATCCTTCGAATATGCATTCTTGGATACGTTCACGGCAGGCTTGGTATTGACTGGTACGGAGATTAAATCGATCCGACAAGGCAAAGCGAATTTAACCGATGGCTATTGTATCTTCTTTCAAGAGGAGTTGTTTGTTCGTAATATGCATATTTCTGCCTATGATGAAGGAACACATTACAATCATGATCCACTCCGAGATCGAAAATTATTATTATCAAAACGCGAATTAGGGAAGTTGCAAAAGGAGCTTAAAAATGTGGGTTTGACGATTATTCCTACTCGCCTTTTTATTTCAGATAAAGGCTATGCCAAATTGAACATTGCGCTAGCCAAAGGAAAGAAAACCTTTGATAAGCGTGACGATATTAAAGAAAAAGATGTGAAAAGAGATATGGATCGCGCTATGCGTTAGTCCGATATTTTTTTACGACTTTCACCGCCGCCATAATGACTATGGCAAATACCACAAAGCCCACTAAGCCATATACCATATCTAAGGTGTTTTTTGCTACAACTAGAAATACCACCGCAACAAGTAATATGGTTGCGATCTCGTTGAATAAGCGAAGCTGAGGTCCTGAAATGATAAAATTTCCTTGCTTGAATTGAAGGATGAAATGCCTACAAACAAAATGGTAAATTGTAATGCCCAGCACGAATGCTAATTTCAAATGTAGCCATGTGTGCGAGCCGAATGAATCCCACCAAGTTAAGTAAATCATGCTCAAGCCTGTAATCCATGTCAAAAACATAGCAGGGATCATAATGGCATTGAAAAGCAGTTTTTCCATTTTGGAAAACTGGGCAGACAAAATGGCTTTCTCATTTGGCTCTTTGGTTTGAGCTTCCGCATGGTAGACCAATAAACGCGGTAGGTAAAACAAGCCAGCAAACCAGCTGATTACAAATATAATGTGCAATGATTTTAGGATCGAATAGTCCATTACGATGCTTGGTAACGCTTAAACAAGCTGCTGATTTTTAATTGGATTACTCCGAAAATGGCTTCTTTGAAAATGTTGGCCGACATCTTACTTGTTCCTTTGGTCCGGTCCGTAAATATGATAGGCACTTCATTTATTTTAAATCCATACTTCCACGTGGTGAATTTCATTTCTACTTGAAATGCATATCCGATGAATTTAATTTGATCTAATGGGATGGTCTCTAATACTTTTCTGCGGTAACAAACGAAGCCTGCTGTCGCATCTTGAATGGGCATGCCAGTAATGAATCGAACATAAAAACCTGCAAAATAAGACATTAAAACGCGTCCCATAGGCCAGTTTACTACATTTACACCATTAATGTAACGAGATCCAATCGCCATAAATGCGCCATCTTCGTGGCAAGCTTGATACAATCGAACTAAATCATCCGGATTATGGGAGAAATCAGCATCCATCTCAAAAATATAATCATAGCCTTTTTCAAGCGTATACTTAAATCCGGCGATGTAGGCGGTGCCTAATCCAAGTTTTCCTTTTCGCTCAAGTAAATGGATTCGAGTTGGATGAAGCGCTTGAAGGCGTTTTACTTCATTCGCGGTTCCGTCTGGCGAGCCATCATCAACGATCAATAAGTCAAAAACAGGATCCAAACTCAACACCTTTTCGATGATGGCTTGGATGTTTTCGATCTCATTGTAGGTCGGTATGATGACGATCCTTGAATTCATATTATTTATTCGGGTAACAGAAACAACTTGTTATGTGGTCATTCACTAAGCCGGCGGCCTGCATAAAGGAGTAGCAAATTGTGGGGCCAACAAACTTGAAGCCCAATTTCTTCAATTCTTTACTCATTCGCTCTGATAATTCAGTGCTGGCTGGCAATGCCTCATGTGTAGTGAAGTGATTTTGAATGGGCTTGTCGTTCACGAATGCCCATATAAATCGGTCAAAGCTACCAAATTTTTCCTGAATTTGAATAAATGCTCGTGCATTCGTCCGGACAGACCAGATTTTAAGTCGGTTTCTTATAATTTGTTGATTTTGTAGTTGCTTAGTCAGGGCCTCGTCTGACCATTGGGCCAGCTTTTGAAAATCAAAATTTTCGAAAGCCTCTCGGAAATTTTCCCTTTTGCGTAGAATGGTAATCCAAGATAATCCGGATTGAAAGCCTTCTAAAATAAGTAACTCAAATAGTGCCTGATCATCATGCAGGGGCATACCCCATTCCTGATCATGATAGGCCTGATAAAGTGGGTCATTACCCGGCCAAAGGCATCGGTTTACTGTTTCCATGTGAGGAGCTTTAGGCTGCAAATAAGGAGAATAATTGGGAATTGGCCGAGACAAAACCTGATAATTTGGAATTAAAATCAAGTTCTTGATAAAATTGGTTAAGTTTGTGGCAGTTTAAGGTGTATCAAACCATCCGTGGTTTGCTGCTTAATAGGGAATCCAGTGAAAAGCTGGAACTGTCCCCGCAACTGTAAGCTTTCAAAATGCTTTTCTAATCCATGTCACTGGCCTCGGCTGGGAAGACAGAAAAGAATCGAAAGTGAGTCAGGAGACCTGCCTTATATGATCCTTGACCCTGTTTTACGGTGGATGAACTGGGGTCGAGCGTTCGATTACCTTTTTATTTTCACGCCCACTGGGCAAACACATGTTACCATTTCAAAAGGCGTTAGCACTCGCTACGTTATTCCTTTGTGGACATATCTCCGCGCAAGGTCAAATTAATTCAATGACCGATTCTACCTTGGCTGAAGTTCAAGTCAGTGCCAGTAAATTTCCAGAGAAATTAGCACAGACCGGCAAGGTTATTACCATTATCTCTCGTCCTCAAATTCAGGCGAGTTTAGGAAAAGGATTAGGGGAATTATTGCAAGAATCCGTCGGCATTTCCGTAGTTGGTTCGCGCAGTGCCCCTGGGTCAAATCAAGAAGTTTATGTTCGGGGTGCGAATACAGGTCAGGTCTTATTACTTATTGACGGATTTCCGGCAAACGATCCTTCCCACATTTCGTCTGTGATGGATTGGAATTTGATCAATTTGGCCAATTTGGAGCGCATTGAAATTATGAAAGGGGGGCAGTCAACTTTATACGGGTCAGATGCCATGGCAGGTGTGATCAATTTGGTCACCGATCGATCGAGTAATACCATCACGTTACAGGGTGGCGGGCTCGGAACTCATGCCGAATCGATCATGCTTCAGAATAATGCAGGCAAATTTCGATTAGGTGTTTCTGCCCAAAATACAGTTACTAAAGGTTTTTCAGCGGCAGCTGATCAGCCCGAAAAGGATGGATTTCGCCAACAAAATTTACGGATTCGTTTGGGTAGCACGGTAGGCAATCGAAATGATTGGGACTTGAGTTACCAAGGCGAAAAATATCGGGCAAATTTGGATGCAGGGCCATTTACCGATGATTTGGATTATACATCCATCGCCACGAATCACGCGTTTCGTGGTCAATGGCATAGTCAGTTTGCCAACGGCGATTTGTTTCTAAGGGCGTTTTATGATGCTACCAAGCGGAATTTCAGGAACGATTCCCTGTATATTCCGGCTAATGCTTATTCAAACTTTAGTGAATCAAACTACGAGGGTACGAATCAAGGGGCGGAGGTTTATGCCAAATGGCATTTGCCCTTTGGGTTGGTTGGCTTGATCGGTTCAGAGTTACGCCAACAAGCCACCAATCAGTCGGATTATTCTATCAGCGCCTATGGCCGATATGACTCGCCTGTGATTGCGTCTAATTTGGCCAAAATTCAAATTTGGGGTAATTATGTTACGCTTCAAAAACATACAGAAAAGGCAGGTTTGGAGGTCGGTGCTCGGTGGAATACCCATTCTTTATTTGGTCAATCAGCTACGTATAATTTAAATCCATATGGGTTTATTGCTTCTAAAACTAAGATTTTTGCCAATTATGCCACGAGTTTTAAAGCACCTTCTTTATATCAATTGTATTCGCCTTATGGCAACCAAGCGCTTAAGCCGGAATATGGTGAAACTTGGGAAATAGGCATAGATCAGTCGGCTGGTCGCTGGTCTGGACGTCTTGTCGCTTTTCAAAATAACGTCCGAGATGGGATCGTTTTCCAATCGATGGATGAGGAACCTTATGGTCGCTATGCCAATTTTGCGAAGCAACTAACCCGAGGCATGGAGGCTGAATTGCGCTATGTTCATGCCAAATTTTCCGCTACTGGATCTTATAATTATTTGATTGGTAACATTCAAAGCATCGTGGGAACAACGGATTCGACTTATTCGTCATTGATTCGTCGGCCTAAACACCAGCTTTCATTGCGCTTAACTCAAGCAATTTCTTCCAAATTGTCAGTAAGTTTATTGACTCAGTATGTGGGTGAACGCCGCGATTATTATTTTGATGATGCGACATATTCCACGCGAGGCGTAGATTTAAAGGGGTATGTGTGGATGGAAATGCAGGCTTCGTATGCATTATCTAAGCACTGGAAGTTGCAGTTGATGGCGAAGAATGTGTTGAACCAACGGATCGTGGAGCTTGTGGGTTACTCAGGCCAACCAGCAAATTTACAGGCGAGTTTAATCTTTAAGTTTTAAGGTTTGAATCGTTCGTAAACGTCTTTTCCTGTTACGGGGTCTTTGCCAAAGAGTTCAATGTAATAAACCCCAGGCATGATATGAGTTTCATCGACACTGACATAAACGCGTTTAAGGATTTGCAATTTATTATTGATGGGAAATAAGGCGATAGGATTACCTTTGGCGTCTAGTTTAACAACAAATTTCCGTTTACGGTAAGCGAGAAAATAACCCTCGAAGGTATTTGACTCGGAAGCGATTGGATTCGTATATAAGCCGTACGCAAGGGTTCGTTGGATCGTTGTTAATTCTTCCTTTTGACCTTTTTCGGCATATCGAATCCAATAAGTATAAACGGGATCTTTGGGATTCAAGCTTTTATTGGCCAGTAAATTAGCATCATAAACAACGGTATTTGCATTCGAACTGCGTTGAATGTAAAACAGCCGAGTGGGGGAGTTGGGTGGTGTAGGGAATCGGTCAAATTTCGCATAAGTTGAACTTGCGAAAAATAGAAGTAGAATAAATAGCCAGGTCGACCGAAACATAATCGCTAATAAATTGCCATGCAAGTAACGATTTTTTTTAATGAATGAAGTGCTTGGTTCGTCTGATTCATGTGCAGAATAGATCTATATCTTGGTTTATTGAAATATTTACCTATCTTTGCAACGGAAATTTAAGAAAGAAGAGGGGTTTTTAATCCCTCTTTTTGTTTTCAATGGATTGATGGCAGATATAAAAACAAAGATTAACGCGTGGATTGAGGAGTACATTGGTGCAGGCCCCATCTTTTTGGTTGACCTGCAGGTTACGATGGGGGCTAGGCGTTCTTTGGTGACTATTCTGGTGGATACGATGGAGGGGGTGACGATTGAGGAATGCGCTTTAATGAGTCGCAAACTGGGTCATCACATAGAGGAGCAGGCTTGGATAGAGGAGGCTTATAATTTAGAGGTTTCGTCGCCAGGTTTAGATTTTCCATTAACCTATGGCTGGCAGTTTGAGAAAAATGCGGGTCGTAAAGTGAAAGTATGGTTTAAGGAGGGTGATCCGGTTGTGGGGGAATTGCAGGGGCATACGTCCGATGCTATTCAGGTTTTGACCGAAAAAACAGTGAAACATCGTGTTGTCGTAGCGAAAGAACCTTCGTGGTTCCCGTTGCAGACAGTTGATAAAATAAAAGTTCAAGTATCATTTCAATAAAAAAACGTAAGGATAGCAATGAATAGTGTTGAATTAATTTCGTCATTTTCAGATTTTGCTCGGGAAAAGAACATTGATAAGCCGACCATGATCGCGGTATTGGAAGAAGTATTTCGTACGATGAT